>Ga0182024_10019450_pt1 | contig 12517 bp, 12 predicted proteins | sample P32metaG_FD_120480 | JGI IMG/M metagenome (GOLD analysis project Ga0182024, IMG submission 120480) | Permafrost microbial communities from Stordalen Mire, Sweden - P3-2 metaG (Illumina Assembly) | ecosystem: Environmental > Terrestrial > Soil > Wetlands > Permafrost | place: Sweden: Stordalen... | reverse complement strand
CTTCGGTGGCCTCCGCTTCATGAAGGAGACTCGATGGGCGCGGATGACCTGAAAGAAGGATTGAACACGATACCTTTCTTGCCCTTCCGCATCGTGACGACCACGGGCAAGAGTTACGAGATTACGGAGCGAGATAGGCCCTTGGTATTCGTCGGGAAGCGTTGTGTGTTCATCGGCTATCGCGTGCTGGAGAATGATCCCATGTTCAACCGCCAAGACGTCGTTTCCTTGATTCACATAGTTCGGTTGGAGCCGATTCCCGTTTCAAAGAAAGTGACCGAGAACGGGGAACCATGATCCTCTCATGTAGTTTTTGTTGTGCTTTGGGCTTTGGATTGCTGTACTAATCGCTGGCATTGCGAACTGGCGATCCTTCAAATGAGGTTCTCTATGTCCACCGTAGCGTTGCCGACCCTGACCGCCAAAGATTTCGCCTCCGACCAGGATGTGCGCTGGTGCCCCGGTTGCGGCGATTACTCGATCCTGGCCCAGATGAAAAAGGTCCTGGCCGCCGTGGGACATCCACGCGAAAAGACCGTGTTCATCTCCGGCATCGGCTGCTCGAGCCGCTTTCCCTATTACCTCAATACCTACGGCTTCCACACCATTCATGGCCGGGCGCCGACGCTCGCCACGGGCCTGAAGGTGGCCAATCCCGAGCTGGAAGTCTGGGTCGTCACAGGCGACGGCGACGGGCTGTCCATCGGCGGCAACCACCTGATCCACGCCCTGCGTCGCAACGTGGACATCAAGATCCTGCTTTTCAACAACGAGATTTACGGCCTGACCAAGGGCCAGTATTCGCCGACCTCGCGCCTCGGCACCCGCACCAAGTCGAGTCCGCAGGGGTCGGTGGACAATCCGCTGCACTCGCTGTCGCTGGCCATCGGCGCCGAGGCGACCTTCGTCGCCCGCACCATCGACGTCGATATCAACCATCTATCCGAAACGCTCAAACGCGCCGCCGCCCACAAGGGCTCCGCGTTCATCGAGATCTACCAGAACTGCAAGATTTTCAACGACGGCGTCTTCGAATACGCCACCGACAAGTCCGTCAAGGCGGACAATGTCCTGCACCTGGAGCATGGCAAGCCGCTCATTTTCGGCAAGGACCGCAACAAGGGCATTCGCCTGCACGGGCTCAATCCCGAAGTGGTCACGCTGGGCAGCGGTATCACGGTGGACGATCTGGTCATCCACGACGAAAAGGCCGAGCAGCCGAGCATGGCTTATCTGCTGTCGCGCATGGTGCAGCCCGAGTTCCCCGAATGCGTGGGCGTGTTCCGCGCCGTGCAGCGGCCGACCTACGACGAACTGGTCAACAAGCAAATCGCCGACACGCAAAAGGCCAAGGGCCCGGGCAAGCTGGAAGACCTGTTCACCAGCGATGATACCTGGGTCGTCAGCTAGTTCGCTTGTGGCTTGGCGTGTTCCTCGTTTTGCGTTCGCGGCATCCCACCATGCTCGATGTCACGGGCAAGCCCTGTTTTGGGAAAAGCCGTTCGGTCCTTTTTGGCAATCTTGCAGGTAGCCCGCTTTTCTTCCCCATTGGAGCCAGGTCTCCGTCATGGCCGCCATGTTGCCGGCGATTTCTTCGGTGATTGGGTTCTCATCGGTGATGGCCGTCAAGGCCCAAAACCAGTCATTGGGACCGTTCCTGGCCAGGTCGTCGAGAATGAGTGGGATTGCCAATTCACCCATGCCGATGATTTTTTGATAGGCCGGGTGCATGACTCTCTTGGTCACCTTGGAAACAAGCTCGGTGTCCGCTTTCCAGGATTTCGCCAGCTTTTTGAAGCGCTGCTCGGCAACGATTCTCGCTTTTTCTTCCACAGCTTCCATCGGCCAATCTCCATCATTTGCGACCCATGAGCTATCATAGCCGAGACTACTTGCCCGGCAACTTTCCCTCGACTCGGGCGATCTCATGCAGCAGAGTGCGGTTCTCCGTAAACGGGGCCTCGCCGCGATTGGTCCAGACGATCTTGCCCTGGCGGCTGATGATGAAGGTCCCGTGCAGAAGATCGCCTTCCTGCCCCGCAGTCGCGCTGGGGACGTAGGTTTCGTACTTCGTGGCGACCTTGTTTCCGGGATCGGAGAGGACCGGGAACGCGAACGCTCCATATTGCTTGAAGCGCGAGCGCGTCAGCTCGGCGGTGTCGGGGCTGATGGCCAGGACCGTCGCGCCCAGTTCGCGAAACCTGGCCAGGTCCTTGTCGATGGCGAAGAGCTGGCTGACGCAATGGTCGCAAAGATAGCCGTAGTAGAACACCAAAACGACCGGCCCCTTTTTGAACTCTCCGGTCAGCGAAATGTGCTTGCCGTTGACATCGAGCAAGGTAAAGTCCGGGGCCTGTTGCAAGAGCAGCGGATGGGCCTGAGTCGGCGTCGGTTCGAAGCTCGTGTCGATCAGGAGGGCGGCGAGCGGTGCGGACAGCGGCCGAAAACTCCGGCGTTCGAGATCGTCGCGTGCCTCCTGGGCCAGGTCCCGCCTGGGCGGCGTCGGCTCGGGCGCGGCGGCGTGACGGGTTAAATAAAACACCCCGAGACCGACGCCGGCCAACCCGATCACCAGCAGCGGCGCCAAGATGCGCCAATGGTCCCCCACGCCGCGGGGTGAGGTACTCCGAACCCCGCGGGTCTCCTGTGCAACGTCCAGTGGCAATTCCCGTTCATCCATCATGTTTGCTCCCCGAAGCCAATTCGCCGATGTGACAGCATCGCCGCCAAAGCAGAAACATACCGATCGCAAACACCAAAACACCAACCACCGCCGGCGCCCACAGCCGCCCGAACGTCGAATGCTCTTCCGCCGCCGGCGCCTCTGTTTCGTTCGCGACGACTACAGTGCTCCTCGCCGACTTGATGGATCGGCAGCAAGGCCTCAGACCATAGCTGAGCAGCACTCGCGCCGGCTCGACGCCCGTAGTGCTTTTGAAGAGCCGAATGGGATCCGCGGTGCGCTCTCCGGCCTTGATTTCCACCACAAAAGAGGAGCCGGGCGGCAGCGGAAAAGCGGTTTGGCCTTCCGCGCCGGTGTCGCCGTCGCCGAATTTCGCACCCTTCTCGTCGATGATCTGAATTGTGGCGTTGGCCACCGGTCGGCCGTTCTTGTGCAGAGCGAATTCGACCCTGCCATTCTTGAGCGCAAAGGTGGCGCATGGCTCGGGCGGATGGCCATGGCTCTCGCCGTTGAGGGTCAGCAGTACGACAAAGCAGAAGTACAAGCATTTGACCGGCATAGTCGTTTGTCCCGTAGCCGCGTTCGTGAGAACGCGGGTGGAGCATGCAGCGACCGAAAGTTCAGCCCGCGTTCTTGCGAACGCGGCTACCTGGTCGTACGTTCCATTGTAACCGACACACCCGCGATAGTTTAGCCGCGACGCGTTAGCGGAGCGCGTCCGCGGCAATCCGGGGGTATGCTTTTTCCGATAAGCGCCGAGGTTTTTAAGGGCTGCGCCCTATCCTCACGCGGAGCGTGAGGACTACACTCATTTCTTGGGCGGCGGCGGTTTCGCCACCTCCACCTCGAATCGGCCGCGTTGCTCCTCCTCGAAGCCGCTGACGACCGCGCTCATGTTCAGGTTAATGCCGCGGCGGCCCGGCGTGCAATCGGGAGCCGCCTGGACGTCGAGGTCCACACCGCTTTGGCCCTTCGGAATGACGATCTTCTCGGGCAGGTTGAGGCCCGGCGACGGCGACAGTTCCACCACGACCTCGCCATCGAACGACTTCATGCGCTCCGCCGTCAAACGCACCTTGGCGCTGCTGCCGGGCTCCAGCTTCGTCAAGGCAGGCTCGGCAGCGACCGTGTACGCGCTGCGAACGTCAAGTTCAAAGGTGCGGGTCAGGGACACGCGGCGGCCGCTGTTTTCCAGGGTGCCGACCGCGGTCAGATCGACACGATGCTTGCTGAGGTTCGTCAGGATTTTCGAGTGGATTGACCCCGTGATTCGCGGGTTATCCGCCTTGGCCATGGGCAGCTCGGCGTAGACGCGGGTGCGGCCTTCTTCCTTCGGTGCGATCTGCCCGCCCCTGGCGCTGAAGGTGATCGGCCCGGTGAAGCCCGGCACGCGCGTGGTGACGATCGGGAACTCGACGTGCTGGTAACGGCCCAGCGTCACCAGCGGTTCGGGCAGCTCCAGCGTGAACGGGGCCGGCTCGGTGATTTGCAGGGCGAAGCGGTCGGTCAAAGCCGGCGGCAGACGGCGTTGGTCCTCACGCAGGCCGTACGGGATCAGATCGACATTCACGATCTGCCGATCGATCAACGGCTGCGTGCGCACCAGAACCGGGGCCAGCTGCTGGACCGTCATGGCGTGAAGCAAACTTTGCGTCGCCGGAAACAAGCCGAAGCTGTTGCCGGGGATCATGCCTCCCAGTTGCCAGCTGCTCATACCGAGCTGCCGGCCATTGAGCGCGGTCAGGTGGGGGCGGCCCAGGATTTGAAACGTGTGGATGCCGAGCGGCGCATCGGCCGTCGCGTACAGCTTGCAGACCACGGAATTGACGCCTTCCTCAATGACATTGGGCGTCAGGGTTACGCCGGGGGCGCCAATCAACTCAAGCGTGATCTTGCCGACGCTGGTTGGCGTCTCGCGGACAAAAGTGAGTGGCAACGGCTGATAGGTGCCGCGCGGCAGGGTCAATCCTTCGGCTTCGGCGGTCGCCTGAACCATGGGATGCGTCTCCTGGAAAGACGTGCGCAGCTCCAGGCGATAGGCGAAGGCCGGGCCGCCGTCGCGATTGACGTCGCGCACCGTCAGCCCATAAATGCCCGGGTTGCCGGCGTTGAAATCGAGCACGATTTCGTCCTTCGGGTTCTCGCCGGCCCGCCGCAGTTCCTTGCCCTTCGCATCGGTAATGGCGATTTCCAGGTCCGCGGGCGAGTTGAACGCTCTCGCCTCGGCTCGCACCTGAATCCGCTGGCCGCGATACAGATCCAGTTGGAAGAATTGCCGTTCGCCAGGCTTCCGCAAGACGCCGCACAGGATGCCGGGCGCCTTGACGGGGACGCCATCGTCAATGGTGTCGCCCGGCTGCTGATTCAGTAAAGAGCTATCGGTGCTTTCGAGCGGCAACCATGCGGAGCCGTCGTCACCGGGTCGGCGCAGGGTGCCGAAGAACATCCCCGCGGCCGGCAATTTCGGCACGTTGACGTTGACCGCGGCGCCCGCCAATTCCGGCAGACGAAGCTCGGCCTTGCTCGCTGTGCGCGGGACGGCGAGCGGCAGGGCGACGCGGGCCGCAGGGAACTTGCCCATGCGCAGGACATAGTAGCCATGTTCGGAGCCGTGAAAGCGGGCGTCGCGCACCTCCACAGTGTAGGTCCCCGCCTGGGCAAAGGTGTGTTCGAAACGGCAATCGAAGTACAGGCCGGGATCGTTGTCCCGCTCGGCGACGATACGGCCCTTCGCATCGCGGATGGTGATGAGCGGATCGACGTCCTTGCCGAGCCGATTGGCGACGGCCTCGAAGCTGACACGCTGGCCGGCGCCGACTTCGATGGCATAGCGATCGATGGCGGCCTCGCGAAATTGGCCCCAGATGGCCGTGGGCAGATCCACCCTGGCCGGGGCGACGTCCGCCTTGGGCGCCTTTTTCACCGGCAGATCGTCGATCAGCATCAGGCACGCGTTGGCCAGCCCGTCCACGGTTGCCAGCCGCACGCCGCAGACACCGATCGGCGCTTGCCCGGCCACGGCGACATCGAGGACGGCGCGGGTGGACGTCTGCTCGCCGACCGGCGTAGCTTTTATGGCGTCCGCGAGGCTCGTCCACAGCCCAATCGCCTTGCCGAGGTTGCTGCCGACGATGATGACGCGCGTCGTCTTGCCGGCTTCAAGGACGGGCGGCTCCAGATGTTCAACGAAACCCTGGGCGCGGCAGGGGGAGTTTGTCTCCAGGAAGGCGATGACGGTCAGGAAAGAAGCGATGCGGATGAATCGTCGCGGCATGGTGTTCTCCGAGTACGTTTCCCTGTCACGAGATCGGCGGGCAGGCTCCCGGGTCATCGCGATTACGCTCTGCCCCGGCCACCCATCCAAGCCCTCCTGGATTGCTTACCGTTTCACTTGTATTGTACCCGGCAGCCAGGCCGTCGGCAGCCTGAGCGGAAAGTGGAACATGCATTATTCCTCAGATGCAACAAATAGGACCACTGCGACAAAATGATGAAACGGGTTGTCGCAGTGGTCTTTGCCCATAACTGATTATTGTGCAAATGGTTGAGGCGGTGCCGACTGCTGCGACAAAATGCCGGCGCAATCGGGCGAACGACTTCGTCTCAGCCTTCCCGCCCGCCCGGTTCAGGCGCCGCCCTTCTCCTGCAGCATCTGCAGCGTGGCTTCCAGGACAGGCAGCACGGCCAGATCTTTGGGGCGCCCGGCGGCACGCTTGGTGCGGATCAAGTCAGGCAGCGCCAGCACTTTCACGGTGTGGCCCGCCACCTCCATCTCGACGGCACGGCCCACTATCGCCTCATAGCCGCCAATCGCGGACATCTCGCCCAGCAGGTCGAACTCTTCCGCGTCCTGCAAAACCAAAGTGTAATTGGTGCCAAAGTCCAGCGAACGGCGGTCGAATAGGTTGGGAACACCTTCGGGCAGGCCACGCAGCCGCAGCTGAAAAGGCGCGAGCGCGTCGGCGATGCGTGTCAGGTTGTCGGGATGACGTCGGTAACAGACATCAAGGTCCTGGGTGACGATGGGCGCGCCTTGAAGCACGGCGCTGATGCCGCCCACGATAACGACTCGCAATGGGTTTCAGCCAGCGCTCTCACGATTTGTTCGACGTAGTGCAGCACGTTGCAAAGCCTCCTTCACGAACAACCGCCAGGATTCGTGGTGCCGCAGCCGCTGGGTGGGCGTCATCGCCAGTCGCGCGGCGATCTGCGTCCGATCCACGTCCCCCTGATGACCGAGGTCGAACAGGGACGGGTCCGGCTGGGTCGGCTTCAGCGTGGAGTTGATTGCGGCCTTCATGCCGGCATTATACCCCGGATGGTTCGCCCAGGCCAACGATCACCCCCAGGTTCGCGGGCCGCCGGCACAGCAAATCGCCATTGGGATAAGCTGGAAGTTGACCATCAGGTTTGCGATGGATACGGTTCTGGAAGCCCAATCGCGCGTAAGTGGTTGAAAAATGCTGAGCGAGATGTTCACGGAAGGGTATGCGAATGCGGGCGACTCGTTTTCCCTCCTTGATGAGATTCTCCAACAGAATCGGGCAATCATCGAGGATATCGCCCTGGGTAAGCGTGGCGGCCCTATCAGCCTGCCGGTAGATCATCCGGGCTCCTCCTCCACTGATTCCGTCAGGAAGTCCGGCAGCCGTTCGAAGACGATCCGCGGCTCAACACGCAGGGCCGCGCCGGATCTTGGCAAATCAAACGGAGCGGGAACCGCATCATCCAGCCACGGGGCGTCCGGCAGTCGTTCCGCGTCGCTACCGCTGTCCACAAGAGGTTGCACTGTGACGCGCACCCGGCCCGGCGGCAGACGCGGCGGCGCGTCCAGTTCAAGCGTGCCGTCCGCTCGGAGCAGCCCGTGAATAACTGCAGCCATTGACATGTCCAAGCCCTCCTGAATTGCGTACCGTTTCAATTGCATTATACCGGCAGCCAGGGGTCGGCAGCCTGAGCGGAACGTGGAACAAGCATTATTCCTCAGGCGGGCCACTTCGTGGTGGCCGGGGTTGCGGTACTCCGCAACCCCGGATTCTGTGCAACAACTTCATCCACTCGGAAGGTCTCTGAGATCATCAATTCCATGCACTCTGGCACGACTACGCCGCTGTTCGCGTCCGCCAGCATATAGTTTTTCGCCGCCGAAGCCGAACACATCGGAGCCTCCCAAAAGGGATAGAGATGTTGCACAGCATCCGGAGTTGCGGAGTACCGAAACGTACCGCAACCCCGGCCACCGCGAAGCGCCCCGCCCGGCAACGGCACGTGGCCCGCCGATGGTGATCTCGTCCAAGACAGGCCGAACCGCTCGCTGGTAAGATTTTTTTCACCTGGCTATTGACATTACATAGACAGCCAATAGAATGAACATGTAGGCCCGGCGGACTGGCGGTCGAATTGCCAACAAAAGGAGGATCATATGCTCGTGATCATCGACTCAACAGAATTCGTGAAGAATCCTTACGCTCTGGGGAGGAGTTGGGAATTACTAGCTCAATGGACCGATTGCGAGGACGTATTGATCGCCATGCCGCAAATTGTGTTCGATGAAGCAGCACGGCACTTCCTCTTTTCTGTTAATGAGATTGCAAGGAATCTCGATCGGGATTTGAAACGTATGGTCAAATTGCTTCCTCAGCATACCGACTGGAAGTTCCCCGCAATTCATTTTGACGACACAGAGAACGGATACCGGACGGCCCTTCTTGGCAGACTGGTGGCGCTTCGGATCCAGCTGACCGATCACAACGGCGCTGTCGCAACAAGTAATAGCAGAACTGTCAAAGGGACATTGATTTGGCAGATGGCATTGCGCCATCTGGCGGAATCGACCGAATCCGTTACGATCATCACGAATACCGGCGAGTTCGGGACACCGGGCGAACTCGCCAAGGACCTTCTTGCAGACCTCGAAAAGCGACGACTGGACGCTGGCCGCGTCCGAATCTACAAGAGCCGGCAAGCAATCCTGCGGAATCATGTTGTTCCCCGAATGAAGGGATTGAAAAAGTTAACGGCCGCGGTTGACGACGATAGACATCCCATCTTCGACTTGAACACAGCTTTTTCGGCAAAACACGAGTACATAGTTGATTGGGTAAAGGACTTCGTTGAACGTGACGGCGATGCACCCAGCATTTTCAACACTGCCACGCATGGTTCGCCGCAACTTGCCTACCTCTCTGAAGTGCCCGAGCGATTTGTTACAGACGTTTATCTCACGGAAGATAGCCAAGTTACTTTTTTCCTTTGGTGCAAAGTGGACGGTGTCGTGCGATGCAAGAGAAAAGACCAAGACGAATACATCGAAGGCCGGGTTACATTCGAGTTTGACGTTATTTTCACTTTCGACTCCAAGACTGGGGAGGTCGAGAACCCTGATTTTGACTCCACCTTCTGGTATCAGCCTTGGCCTGAAGACTGGCCGAGTTGTAATGAGTCAAAGGAATCGGCTTAGACGCACATTAAGTAAAGGAGGTGACTATGTCAAAGAAGCCTATTGCCGAAACTGGCGGTAAACGAATGAGCAAGCTGGGCTACAAGCCATCGCAGCTGTGGTACACGGAAGAGGAGTACCGGATCGTTCAGGAAGCCGCCGCCATCGATGAACGGCCCATGACGCAATTTGCTATTCGCGCTGTTGTAGCCGAAGCCAAGCGAGTGATAAAGGCGGCGAAGGAAATGGACGGCCAGTAGCTTCCAATCGTTCGTGGCGGCCCTGACAATTGGCTTTTACATTCGGCACCTTGGAATAATCTGGAGGACGCTATGGGTTGGATGAGCAATCAATGGTTGAACACGGGGGTAGGACTTCGTAACCGATCTTATTGTCCGGTGGGTGTTTCTGTCCATGCCAGGATACCTACTAGCAGTTGGTCAAAACAAAATGCAGTGGTAGTCGAGTTTACCGCCCGGCGCCCGAATTGCCAGTACCAAGTGCTAGACTTGACTGTCGCGGAAATAGAGAAGGCCGTGAACATCGTCCTAACTGCCTGCAGCGCGGACGTAAGAAGACAAATTGCGGGCGAATTGTTAACAAAACTATCAGATGTCGAACTTCATGAAGTTCTCGCTCATGTCTTGAATAGGCGAGTAGAGGACGGACACCTGTTGGGCGGCCGGGGCTGACTGTATTTCTACTGGACGTATCTTGTTGAAAGGTTCCGAGCCGAAGGAACGTAGTCATCCATGGGCGCGCCGTTGGACGACGCCCGAAGGCCGGAGGGCCGCTTCGCGGCCACCAACGTTGAAGGGATATGGCCCTGCGCGCTTGCGACCTTGGAAACATGAATGTTTGCAAGTGTGACTTTGAGCGACATTTCGCGGGACATTTTTTGAGGGGGGTTGAGAGCTTGCAGCCTTGCAGCCCCCCCCTTTGAACACGCGTAACTGGCTTTCCCGGCGTCAGTTGCAGCGGGAGGGGTGGCTGCAAGGCTTATCGCTGAATTTGCAGCCCCCCTCGCGGTGCAGGATGGTCGCACCATTGACCCGCCGCTGGGCGGATGTAGCACCCATGAGTGATCCTTTATGCATGCAAACAACTGCTTCGACGTTGCCGCCATCAAAAAGATGCTCGCCGGCCAGCTTCCTGTCGCCGAGGCGGAGAAGGTCTGTGCGCATCTCGAACGGTGCGAGCGCTGTTTTCAGGTGCTGCGCAGCCTGCCGGAGGACACGCTGGTGGCGTCGATGCGCGCCAAGGGCGAATGGCCGACGACGCCCGTCGCGCCGGCGTTCATTCATGACCTGGTGCAGAAGGTGTTGCAGCAGAAAAGCCAGGCTTTGCCGCAGCCGATCGTGTTTGCGTGCCCCGGCTGCGGCAAGAAACTCCAGGTCAAGAAAGAACTATCCGGCCAGAAAGTGAAGTGTCCCGGATGCGCGAAGGTGATGCAGATTCCCGCCATCAGAGACGACGCCGAGACGCTGCCGCCCAGGAAAACTCCAAACCTCGGCGACATGGATGCGGCCACGTTGCCGCCAAGCAACTCGCACAGCCAGGAAGGCGCCGCGGCGAAGAGCGGCTTTTCGGCCAACCCTCCCGAGGGTCGAGTCCTGGACGAAGACGGTCCGCTGCCCAGCATTCCCGGTTACGAAGTTCTGGGCACCCTGGGCCGCGGCGGCATGGGCGTGGTGTACAAGGCCCGGCACAAGAAGCTGAATCGGCTCGTGGCGCTCAAGATGATCCTCGCCGGGAGCCATGCCGGTGCGGCGGATCTGGCTCGTTTTCAGGTGGAAGCAGAAGCCATCGCCCGTTTGCAGCATCCTAACATTGTGCAGGTTCATGAAATCGGCGAGCACGAGGGCAAACCGTTCTTCTCGCTGGAGTTCTGCGGCGGCGGCAGTCTCGCCGGGAAGCTTGGCGGCACTCCGTTGCCGGCACGCGAAGCGGCGACCCTGGTAAGGACCCTGGCGCGAGCCATGCAGGCGGCCCATGATCAGAACGTCATTCACCGCGATCTGAAGCCGGCCAATGTGCTGCTGACGGAAGCGGGCGTGCCGAAGATCACCGATTTCGGCCTGGCCAAGAAGCTCGACGAGGCGGGCCAAACGCAGGCGGGCGCCGTCATGGGAACGCCGTCTTACATGGCTCCGGAACAGGCGGGCGGCGATTCCAGCGGGGTTGGGCCCTTGGCCGACGTTTATACCCTGGGGGCGATCCTGTACGAGTGCTTGACGGGCCGGCCGCCGTTTCGCGCAGCGACGTCGCTGGAAACGATTTTGCAAGTGACCATGGATGAGCCGGTGCCGCCGTCGCAGTTGCAAAGCAAGACGCCGAAGGATCTGGAAACGATCTGCCTGAAGTGCTTGCAGAAGAGCCCGGGCAAACGCTACGCCACGGCCACGCATTTGGCACAGGACCTGGGGCGGTTCCTGAAAGGCGAACCGGTCCTCGCCCGGCCCGTGGGGAAAGCGGCTCGCGTCTGGCGCTGGTGTCGGCGCAAGCCCGGTCTGGCCGCCGCCAGCGCCGCCGGCGTTGTCGGCGTTGTTCTGGCCCTGCTCACCTTCGGCGTGCTGTACTTCGTGGTGAAAGATGCCAATGCCGTTTTACAGGACAAGAACGAGAAGCTGGCCACGGCCGAGAAAAACGAGAAGGCCAAGGCGGAAGAGGCTCTGCTGGAGGCGGACAACGCCACCAAGGCGAACAAGAAGCTCGAGTTATCCAACGAGGAGTTGCGCAAGTCGAGCGTGCTGGGCCGTTTCGACTACCTTTATTTCCGCTCGCGCGAGGAACCAGGCCTGGCCATGGTCGGCGCCGCACAGCTCTTGACGGAGGCGCTCAAGCTGAAAGACCGATCCGTGGCCGATTCGATCCTGCTGCACCTGGGCGCCTGGTCGCTCGAACCGTATCGGCTGCGGGCGGTGTGCTCTCATCCGCGCGAGATTGTCGCCGCGGCCCTGAGCCCCGACGGCAAAACGCTGCTATCGGGCAGCCTGGACAAGACCGCCCGGCTCTGGGACGCGGCCACGGGCGAGCCGCTCGGAGCGCCGCTGCAGCATGGAGGCCTGGTTATCGCCGTGGCCTTCAGTCCGGACAGCAAGATCGCGGCTTCGGCCGGCTGGGACAAGACAGCCCGGCTCTGGGACGTGGCCACGGGCAAGCAAGTCGGACCGTCTCTGCAGCATAAAGGCATCGTTCGCGTCGTGGCTTTCAGTCCGGACGGCAAGACCCTGCTGACCGGGACCGACTACGGGCCTTCGCTTACCCTTAACACTCAGGGGGAGGTGCGGCTGTGGGACCCGGCCACGGGCAAGCAGATCGGGCCATCCATGCAGCATGGCCCCCTCGGGACCGCCGTGGTTTTCAGCGCGGATGGCAAGACCGTGCTGACGGGG
>Ga0182024_10019448_pt1 | contig 12517 bp, 11 predicted proteins | sample P32metaG_FD_120480 | JGI IMG/M metagenome (GOLD analysis project Ga0182024, IMG submission 120480) | Permafrost microbial communities from Stordalen Mire, Sweden - P3-2 metaG (Illumina Assembly) | ecosystem: Environmental > Terrestrial > Soil > Wetlands > Permafrost | place: Sweden: Stordalen... | reverse complement strand
CGGTCATGGGCGAGATCCTGATCATCGCCCTGTCCTCCGACAACGGCGACATGATGGCGTTGCGCGACGCTGCCGACTGGTACATCCGGCCGCGCCTGATGGCGATCCCGGGCGTCTCGCAGGTGCTGCCGATGGGTGGCGATGTGCGGCAATTGCACGTCACCCCGGATCCGCGGCGCCTCGATTTCCTCGGCGTCACCGTCGACCAGGTCGAGAAGGCGCTGACCGCCTACAACACCAACACCGGCGGCGATTCGGTCGACCAGTACGGCCGCCGGTTTCTGATCATGAATGTCGGGCGCACCCTGGAAACCGAGGAGCTGGTCGAGGGGGCGCGCAACCTGGTGGTGGCTTACCAGGACGGGCGGCCCATCCTGCTGCAGCAGGTCGCCAAGGTCGGGTTCGAGCCGCGCGTCAAGCAGGGCGATGCCGGGTTCATGGGCAATCCCGCGGTGCTGCTTCGCGTCCAGAAACAGCCCGGGGTAAACACGCTCGACCTGACCAACCGGATCGAGCAGGCGCTGGTCGAGATGCGCGCCTTTCTGCCGAAGGGGGTCCACGCCGATCACATCGTCTTCGAACAGAAAAAATTCATCGAGACCTCCATTTTGACCCTGGAACACGTGCTGTTCGAGGCGGCAGCGGTGGTCGCGGTGATCCTCTTTGCCTTCCTGTTGAATTTCCGCACGACGATCATTTCGCTGACCGCGATCCCGATCTCGATCTTTATCACGATACTGGTGTTTTGGGCGGTCGGACTGACGATCAACACGATGACCCTCGGGGGCTTGGCAATCGCGATCGGGGAACTGGTCGACGACGCGGTGGTCGGTGTCGAGAACACCTTTCGGCGTCTGCGCCAGAACCGCGCACTGGCGCAGCCGCGGCCGGCTCTCGGGGTCATCGCCGACGCGACGGTCGAAGTGCGGTCGGGCATCTTCTATGCGACGCTGATCGTGCTTCTGGTCTTCTTCCCGTTGTTTTCGCTGCCCGGCATCGAGGGGCTGATGTTCACCCCGCTCGCGGCCACCTATATCGTGTCGATTTTTGCCAGCCTGATCACCTCGATCACGCTGACGCCGGTCTTGGCCTATTACCTGCTGCCGCAGATGAAGCGGATGCAGCACGGGGATTCGCCGCTCGTTCGGTTTCTGAAGCGACAGAACGAGCGGTTGTTGACCTGGGCGTTCGGCCACCAGGCGAGCCTGATGGCAATCGCGCTCGGTGGCGTTGTCGTCGCGGGGGTCTCCGCGACCTACCTGCCGCGCGCCTTCCTGCCGCCCCTCAACGAAGGCATGTACATGGTCGAGCTGAGCTTCCAGCCCGGCATTTCCCTCGCCCAATCGAACCGCATGGGCGCGGCAGCGGAGAAGCTTCTCCTCGAGGTTCCCGAGGTCCAGTCGGTTGGCCGGCGCACCGGGCGGGCGGAATTGGATCTGCACGCCGACGGCATCTACCAAACCGAGATCGATGTCGACTTGCGGTCCTCGCCGCGGTCGCTGCCGGTGGTATTGCAGGACATTCGCAATCATCTGAGCGCGCTGCCCGGGTCGGTCTATATCAGCCAGCCGCTGACGCACCGGATCAATTTCGTCATGACCGGCCTCCCGTCGCAGCTCGCGATCAAGATCTACGGCGACGATCTGAGCACGCTGGCGAAGCTCGCTGAAGGTCTGCGCACCCGCTTGACCCAGGTGCCGGGGCTGACCGACCTCAAGGTCGAGGCCCAGGCGCGCATTCCCCAGCTGCAAATCCGGATCGACCCGGATGCCGCGCGCATCTATGGCGTCACGCCGGCGCAGCTGACCCGGCTATTGGAGACCCTTTCGGCGGTGCGGGTCGTGTCCGAGGTCGTCGATGAGAACCGGCGCTATGACATTCTGATCCGCCTCGATGACGCCGACCGCACCAGCGCGGCGTTGCGCACTCTGCTCGTCGATACCCCGGTGGGTCATGTGCAGCTCCAGCAGCTCGCCGAAATCCGCGATACCGACGGGCCCAATCAAATCATCCGCGACAACGGTCTGCGCCGCCTCGCGATCCTCGCCAATACCGACGGGTCCGATATGGCGGGGATCAGCCACGGGATCGAGGAAGCGATCGCGCAGATGCATGTTCCCACCGGATATTCTGTCGGCATCGAGGGCAACTATGCCGCCCAGCAGGCGGCGACCAAGCGGATTGCAATGCTGTCCTTGATTTCGCTGATGCTGGTTTTCGCCATCCTCTACACGCGCTACCACTCGGTCGTCCTCTCGCTCATTGTGATGGTCAATGTGCCGCTGGCGCTGATCGGCAGCATCGTCGCGCTGTGGATCGTCGGCGGCACGCTGTCGCTGGCGACGATGATCGGCTTCATCACGCTGGCCGGGATCAGTACGCGCAACGGCATTCTCAAGATCAGCCACTACATCAATCTTGTCCTCTACGAAGGCGAGACCTTCGGCCGCCCGATGATCGTGCGGGGCAGCCTCGAGCGGATGACGCCGGTGCTGATGACGGCGCTTTCCGCCGGCTTTGCGCTGATCCCGCTGATGCTCGGGGGCGATCAGCCGGGCAAGGAAATCCTCTCGCCGGTGGCGCTGGTGATCTTTGGCGGATTGATCGGCGCGACGCTGTTGGATGCGGTGATGACGCCTATCCTCTTTCTGCGCTTCGGTGAGAAGCCGTTGATCGCGCTCGCCGAGCAGCGCGAGGCCGGTCTCGGATCGGAAGCCTATTAGGCGATCGGCGGATGTATTCGCCAAGGAGTGGCTCGATGTTTGTCAGGATCGTTGCCGCGTGCCTGGTGCTGCCTTGGTCGGCGGTCGCGTCGGCGCATCAGGGCACCGGGCCGCATGGCGGTCCGGTCAGCGACGCCGGGCCTTACTACCTCGAGCTGATCGCCAAGGAAAACCAGCTCCAGGTCTTCGTCTTTGACGACAAGACCGACGGCCCGGTCCAGACCGGGAAGGCCAGTGCCACCGCGACGGTGCTCGCCGGCGATGAGAAGCAGACCGTGACGCTGCGGCCGGAACCATCCGGCGCCGACAACAACCTAATGGTCGGCCAATTGGCGAAGAACGCTGAAGCGGGGATGCGAATCGTCGTGCTGATCCAATTTCCGGACCAGCCGTCGCTCGTCGCCCGCTTCGCCATCTGAGCGCCTCGCGTGCGCCGGGCGGGAGCGACGGCGGCGCATTGGCGGCGCCGCACCCGACGGCGATGAGCGTCATCGCCGGCCTGGTTGCCCTCGCTCGCGCCGCGCTCGATGTTGCGCTCGTCATAACCCTGCCGATTGTCGCCGTTAAGCTCGCCGGACGCCTCTCGCGGAACATGCAGCCGCACGATTTTTTCGAGGTTCCGCTCGTCACCGGACTTGCCAAATTGCTTGGGATGACGCTCGGGATCGCTCTCGTTTACGCCCGCTATGATCGTCGCTATTTCGATCCGCACGCGCTGTTCATCCCGGAAAGCCCCTGGAACCTATCGCTTTGGCAGTTCCTGGCCGATCGCGCCAATCCGCTGAATTATGGCATCGGGACGCTGATGGACGACCCGGCCGGTCACGTCCGAAACGCGACCTTTCTGGTGCTGATCGGCATCGTGGCCGCCCTATTGCTGGCCGCGGTTGCGGCATCGTTCGTCTTTTGGAGTGGCGCGATGGCGCGGCGCGCCGCGCTCCTCAGCCTGGCACTCGCCGTCTTCGTCGCCTATCTCGCGATCTACGGAATATGCCTGTTGTTGTGGTCGCTGTACTTGTTGAACTTTTGGACGATCGCGCTGGCTGTCGTGATGTTCCAATACTATCGGGGCCGGGCAAAGCACGCGTAGCGATCATGATTTGTCGCGGATGTCCGACCCGTCGGGGCCGGGTTGGCAAGACGGCCCGGGCCCCTTGCCGGCGTGGGGAAAGGGGCGCATCCCTGGAGCAATGGCGATAGGGAGGTTTCGATGTTCAGCACCAACAGCGCCTTTGTGATCGCGGTCGCCGGCTTGGCTGTGCTCGCCATCGCCTATCGGGGGATTTCGGCCCTGCGCGAATACGAGCGCTTTGTGGTCTTCACCCTTGGCCGGTTCACCGGGGTCAAAGGACCCGGCCTCGTCTTTGTCGTGCCGCTGCTCCAGAATGTGGTGCGGGTCGATCTGCGGGTGCGGGTTCTGTCGGTTCCAGTCCAGGACGTCATCTCGCGCGACAATGTGTCGGTCAAAGTAAGCGCCGTCGTTTACTATCGCGTCAGCCGGCCCGACGAGGCGATCATCCAGGTCGAGGATTTCGAAGAGGCGACCAGCCAGCTCGCCCAAACCACGCTGCGCTCGGTTCTCGGCGAACACGACCTCGATGCCATGCTGGCCGAGCGCAAGCACATCAACGACAACATCCAGTCGATCCTCGATGAGCATTATCATTCGTGGGGCATCAACGTGCTCAATGTCGAGATCAAGAATATCGACCTTGCCGAGAACATGATCCGCGCGATCGCCCGCCAGGCCGAGGCCGAGCGAAACCGGCGCGCCAAGGTGATCGACGCGGAGGGCGAGCTGCAAGCCGCCGACCGGTTGCGCCAGGCCGGCGAGATCCTGGCCGCCTGGCCGCAGGCAATGCAGTTGCGCTCCCTCCTCACGCTGCAACACATCGCTGGAGACAAGAGCTCGACGATCGTCTTCCCGTTGCCGGTCGAGCTGGCCGGCGCGCTGGGGTTCGGGCGCGGCAAGGCCGGTTGACGCACGACTTTGTCATGAGACCGCTGACGACAAGCCGGAGCGTGATGCTCGGCGCCGTGATGGCGGTCGGGCTGACAACGCCGGCATTTGCCGGACTTGACGACGGCTTGGCCGCCTATGACCAGGGCGACTTTGCGACCGCCTATCGCGAACTCGCCCCTGCCGCTGCCGGCGGGGAGCCGGCGGCGCAATACGCGTTGGGACGCATGTATCTGTCCGGTGAGGGCGTTGCGCCGGACGGCGCCGAGGGCCTCAAATGGCTGCGCAAAGCCGCGGCGGCTGGGGTTGGCCCCGCCCAATATCAGCTTGGCGCCTCTCATGAATGGGGTATTTCGGTCGCCCAGGATTATGGCGGCGCCGCGCGGTGGTATCGCATGGCCGCCGATCGCGGCGTGCCGGCGGCGCAATATCGCCTCGGCCTGTTGTACCTCAATGGGGCCGGCGTGGCGCGCGATCTGGTTGCCGCGCATATGTGGCTCAACCTCGCCACCGCCAGATTGCCGCCCGGGGAGCCGCGCAACGCCGTTGCCAAGCTGCGCGACACGCTCGCCGCGAACATGACGGCCAGCCAGATCGCGCAGGCTCAGGTCGCCGCCCGCAACTGGAAGCCGAGAGAGGATCGCTAGAGGACACCGCTGGCTGCTTGCCCGATCGCGTGATCGGCGTTTGCTCCTCGCCGAGCATCCGTGTTAGATCGATTGCGCGCGCTGCGTTAAATGGAGGGCCCGATGAAAACCCTGGCTGCTGCTGCCGTTACTCTGGCGCTGATCGGCGCTGCTCCGCAACAAGCGTCGGCGCAAGAGTCCGGGTTGAGCCCCGGCGCTATCGCCGCGACGATCGTTGGCGTGGCCGTCGGTGGCGCCATCGGCTATTATTACTTCACCGGTGTAGCGGCGACGACGATCGGCGTCGTCGGCGGAGGGGCGATTGGCGACTGGTGGTATACTGCCGCCACGAGCCGCGACGGAATGGCTCCAGGCGGCAAGATGAAGATGAATGACACCGCGTCGCCCCGCCCATTGTTCCAATTGATCGGCTACGCCGGTGAGAGCGCGCTTGGATTGCGCACGGCGGCATTCTCGGCCGGCGCCGATTAAGCCAATCGGGGCAGGCGCCTGCCATGCGGGACGCCGCGCGCATAAGATGATGATGCAGTGATCAGCGCGGGCCGCGGGCGGCTGGCGTGGTGGATCCCTGCCGCTCTCGTTCTGGCGGCCGCCGCCAGCCCGGCGATTGCCGATGAGACCGTGTACGACCAAGACGGCTACAAGCTCGTCGTCGGTGTCCATGGAGGGCTCGGCGGGTACGCCGCGGGCAACGTCGATTTCGGCGCCGGCAACGTCAATACGAAGGCGCCGTCGGAAGGCCCCTTCGAACCGTCGCAGCGCCGTGTCGATCGCCAATGGTTCGAGGGCTTTGCCAGGCCTTTCGCCGAGGCCGAAACGCCGTTTTTCGGTTTCGGCCACGCCTATGGCCTGATCAGCGTCGATGGTGCGCTGACGCGCGGTTCCGGCGATGCGCTCTCCAGCCTTGCATCGCAAGGAGCGCGCTCGTCGACCTCTAATAATCCGGCGCATGCGGAACTCGAGGATTTGGCCGTCGGCTGGCATTCCGGCTCGCTCCTCGTCGGCTCGCTCGGCGACGACGCGATCGACGTTTCGGTCGGCCGGCAATCCTTTCAACTCGGCGACGCGTTCCTGATCGGCACCGGTGTGGTGAACGGCTTTAGCCGTGCCGGCGCCGCCCTCACGCCCCACACCTCGTTCGACCGGACGGTGATCCTCAAGCTCAATAGCGAACCGGCGCGCCTTCAGGTCTTCAATCTCGAGACCCGGACGGATCAGACGCTGATGCACGGCTTCGACCAGCCGAAAACGGAATTCGCCGGCTTCGAGCTTGGGTTTTTCAAGCCCGGCCAGAGCGGGCCGACCCGAAAATCGGCCGGCGAGAGGGAGGCAACGCAGGCGGCGCAGGAGAGTACGGCGGCCCGCGAGAAAAAAGAGGTGCCGGATTTGTGGTCGGCCGGGTTCGACTTCCTTCATGTCTACAACGCCGACAGTACGCCGGGCACCTTCAGCTTTCCCGCCGGTGAGGAATCCCCGACGCTCAGCATCAATGGCAATCGCAACGGCCTCAATGTCTTTTCAGGCTACCTGCACGGCTCGTTCTTCGAGGTCAACCCGGACATCCTGCTTCACAGCCAATTCGTCCTCGAGCGGAACGACGCCGTCAACCGGCAGGTCAGCGCCGACGCCTGGTACATCGAGCCGGGATACAGATTTTCGACCCTGCCGTGGACCCCGCAACTCAACCTGCGCTACGCCCATTTCAGCGGCGACCCCAACCCCGACGACCGCGTCAAGCAGTCTTACGACCCCCTGTTCGTCACCGGCGGCGACCGCGGTTTCGGCAGCTGGACCCTGGGCGAAATCTTCGGACAGTGGATCAGCCCGAACAGCAATCTCAATGCAAAGATGGTGAATTTGAAACTTTCACCGATCCCTGATCTTCTCGATCTCGGCGCGATCTACTATAGCTTCGACTTTGACCAGGTAAGCCAATTCAACGATCCGCGGATCACCGCGCACCACGCGGCCGACGAACTCGATCTCTATGCGAAGTGGTCGCCCAATGAGTGGCTCGATCTGACCGGGGTCTTCGGATTCGCGGTACCGGGTGCCGGCTTGAGGCAAGCGGCCGCGGCCTTCGTCGCCGACAACGGCCCGGCCGGCCGCGCTGTCGGGCGGACCATGACCCTCGTCGAACTGATCGCGGAGATCAAGTATTAGAGGGTGAAGTTAAGGCGTCGCTTTCCTCGATGGTTTCGACTTACCGGAACTGTTGAGGGCAACTGCTTGGCGAACGAGCGCCTTGAAGGCGGATTCGTCGACTTCTTCTCCTTCGTGGATGTCGATAGCGCGCCGTGTGTTTCCGTCGAGACTCGCGTTGAAGAGACGGGCCGGATCCTGCAGAGACGCGCCCTTGGAGAAGGTAAGCTTCACGACATTCTTGTAGGATTCGCCAGTGCAGATGATGCCGCCGCGCGACCAAACCGGAGTACCCATCCACTTCCACTCCTCGACGACCTCCGGGTCTGCTTCCTTGATGAGCTTGCGCATTCTGCTGAGGGTTTCGCCGCGCCAGTCCCCGAGCTCGGCGATACTGTTCGAGATGAGCTCCGTTGCTGACTGGCCTTGGCTCGCGCCCGATTTTTTCATGTTCTCGCCCTAGAAGTTCCAGTCGAATTGCTCGAATACCGTCCTACCGGGCGAAGCTCAGCGTCGTCCCCGAACCCCTCAAGGCCCTGGGATCTTGCCGGCCATGGCGGTGGCCACCGCCTGCATCTGGCGGTCGACGGCACGCTGCTGGGCATCGATGACGCGGCTTTCGAAATCGCGTTCGGTCGAGATTATCGCCTTGCGAACGCTCGCCTCGAAGCCGGCGCGGTTGAGGCTCGCATCGGTTCGGTTCAACAGCCAATCGACCGAAGCGCTCGCGGCGAGACCGATGATCAGCGCGCCGAAAGCGCCGGTGAGGATGCCGGTGACCACGTTCGCCAGCACGCTGGGCAACTGGCTGAACAGCGGCAGCACGATGCCGCCGAGGATCGCGGCGACGATCACCGGCAACACCACGAAGCTGATGAGCTTGGTGGCGAATGGGCGCGCCATGCGAAGGATCACGTCATTGACCGGGCTGTCGGCGGTTTTCAGTTCGAGGAGGACCGGGAACTCGGCGCGCAGCGCCGCTTCGTCGACCGCTCCGGCCGGATCGCACAGCGGCGCGAACGTCGCGGCCCCGCGGTCCCACGAGGAGTCCGGGATCCATCCTTGCGCAGGATCCTGGCGCTCGACCTGTCCGGCCTCGCTGCGGATGAAGTCGGCGAAGGATTGCTGATGTTTGGCACAATCGGCGAGCAGTTCGTCGCGGGTCGCGGCGATTTCGCCGTGGAGCGCGGCGTCGATCTGCGGTTCAAGCACACGCGGCTCAAAGACCCGCCCAATGAACTGCTCTTGCACGGCGGCGACGAGCTTTGCCTGGATTCTGTCGGGCAGAGTCAGCGGGGAACCTGTCGTCAGACCGTCCCACGTCCAGCCAAATGTGCGGGCGAGCAGGATCCAGCTCGTCCACCAGTCGAACACCCAGTCGGCATAGCCCGAGACCCGCTCGTCGATTTGCTCGAAGACCGGGGCCAATGCGGCGCGCAGCCGGTTGCCTTGCGCCGCGGCGATTTCTCGCTGCTCCTCGTCGGTCTGGCGGCGGGCGGCCGCGACAAACTCGTCGTAACGCGCGCTGGGAATGCCGGTCCGACGCAAAACCCCCTCGCCGTCGCGCCAGATGAAGATCGTTGGGGCGATGCCCGGCGCGGCAGCGGTAGCGGCGGCGGGCGCGGCCGATGGCTCGGCGCTCGGTGCCACTGTCCGGCGATCTGCCGATGATCGCGACCCCCACGGTGGATAGGGCAAGCTTGCCACCAGCAAGACGACAATCCTCGCCGCAATCGCGGCGCACAGCACCCACACCCGGGGTGAGCGGGATGCCGCCACCCACCGGAACGGCGATCGAGGCCTGATGTTCGGTTCGTGCTCTTCCGGCAAGCGAGACTCCGCGGACCGGTCGGCCCTGATGTCGCGGGACCCAGCTATGCTGGCCAATCCGCGCCGCCACAAGGGATAATTGCGGACCTCTCTCATCTTTCGGAGCGACCGTCCCTCGATCTGTCCTAGGATCGAGGGGCGGATGCTTTCCGGCGGATTTGAGTTTATGGCGGGGAGACAATCGATGACGGGTAAGGCGATCTCCAGGCGATTGCTGTTGCGGAGCACCGCAGGGCTGATTGCCGGCGGGATGGCGTATCGGGTTGCTGGGGGTTCCCTCCTGGCTGCCGAAACCACCGCCTTGGAGGTCACCACACGAACGATCGAGGTGAACGGGAAGGCGGCAAAGGCGTACGGCCTCCTCAACGCCTCCGGTTCTCCCGGGCTCAGCTTCACGCAGGGCGATGCGTTCAAGGTGCGCCTCAACAATCGGCTCGCCGAGCCCACACTCGTCCACTGGCACGGCCTCACGCCGCCCAGCGCGCAGGACGGTGTTCCCGTGCTCTCGCAGGATCCGATCGCGGCCGGCGCCTCCTATGATTACGATTTTCCACTGAAGAGATCCGGCACTTACTGGATGCATTCGCATTTCAGCCTGGCTCAGACGCAGAGATTGCTGTCGGCTCCGTTGATCATCCGCACGCCGGAGGAGCTGAAGCGCGACGAGCAGGAAGTCGTGGTGCGGCTCAACGACTTCACCTTCCGCGACCCGGACGAAATTCTCGCGCAACTACGGGCCAAATCGGCGGCCAGCCCCGGCAGTCCGGCCGCATCGAAGATGGGTGCGATGCCGATGCCGGGCGGCGGTGCGATGAAAATGGGCTCGATGCCGATGCCGGGCGGCGCTCCGATGAAGATGGAGGGCTCGCAAAAATCGTCGGGCATGGCGATGGCGATGGACGTCAACGACATCGACTTTGACGCCTACCTCGCCAATGACCGCACCCTCAGCGATCCGGAAGTCTTTCGCGTCGAACGCGGCGGCCGGGTCCGCCTGCGGATCATCAACATGGCGGATTCGACAAATTTCATCATCGACCTGGGAGCGCTCGACGGCGAGCTGATTGCGGTCGACGGCGAGCCGAACGTCCCGCTGCGCGGCCCGAAATTCCCGCTAGCGATGGCGCAGCGCATGGACATTCGCGTGCAGCTGCCGGCCAGCGGCGGCGCCTTCCCGATCCTCGCGTTGCGTGAAGGCGCTACCGAGCGGACCGGGTTCGTGCTCGCGACCAAAGAGGCGAACATCGCGAAGATTTCCGGGATCGGTCCGGCAAAGGCCGGCCTCGTCGGTCTCGACCTCGAGGCGAAGCTGATGGGGCTCGAGCCATTGTCGGCCCGTCCAGCCGATCGTACGACCGAGGTGCTGCTCGGCGGCGACATGGAGAATTACATCTGGACGATGAACGGCGAGGTCTACGGCAAGAACAAACCGATCCCGGTTGCCGCCGGTGAGCGGGTCGAGCTGGTGATGAAGAACACGACGATGATGTCGCATCCGATGCACCTGCACGGCACGGTTTTCGAGGTCGTCGCGATCGATGGGCGGCGCTTTCAGGGCGCCCGCCGCGACACCGTCATGGTGCCGGCGATGACCAGCGTGACGATCGCCTTCGACGCGGACAACCCCGGCAAGTGGGCGTTCCACTGCCACAACGGCTACCACATGGAGGCCGGCATGATGACCTCCGTCGAATATGTCTGAAAGCCGGCGGCGGGCGGCGGCGTAGCGTCTTAGCGAAGGGGGACCTCCCCGGCACCCCGGATTTTCAGGGTGCGCGAGGCCGGCGATTCCGCTTCCGAATCCCACGGCCACCAGTAATAGACGCCCCCAACCACGACCGCCTCGGCGGCCAGGTGCGCGACGTAGATCGCCGCCAAGGTGCCGAACCCCAATGAGGCGCTGGCGACGATATTGCTCGATACCAGCGCGCCGGCGGCCCCGGCGCCTGCTCCAACCGCGGCGGCGATCGCGAGTTGCCCAGCGGTGAGACCAAACACAACCGTGTGATCGGATTTATCGGCGGGGGTCTTCGCCTCTTCGGCGAACGCCGCGGCCGGCGACGCCGTCAGGCTCGCGGCCAAGGCAATGCCGAGGAGGGCCTGCATCCGGAGCGGCGTGCGCAGCACGTCCGAGGTTACCGCCGCGCGCGTTTCTGGCGGATCCTCGCCGCCATCGACGGGAACCATTCACCGACTAACATCCTGGGCCCTATTTCTTGCGTGGCTCGAGGGTGGCGAACTCCGAGCTGTCACCGTACCACCAGGCGCCGATAAGGCCGCCTGCCACGGCACCGATGATGACCGCCCCCTGCAACGAGATTGCCGATCCGGCGGCCGCGCCGACGAGGATGCCGGCGCCGATCGCGACGGCCTTGTTGCGATCAAAGCCTTCGCCCGCCATCGGCATGGCCGATTGAACGAGAATGGGTTGCTCGCCGGCACGCGCGGCAATCGGTCCGGGGGCGGCTACCAATAGGATAGCGGCGAAAATCAGCTTTCGCACCGCACTTCTCCTCCGGATGAGCTCCGCACCAACGAATTTTCCCGGGTCAAGGCATCGCGGCCGCGCCGGCACCGGCTGCGCCGCCCATTCCGCCTCCGGCCGCGCCGCCAATCCGCGCCTGCATCATCCGTATCATGCCCATCATGCCCCCGGCACCCGGGGCAGCCCCCATCGGGGCGCCGCCTGCGGCCATGCCCATCCCAGCCGCGCGAGCGCCACCGGCCGGCATCGCGGCGGCTTCGGCCGCAGGCGCCGCCGCTGCTGCAGCGGCGGGTTCGGCCATGGGCGCTGCGGCTGCTGCTGCAGCGGGTTCTGCGGCAGGAGCTGCGGCTGCTGCTGCAGCGGGTTCTGCGGCAGGAGCTGCGGCTGCCGCTGCAGCGGGTTCGGCAGCCGGCACCGCGGCTGCTGCAGCGGCGGGTTCGGCAGCAGCCGGCGCCGCGGCTGCTGCAGCGGCGGGTTCGGCAGCCGGCGCCGCGGCTGCTGCAGCGGCGAGTTCTGCGGCCGGTGCGGCGACTACCTCGGCGACCGCGCCGGGAGCGGCGACTACTTCGGCGACCGCGCCGGGAGCGGCGGCTTCAGCCGCGGGGGCGGCGAGACGACCGGCGGCCCCCCCGGCCAGACGAATTCCGAGATGATTGGCAGCGGCCCCTGGGGCTGCTGCTGGCGCCGCGCCGACAGCGGCCACCTCGGCGGCTGGCACGGCCGCCGCCCG
>Ga0182024_10019447_pt1 | contig 12517 bp, 14 predicted proteins | sample P32metaG_FD_120480 | JGI IMG/M metagenome (GOLD analysis project Ga0182024, IMG submission 120480) | Permafrost microbial communities from Stordalen Mire, Sweden - P3-2 metaG (Illumina Assembly) | ecosystem: Environmental > Terrestrial > Soil > Wetlands > Permafrost | place: Sweden: Stordalen... | reverse complement strand
TACCGGTTCAGAGCGGCGGCGCAGAATTGCAGCGAGGCCGCGAGCGCCAGCCAAATTTGCCAATGAGAGAAGATGCCGCTCGGAATGGGGAACTGTCCCGCAGCGTTCAGATCCGATGCCAGCCGCCAACACGCGAGCACGCAAGCCATTACCGCTGCAGGCGTGAGCAGGCCTGCCGTCGCAAGAGCCACGTGCTTGTTCTTGCGCTGCTTTTGCCGCACTCTGGTTTCGGAACTGAGTCGTATCTTGACAACCATTCGGTTAGAATCTCATTTTACCAATTTTCACAACCAACATATCGACGCAGCAATTCAACCACCTTATGCCCATACTTAAGACTGCTCTGATCGGCACTGGTTTCATGGGAAGGGTGCATGCCGAGAATCTGCGCCGATTGGGCAACATCGAAATTGTAGCGGTCGCCGGTTCTAGCGATGAGCGCGCGCATGCATTCGCCAAAAGCATTGGAGTCAGCCGCGCAACCGGAAATTATCAGGAGTTGCTCGAAGATCCTTCCATCCATGCCGTGCATGTTCTGACACCCAACGTCCTGCATGGGCCGGTCTGCCGCGCCGCTCTCAAAGCTGGAAAAAATGTTTTGTGCGAAAAGCCGTTTACGGTCTCCGTCGCCCAAGCGCGCCAACTGGTCGATCTCGCCGCCGAAACGGGACTCGCGAATTGCATCCAGCACAATTTGCGCTATTACCCACTGGTGCAACAGATCCGCCGAATGATTGAAGCAGGCGATTTGGGCCAGATCCTGATCGTCCAAGGCACCTATTCGCAGGATTGGCTGCTTTACGATACCGATTGGAATTGGCGAGTTGACGCGAAGGAAAACGGCGCGTTGCGCGCCATGGGCGACATCGGATCGCATTGGATGGATATGATCCAGCACGTCACCGGGCTGCGCATCACGGAATTATGCGCCGACCTGGCAACGTTTCATCGCACGCGCCGAAAGCCGAAGGGATCGGTGGAGACATTCGCAGGCAAGCAGTTGGAATCGAGCGAGTTCGAAAACATTTCAATTGATACCGATGACTTCGCCTCCGTACTGCTGCGCATGGGCGACCGCGCGCGCGGCGCATTCACTGTCAGCCAAATGTCAGCCGGCCGGAAAAACATGTTCACCATCGAAATTTACGGGACGAAGGCAGGCGTTTCCTGGAACCAGGAGCGCCCCGACGAATTGTGGATTGGCCAGCGTAATCGCCCCAACCAAATCATCGTGAAGGATCCAGCGCTGCTCTATCCCCAAGCAGCAGCTTACGCCGATCTGCCAGGCGGCCACAGCGAGGGATATGACGACACGCACAAGCAGGTGTTCAAGCGCTTCTACGCGCGGGTCGCCGATCCTTCCGCGCCGGTGGAGTACCCAACTTTCGAAGATGGGCTGTTGGGGATGCAGTTGCTCGACAAAGTCGCGGAAAGCTCGGCCAAGCGCAGCTGGGTTACCGTTTAGCCGGTGGTAAACTGCCATCAGGTAGTATCGTGGCTTCAAATCCGATCACTAAAGCAACGGCTGAGGAGTATTTGGCGCTCGACCGTGCGGCCGATATGCGCAGCGAGTTCATCGATGGTGAAATCATTGCGATGTCGGGCGGAAGTGCACGCCACTCGAGCGTAAAGATGAATCTTGCAATTGAAGTCGGTACATCGTTGCGTGGCACTTCGTGCCGTGCCTTCGACTCTGATCTTCGCGTTCGCGTTTCTCCTCACATGTACGCTTACCCAGACATCACTGTGGTTTGCGGAAAGCTTGTACTGGCTGACGAAAGACAGGACATTTTGCTCAATCCTCAGGTCATCTTCGAAGTCCTTTCGCCGTCCACGGAACATTACGACCGCGGCTTGAAATTCCGACGCTACCGCGAAATCGAGTCGCTGACCGACTACATTCTCATCGATCAGGATCAAACCCGTATTGAGCAATTCACCCGAGGCGACGCCAACACTTGGACCCTGCACGATTACCAGCGCGCCGATGAAGTTCTGCGGATCGCCTCCATCGGAATCTCACTGCCCTTAGCTGGTATCTACGAGGGCATCGAGTTCCTCTCAGAATAAAAACCTCTCCGTCTCCCGCCACATATCATCCAGCACGTTTACCAGATCGTGATCGGAATCCACCAGCCGCAATGTCGCGTTCGCATGCCGCTCAGCAAACCGCACGGCATATTCGGGCGGGACCACGGTATCGTTCCTGCCCTGAAAAATGAGCACCGGTTGCTTGAAATCGGGATAAGCTTCGTATTGCCGGGCGTCTTCGATCAACTGATAGCCCAGCTCAACTTCCCTCCCCTCGCTGTAATGAAACACCCGAAGCGTGTTGGTGCGCTTCCACTGTTCCATCGCCTGCTCGCCCAGCGTTTCCGGCCAGCGCGATGCGAACGAGAATGCCGGCGCCATTAGCACCAGCTTTTTCACCTCCGGGTGACGTGCCGCGTAAAACGCCGCCAGATACCCGCCCATGCTCGATCCGATCAGCGACACCGGCTCATCGCGTGCCACTCGTTCTATCACTTTCAATTGCGCGGTCAGCGTCAGGTTCCGGAAATCGACTTCCGCCAGGTCGGGGATGTCTAAACCGATCCCCAGCTCTCGAAACCGATCCTCGAAGAACCGAGCCTTACGCGAACCAGGGCTGCTCGCAAAGCCGTGTAGATAAATGAATCGGCTCATGATTCTTGCCGCGCCAGGCCCGCGAAGGCCACTGCCGAGCCCTCTGTCAGGATGCGCCGCAAGTAATCGATCTGCCCCAAATGGAAGTTGATGTGCCCGTGCAAGTGAACCAGAAAATCATGCGACGACAAAGGCGTCTGCAGCACATCTTCCGGGTAACGCGATGCCAGGTTGGCATCTGACAGGCCTGCCACCACTTTCGCAACCAACTCCTTCACCTGCTCCATGCGCCGCACCAGCTCCTCACGCGACAATCCCCCCAGCGCAAACTCTTGATCTCGCTCGCGGGCGTAAGCGACGTTCCCCAGCTGCCGGCCAATGTATTCCCGCAAATTCCCTTCCAGATGCAGAACCAGGTTTCCAGCGGAATTCTTCACCCCCGGCGCGCGTTGCCATAGGATCTCATCGCTCGGAAAGGCCTGCAACTCCTGGATGAGCCTGGTAAGGTCGCGCGAGTACAGCGCCGCCAATCCTGTGGAAAATGACATCGGTTCAGTGTCGCGCGGCGTCGCCACCCCTGGCAAGCCATCTATATCCTGTATCCTGGGACACGGGCCCGACTGGGCTACAATTGGCTTGACAAGAAACGGGGTTTCTTGATCTAGTCGTAGGCGGAGCTTAAGAGCCCTTCATCAGGCGAGTTGCGGCTAGCCGCTACCATCGCTAGAATCAATGAGTTTGCAGGTATCTTTTTTATAAGGCATCGTGGGGAGGATTCATGTCGGTTGAACAAAGAGTGAAGCAGATCATCGTCGAGCAGTTGGGCGTGGATGAAGGCCAAGTGGACAATAGCGCCTCGTTCGTCGACGATCTTGGCGCGGATTCGCTCGATATCGTGGAGTTAGTAATGGCGTTTGAAGAAGCCTTCGATATTGATATTCCCGACGAAGACGCCGAGAAGATCGCAACCGTAAAAGACGCCATCGATTACATCGAAAACAAAAAGAAGAAGTAGGCAGCCGGAGTCATTGTTGTCGCGCAGAGTAGTAGTTACAGGAGTCGGGTTGCTGAGCCCCCTCGGCATTGGCACCGACGAGAGTTGGCAAGCCATTCGGGAAGGCCGGAATGGCATCTCCCACATCGAGCAGTTCGACGCCGCCGCGTTTGCCTGCCGCATCGCCGGAGAGGTCAAGAATTTCGACCCCACCCGCTTTATCGAACGCAAAGAAATCAAGAAAATGGGCCGCTTTATTCAGTTCGGCATAGCGGCCTCGGGATTTGCCATGGCCCAATCCGGTCTCAAGGTGGATTCTCAGAACGCCGAACGGGTGGGCGTGGTCATCGGCAGCGGCATCGGCGGATTCGAAGTCATCGAGCGCGAACATCGCATTCTCCTCGAAAAAGGCCCCAGCCGCATCTCGCCGTTTTTCATTCCGGCCACAATCGTGAACCTGGCAGCTGGTTACGTTTCCATTCGCACCGGCGCCAAGGGGCCAAATTCAGCCACTGCCACCGCCTGCACCACCAGTTCCCACTCTATTGGCGATTCATTCAAGATCATCCAGCGCGACGCGGCCGACGTGATGATCTGTGGCGGCGCGGAGGCTTGCATCACTCCCATGGGTATCGGCGGATTTGCGGCCATGCGCGCCCTTTCGCAGCGCAACGACGAACCGGAGAAAGCCTGCCGTCCTTGGGATCGGGATCGCGATGGATTTATAGTCGGCGAAGGCTCCGGCATCCTGGTTCTGGAAGGGTTGGAACATGCTCAGCGCCGTGGAGCGAACATCCTGGCCGAAATCGTGGGCTATGGCATGAGCGGCGACGCCTATCACATCACCAGTCCGTCGGAAGATGGCGACGGCGCGTTTCGCGTCATGCGGCTGGCGCTGAAAGATGCAGGCATTGAGCCCGAGAATATCGATTACGTGAACGCGCACGGCACTTCCACCGAAGTGGGCGACCGCATCGAAACCACCGCGCTGAAGCGTGTCTTCTGCGATCACGCCTTTAAACTGGCCGTTAGTTCCACCAAATCGATGACCGGCCATCTCCTCGGCGGCGCGGGCGGCCTGGAGGCTGGCATCACCGTGCTCGCCTTACGCGATCAGATCGCTCCTCCCACCATCAATCTGGATGTTCCCGGCGAGGGGTGCGACCTTGATTATGTGCCGCACAAAGCGCGTCCCATGAAGATCGATTACGCGCTCTCCAATTCGTTTGGGTTCGGCGGCACCAACGGCTGCCTGATCTTCAAACGATACACCGGCTGATTCGCCCGTCTCATGAAAATCCTGGTCTCCATCAAGCAAGTCCCTTCGCGCGACTCCCAGCTTCGTATCGACGCGAGCGGCCGTTGGATTCAAGAAAACGATCTCAGCTTTGAAATTAACGAGCCGGATGCATACGCTCTCGAAGAGGCGCTGCGATTGAAAGAGAAGCATGGCGGTGAAGTTGTGGCCCTCTGCGCCGGCTCCTCTCGCGCTTCGCAGACCATTCGCGAGGCCCTGGCTAAAGGCGCGGACCGTGCCATTCATATCGAAGAAGAAAATCTGTCGGCGTTCGACACCCTGGGCGTAGCCAAGCTGCTGGCTAAAGCCGCCGAATCCGAAAAGCCCGATTTAATTCTCACGGGCTTGCAGTCCGACGACCTAGGCTATGGACAAACCGGCGTGGTGCTCGCTGAATTACTCGGCGTGCCGCATGGCACCATCATCATGGCCGTCGAAACAATCGACAGCGGCATTCGCGTGAAGCGCGAGCTCGAAGATGGCTGGTTTCAAAATGTCGAAATGCCGCTTCCGGCCGTGCTCACCATTCAATCCGGCATCAACAAATTGCGCTACGCCACGTTGATGGGCATCAAGAAAGCCAAGACGAAAGAGGTGAAGCGCCTCACCGCCGCTGAACTGGGCGTAACTGCATCTCCCACCGCCTCCATCGAGCGGGTTTATCTGCCGCAGCGCACCAAGCAGACCCAGTTGATCGAAGGCAGCCCCAGGGAAGCCGCAGCGAAGCTGGTAGAGAAGCTCCGGTTCGAGGCCAGAGTCATATGAGCGGCGTACTCGTCGTCATGGAGCAGCGCGCCGGAGTTTGGCATCGTATGTCGTGGGAGACGCTCGCCGCCGGTCAACAGCTCGCGGCTCAAATCGGACAAAGCGTATCGGCAGCCGTCGTGGGTCAAGCCGCGGAACTCGCAAATAAGAAGCTCGATCGTGTTTACACGCTCGAACACGAGCTGCTCGCCACCTATACCGCCGATGGCTACACAGCCGCATTGGAGCAACTGATTCGCAAAGTTAACCCGTCGATTGTGCTCTTCCCTCACACCTACCAGGTTCGCGACTTCGCACCCAAACTTGCCACTCGCTTCAATCAAGTCTTAGTCAGCGATTCGATCGGCTTCCACGTGGAAGCCGGCGCGCCGATTTTTGTGCGCCAGCTTTTCCAAGGTAAGTTAAATGCCGACGTCAAACCCGGCGGAGCCGAGCCGCATTTTGCATCCATCCAAGCCGGGGCGTTTCGCGCCGATCAAGTGCAAGACGGCTCATCGCAGGTAGAACAATTCACGCCCCAGCTGACCGCGAACATCATTCGGGCCAAACCCCAGGAACCATTCCGCGAATCGGCGCGCGCGGTCGATCTCACCTCGGCGGACATCATCGTGTCCGTCGGCCGCGGCATCAAGGAAAAGGACAACATCCCGATCGTCGAAGAGCTGGCCAAGGCGCTCGGCGCAGAACTCGCGGCTTCACGTCCCATCTGCGATAGCGGCTGGCTTCCCATGGAGCGCCAGGTCGGCAGCTCGGGCCAAACGGTCTCGCCCAAAATGTATCTCGCCGTGGGAATCTCTGGCGCCATCCAGCACCTGGTTGGCATGAAGGGCGCAAAAACCATCGTCGCCATCAACAAAGACGCCAACGCCCCCATCTTCGAAGTGGCCGACTACGGCATCGTTGGCGACCTGTTCGAAGTAGTCCCCGCCCTGGTGGAAGAAGTCAAGAAAGCCAAGGGCTAATTCCCCTCGGCGCCTTCTAGACGGCTGCGATGTGATCTAATCCCCTTATGAGGGCAATAATCTGCACAGACTACTCTGGCCATCTCCGGAAACTCATTTGGCTAACGGAGAATAAGACCGGGATCTCTGGGGGAATCTGTGAACCCGACACCAATCCTCACGCCACTTATCACGTGGACGGGACCTACCACCACAAGCTCACACACCGCGGCCGCACGATCAAAATCTCAACACCAGAAAAAAAGACACCGCTCGCGTCGATCACGGCCAAACAACAACTCCTCGGCACGGCTGCCTTTTATGCCGATGACACCATGCACCGGCTTCCCTTGTTCACGCCTGACGGCAGAGCGAACACCCTTGTGGTGCTAGGCCAATCAGTCTTTAGCAACATCCGTTGCGCCGCATTCAACAGCTATATTCTTCATCGAAATCATGAATCGGCATTCCTGGGCGATGCCTATTCGGCCTACGAGGATGGGTCGTTCACGCTGGTTGCTGTGAACGTTTTCGGCTTAGACTTTTTTCCCGATCACAAGGTTGGGATGATCATCTACAAAGGAAGAGGGACAGTCGATCAGCAAACGCCGGAATGGGCCACCGAACCGATCACATAGCTGTCGCGAATCCGCTTCGCACCACCAAAGGCCCAGAAGTCCGCTTCGAGGACATGAGCTAGCTGCCCGGCGTGCGCTGGCAAGTTACTCCAACGCCGTTTCCGGACCTCGTGCTGATCACTAGTGAAAAGGGCTGTTATCATCAGAAATCGCTCCGCCTCGCGGGTTGACGTTCTACAAGCGAGCTTCTTGCTCGCACAAAGGCCTTTCTCTTGCCGGACTGGCGTCGGCTAGTAATACCTTCCTGCAGCCTACCAAGATTTTCCGGAAGCGAAGTCTTCTAGGACGGTGCGATGGGCTGTTAGCAATTGTGATTCAACCGTGACCGTAAGGGTTTCGCCCGTTTTGGGGCGTACCCTGTTGATCTTGTGCGCGTGATTCACATCCGCCAACAGTTGCTTGACCTCGCTCCTCGCATTCTCTTGAGGCAGTTCGTAAAACTCACAGCAACATTGTCGCCCGACCGAGACTGCCGAATCTCGCTTATTGCAAGCGACGCAAGGTTCAAAGAGCTCTGGAATGGGGTCGGGCCAAATGATGAATCCGGAATCGAGGGTGTTTCGCCGAGACGGTTTGTTTGTCGGATCGATGGCAGTCAACATGCGTATGTCCAGTCCTTGGTGGACGACAACCGATGCAATACGAAGACCAAAGAACACAGTCTGCAGTCCGAAGCCGCGCACCGATTTGTCTGCTAATGTTCCTCCGAGCTCTACGAACGGAATGTCCCCCAAGTCAAATACTCCAGAGACAGCGACAAGTCTGGACTCGATTTCGACCACAAAAAAGAGGCCCTTTTCCGCGGAATCTTGTAGATCTTTGAGTGGCCTAGGCAAGACGTAGGGATCATTTTGTGACTTATAGAAGCGAAGAATCGCCTCCGCCTCTTTGTGCTTTGCCGGCCTCGCTCTTGCTTCAAGCATCACTTGCACCATCCTCTAAATACAATAACTGTCTTGTATTCAGTCGCTTGGTAAAGTAGTTGACTTGCATAACGGAATCGAGTATCATCCTGAGTGTGAGGTGGACATCATGACCCCAAGTGAGCTTTTAGCGGCATGTAAACAGTTCGAGGCGAGTCGGAGTTCAGATACTGGGAATAGGGTAACGGTTTTTGCCACAATCGTCCAGAACTCCTTTGGAGTTCTAGGCCTATATCAGCGGGACCTGGCTGACGACTTTGAGGTTGCGGAATCGACGGTCTCTCGCTGGGGAACTGGCTTGGCGAAGCCGCACCCTCAGATTCAGCGAAGTGTAATTGCTTGGATTGGGAAGCGTGCAGCCAAGTTGGTCAAGGAACTTCCTGAAAACCACCCTCCTCAGGAGTTGGCAGTTGCTTCAAGCAACGGTCCATGACGAGCCCAGTAGGTGCGCGCTAGGATGTCAAAAGCAACCCCGACCGAGCACTACGATGGTCGCTGAATCCGATAAACGACGACTAGATGACGCGAACCTTTTCGATTGAGGATGAGACCTCTCACCTAAAAACTGTGATTGTAGGGACCGCAACCGATCGCGGTGAACTGCAAATGTACAACCCGACGGTAGCGCATCATGATCGCCAGGGCACCCTTCCCAATGATCAAGACTTAACAGAGCAAGTTGAAGGGCTCTGTCGAACTCTTAAACAGTACGGCGTAGAAGTTCTTCGGCCCGATAACGTGCCCGGCGTTCTTCAGACGTTCGTTCGCGATTTGGGCTTTGTCATTGGCGACACATTTTTTTGGAGTAACCTGAAGCGAGAGAAGCGCAAGAAGGAGCAGCAAGGCATTAGGAGTGTGATCGATGGGCTCGGTATTACGCAGAAGTCTATCCCTAAAGAGATATCGATCGAGGGTGGCGACGTTGTGCTAGCGAAAGGAAAAGTATTCGTCGGAGTTGGCAACCGCTCCGACCGACGACGGACCAGTAAAGAAGCTGTGGATTACCTCCGAGGCGAATTGACTGGTAGGGACATCATAGAAGTCATCATCAACGCATCTGACGACAGAGACGATGATCCTAAGACGCATGTTCTTCATTTGGACTGCGCATTCCAACCAGTCGGGAGCGAGCACGCTGTACTGTTCGAAGAGGGTTTCGTGGGGCCTCCGGAACAGATTATGGACTTAATCGGGAACGAAAATCTTATCCGCGTCTCCGGCCAAGAAATGTTTCAAATGTATCCGAATCTGTTTTCCATTTCGCCCGAAACGATCATCTCAGCACCAACTTTCTCTAGCCTGAACCTTAAACTGCGTGGATTGGGGATCAACGTGCTCGAAGTGGCCTATGAAGAGATCGCAAAACTTGGAGGGCTCTTTCGCTGTTCCACTTTGCCTATAAGCCGCAGCACCCTGCCGAGAACAAGACCAACCCAATAGTGAGGCGCGAAGCAGATCCTGCGTCATCAGTCGGGTCCTGGTTCGCCGCGCTCTTGCTATCGTTTGATCGACATAACTGGCTTGACGCCATACCAACCCTTTTTTGAAGGATCGCGTGACCGAATCGCCGCGCGAATGCGCTACGCTAGTAGATCCCGGTGACGGCGTTGGGAAAAGGGGTGCCATGCCATTCACGCGATACCTGTCGCTTATATCCACCTTCGCACCAGCAAGGAGCCTGCGATCTCCCGGTTCGAGATGAGGCTTGACCCGCTCCGGGTGGATCACGCGCCATCCGGAAGTTAGCCCGAATCGCGCGCCCTTAGGGTTCTGCCCGAAGGTCCTCTTACCGGAATATGGGTTCGAATAGGTTTTCGGCACTTCGGAGACTGGCCGTAGTGCGGCACTCAGACCGACGGCGCAGGCTGCTAATCTATAGCTGTCGATAAATCCCCTTCACACTCACCAACGCCTCCCAAGTCAGGTTGGAGGAAGTTTCAGACGCGGAGTCCCTACGGGGCTGATTAGTCTTTTGGGCCCCCCGCACCGAGAAAGCCAAAGGCTAATCCCCCTCGGCGCCTGCCGCACTTCGGTTTCAAGCTGAGCTACCGATCCGCCTTTGGCGAAAACAATTGCGCCGCCAAATCACGCGTTCCCAGTCACAACACTCCGCCATCCTCATCTTGCTTTGAGACAACAACGTCCACAATCCCAGCGTTCTTCCCGCTCGCGCCCGTGCTATCCCAGTGGCGAAGGTAACCAATCATGTCTTCACCAGCCCAATCTATCGAGACCACCGTCGCAACTGACCCCGTCCTTCGTTGGCACGAGCGCCGCGCCGCCGTCAACCGCGAAAATGCCCAACATTCCACCGGCCCTCGCACCGACGCAGGCAAGCAGCGTTCCTCCCTCAACTCCCTCCGCCACGGCCTGACCGCCGCCTCCCCCGTCCTCCCCACCGAAGACCGCGCTGCCTACGAAGACCATCGCCGCGGCTTATTCGACGAATATAAGCCCGCGACACCCACCGAATCCCAGCTCGTCCAGGAACTTGTCGACACTTCCTGGCGGCTCAACCACATTCCGCTGCTGGAAGCTGATGCCCTCACCCGCGCGCTCGCGCCTGCCGATGCCGAACAGGAAGTCACCTTCGACATCGTCGACGCCCACCGCATCCTCGCCACCCTCGGGCTCTATTCCAGCCGCCTCTCCCGCCAGTTCCACAAATCCCTTGAGCAGGTGCGCGACATCCAGGCAGAGCGCCGCCGCCTGGAAAACCGCCAACTTCGCGACGCGGCCGAAATCCTGATACGTCATCAGCGCAAAAGCCTTCCCTGGGAACCCGCTGAGGATGGCTTCGTTTTTTCAAAAGAACAAATCGAGCGCCAGGCGCGGCTACTTACCCACGAAAATCCCATGTATTATGACCCCCGCCCCCACTCCCAAGCGTCCGCGGCAGCCGCCACCTGACAAGGCCACGCCGGCATCAGGCGTCATCAACAGTTACATCATCGTTACTTCCGATAGACAACACGTCCACCTCTCCCGCAGAATGAAGAGATATGGAAATCGTCAAGGTTGTTGGCCGCGAGATTCTCGACTCGCGCGGCAATCCCACCGTCGAAGCCGACGTGCATCTGGCGGATGGATCTCTCGGACGCGCCGCCGTTCCCTCGGGTGCATCCACTGGTGAGCATGAAGCAGTGGAACTGCGCGATAACGATCCCAAACGTTACATGGGCAAAGGCACCCGCAAGGCGGTCGCAAACATCCTCAAGAAAATCGCGCCTCTCGTCACGGGCATGCAGGCCGAAGAGCAAAGCGCCATCGATCGCGCCATGATCGATCTGGACGGTACTCCCAATAAAGCCAAGCTGGGCGCCAACGCAATCCTGGCTGTGTCTATGGCGACGGCGCGCGCCTCCGCGCATTCTCAGATGACCCCGCTTTATCGATATCTGGGCGGCGTCGGCGCAAACCTGTTGCCGGTCCCGCAGATGAACATCCTCAACGGCGGCGCACACGCCGACAATTCTGTCGACCCCCAGGAGTTCATGATTGTCCCCTACGGCGCCACCAAATTCTCAGAAGCCCTGCGCATGGGCGTCGAAGTGTTCCACACCCTGAAAGGCGTGCTGAAGAAGCGCGGTTACTCCACGTCGGTGGGCGACGAAGGCGGATTTGCGCCGAATCTGAAATCGAATGAAGAAGCGCTCGATGTCGTGCTCGAAGCCATCACCAAGGCGGGATACAAACCGGGTACACAAATCGGCATCGCAATCGACCCGGCGGCCAGCGAATTCTACGACCAGGCGAGCGGCAAGTACATCTTCAAAAAGTCCGACAAGAGCCAGCGAACTTCCGACCAGATGGTGAAGTTTTACGCCAAGTGGGTGGAGCAGTACCCCATCATTTCCATCGAAGACGGCATGGCCGAAGACGATTGGGACGGCTGGAAGGCCATGACCGAAGCGCTTGGCTCGAAGATCCAACTGGTGGGTGACGACGTGTTCGTTACCAACACCGAGCGTCTGGCACAGGGCATCGAAAAAGGAATCGCCAATTCGGTCCTCATCAAGGTCAACCAGATTGGAACGCTCACCGAAACGCTGGAAGCCATGCAGATGGCCGCTGCCGCGAACTATACCAACGTCGTGTCGCACCGCTCGGGCGAAACCGAAGACGCGTTCATCGCAGACTTCGTGGTGGCCACCCGCGCCGGGCAGATCAAGACCGGTTCGGCCAGTCGAACAGATCGTATAGCAAAATACAACCAGCTCCTGCGCATCGAAGAGGAGCTCGGAGACGACGCCAGGTACGCCGGGCGGAAGGCTTTCCATCAATAATGCACGGCACCAAGAAGCCGCTTGTTCTGACGATTCTCGACGGCTGGG
>Ga0182024_10019446_pt1 | contig 12518 bp, 12 predicted proteins | sample P32metaG_FD_120480 | JGI IMG/M metagenome (GOLD analysis project Ga0182024, IMG submission 120480) | Permafrost microbial communities from Stordalen Mire, Sweden - P3-2 metaG (Illumina Assembly) | ecosystem: Environmental > Terrestrial > Soil > Wetlands > Permafrost | place: Sweden: Stordalen... | reverse complement strand
TTGTTTGGCTTTATCCATTTTGTATTGTTGTCGGGACAATCCGGTTTTGATGGAAATCAAAACGAATGCTTAAAACGGGGGTATCTCTTTGATTTCATGCTTCATCTATTCTATCATATACTTAACCCACTATAAATATATCAAGTTTCCTCAACGCGTAATATTCCGGCCGCTCTCATACATGGTTTCCCTTAGGAGCCCTGGATTTTCACCCTATCATACGGTATCATTGCGTATCATACGGTATCATAAGGTATCATACCGTATCATTGTGACCTATAACCCGGCCACCCAAAAATGAGTAAATCCAAAACCAGGATTTAGTAACAGATTCGTAGCGAAGAAAAGGCTACTAAAGGCGAATAAAAGCAACTAAAAGCAAATGAAATGCTATAAGAATGAATGTACTCCGCAGGGAACGCGCATCTATCGTGAATAGGTCACTTCCCCGCACAAAAAGTACCGTGGGCCGATTCCAGTGGGTTTGCGAGGAATTGGTGACGGATTGGTAAGAAGTATTTGGATACTCTCTATAATGATTCAGGCATACCCGACAGCATTGATTGTTGGAGAGTATTACCGGCTCATATTGGGATGGTGTTATTACCTTTTGCCTTTCGTTTATTTTCAACGATCGTTTTCAGGGTGTTATTCTTATCTTACTTATTGTCGATTCTTGAAGAAACTCTAGGTGTCTAATGACATGCATAGCATCAATCAAGTGCGGAACTTACAATTATGCGAGATACTAATGAATGCTGCTCAATAATTAAATTTGTAGCGGAGTTAATTTTTTAGATTTAGACAAAGTGAATCCAGCTCCTATTATCCAGATAAAGCCAGGGAATCTGCCTAAAGGAATAAAAAAAGTCAGACTGGGAAAAACCAGGCTCAGGGATGACAATTCAGCGAAAGCAGCCGTGATGATACCTAACCAAACAAGCCACGGCGGGATTAACCTGGCAAAACCTGATGTTACCGAAACCCCTGCCAGCAGCAATCCAAATGCTACAACATGTCCGACACCACCGGTTGCAAATCCGAATAATTGGAAAGCACGGATGGGGTTTCCTGCAATTGCTATAGCTGGCTGTGACAGTACCCAACCGGTAAGGCCCGAAACTGCCAAAAAAATTGAGGAAGTAAATCCGCCAAATAGTGCAATATTTACACCCGCCGCATTTATTCCCTGAAATTTCAATCTGCTTGTTACGGTTGCTGTAAAAATTCCAAGGGGAATAGCAGAACTAAATTGCAAAAATGAAATGATGCGAACCACCGATCCAAATTGATTAAAATAATCCTTTACTAAATCCTCTGGCCATTCTGGTGTTGGAAAAGAAGCTCCATTTGTCAATACTCTTAAGACAATCAGGCTACTGACAAATAAAGTCACGAAGACTATTGCCACAATACCCAAATGAGGGCCATAATGCTTATCTCTTTTTGATGGTCCGGCGGATTCTGCAGTTTTTAATTCCATAAATAAAATTTAAGATGATTGATATGATTCATTCTATTAAATCCTTATTTTTTCGAAGTTGAATCGCTATTGTCATATCCACAATCATATTGCATTCCGTTATACCGCCAGCCTCTGGCTGTAAAACGAAATGCGAAAATATTGGCTATAATAAACAATACAATTACCAATATCGCGGCTATATTTGTAATCACTGTAAGTGTAGTATTTTTAGAAAAAGAACCAAATACATATCCGATAATAAATACCATACTGGCAACGAACATTACCCGAATTAAAATGAGCAATCCGATAAACATGATCTTAAACTTTTAATGATTTTAATAAAATATCTACTTTAACTCATTAAGTAATTCATCCACTTCCTTTTTCCCCCAATGTGGATTGATACCAGCAGGTAAAGCTGATTCTAATTGTTGTTTTGCCAACTCCAGCAATTCCTTGGCTTTCTTTTTGTCCCCACCCCATAGTTTTGGAGTAGAATACTTAGTCCATCCTTCCAGATAATTAGCCCTTGGGTTGTCTGGATTTGTTTTTAAAGCAAGTTGAGTATACCTGGTTGCGACCGGCCCATATTGGCTTCCGTAGCTCATGGGGTTTACGAATACCCTGGACCTGTTTACCATGCTCAGAACACAATAAACTTCAGACAATTCCTTTTTTTGAATAGCTGTGTCGAGCATAGATTCCGCTTTCCTGATATCTTTTTCTGCCTTATCTGCAAATGGCTCAATTTTCTCGCCGTCATTCTGGTAAATCCAACCGATCTTTGCATTACAAAATGCGGAATAATAATAAGGAAGCCACCCGGTTTTCTGCTTTTGGGCGATGGCCTCAAAATCACCCGCCAATTGCTGATACTCCTTTACTGTATTCGCCTGATCCAGTTTCGTAACAGTTGCCTGCATTTCCTGGTCCTGTGCTTGCAGGGAAAAACATAGCATCCATGCCGCCGCGATAAAAAAACTTATTTTTTTCATTGTTTAATTTTTATATGTACTATAAATTTTCATTGATAAAATCATTCCGCCGGTCAATACCAAAACTCATAAACAGGCCGATGTAAAAGGATCTGGTGGCGGGTGGAGTCACCGACATTTTATTCATACCATTATAACTGTAGTAATAGCCGAATACTTCTTTGGTTCCAAATATGTTATTACAACCTAACCCGATCCCTGAGAATTCTTTGTTCTTCCATTTTGGAAATATCGAAAACAGGTAAGCAAAACTCACGTTCATTACATTGTATATATTGGTTGTCCCCTGATCAGAAATGAACGGACTACCGTATACAGGAGTCTGAATGTCGTAATAAGGCCTTCCGGTAGCGAGTGTATAAGCCATATTTGCACTCAGATTAATATCCTGGAAATATTTCTTTACAACAACGGAAAGCGTATGCGGTGTGGAAAACGAAGGTTGAATGGAATAGGGATAATCCAGCCATTTTCGCTTGGTATCAAGATATGTATAGGTAATCCAGTAATCAACACCTTTAAATGTCCTTTTATCGCGCCAAAACAGCTCAACGCCCCGTGCATAACCATTTCCACCATTGGAATAAGCAGGATAAGTCGTGACCAGTCTATTATACGTTTTATAATAAGCTTCCATCCTGAAAAACCGGTTGCCTTCTTTTTTCTGGTAATTGATAATGTAATGTGTAGCGCTTGTAAAATTTAAATCGTTATTTAAAGCCAGGTAAGTAATCTCCGGAATCTGATAAAAAATGCCGTAGGCCATATTGATTTGTCCGCCACCGGGAAATCGATAGGCGAGGCTGATCCGGGGAGCAAGATTGGACTGGTTCAACAGGGTGGAATGCTCGGCCCGGGCTCCTAGTTTTGCTGCCATATTTTTAGTGATATATATATCACCTTCTGCAAATACAGCAACCAGGTTGTCATGGAGTTTTGATATCGTATCGCCCGAAGTATAACTCGATGATAACTGCTCGTTGCTGTAAAAATATTCAGCCCCGAAACGGATCGCCTGGTTGTGTACCAATTGCTTTCTTAAGACAACCCTTGCCTGGGCAAAGTTTGAATTTGTTGTACTGTCAAAATTTTGTTGACTGTAAGGGTAGACGGTCAGGAACCTTTGCTGATTTTCTTCATTGAGCAGTTGATTTGCCATCTCATCCCGGTAATAGTTATAAGCTATTGCCGCGTCTATTTTCCAATTATTCCCAAGGGATTCACGGTAGGAAAGGTTCGAATATAAATTTGTATTCTTTTGTTCAAAAGAGGATATTAAGCTACTGCTATCAATATTAGGATTCTTCATACCAACGTTGCTATAACTATAATTGCAATAAAATTTGAGCATGCCGGTTTCACTGGTCCTGATGCGAAAGTTGCCATCTCCTGAAAAATATTCTGGCCCTTTGAAGTAATCCGGGATTTGCGGAACGATCTTGTTGTAAAGCTGTTCGTTGCCGTAGCTTGCATTTATACCATAACTGCTCTTGTTGTCTTTAGCAAGTTCCTGGAATCCTACTCCGACATTTGAAGGAAAAACATGTAAGGCTGCGGAAGATTTATCCGGCAAATCGACACTTTCCAATATTAAAGCACTGCTCAGGGCTTCGCCGTACAATGCGGAGTAACCACCGCTGCTAAATAAAATACCTTTGAACAGGAACGGGTTAAGCCTCGCTGGCTGTGGCAACGCTGGAACGCTTGCGAAATTAGGGCTGGGCAATAAAGCCCCATCCACGAATTGTTTGGTCTCCTGACTGCTGCCACCCCTTACAAATAACCCGTCCTGTTCACCGATCTGCTGAGCTCCAGGGAGGAAGCGTAACGCGTTAGCAATGTCCCCCCCATTGCCCGCAACCGTTACAGCGTCAATTGGCGTCAGAGCCGCGCCTTTGGCCTTGTCACTTGCCTCAAAACTTCCCACACTGATAACAACGATATCACCTAGTGTTTCTGCGGAGTCTTTTAAGGTTATATCGAGGTGGATATCAAAATCGTTCAATTCAACTTTCAGTTCACTAGATTGATAACCCGCCGATGAAATCTGAAGTATACGTTTTCCCTTTCCGGATAAGGATAATAAAAAACTACCCGTTGAATCGCCGTAAACCCCCTTATCGGATCCCTTTACGCGTACTGTGGCCCCTGGTAACACTTCCTTATTACTGTTTTTGACAGTACCCGTAACCCTGGTCTGGGCTGCTGCTGCAATAAAATCAAAGATGAAAAACAGAGTAGTAATAAAATTTCGTCCAGGAAACATCATAAACTAATTTGTCCGACGAAACTATAGTAATGAACAGGTATTTCTGGTGGAGAATAGATCACCCGAAGACATGAGTCGACAACAAAGGTGATTGTGAAGATTAGAGTGAAAGCATTTTTTCCAGGTTGGTCTTATAGTTTTCGCTCAATGGCAATTCAACGGGGCCAATGCAGACCAGGTCTCGTTTGATCGCTGTTATCTTTTTGGCAGAAAGAATATATGATTTATGTATTCTTACAAATTGGTGGCTTGCAAGCTTTTCTTCTAAAGTTCTCAGGCTCATTTTAGTAATGACCGGTCTGGAGGAAGTGCTGAGAAATATTTTCACGTAATCCTTCATCCCTTCGATGTAAAGGATCTCCGGGATCATTATTTTTATCTGGTTATATTCTACATGCACAAAAAAATAATCCTGCATCTCATCTTTTTGGGAGTTTTTTTGAAGGTTAAATAAATCTTGCGCCTTATTGCATGCCTTCAGGAAACGCTCAAATGACACAGGTTTTAGAAGGTAATCGACCACATCCAGATTAAATCCTTCAAAAGCATAATCTTTATAAGCCGTCACAAATATGGCCATCGGTGGGTTATAAAGTGATTCTAAGAATTGCAAACCGTTCAGCCCAGGCATCTGAATATCTAGGAAAAGAAGTTCAATTTTTTCTTTGTGAAGGACATCTGCCGCTTCCATGGCATTTTTACAACGCTTTACCAGGTGCAGGAAAGGAACTTTCTGAATATTATCTACCAAAAGGTCCAGGACCAGTTTCTCATCATCAACAGCAATACAATTCAGCATATCATTTCAAGATTTAGGTTTACGGTATAGGTATTGCCATCATCCTGAATCATCAATTTGTTTTTTCCCGGGTATAATAGATTTAGCCTGTTCTTCACATTCATTATTCCAATGCCTGAACTCAGATCTTTCGAAATATTAGACCTGTTGTAATTATTGCTGACAGAAAAAAATAATTGACGAACTTTTATTTCAAGTATGATGTTGATAAACGGATTGATAACTATCCCAATGCCATGTTTAAAGGCGTTTTCAACGAAGGGGACCAAAAGCATGGGTTCAATAAAGCAATCTTCTTTCCCTTCCTTAATTTCTAAATGCAAATTGACATCTTCCCCAAAGCGTAATTGCTGGAGCTCAACATAACTTTTAAGGTACATGATCTCATTGCTTATCAGGAATCGATCCTTATCAGATTCATAGAGCATATATCTAAGAAGATCTGAAAGCTTAAGCAGGGACGATTCCAGCAGATTAGATTTTTGCCTTGCCAGTGAAACCATATTTGCCATCATATTGAAGAGAAAATGGGGGCTGATCTGTGAACGTAGAAATTTCAGTTCAGCTGTAAGCCGTTCTGATTTCCTTTCTTTTTCCAGCCTTTCATATTCAATGCGGTCCGTAATGAACCGGAATATAAAACTGGCGATTAGAAATGCCAGTGGTGGGAAAAAAAGTATCCTGTTATTGAATGCATTTAGAATGAAGCCCGGGAAAGCCCATTTCAATATGAAAAGCTTTGCATAATATGACAAGGACAGTATTACTGCCAGAACAGGGATATATAACCACCAGGATTTTCGGGTGAACAGGACTGGATATAGAAAATAGGCATTCAGATAAAAGAGGCCAATGTGATAAATGTTAGTAATCAGAAAAAAATAATCCGGTAAACCCGTAACAATAGGAATATTATGAAAAATAAATATAGGAATAGCTAGCAATGATACCCATATCAGGATGTGAATGCCCGTAGCAACATATTTTGAACGTATATGCACTGTATTAATTTAATGCTAATTAAAGTTCCCATAAATGGATGACTGTTCTGAAAGGTCCATTACAAAAATAGCTTTCTTAACCGTTCCAAAGCAGGTAAGCATATCAAAGCACTATTTGTTTCGATGAAGGCTGGAATTGAGTAGATGAAATTCTGGGGGCTGCGGCCTTTAATGCCTTCGATAGCTTGTATCAAAAAAAGGTTATTTGCATTAAAGTGAAGTTTTATCCCGGAACATCACATGATCTCGCCGAAATCTCCCCGTCTCGCCGGTTAACTCCCTCGTTGAAATTCAATCCTTTGCGCAAATGGTCACATTTTGTTCCGTGACGATACAAAAAGTACCTGCTCGCGATTCTAGTTGGTTTCAGAGGAATTATACAAATGCCATTATTTTTTCTAAACCACATTTGTTCGAATTTTACCCATTTCACCCTCGTCTACATATGTTTTTAATAATAATTAGCTTTAACTCTATTCCACCCGAATATTTTTTATAGCAGGCTGGTCTATTACTTCAAATTTAAATAGATCGTTTCTGGAATAGTGTCCAACCACATCAAAATCTAATTTGCTTTTCGCCAAAATGGAAAAGTCAAGCTCAGCGGTAATCAGGCCTTCGCTGTTCCATAATGGCCCTGCCAGCACTTCTCCCAATGGAGAAATAATAACACTTCCGCCAGGACATATGATCTCGGGTTCATCCATCAAAAAGCTTTGATATCTCACAGGGTAATCAGACTTTCTAACAAATTGATTGGCAGACAGTACGAAACACCTGCCTTCCAGCGCAATATGTTGCATAGTTGACTGCCACGAAGGTCTTGGATCAGCAGTTGGGGCGAGGTATATTTCAACGCCCTGTTGATACATAGAAACACGCGCGAATGGCATATAATTTTCCCAGCAGATCAATCCTCCGATTCTTCCTATTTCAGTATCGAAACTAACCAGCGTGCTCCCATCGCTTTCTGCCCAAATATACCTTTCTAGCCCGGTCGGTTTTATTTTTCTATGCTTGCCAATCTGATTGCCAACTCTATCGTAATAAAATATGGAGCAATATAAAGAACCACCAATCTTTTCTCTCTCGGTAATGCCCAAAGCGACAAAAAGACCTGCTTTTTTTATTGCTTCACCGGTTCTAATTAAATGTTCTGATGAATCCTCCAGGCTGTTTTCCCAGTATTCCAACCATAACGCTCTACTCTTATCCGTTCGTTTGCCGATTATTGCGTCAAAATCAAATCCTCTCGGATAACAGGGAATAAATGATTCGGGAAATAACAATAGCTCGCATCCAGCCGCAGCGGCTTTTTCTATCCAGGTAATAATAATTTCAACGGTTTTTTCAACATCAAACAATGCAGGTGTTGCCTGCACGACTCCCACTCTAACTTTTTTTAGTTTCATACGATGACCTAAATATTTATTTTATTAAAATGAGATTATCGGTCTCAAGAACCGGTTCAATATTTTGCATTTCAATGCTTATTTGTTTTGTGGGATCTACTGCGAACCAGAAAAAAGCTCCGGTAAACAGCACACCCGCGATCACAAACATGGGTGTATTATAGTTATGCGCAAAATCAGCTATTTTGCCAAAAAGGATAGCGAGAAAAAATGCACCGATTTGTCCCGCGAAATTCATTATACCTGCCACCGTTCCAGCTCTTTCCCCTCCGATATCCACGCAGGTAGAAAAAGCTGTAATGCCAAAAAAAGAGAAAAAAAGATCACCAATCATCAGGCTTATTACTGCAACTATGTTGTTTGAAGTAGTAGCAGTTATTAAAAAGCAAATTCCAGTAATTCCCAATGCAATTATTCCGACGGATCTTCGCCCATACAACAGGCCTTTTTTCTTTACTATTTGGTCGCTCAGTACGCCCGCAATCAATGCTCCTGCAATTCCAATGATAAATAAATATGAAGTAGCCATTTTCATATTGTTTTCAGATAAATGCCTTCCCTGTTGTAAATAAACTGGCATCCAGGCAATAAAAAAGTAAAGTGCCCATTGAGAACAAAAAAAGGAAATCTGTAATACCCATAAATTCCGGCTTTTTATTGCCATTTTCCAGGAAAATGTTTGCGGGCACCTTTTGATACTGCGGTTTTGTTCTATTAATTGTATTTCATCCGAAGAAATACCTTTCATTTCTGAAGGCTCATTGTGAAACCATTTCCAGCAAATAATAACCCATATTATCCCAATGAATCCAATAACAAAAAACGGAGCACGCCAGCCATAAGCGACCGCAATGGGAATAACGATGAGTGGCGCAACTGCTGCACCCGCGTTTAACCCGACAAAAATTGATGACATGCTTCTCCCGGTTTCAGAAACAGGAAACCACCTGGCAATGGCGCCAGAACTGTTGGGGAAAGCTCCGGATTCACCCATTCCGAATAAAAATCTACTAATGATCAATGTGTATATTCCCGTGACCGCGCCAGTGAACGCTGTAAAAAATGACCACCACAGAACAATTCGAATAAACACAGCACGTTGTCCAATGCGGTCGCCTAGTATGCCGGAAGGAATCTCAAAGCAAGCATAGGCGAGAGCAAATGCACCCAATACCCAGCCAAATTGTCCATTACTAAGATGGAATTCAGATTTTATTCTGACGCCTAAAAGGGAAATGCATATCCTATCGAGGTAAGTAATAAAAAGCAGAAAAAAAAGTAAAATCAATACGCGCTTCCGGTAAGAAAATTTATTTTTTAAACTCATTGCAAATGCATGAAAATAAAATCCAATTTTTTATCATTTCAACTTTTTTGAAAATCCCTTATTTTTAATTCATCGTACATCAAATTGTAGGTTGGTGTAGGAATGTTAAGCTTCTTCCCCAATCTAACGATGTAGCCAGTCAACGATTCTAATTCTGTAGAATTACCTTTATGAAAATCAATATACATAGATGACGTTGTATCGAAAGGCAGGCCTTCCAATTTATCCACTATTCTCTTTAGAATATCTGCTGGTAAGGAAATCTGGATAGTTTCAGCCACCATTTTTATTTCGGTAAGAAGTGTTAGCAATTGATCCTTGCTGATTTCATCAGAAATTATTTCCCCTATGGAGGTATTTAGATATGAAGTTATTGTTGCGAGTGTGGATATAAAAATGAATTTACACCATGTGGTTTCTTGAATATCAGGCGATATAGCAGCACGTATGTTGGCATTGACAAAAATACTTTCTAATTCCAGCAATTTTTTGTGTTGAATAGTGCTTGAGCCAAAGTAAAGTTGTTCCAGTTTACCAGTTTCCCGCACAAAACCAGGTTCTACCAATTGGGAGACCAAATAAACACAACCATTCAAAACATCATTGGCCGGCAAAATATTTTTTATCAAATCGTATCCTTCAACACCATTCAATAAAGGCAGGATGATTGAATCCTTAGTGATACAGGGCTTGAGTTGAAGGATTGTTTGCTCAATATCATAATTTTTGGTGCAGGCAATTAAAATGTCGACGACTCCAATAGATGAAGGATCTGAACTGATTTTCCTGGGATAGGCGATGAAATTCCCCCTAGTCGTTTCAACTCTTAAGCCATTTAATTTAATTGATTTTTCATTTTCACCACGAGCAATAAAATAAACTTCAATCTGGTCGGAGTTTTCATAGTGTTTTGCCAGCTTTCCCCCGAAATATCCGCCAACAGCACCTATTCCTACTATTGCGATTTTTGTCATTTAGTCATATTAAGGGGTTTGTCGATACTGAAAATACGAATATTCAACTAAAGCAGAGTCAGTATTATACCCCTCATTTATATTCAGAAGTGTTTTCCTGCAATCCTTTTAACGCAACGTCTACACTCTTTCTATAACACCGTGTCCGGATGTCCGACATTTCTGATTATGGTAGCGTTATTACCAGTTGGCTTCCGGTTATTTTCGTCGATCGTTTTCAGCATGTATTATTCCCATATTTCTCCTATCCTCGATTCTAGAAGGAGCCGCACGGTTTAAACTGCTGGAACAAGGGAAGATTCATTGACAGATAGAAAAAAATCAATCCCTGCAAAAAGAGAAACCCGGTTTTAACCTACGCCGGATATCCGGACGTTCTGTTGTAGAAAGATCATGGAGGTGAAAGATGTATGAAAGGCTTAATTGATGTTAGGCTTGTTAAAAATTTGAGATATGAGAAATTAGCTGGAATTTATAACGAAGAAATTAAATGAACTATGAATCAGGAGTTAATAGAGGAATATTACAAAGTAAGAGACTACTTGATGTATAACCGGATCACGGACTAGCAATTTATTTTACACTAACGAAGATCTCAGAATATTCCCATTTCAGAGAAAAACCGTTATTTGCAATATGATAATCAAGTTTCTCACTCAGATCAGTTAATTTTCTTCGTTTAACAACCACACTTAATACGGTCTTTGCCGGGTCCATATTGGTATCGCCGTTTTGTTTGTCACCCCACTGACCATTTTCCGAATTAAAAAAGATAGTCCAGTCATTTTCGTCTGGAGTGGCAAAAAAGCTATACTTACCAGCCGGCAGCTTTTTACCTTCAACGGTGATATCCTCATCGGTTTGAAACATCGTAGCTTCATTGGCTCCCGCTCTCCAAAGTTTCCCGTACGGTAAAATGCCTCCGAAAATTTTTCTCCCTTTCACTGAGGGGCTGCTATAGTCAATAGTGATAGTCGCGTCGCCGATCTTGCCCGATGCAGTCACAGGAGGGCTTGGTCTTTTAGATTTGTCTGTTTGTGCCAGCAGCAAACCTGGCATTACCAGGCCGATGATCGCAATCATCAATAGTTTTGAATAATAGGTCTTTTTCATATTATAGTTGTTTTTAAAATTTTTCTGCCTGAAAAGTTCACTTTTTACTGTATTGAAATTTTAAAGGGATGGGCAAGCCTGGTACAAAGATATCATTTTCAGTCGGTGGCACAAAGCTAAGACGCATAACAAACTAAGATTCAATTAACCGCCCTAGAGAATGCAATTCACAGAAAAGAGAGATCCAATTTTAGCTTACGCTGGATATCCGGACCTTCTGTTGTAGTAAGATCATGGAAGTTGCACGAAGTTTCTATTGATAGTAGCTTCCTTTATTATTTTCTGGTTACATGCTATTATTAAATTGAAGTTATTTGAATTCATTAGCATCTTCTATTGCGTTTATTAGAAAGGAATGTTTCTTTTCAAAATCTGCAAAATCACTCACATAATAAGTCTCCATTTTCTAGTCAATAAGATATTTCTTAAAATCGCTATCAAATATCCTGATATAACAACTCGATTTTGTGATGCTTAAACTGTCTAAATTATCCATTTCTATATGTCCCTTTATTGTCGAGTTCGATGATAATTCTTTCATTTCAGGTATCATGAATTTATTGTAATGAACCAGTCTTGATTTATTATAGGCCTCGAATAAAATCGAATCTTTGTTTATTCGTATAATAAAATCTTCAGGGATAAAATATTACTAAAGCTTTTGTTTACTATTTTATATTCACCACGATTCGATGAATACTCAAATAAAATATAACCAAAATATTGATTTCTTTCACTTTTTTCTTTGCAATTCAAAAAGCATATAGCCAACACAAAGGGAGTTATTTTTTTCATAAATTATTATTATTCTGTATGTGAGGGTTCGGGCTCTCTTTGTTGATCATGATCTTTACCCAGTTCAGATCTTACTTTATTTCCATTTGAAAGGGCATTTCCTGTGTCAGAACCAACAATGTGAGGAATTGCATGTCCTACTAATTCATGAGCTAGAATATCTTCCGGCTTATCATATAGCGCAGCCCCTTGCAACGTCTATGGCCTTTCTATAACATAGTGTCCGGATATCCGACATGGTTTTTTTTCAGTTGAGATTATCAGAACAATCTTTCTCCGGGTGGCCTTATTCCCTGAAGTCGGATATAAATTGTGGTTTGGCCGCGGTGGTGCGTCTGGTGTTCAAATGCTTTCATCATTAATGC
>Ga0182024_10019445_pt1 | contig 12519 bp, 7 predicted proteins | sample P32metaG_FD_120480 | JGI IMG/M metagenome (GOLD analysis project Ga0182024, IMG submission 120480) | Permafrost microbial communities from Stordalen Mire, Sweden - P3-2 metaG (Illumina Assembly) | ecosystem: Environmental > Terrestrial > Soil > Wetlands > Permafrost | place: Sweden: Stordalen... | reverse complement strand
GTGGGAGAGCGGGCCTTCGACCTCTTCGACAAGCCGGACGCCGGACCCTGGGAGCTGCGGACCCGGGCAGCGGTCCATACCTATTCGGCCGCCATGTGCTGGGCGGCCTGCGACCGTCTGGGCAACGCCGCCGAAAAACTCGGTCTGGCGGGCAGGTCGCGGTTCTGGAACGACCGGGCGGGCGTGATCCGCACCGCCATCGAAGAGCGGGCCTGGAACGCCGAGGCGGGTCATTTCACGGCCACGTTCGGCGGTGACGAACTCGACGCGAGCCTGACTCAGCTGGTGGACCTGCGGTTCCTCGAGCCGGACGATCCGCGCAATCGGGGCACGCTGAAGGCCATCGACGCCCGCTTGCGGCGGGGCTCCAATCTTTTGCGCTACGACCGGGCCGATGACTTCGGCACGCCGGAGACCGCGTTCAATTTCTGCACTTTCTGGTTTATCGAGGGTCTATATCGGATCGGCGAGACCCAGGAGGCTAGGCGCCTGTTCGAGGAAATGCTGTCGCGGCGCAATCATGCCGGACTTCTCTCTGAGGACGTCAGCCTCAGCGATGGCGCCCTTTGGGGGAACTATCCCCAGACCTACTCGCTTGTGGGTCTGATAAACTGCGCCGTGCTGCTGAGCCGGCCCTGGAGTTCGGTGCGATGAGCCGCCTGATCGTGGTCTCCAACCGCGTCAATCCGCCGGACTTGCCAGGCGAGGCGCCGGCCGGAGGCTTGGCGGTCGCCCTCGCCGCGGCGCTGAAGGAATATTCCGGTTTCTGGTTCGGATGGAGCGGAGAGACGACGCCGATCTTCACTGGCGAGACGACAACGCGACGGGTCAACGATGTCACCGTCGTCACCGTCGATCTCGAGGAGTCGGACTACCAGGAGTACTACAACGGCTACGCCAACGGTACGCTTTGGCCCCTCTTCCACTACCGGATAGACCTGACCGCCTACGACCGCTCGTTCGACGCTGGCTACGAAAGGGTGAACCGGCGTTTCGCCGAAACCCTGGCCCCGCTCATCGAGCCCGGCGACCTCATCTGGGTCCACGACTACCACATGATTCCGCTGGGCCGGGAGTTGCGGCGGCTCGGGATCAACAACGCCATCGGCTTCTTCCTCCACGTACCCTGGCCGGCGGCGCCGGTCCTGACGACCTTGCCGCGCCACCGGCAGCTCGTCGAAGCGCTGTTCTCCTACGATCTTGTCGGCTTGCAGACCGATGAATGGCTGTGGGCGTTCGAATCCTATGTAGTGGGCGAAGCGGGTGGCGGCTGGACCAGCGACGGCAGACTCCAGGCCTTCGGAGCGACGCTGCGCGCCCAGATCTTCCCGATCGGTCTCGACGTCGAGGAGTTCGCCGCCCTGGCCAAATCGGACATCGCCGCGCGCGCCTATGATCGAATGGCCGCCCACAGCGTCTTTCGATCGCTCGTCCTGGGCGTAGACCGGCTCGACTATTCCAAGGGCATCGAGGAACGCCTCCTGGGCTTCGAGAGGTTCCTTCAAGACAACCCCGGGCACCGTCGCGACGTTCTCTACCTCCAGGTGGCGCCCACATCGCGCGGTGAGGTCGAGGCTTATCAGGACCTCCGGGCCCGGATCGACGCTCTTTCAGGGCGAATCAACGGCGCCCAGGCGGACATGGACTGGACGCCTATCCGCATCGTCCATCAAAACTTCCGCCGCGACGAACTCGCCGGAGTCTATCGCGCCGCCAAGGTCGGGCTGGTCACACCCTTGCGGGACGGCATGAATCTCGTCGCGAAGGAATATGTCGCGGCTCAGGACCCATTCGATCCGGGGGTTCTTATCCTCTCCCGGTTCGCCGGGGCGGCGCGCCAAATGACCGACGCCGTGATCGTCAACCCTTTCAGCCGCGAGGAGATGAGCGAAGCCCTCAAGCTGGCGTTGGCCATGGAGCGCGGGGAACGCGTCCGGCGGTGGGAGAGTTTGATGCAAGGCATCGGACGCAGCGACGTGAAGGTCTGGCGCGACTCCTTCGTCGAAGCGCTGAAGGCGTCGCACGAGCCTCGGTTGCCGCTCTTCGATTCGCCGACGAAGACCATCCTGCGGGAGGCGATGAACGCGCATGGCCCAGGCGAAATTGGCGACCTACCAGGCGAAGCGGAATTTCAACGTGACGAGCGAGCCGAGCGGCCGCGACCCCGCGCCAAGCTCGGACCGGCTGCGCTACGTCATCCAGAAGCATGAAGCCACTCGCCTTCATTACGATCTGAGGCTCGAGGCCGACGGAGTCTTCAAGTCCTGGGCGGTCACCAAGGGACCGTCCCTGGATCCGGCCGACAAGCGTCTGGCCGTCGAAGTGGAAGACCACCCTCTCGACTACGGTGACTTCGAGGGCGTCATTCCCAGTGGCGAGTATGGCGGCGGCACGGTCCAGATGTGGGACCGCGGCTTCTGGGCGCCTGAGGACGGCGCCGATCCGCTGAAATCCCTGGTCAAGGGCGAACTCAAGTTCGTTCTCGAGGGCGAGAGATTGCATGGTGGCTGGGTGCTGGTCCGCATGGGGCCCGACGGGCGCAGCGGAAAGCGCAACAACTGGCTTCTGATCAAGCATCGGGACGTGGCCGCGCGGCCCGGAAACGGCGAGGCGGTCTTGGCGGAAGATCGCTCCGTGGCGTCGGGCCGCACCATGGGCGCCATCGCCGCCGGCAAGGGAAGGCGGCCAAGGCCGTTCATCCTCGAGAACGCGGGCGCAGCTGACGCGGTCTGGAACTCAGATCGCGAGGATCAGGGCGTGAGGTCCACGGCGACCGCTGTGCGCCGACGGCCCCTGAAGGTCGAGGCGATGCCGCGGTTCGCGGAGCCTCAGCTCTGTCGACTGGTCGATCGGCCCCCAGAAGGGGCGGAGTGGGTCCATGAGATCAAGTTCGACGGCTATCGGATGCAGATGCGCGTCGCAGAGGGTGAGACGCGGCTGCGAACACGCAAGGGCCTGGATTGGACCGACCGCTTCGGTCGCATCGCCAGCGCTGGCGCCAAGCTTCCTGACTGCCTGATCGATGGCGAGATCGTCGCCTTGGACAAGGACGGCTCTCCCGACTTCGCCGGCCTCCAGGCGGCGCTGTCCGATCGCAAGACTGATGACCTCGTATTTTTCGTGTTCGACGCCCTGTTCGCCCAAGGCGAGGATCTGCGGGCCTTTCCCCTCGCCGAGCGCAAGCGGCGGCTCTCGGCCCTGCTCGAAGGACTTGACGCGGCGGGCAGGAGATCGATCCGGTTCGTCGAGCACTTCCAATCCGGCGGCGAGGCGGTTCTTCGCTCGGCCTGTCGGCTCTCCCTCGAGGGCGTCGTCTCCAAGCGCCTTGATGCGCCATACGTTTCGGGCCGAGGGGAGGATTGGATCAAGGCCAAGTGCCGGGCCGGCCACGAGGTCGTGCTCGGCGGCTGGACAACCACCGGCGGGGCTTTTCGCTCTCTCCTCGCCGGCGTCTTCCGCAATGACAAGCTCGTGCCGATCGGGCGGATCGGGACCGGCTTTTCCAAGACGGCGGTGACCGCCCTGCTACCGAAGCTCAAAGCCAACGAGGCCTCGACCTCGCCGTTCGCCGACCCCGTCCCGCGGGGGCGCGGTGAGATCCACTGGCTGAAGCCCGTCCTGGTCGCCGAGATCGAATATGCTGGCTTCACGGGCGATGGTGTCCTTCGTCAGGCGGCCTTCAAGGCCCTGCGGGAGGACAAGCCCGCCCACGAAGTTCAGGCCGAGAGGCCAGCCCCTCTCGGTACGGCCACGCCGCTCCATCCCGCGCCGACCAAAACCGCGCGTGCAGAGACATCGAACCAGGTGATGGGCGTCGTCATAAGCCATCCAGACAAGGCCCTGTGGCCCGATGGCGGCGGTGGCAAACCGGTGACCAAGCTCGAAATGGCCGAGTATTTCGAGGCCGTTGCCGACTGGATGCTCCCGCATCTCAAAGGACGGCCATGCTCGATCATCCGTGCGCCCGACGGCATCGACGGGGAACGTTTTTTCCAGCGTCATGCGATGAAGGGAACCTCGAGCTTGGTCGAACTGGTGAGCGTGTCCGGCGACCGCCTTCCGTACCTGCAGATCGATCGGCGGGAGGGCTTGGCCGCGGTCGCTCAGACCGCCGCGGTCGAATTGCATCCCTGGAATTGCCAGCCCTTCGCGCCCGATGTCGCCGGGCGACTGGTGTTCGATCTCGATCCCGCGCCCGACGTCGGATTCGATGCCGTCGTGGCCGCCGCCCTAGAACTGCGCGAACGGCTCGAGGCTCTAGGCCTCGAGACCTTCTGTAAGACTACCGGCGGCAAAGGATTGCATATCGTGACTCCGCTCAAGGATGCGCTGGACTGGCCCACGGCCAAGGCTTTCGCCAGGGATCTCTGCGATCGGATGGCTACCGAGCGTCCCCAGGCGTACGTGCTCAACATGGCCAAGAAGGCGCGGGGCGGACGAATCTTCCTCGACTATCTGCGCAATGACCGCATGTCGACCGCCGTGGCTCCGCTTTCGCCGAGGGCCCGGCCGATGGCGCCGGTTTCCATGCCGCTTATATGGGACGAGGTGAAGAGGGGGCTCGACCCGATGCGATTTACCCTTCGCACCGTGCCGCGCCTGATCGCCAAGAGCGCCGCCTGGCGGGACTACCACAAGGCGGCGCGGCCACTCGCGACAGCCATCAAGCGACTGGGAAAGGTTTCCTAGAGACCGGGCAGCTTGGTCTTGCCCGTGGGCTTGCGGGCGATGACCACGGGCTGATCGCCGGTGAGGGTCTTGATGCGGGCCGACTCGGTGGCCGCGTTCACCGGCGCCGGCGTGTTGGCGGCGACGACATCGGGACCCACCGACGGTTGTCCCTTCCTCCAGAAGATCACCCAGTCGGCGAAGCCCTTGTCCTTGTGCGCCACCGATCCGAACTCGTCATCGACGACGTAGCGGATGAGAGGATCGGCTTTGTCGGCGCCTGCCTTGGCGACTAGCAGCTTTTCGCCGTCGGAACGCACTTCGGCGTCCCGCTCGCCAAGCAACGCCGCCCGGGCGGCGCTCTCGGGCTGGAGCTCCTGGGGCCGGGGCTGGCCAGGCATCGGCGGCCTCAGCGAATAGTCCGGGGGCACCACCAGCGGCGCCTTGGTGACCACGCGGAATTCATCGGGCGTCACTTTGGACATGCCCAGGGCGCGGGAGGCCGAGCTGCAACCGGCCAGGCCGACGGCGGCCAAGAGGGCCGCGCCCAAAAGCACTCGGTTGGTATTCATGGATGGCGCATTCCTCGAAGAAGGCCGCCCCGGCCCCTCGCATCGCGCCCCAGATAGCCTATTCCATGCCTCGGCGACAACGGCCATGCCGTCGCGGTCAGGTCCTACGCGGATTGAGCAGGCTCTCGGCGATCAGCACGGCGATGCCGATGCTGATGGCGCTGTCGGCGATGTTGAACACCCAGGGAAAGTGCAGCCGCGCGGCGTCGATGAAGTCCGCCACCGCGCCGATGCGTACCCGGTCGATAAGGTTGCCGACGGCTCCGCCGATGATGAGACCGACGGCGAGGCCGGTCAGCGGCCGCTCAATCCGCCGGGCCCAGGCGGCCAGCGCGGAGGCGACCACCAGAGCGAAGGCGGCCAGCGCCCATCTCGTCCACGGCCAGTCATAGCGGAAGAGGCCAAAGCTGATCCCCTCGTTCCACACCAGCCGCAGGTCCAGCGGCCCGACCAACGGCAACGGACCGCGCTCCTCCAGTCGAATGGGGCCCAACACCAGGGCCTTTACCGCCTGGTCGGCGACGACGACGGTCAGGGCCACGCCATAAGCGAGCATGCCCGGTCGCGTGATCGCCTTCATCGGTGGCGCGCGTCCCACCAGGCCACTGCGTCGGCATCCCGCGGCGAGAGATCGGGATACCTCGGATCGGTCCCGACTTCGGGGAGGATCCGCCAGGATCGGGCGCATTTCGCCCCCTGGGCCTTGAGAGGCTCCACGGACACCCCGTCAATCTCCGGCAACCTGAAGGCGCTCATCGGCCCCTCAAAGTCCGTGAGCACGGCCCGGCTGGTGCGGAAGACTTCGGCGGCGTCAAGGCCATGGAATGCCGCCCGCAATTCCGGATCGCTGATGTGAACAATGGGAGCCGCGTCCAGAGCGCCCCCAAGGCGCTTTTCCCGGCGCTCCACTTCCAGGGCCCCATTGACCACGCGTGTCACTCGCTCAACCTTGCTCCAGCGCTCGGCTTCGCGAGGATCACGCCAATCCCCGGGAGTTCTTGGGAACGTCCGCAGACTGTTGGCTTCGGCATCGGGGAATCTCGCTTCCCAGGCTTCCTCCATGGTGAAGGGGAGGATCGGCGCCAGCCAGATCGTCAGCCTCTCGAACACCAGGTCCATGACCGTTCGGCAGGCGCGCCTCCGCAAGGAATCGGGCCGGTCGCAGTAGAGAACGTCACGCCGGATATCAAACAACAGCGCCGAGAGATCGTTGGAGCAGAAATCGGAGAGCCGGCGGACGACATCGGTGAAGGCGTAGGCCTCGTAGGCGCCCCGAACCTCACCGTCGAGCTCCCACAGCCGGTGGAGAATGAACCTTTCTAGAGGCGGGCAGTCGTCCGGGCCGGCCCGCTCTGCCTCACTGAAGCCGGCCAGGGCCCCCAGAAGGTAGCGCACGGTGTTGCGCAGTTTGCGGTACGAATCGATCGTGGTCTGCAGGATCGTCGGACCGATCCGCTGATCTTCAGAATAGTCGACCAGCGCCGACCACAGGCGCAGGATTTCGGCCCCGCTCCGCTGCGTGACCTCCTGCGGTTCGATGCTGTTGCCCACCGACTTGGACATCTTCTCCCCCTTCTCATCGAGGGTGAAGCCATGGGTGAGAACCGCCTCGAACGGGGCGCGCCCCCGTGTGCCGCAGGATTCGAGCAGCGAAGACTGGAACCAGCCGCGGTGCTGATCCGAACCTTCCAGGTAAAGATCGGCCGGCCAGCGCGTGTGCTCTCGCCCCTCCAAGGTGAAGGCGTGGGTGGATCCGGAGTCGAACCAGACATCGAGGATATCCTCGATCTTTTCGAACCGATCGGGGTCGTGGTTGCCGAGGAAATCGCGCGCCGGCCGGGTGAACCAGGCGTCGGCCCCCTCCTTGGCGATGGCTTCGACGATTCTGGCGTTGACGTCCTCGTCGACGAGCGGCTCGCCCGTCTGCTTGTCGACAAAGAGCGCCAGGGGCGAGCCCCAAGCGCGCTGCCGGCTGATGAGCCAGTCGGGCCGCTCCTCGACCATCGAGCGGATCCGCGCCCTCCCCGCCTCGGGATGGAACGCCGTCTGGTCAATGGCGGTCAGGGCCGTTTGCCGCAAGGTTCGCCCCGCGTGAACTTTGTCGTCGAGCGGCTCATCCAAGGCGATGAACCACTGGGGCGTATTGCGGAAGATCACCGGCGCCTTGGAGCGCCATGAATGTGGATAGCTGTGTTCAAGCCTATCTCTCGCAAGTAGCTTGCCGGCTTCGATCAGTCTCGCGACAACCGCCTCGTTGGCGGCGCCGAACCTGCCCAGCCGCTTGCCCTCGGTCTCCAGGACCTTCAGGCCGCCGAACAGGGGAACGCCCGGATAATAGGCGCCGTTCTCGTCCACCGTCTCGGGGATCTCGCGATAGCCATTGGCGAGCCAGACGGCATAGTCTTCGGCCCCGTGGCCCGGGGCTGTGTGAACGAAACCGGTTCCGGCATCCTGCGTCACATGAGCGCCGGCCAACAGAGGAACGGCGAAGTCGTAGCCGGCGTCGAGCTCGGCCAGGGGGTGGGCGGCGATGGCCCCGTGCGGCTCGGCCGACGCGAGCCTCACCCACCGCGCGACCTTTGCCGCCGCCAAGACCTCCGCGGCCAGGGCCTCGGCCAGAATTAGCCGGTCCCCAGGCTTTGCCCAGGGCTCGAACGCCAGGCCGGTCCGAAGCTCCGCAACCTCGAAGACCGCGTAGGCGATATCGGGATTGTAGGCGATGGCGCGGTTGGCCGGGAGGGTCCAGGGCGTCGTCGTCCAGATCACGAAATCGGCGCCGGCAAGCGCCGCCGGCCCTTCCCGCACCGGGAACCTCACCCACACGCTAGGCGAAACATGATCGCGGTACTCGACTTCGGCGTCGGCCAGGGCGGTGCGCTCGACGGGGCTCCACATCACCGGCTTGGACCCCCGGTAGACTTGATGGGAGGTCAGGAACTTGTGGAACTCGGCGACGATCGCCGCCTCGCTCGAGTAGTCCATGGTCGCATAACGCCTAGACCAGTCGCCAAGGACGCCCAGGCGCTGGAACTCGCGCGATTGCTCTTCGATCCACTCCGCCGCGTAGGCCCGGCAGCGGGTGCGGAACTCCTCCTTGGTCACCTCCTGCTTGAAGCGCCCCTCGGCGCGGAATTCTTCTTCTATCCGCCACTCGATCGGCAGGCCGTGGCAGTCCCATCCCGGGCGATAATCGACATCGTAGCCAAGGGCGAAGCGCGAGCGGACGACGAAGTCCTTCAGCAGCTTGTTGAGGGCGTGGCCAATATGGATCGCGCCGTTGGCGTATGGCGGGCCGTCGTGGAGCACGAAGAGCGGCGCACCCTGGTCCTGCCGCGCCTTGCGGAGTTTGCCGTAAAGATCGCCCCACGCTTCTAGGATGCGCGGTTCGAGTTGAGGCAGGCCGCCGCGCATGGGAAACGGCGTCGAGGGCAGGAACACCGTCTCACGATAGTCACGGCGGGGGCTTTGGGCGTCGTCGGACATGACGGATCCAGGGCTGATCGGAGGGCTGGGGATAGAGGCTCCCGGCGCACGCTGGAGGCTGCTCCGCGGCGTCACGCCGGGCGCTTAATTCGCCGATTCGTCGCAAGCCTCGCCATGGTCACCCTCTACCAGAGCCCCCGCTCCCGCACCAGCAGTGGCCCTCTAATGGCGAAAGACGCGCAGGCCGGTGAAGGCCATGGCAATCCCTGCCGCATCGGCGGCGGCGATCACCTCGTCGTCGCGGATCGAGCCTCCCGGCTGGATTACCGCCGTGGCGCCCGCCTCGACCGCCTGGAGCAGGCCGTCGGCGAAGGGGAAGAAGGCGTCCGAGGCGCAGGCCGAACCCTGCGCGAGCGAGTGGGGAAGTCCGGCGGCCCGCGCCGCTTCGGCCGCCCGCATGGCGGCGATCCTCGCCGAATCGCGGCGATTCATTTGGCCCGCGCCGATACCGGCGGTTTGCCCGTCCTTGGCGAAGACGATGGCGTTGGATTTCACGTGCTTGGCGATAGTGAAGGCAAAGAGCATGTCCGCAACCTCTGCCGGCGTCGGCGCGCGCCTTGTCACCACCTTTAGGTCCGCCGGCCGCAGTTTCGCTCCGTCACGTTCCTGAATGAGAAAACCCCCTGCAACCGAGCGGAAGGTCTCGCCAGGGGCCGTCGGATCGGGCAGAGCGTCGCAGAGCAGTAGGCGAAGGTCCTTTCTCGACGCGAACGCAGCGACCGCGTCTTCGTCGGCGTCCGGAGCGATGACGACTTCGGTGAAAATCTTGACCATCTCGGCGGCCGCCGCTCCGTCGAGCCGTCGATTGACCGCCACGATCCCGCCGAAGGCCGATACCGGATCGCACTGCAGGGCGCGCAGATAGGCGCCCTTGAGGTCAGGTCCCAGGGCGACACCGCACGGATTGGCGTGCTTGACGATGACCACCGCAGCACTCTCGCCGGCATCGAATTCGCCCACCAGTTCCAGGGCGGCGTCGGTATCGGCGATATTGTTGTAGCCGAGGGCTTTTCCTTGAATCTGGCGGGCTGTGGCCACGCCCGGCCGCGGACGGTCGAAGATGTAGAGAGCGGCGGCCTGGTGGGGGTTTTCGCCGTAGCGCATGGCCTGCTTCAGCCCCCCGCTGATCACCTTCGAAGCCGGCCAGCGGCTCTCGCTCTCATGGGAGGCGAACCAGGCGGCGATGGCGGCATCGTAGCTCGCTGTCCGGGCGAAGGCGCGCGCGGCCAGCCGCCGCCGCAGGGCGAACGAGGTCGCGCCCGCATCGCGCAGTCTCCCCAGGACTTCGGCCATGTCCGATGCACTCGTGCAGACGGTGACATAGGCGTGGTTCTTGGCGCCCGAGCGGATCATCGCCGGGCCGCCGATGTCGATATGCTCGACGCAGGCGTCGAAGGGGGCGCCGGAGGCCACCGTCGCCTCGAAGGGGTAGAGGTTCACATACACCAGGTCGATTGGGCCGATCTGGTGCTCTTCCATCGCCGCGGCATGGTGAGGCGCGTCGCGCACGGCCAGGAGCGCTCCGTGCACGGCCGGGTGAAGGGTCTTGACCCGCCCATCCATCATCTCCGGAAAGCCGGTCAGCTCGGAGATGTCGCGAACCGCGATCCCCGCGGCCGTGATCGCCGCCGCCGTGCCCCCCGTTGAGACGATCTCCACTCCTAGGTCGGCCAAGTCCCGCGCCGCTTCGATAAGTCCGGTCTTGTCGAACACCGAGATCAACGCCCGGCGGATCGGCGCGAGATCGGTGGCTTGGGGAAATTCAGGCGTGCTCATGGCGGTCTCCGCTTTTCGAAGAGGACGCCCAGGCGCGCGGCTTATCAAAGCCCCGCGCTTCCCGGTGGTTGATCCACCTCTATCGCCAGTTACACGGGGATGGCTGAAGATAGGCGCCGACGCATCGCTGTCAACGCGCCTTCTCGGCCTCCACTCTACTCTCCTCTCAGAGCGCTCATGGCGCGAGCGTAATCGCCTCCGGAGCCGAAGATAGCTGTCCCGGCGACGAGCGCGGTCGCGCCCGCCTCGCGGCAGAGGGCACCCGTCTCTGGCGTGACACCGCCGTCCACCTCCAGGGTGATATCGCGGCCGCTGGCCTCGATCATGGCCCGAAGCCGCCTGATCTTGGCCAGTTGCGAGGGCATGAAGCTCTGGCCGCCGAAGCCCGGGTTAATGGTCATGACCAGCACGAGATCGACCTCGTCCATCATCCACTCGATGACCTCCGGCGGTGTCGAGGGGTCGAAGGCGACGCCCGCCCTGGCGCCCAGTTCATGGATCCTCTTGACGGTGCGGTCCAGGTGCGGACCGGCCTCAGGATGGACGGTGATGGAATCGGCCCCGGCTTCGCGAAATGCCTCGAGGTAGGGGTCGACCGGGGCAATCATCAGATGGACGTCGAAGAGAATGGCGGTGAGCGGCCGTAAAGCCTTCACCACCTGGGGGCCGATGGTGATGTTGGGCACGAAATGGCCGTCCATGACATCGATGTGCAGCCAGTCCGCCCCAGCGGCTTCAACAGCCCTGGCTTCCTCGCCCAGTCTGGCGAAGTCGGCGGCCAGGATCGAGGGGGCGATGATCGGTCGGGACGCGGTCATGGGTATCCAGACTTAGGACGCCGGCGCACAGCCGCAAGTCAATCCTCAGTTGCGCGAGAATCTGGCAATGAAAAAGCCATCGAGGCCGCCGTCCCGCTGGAACGGCAGGATGCGCAGCCAACCGCCGGCCGCCAGGCTCTCCGCTGGCGCGCCGCCTTCGCCCGCCTCGATCGCCGAAAGCTCGAAGTCCGACCGCGACTTCAGGAATGCGCCGACCTGGGCCTCTCCCTCCTCCGGTTCGAGCGAACAGACACTATAGACGAGCCGTCCGCCGCTTCGCACCCGGCTGGCGGCGGCGGCGAGCAAGCGCGACTGGACGCCCGCCAGGGTGGCGATATCGCTAGGTCGGACATTCCACAGCACGTCGGGATGACGCCGGAAGGTCCCCGTGCCCGAGCAAGGAGCGTCCAGGAGCACGGCGTCGAAGTGGCGCCCGTCGGTCCAGGCCAGGGCGTCGGCGACGACCAATTCGGCCGCCAGACCCGTCCGCTTCAGGCCCGTGGCGATTCGGCGCAGCCGGCCCGCCGATCGGTCGAGCGCCGTCACCTTGGCGCCGGCCGACGCCAGCTGCAGGGTCTTGCCGCCGGGCGCCGCGCAAAGATCCAGGGCCGTCTCGCCGGACCGCGCGGCCAGTAGCCGGGCCGGGATCGCGGCCGCCGCGTCCTGCACCCACCAGTCCCCCTCGGCATACCCGGGCCACGCGGCGGGATCGCCGCGCCGGCCTGTTCTCAGGGTTCCGCCGGGCAGGCCTTGGGCCTCCAGCCTCTCGACGAGGCTCGTGTCGGGTGGCGAGCGCGGCGTGAGATCAGTCTGCGGCTCCGCGCGAATCTGGGCGGCGATCAGCAAGGCTGCCTCGGGGCGGTAGGCGACGCGCCATCGGGCCAGAAGCCACGTCGGCGCCAAATCCTCGCCGTTCGAGGCTGGCTCGCCGTCTCTCGCCAGGTGGCGCATCACCGCGTTCACCAGCCCGCGGAAGCTCTGCGGCGCCAGGTCGACGCTCGTCGAAACGGCGGCGAAATCGGGCGTGCCCATGAACCACGCCTGCGCGGCGCCCAGCCGAAGGATGTCGCGCACCGGCCGCGGCGGCTCACGCGAGAGCCGAGCGTCCAGCGCCCGATCGATGGGGCCCAGCCGGCGCAGGGTCATCATCACCAGCGCCCGGGCGAAGCCGCGATCGCGCGCCGGCAACCGTCGGAACTCGG
>Ga0182024_10019444_pt1 | contig 12519 bp, 10 predicted proteins | sample P32metaG_FD_120480 | JGI IMG/M metagenome (GOLD analysis project Ga0182024, IMG submission 120480) | Permafrost microbial communities from Stordalen Mire, Sweden - P3-2 metaG (Illumina Assembly) | ecosystem: Environmental > Terrestrial > Soil > Wetlands > Permafrost | place: Sweden: Stordalen... | reverse complement strand
GATGCCGAGATCGTTGGTCAGGACGTCAATCGTGTTGTCCTCAGGCACCGCCAGCCCGATCTTGAACTTGCGCGGCAGGTAACGGTCGCCGTAGAGCGGGTCCCTGGGTTCATCAGCCCCCTGATCCTCGCTCCACGGCGTGCCGTCGACCCAAATCTCCTTATAGGCGCCGCTGATCGGCAGCAGCGCCGACGACAGCAGCCGCGCGTCAGCCTCGAGCCGCTCGTGCACCTTGTCGCGGATCGGTGCCGGCACCGTCGTCACCGTGCGCACCACATCGCCGCACGCGGCTAAGGTCGTCATTAGCCCGGCGCTGATCTCGCCCATCGTCGCCTTGAGGCCCGACTTGACGACGCCGTGAAACTGGATCGACTGCCGCGTCGTCACCCGCAGCGTATGGTTGGCGTAGTCGGTGCCAATCTTGTCGAGCGCGAGATACTGCTCGGCGGTGAGCCGCCCGCCTGGGATGCGCACCCGCACCATGAACTGATAGTGCTTGGAATTGCCCGCCTGCTTCAGCTCGGTCGCGCTGTCGCGATCATACCCCTGGTAAATCCCGTGGAATTTGAGCAGCGAATAGCCCTCGCCGTCGAACGGGGTCGCGGTGTCGGCCAGGTCGCGCGCCAGATGGCCGCGCAACTGGCGGCTTTGCTGCTTTGTCGCTTCGGCTTTCGAGATCTTGTCGACCGGCTGAACCACGCCGCTGCCCTCCGCCGGGCAGGCAGAAAATACCCCAAGCCCGACGTGGTTCAGTAAAATCTAACAAGTGAGAAATGTCAATTTAATCTAGTTTCACATGTTTTATTCGCTATACCCGTTCCAGCGCCCGGCCGATATCGGTTACGAGGTCCGTCTCGGCCTCCAACCCCGCCGAGATCCGCACCAGCGAGTCGCCGATCCCCAGCGCGGCACGCTCTTCCGGCTTCAATTTCGAATGGGTCGTCGTCGCCGGATGGGTGACCAGGCTCTTCGAGTCGCCGAGATTGTTGGAGATGTCGACCAGCCTGAGCGCGTCCAAAAAGCGGAAGCACGCCGCCTTGTCGCCGGCGATGTCGCAGCACACGACGCTGCCGCCCAGCTTCATCTGCCGCTTGGCGAGCTCGTGCTGCGGATGGCTCGGCAGGCCGGGATAGAGCACCCGAGTTATCTTCGGATGGGCTTCGAGGAAGCGCGCGATCCCCTCCGCGGTGCGGCACTGCCGCTCGACCCTGAGCTCCAGGGTCTCCAGCCCTTTCAGCAGCAGCCAGGCGTTGAACGGGCTCAGCGACGGCCCGGTGTGCCGGTAGAACTGGCCCAGATCGTCCTTGAGGTATTGCGCGCTCGACAGGATCGCGCCGCCGAGCGCCCTGCCCTGCCCGTCGATATGCTTGGTCGCCGAGTAGACGACGACGTCGGCGCCCAGCTCCAGCGGCTTCTGCAAGAGCGGCGTCGCGAACACGTTGTCGACGACGAGGCTGCCGCCGGCGCGGTGCGTCAGCCGCGCCACCTCGGCGATGTCGATCACCTCCATCGCCGGGTTCGACGGGCTCTCCAGGAAGGTCAGCTTGACGTTGCCGCCGATCGCCGCTTCCCAAGCGCCGAGGTCGCGCCCGTCGACTAGCGTGGTCTCGATGCCGTAACGCGGCAGCAGCTCGTTGACGATGTAGAAGCAGGAGCCGAACAGCGCCCGGCTCGCCACCACCCTGTCGCCCGCGCGCAATTTGCACAGCAGCGCCGCGAATACCGCGGCCATGCCGCTCGCCGTGGCGCGGCAGAATTGGGCGCCTTCCAGCAAGCGCAGCCGCTCCTCGAACATCGCCACCGTCGGGTTGCGATAGCGCGAATAGACAAAGCGCGAGCCGTCGTTCTTGAAGGCTTCCTCGGCCTCGGCGGCGCTGCCGTAGACATAGCCCGAGGTCAGATAGAGCGCTTCACAGGTCTCGTCGAACTCGCTGCGCATTGCCCCGCCACGCACTAGGATCGTGGCTTGGCTGACCTCGGCGGCCAGTTCCGGAGGCAGGACTTGCTTGATCATCGGCGCGCTCCTTCGTTGGGGCCGGCGCCGACGGGGTCACAAAAAACCCCGACCGGTGCGGCCAGGGTTCCTTTCACGAACTCCCGACCTTTTAGCGCTTTATTTAACGTGGCGCGCAAGCCGGTCGGCTCAAATCACCACGGAATACCGACGAGCTAACGCCGAGAGCGCATCTCTGTCAAGCGCGTCCTTGTCCAGAAGGTCGGCGGCGACCTGGCGCCTATCGCGAGAAAACCAGCATATGGCGGTCGTCGTCGAGCGACCACGAACCGATCAGCGACAGGACGTTGCCGCCCAGGACCAGATCGGTCCCCTCGGTATTGAGGGAGCCTTTGACATCGCGGAGCACGTGCTTGCCGATCGCCAGCTTGCGGATCTTGAACTTCTCGCTCGGCAGCGCCCGCCCGTCGGAGAGGTGATAGACCTTGGAGCCGACAAAATCGGCGGTTTTCAGCGTGCCGGCCTTCTTCATATCGAAGACGGTCTCCGGCGGCAGCGCGATGCCGCCTGCGTCGGCCTTCGCGAGAAACCCGACCGGCTCGGCCCCGTTTATCGTGACCGGCACGAGGTAGGCATCGCCTTCCTTGACCAGCGGTATCTCATCCTTGGGCGGCGCCGCGGCGGTTGGCGACTGCGCCGGCGGCTGACCCGTGTGCGGCGGCGGCTTCGGGGTTATCCCGACCTCGGCGCTGCAGACGGGCGACAGCGCAAGCACCTTTTGACGCCACTCCTCGGGCGCCGCCTTGTGCTCGTTCATGTAGGCGATGTCGTCCGTCGTCGTCAGATCCGCTTCCTTGTTGGCCATGCAGGTGCAAAAGGCCGAGACCGCCGACAAGGGAAGCCCCGGGTTGGCCATGTGCGCGCGCTGGCTGCAGCTTTCGGTCGCCCCTTTGATGAATTGCTCGCGCCCCTCGCCGCTGAGCTCGGCGGACGCGACGGCGGAATAGAGCACGGCAAGCGCGGCGCCCAGGACGCCGGCGATAATACGAAAGCGGATTGTCATGGCTCGCGCCGAAGAGCTGGCTGTTTCGAGCGCAATCGGTAGGCGAGCCCGGCCTGCGAGTCTACGACTTTCGGACCGGGCCGGGGCTGACCGAGACTAGTTGCACTTCTCCCAGATCGGCTGGCAGGCCGACGACCAGAACTTGAACGACTCCGCCGTGCCCGGCATCACGCAGCCGCTCCAGCCGACCGCAGCGCGGCCTTCCGGGTGGTTCCGCGTCAGCGACTGGCAATAATAGGGCGTGCCCGACGGGCAGCATCGGTTGGTGCCCGGGCAGGCGAGCGGCGCGTCTCCGGGGCAGCCGCCGCCTTGCGCCGGCGTGATCGGGCTGTACCGCGCGCCGCCGTTTTCCGCGGCAACAGCCGGCGCGACCGCAAATGCGATCAGGACACCCAGGGCCAGGCTAGCAAGATGCCGGTACCGCATCGATCCTCCCGTTCACCACCGGTGGGGTTGCCAATTCGCTCCGTAATCATAGGTAGCACGGCCATCGCCCGGGAGGAAGCGCCGCAAATGCAATCTGCTGGCGAGCCGCTTTGCCGCGTGGTAATCGGCTTCCATGCCTGCCGTCGTCCGCCCCGCCCTCCGCTACCGCCTCGGTCTCAACCAGCCGGAAGCCAGCCCGACCGCCCAGCGCATGGCCGAGATGGCCGAAGCGATCGAACGCGAGACCGGCGGCGTCTTTCAACTTGAGGTTTACCCGGAAAGCCGGCTCGGGCCGGACCCGCAGATGTTCGCCGATGTGCAGGCCGGCAAGCTCGAAATGTACCTGTCGGGCGCGACCCTGGGCGGGGTCGCCCCGGCGAGCGCCCTGCCGCTCTTGCCTTACGCCTTCACCGGTAGTGCCGCCGTCTTTGCCGCGCTCGACGGCGCGCTCGGCGACGTCATCCGCGGCCAGTTGGCGAGCGCCGGGCTCCACGCCTTTCGCCACTCGCTGCAGAACGGCTTTCACCACATCACCACCAGCAGCAGGCCGATAAACACCGCCGCCGATTTCGCGGGGCTCAAGATCCGCTCGCCGGGCGGCGCCATCGCCGCCGATTTCTTTCGCACCTTGGGCGCGGAGGCCGGCATGGTCCCGTTCAGCGGAATGTACGACGCGTTGTGGCAAAAGCAGTTCGACGGGCAGAGCGATCCGCTCGGCGTGGTCCAGTCGCTCAGGCTCTATGAGGTGCAGACGCATCTCAGCCTGACCTCGCATTGGTGGTCGGGGTTCACGCTGCTCGTCCATGCCGCCGCGTGGGCCGCGGTGCCGGCCGACATCCAATGGGTCGTCGAGCGCAATGTCGAGGCTTTCGCCAAGCGTCAGCGCGCCGATATAGAGCGGGTCAACGCCGAGGGGGAAGCGGTGCTCGCCGAGGCCGGCATGATCGTCAACCGCGCCGACGCGGCCAGCATCCTCGCCAAACTCGGCATTTTCTACGCACGCTGGAAGGCGAAGTTCGATCCGGCGACCTGGCGGCTGCTCGAAGCCCATGCCGACGGGCTGGGGTGATGGCCGACGCCTTTCGCCTCGACGGCAAGATCGCGCTGGTCACCGGCGCCGGGCGCGGGCTTGGCCGCGGCATCGCGCTCGCGCTCGCCGCCGCCGGCGCGGAAATTCTCCTCAACAGCCGGACGCCGGACGAGCTCGAGGCGGTCGCCGCCGAGATCGCCGCCGCGGGCGGCGCCGCCCGGCCGCTGCCCTTCGACGTCACCGATGGGGCTGCCGTCCGCGCCGCCTTCGCCGGCATCGCCAGGGATTTTGGCCGCCTCGACATCCTCGTCAACAACGCCGGGGTCAACCGGCCGCAACCCTTTCTCGAGGTCGACGAGGCGACGCTCGACCGAATGATCGACCTCAACGTGCGGGCGCTGTTCCGCACCGCCCAGGAAGGCGCGCGGCTGATGGTCGCCGATGGCTCGGGAAGCGGCGGCGGGGTCGTTATCAATATGTCGTCGCAGATGGGCCATGTCGGCTCGGAGCTGAACCGCACCGTCTACGTGATGACCAAGCACGCGGTCGAGGGCCTGACCAAGGCGATGGCGGTCGAGCTGGCGCCCCGGGGCGTGCGCGTCGTGTCGATCGCCCCGACCTTTATCATGACGCCGCTGACCAAGCCGTTCTTCGACGACCCCAAGTTCCACAAATGGGTGCACGACCGCATCCCGCGCGGCCGGCTCGGCACGATCGACGAGGTGACCCAGGCCGTGGTCTTCCTCGCCTCGCCCGCGGCCGGTCTGGTGACCGGCTCAAGTCTTCTCGTCGATGGCGGCTGGACCGCGTGGTAAGCGACGCATGACGATTGTTTCGCGCTATGCGACACACAGCCGCTGGAGCGATCCCGGCGGGCTCGGCGTCGCTCTCGACGCCTTGCCTTCCGACCCCACCGCGCTCCCCGAAATCGTCGGCGGCCTCGTGCTGCACCCCCTGTTTGCGCCCGCCGGAGCGGATACCTCCGAAGCAACGCTGCGCGGCGTCGCCGAAATTCTCGATGCTCTGCTCGCTCGCGACGGCCGTCCGCTCGACCAGGCCAGAGAGCCCGGTAAGCGGGTCATCGGCACCTGCCGGAACTACGCGCTCCTCGCCTGCGCGATCCTGCGCCAGCACGGCATTCCGGCACGGCTGCGTAAGGGTTTCGCCGACTACTTCACCCCGGATTTCTGGGAAGACCATTGGGTCTGCGAATACCACGACAACCGCGCCTGGCGGTTGCTCGACGCGGAATTGAGCGCGGAAGTCCGCAAGCGCTTCGCCATATCCTTCGATCCGGCCGACGTCCCGCGCCAGCGTTTCCTCGCCGCGGGGCCAGCCTGGCTGGCGTTGCGTCGCGGCGAGCACGACCCAGCTGGCTTCGGCGTTTCGGTCTTCGGCCTCTCCGGGCTGTGGTTTGCCGCCGGCAGCCTGTTTCGCGACCTCGCTGCGCTCGGCGTGGAAGAGATGATGGCGTGGGATTACTGGGGCCCCGCTCGCGACTTCCGGCCCGGCGCGCCGGTTCCGTCCGAGTGGCTCGGGCGTCTCGACAGCCTCGCCGCCACCCTCGCGCGCGAGCCCGCGACTTACTACGAGGTGCAAGCGATCCTCGCCGCGCACCCCTGGGCAGCGCTGACCCCGACGGTGCTCAGCTTCCCGGAGGGGCAGCCTCTCGAAGTCTCGCTCGATCGTTAGCGACCGCCCTCGGCTATAAAATCGCCTCAATCGTCCTGTACGGTCGCACTATTGAACCCGGCGCCATAGGTCGGGCCGCCAAAGCGATGCCTGTTAATGCCTGATAATTCGCGGCAAATAACAGGGATAACAGGCATGGAGGACCGATGCCCCGCCACATCAAAGAGGCTGCGCTCGCCGGGACCCAGGACGAGGCCGACGCCAAGACCCGCGCCACCGTCGAGGGGATCATCGCCGACGTGCGCGCCCGCGGCGACACGGCGGTGCGGGAACTCTCCGAGCGCTTCGACAAATGGTCGCCGAAAAGTTTCAAGCTCTCGGGCGGCGAAATCCGCTCGCTCGTCGCGCAGGTCTCGCCGCAAACCATCGCCGACATCGAGTTCGCCCAGGCGCAGATCCGCAACTTCGCCGAGATCCAGCGCGCCGCGATGAAGGATGTCGAGGTCGAGACCCTGCCGGGGGTGGTGCTCGGGCATCGCCACATCCCGGTCGCCAAGGTCGGCTGCTACGTGCCCGGCGGGCGCTATCCGATGGTCGCCTCGGCGCATATGTCGATCGTCACCGCCAAGGTCGCCGGGGTCGGCCACATCACCGCCTGCACCCCGCCCAACCGGGGCGGCCCGCATCCGGAGACGATCGCGGCGATGCATCTGGGCGGCGCCGACGAAATCTGCGTGCTCGGCGGCGTCCAGGCGGTGGCGGCGATGGGGGTCGGCACCGAGACGTTCCAGCCGGTCGACATGCTGGTCGGCCCCGGCAACGCCTATGTCGCCGAGGCCAAGCGCCAGCTCTACGGCAAGGTCGGCATCGACCTCTTCGCCGGCCCGACCGAGGTGCTGATCATCGCCGACGACAGCGCCGACGCCGAGATGTGCGCGACCGATCTCTTGGGCCAGGCCGAGCACGGCCCGACCTCTCCGGTGATCCTGCTGACCACGTCGGAAAAACTCGCGCGCGACACCATCGCGGAGGTTGAGCGGCAACTCACTATACTAAGGACGGCCGATGTCGCCGGCGTGGCCTGGCGCGACTACGGCGAAGTCATCTTCTGCGCGAACGAGGACGAGCTGGTCGCCGAGGCCGACCGCATCGCCGCCGAGCATGTCGAGGTGCTGACCCGCGAGCCGCGCCGCTATCTCGACCGCCTCAGCAATTACGGCGCGCTGTTCCTCGGTCCCAAAACCAACGTCTCGTACGGCGACAAGGTGATCGGCACCAACCACACGCTGCCGACCAAGGGCGCGGCGCGCTACACCGGCGGGCTGTGGGTCGGCAAGTTCCTCAAGACCTGCACCTACCAGGAGGTCAAGACCCCCGAGGCCAGTGCGATGATCGGCGAATATTGCAGTCGGCTATGCGCCATCGAGCGCTTCTGGGGCCACCAGGAACAAGCCGATCTCCGCGTCCGCCGCTACGGCGGCAAGAACGCGGCGGAATGAGCTTCAATTCTCCGGCATGCCGGCCAGCCGCAAACCGGCATCGACGGTCTTTTCGGCCAGCACCCGGTACGCCGGGTTGTTGCTGTAGGCCCAGCGCGCGCGCTGGCGGACCATCGAATTAATCTCCGGCTTGAGCTTGAACGATTCGCCGAGCGCCGCTTTCGCTTCGGGGAGGTGGCCCTGTAGCGCCAGCGCGGCCCCGAGATCGAGATAGAAATAATAGACTCGCGGATTGGCCGCGCGCGCCTTGGTCAGCCAATCCACCGCTTCATCGTTGCGGCCGAGCAACAGGTTCGCCAGTCCCATCGACCAGTAGGCCAGTGCGATATTGGGGTCGTTGGGGTTGAGCCTGATGCGCTTTTCCTCGAGCGGGATCGCCGCCGCCGGCTCGCCAAGATAGATCAGCGTGGTGCCGAGCTGGCCGTAGGCGATGGCGTTGTTCGGGTCGAGCTCGATCGCGCGCTGCCATTCGATCCGCGACTCGGGCAAGCGGTTCTGGAATCGCCGCAGCAGCCCGATCGCCGAATGCAGCTGCGACCGGTTCGGGTCGCGGGCGAGCAATCCGGAGAACAGCGACTCGGCGCGAGCCTCGTCGATGTCGGGCCGCTGGCTGTTACCGTTGTTGAGATCGACCACCAGGCAGGAGGCGATGCCCAGCTCGGCATCGTAGGAGTTCGGATCGATCTGCAGCGCCTTCTCGAACTCGGCCTTTGCCGGTTCGCGGCTCGCCGCCGCGGGTGTGCGTTGATAAAGCGCCCAAGCGCGCATGATCAGGTCCTGGGCGTCCGGGTTGACCGTTCGCTCCCGCTCGATTTGCCGGCCGGCCGCTTGCACCAGCTCGAGATTGAGCGTGCGGGCGAGCCGGCCGGTGATCTGCTCCTGCGCGACGGCGAGGTTGCCGCGATCCGTATCGAACCGGTCGGCCCAGACATTGGCGCCGGTTTCGGCGTCGATCAACTGGACGTTGACCTGCACCTGATCGCCCAGGCGGCGCACGCTTCCCTCGAGCACGTAGTGGACGCCGAGATCGCGGCCGATCTGCCGCACGTCGATCGACTTGCCCTTGTAGGTGAAGGCGGTGTTGGTTGAGATGACGAAGCTGCCGGCGATGCGCGACAGATCGGTGGTCAGATCCTCGGTGATCCCATCGGCGAAGTAATCCTGGTCGGGATCGTGCGATAGGTTCTCGAACGGCAACACGACGATCGACAGCCGCGGCGCGCCGGCATTGCCGGGGCTTTGAGGCTCCGCATGGATCGACGGCAGCGGATGAACGGGCGCGCGTTGCTGCCACAACCACCACCCGCCGACGCCGATCAAAATCGCCATGACGCCAACGAAAGCGGTTCGCACGCCGGCCCTGACCCGCCGCCGCTGCGGCGCGACTGCGAGCTCGGTGGCCGCCACCGCCTCCGGCGTCATCGCATAGACTCTCACCGGACGGGCGATGTTCTTGACCTGCTGGTCGCCGCGATCTTCGAACTCATAAGGAAGCTTGTCGCGAATGTGGTCGCGCACCGTGCGCGAGATGCAAATTCCCGCCGGGTCCGCCAAGGCCTCGAGCCGAGCCGCGACATTGACCCCGTCGCCGAAGATGTCGTGATCCTCGGCGACGATGTCTCCGAGGTTGATGCCCATACGGAATTCGATCCGCCGCTCGGGCGCGATGTGCACGTTGCGCTCCGCCATCTCTCGCTGCATCTCGACCGCGCAGCGCACCGCATCGACGACGCTGGGAAACTCGACGAGGAACCCGTCGCCGGTGGATTTGATAATGCGACCGTGGCGCTGGCGGATGCGCGGATCGGCGATCTGGTGCCGCCAGGCTCGAAGCTCGTCGAGGGTCGCGTCCTCGTCCTCGCTCATCAGCCGAGCATAACCGGCTACGTCGGCAGCCAGGATCGCCGCAAGGTGGCGCCCAACGCGCTCCCGTCGCAAAACGTTCATATCGAAGATCTTAACGCACGCACTTGTAGAGCACGCCGTCTTTCATGATCACGGATAGGTGCTCGCCCTGTCCGTCGAGCAGCGCGATGTCGGCGAGCGGATCGCCGTCGACGACGATCAGGTCGGCGCGCGCGCCAGGCGCGACAACCCCGAGCTCGCCCACCCGGTTCAGCAGCTCGGCATTGATAGCTGTCGCCGAGCGGATCACCTCCCACGGCGCCATCGCCTCGGCGCGAATCACGAACTCGCGCGATTGGTGCCGGTGCATCGCGCCGAGGAGATCGGTCCCGTAACCGATCTTCACTCCCGCCTGCTGCAGGATTTCAAGCGAGCGCAGGCCCGCCTCGCGAACCCCGGCAAGTTTCGCGAGGCTCACCTCGGCCAAACCCAGTTCGGCGCCAAAGCGGTGCAGCGCTTCGTAGGTGACGAGGGTCGGGACAACAAAGGCATCGGCGCCGGCGACGAGCGCCGCGGTCGGCGCGTCGATCAGATTGGCATGCTCGATCGACCGCACCCCGTTGCCGATCGCCCGGCGAATCGCCTCGGGCGTGTACGCGTGCGCGAGAACATAGGTGTGCCAGGCGCGGGCCTCCTCGACGATCGCGCGCATCTCCTCGTCGCTGTATTGCAGGTTCCAGATCGGGTCGTAGGGCGAGGCGACGCCACCCGACGCCATGATCTTGATCTGGGTCGCGCCTTTACGCAGTTCGTCGCGGGCGGCTCTGCGGCATTCGTCGACCCCGTCGGCGATCCGCGCCAGCCCGGCGCCATATTCGCAACACGCGCAACTGACGACAGAGCGCGTCCGCGGCCGCAGATCGCCGTGCCCGCCGGTCTGGCTCAATGCCTGACCCGAGGGAAACAGGCGCGGCCCGCGAATGAGTCCTTGCGCGACAGCCTCTGCCAGTCCGCCATCTGCACCGCCGGCGTCGCGTACCGTGGTGAAGCCGCGCATCAGCATCGATTCAAGAACGCGCCCCGCCTGCAAAGCCACCAACGTCATGGGCTGTTCGGCAAGCCGCGCCAAGGCGGCGTCGACCGCGATCGCATGGACATGCGCGTCGATAAGGCCCGGCATCAGCGTGCGGCCGTGTAGATCGATCGTCTCTGCCGCGTCGTATTTGATCGGGCGGTCCGAAACCTCCTTGATGCGGTCGTCCTCGACGAGGACGTGATGGCCTTCGCGCCGCGATCCGCTGGTCCCATCCAGCACGGCGCCATTCGCGAAGTGGATTGCGGACATTCGTGGAACTCGTCTGGCTAATTAGGGCATCCCGAATTTAGGGCCGCCCGACCGGCGTTCCCAGTCCCGCGTGCGAGCGAGTCGGAGCGGCCGAGGGCTGCCTCGCACCGCCGGCTGTCAGCAAGAGGCTTTCGCGCCCCTTGGCGGTGCTCGGGGAGGGTGCCAACGAGCCGCTATGGCGAAAAAAGTTCACCTGTGATAGATTTACCACAAGGCCGCTCGAGGCGCTCCGGTTACCCGCCGAGGAGCTCGCCGCCCGAAAATCGCGTAAGGTAACCGGGGTCGAAATCCGCCAATTCGGATAAACCTTCGATGTCCTTGACCGTCACCCGCTGGTCCTCGAGCACGACCAGATGCTCCTCTCGCAGGCGGCGCAGAACGCGGTTTACATGCGGAACGCTGAGGCCCAGCGCATCGGCGATCAACTCCTGCGTCAGCGGAATCTTGTACGACTGATCCTGCGCAAGACCGACCGATTGCAGCCGGATAAGGAGCTCAAGGAGGAAATGAGCGACCCGCTCCAATGCCGATCTACGGCCTAAATCAACAAGATGCTCCGCATAGATTGTCGATTCACAGGAAAACCACCAGATTATCTTAGTAACAAGTCGCGGATGCGACTCAAATAATGTGTTGATTCGAGTAAAGGGAATGGTCGCGACCACCACTTCAGTCAATGCTTTGGTAGAATATAACGAGCTTTCAACGAACGATCCCAAGATTCCAACGATATCCCCAGGCAGTACTATATTAACAATTTGTCGGCGACCATCATGAAGGATGCGATAGCGTATCGCATTACCTTCTATGACTATAAATAGACTGCCGTAGCTGCGTCCCTCGGTGATGATGTCGCGATGTCGCTGGACCGAGCGCGTGTTCGATTGCAACTCGCCCAAGATCATCACGTCGTCGGGCGACAGCGGGACGAGTTGCGCTAGTCTTCGCGTGAAGGGCAATGCGTTGGGGACCGCCGCCACCGACGGTGAGCCACCCATTAAAGCCTCCCGTTCCAGATCATCTCTTTTATCGTTGGTGGCACGTTACGGGCGCCACTTGGTCAAGTCAAATTCCTTGGGGCCGATCGCTGTTAAAGGCGTAAAAAAATGATCCCGCTCATTGATATTGATTTAAAGCAATGCTGTAGAGCAAAGACAGTTCGCGCCGTTAGCGGATACTCCCTGCCATGCCCAACCGGCCGTTGGGCGCGTGATTGAGCCGCCCCGTGTGGGGGTTCATCCGCGGCACAGTTTGATTTACGGGAGGGGGATAATGATGAAGGGGCGTAAAATCGGTACCATCGCGGCGCTGGGATCGAGCACAGCCGCGTTGGCGATGTTGACCGGATTGGCCGGTGCCCGCGCCGACGAGCTGTCGGACCTGCGGGTCAACCAGCAGCTCCTCTCCGAACGGATCGATCAGATCGCCGCCGTCGGCCTGCAGCCCGGCGCCGGCGCGGTGTTCTCGATGGACACCAACCCGGCGGCGAACGCGCCCGCCACCGCGGGCAGCTTCCCGCGGTCGATCCTCATCCCCGGCACCGAGACCTCGCTGAAGATCTACGGCCAAATCACCGAGGTGATCGACTACTGGATGTCGGGCGGCGCGGTGAATGGCAGCCCGCAATCGACCACGGTCGGCGATAACGGGCAGGTGCAGGCGATCCCGCTGCTCAATTCGGCGGCCAATCAGCAGAACCACGCACGCGGCAGCGGCATCTTCCAG
>Ga0182024_10019443_pt1 | contig 12519 bp, 9 predicted proteins | sample P32metaG_FD_120480 | JGI IMG/M metagenome (GOLD analysis project Ga0182024, IMG submission 120480) | Permafrost microbial communities from Stordalen Mire, Sweden - P3-2 metaG (Illumina Assembly) | ecosystem: Environmental > Terrestrial > Soil > Wetlands > Permafrost | place: Sweden: Stordalen... | reverse complement strand
GCGCAACAATTTCCGGCCCCCTCGAAGCCTGACCAAGAAACGAAGACTAAATAAGTCGACAACGGCCAGGAGCGGAGGTACCGGCAATGGATTTCCGAGCGTATAATTGCGGCAAGTTATGCCCCTCACTCCAGGTCTTAAGCTCGGTCCGTTTGAGATTGTTGCTCCGTTGGGCGCAGGCGGCATGGGAGAGGTCTATCGAGCGCGGGACACTCGGCTCGAGCGCACCGTCGCCATCAAGCTTCTACCCGCCGCGTTCTCCGCCGACAGCGCGAGGTTGCACCGCTTCGAACAGGAAGCGCGCTCGGCATCTGCCCTCAATCACCCCAATATCGTCACCATCTACGAACTTGGACGCGACGGTTCCACTCACTACATCGCGATGGAGCTGGTAGAGGGTAAGACGCTGCGCCAGCTGCTTGACTCCGGCTTGATGCCAATGCGCAGGACAATTGATATCACCGTGCAGATTGCCGAAGGCCTGACCAAGGCTCATGAAGCGGGCATCACGCACCGGGACCTGAAGCCCGAGAACGTGATGATCTCTCGCGACCGGTTCGTGAAGATTCTCGACTTTGGCCTGGCAAAGCAGGACTCGCCCCGCGAACAACATTCGGACACAAGCACCACGTCCACCTCGCTGACTGCGCCGGGTCTAATTGTCGGAACGATCGGATACATGTCACCGGAACAAGTCGCCGGCCAGCCGCTGGATTTCCGGTCGGACCAATTCTCGTTCGGCTTGGTGCTCTACGAGATGGTGACCGGAAAGCGTCCCTTCCAGAGAAACACAGCGGCAGAGACCCTGGTGGCCATTCTCCGGGAAGAGGCTGAACCGATCGCAGTGCAAAACCGTAACGTCCCCGCTCCGCTGTGTTGGGCGATTGAGCGATGCCTGGCAAAAGAACCTGACAAGCGTTATGTCTCGACCCGAGATCTCGCACGGGAACTTGCGGCCATACGAGACTGCTTTTCGGAAGAACCAGCTAAGCAGCCGGAGACTCGCCCGACGAATCTTCCGGTCTCGCGAACCGGGTTTGTGGGGCGGGAGAAGGAAGTTGCTGCCGCCAAAGAACTTTTATTGCGGCAAGATGTGCGGCTGGTGACGGTGACGGGTCCTGGGGGGATCGGTAAGACGCGTTTTGCAGTAGAGGTGGCGAGCGGTTTAGTCGAGCGGTTTCCCGGCGGAATCCATTTTGTCCCCTTGTCCCCAGTAGGCGATCCCGGTTTGGTGGCCTCGATGATCGTTCAGACGCTGGCCATCCGGGAAGTCGGAGGCCTGCCGGCGCTGGAAATACTCAAGAAGAATTTACAGGATTCATTGCGTGCGCCCATGCTGTTCCTGCTGGACAATTTTGAGCACCTGGTGGCGGCGGCACCGACCGTGGCGGAGTTGCTGGCCGCGGGCCCCAATCTAAAAATTCTGGTTACCAGCCGGGCGGCGCTGCACGTGTACGGAGAGCATGAATTTCCGGTGCCGCCCCTGGCGTTGCCCGAATCCCGGTCCGGACGATCCTTGAAGGTGCTGTCCGAGTCGCCCGCGGTGGTGTTGTTCGTGCAACGTGCGGTGGCTGCCAAGCCGGGTTTTGAACTTAACCAGGAGAACGCCGGGGCGGTCGCCGAGATTTGCGCGCGATTAGATGGTCTGCCTCTGGCGATCGAGCTGGCCGCTGCACGGGTAAAAGTTCTTTCGCCTTCGTCCATGCGAACACGCTTGGCAAGCCGGTTACAGTTACTAACGGGCGGCGCGCGCGACCTGCCCCAGAGGCAGCAGACTCTTCGGGCAGCGATGGATTGGAGCTACGACCTGTTGAACGCCGCGGAGCAAACGCTGTTCCGAAGATTGTCGGTATTCGTAGGGGGATGCAATCTGGAAGGCATCGAAGCGATTTGCGACGCCAAGGGTGATCTCGATTTGGATCTGCTGGACGGCATGGCATCCATGGTGGACAAGAGCCTGGCGCAGCAGGTCGAAGCGGCGAATGGTGAATCGCGGTTTGTGATGCTGGAAACGATTCGCGAATACGCTCTGGAAAAACTGGGGGCTAGCGGCGAGGAGGCGTTGACCAAACGCGCCCATGCCGCCTACTGCCTGGTTCTGGCGGAAGAAGATGCTCCGGAGCAAGGCGGCGTGGAACGCGCGGCATGGTTGGAACGCTGCGCGCTGGAACATGACAACTTACGCGCGGCGCTCGAGTGGTTGACAGAAACCGGAAACGCGGAGTGGGGTCTGCGTCTGGGCACCGCGCTGTTCCGCTTTTGGGAGATTCGCGAGTATCTCGCCGAAGGCCGGGACCGGCTCGGTCGGCTGCTGAAGCTTGCAGGGGCGGCGGCTCCCACGAAGGCGCGCACGCGCGCGCTTTTTGCAGCGGGCGTCCTCGCTGCTGAGCAGGGCGATTACGCCTCGGCGGATGCGCTCATCGGCGAAAGTCGGGACATCGCCCGTCGGTTGGGTGACAAGACCGGCGTCGCCGTCTCTTTGAACGCCCAGGCGGTCTTTATTCGCGATCGGGGCGACGTGCCCACAGCCCACGCCCTGTTCGAAGAAAGCCTTTTGCTGTGGAGAGAATTGGGCGACCTGAAGGCCGTGGCTCGCGCTCTCAGCAACCTCGCCAATGTCGTCAAATTGCAGGGCGACTATGACCGTGCCCGCTCCCTGTACGCGGATTGTCTTTCTATCTTCCGAGGGCTGGGAGATCGGACCGGCGTCGGCTGGTCGTTAAACTATCAGGGAGACGCGGCACGCGATCAAGGTGACTTCGCCTCCGCGCGGTCGTTGTACGAACGGGCCCTGGCTATTTTTTGGGAACTCGGCGACCGCTGGGGCATCGCAGGTACCTTGGCTGACCTGGGAAGCCTGGCGAGGGAGCAAGGGGATTACTCCACTGCGCATTCTCTGTACCGGGAAAGCATAATAATTTTTCAGGAACTCGAACATAAACGTGGAATCGCCCGCTTGCTCGAGTGTTTCGCGTGCTCGGCAGCGGCTCAAGTAGATGCGGAGCGTTCCCTGCGGCTGGCGGGAGCAGCCGCTGCGCTACGCCAAAATATTGGCGCTCCGCTCACGCCGACAGAACGCATTAAACTCGAATCAAATCTGGAACCGGCACGGCAAGCGATGTCCAACACTGCGGGCACAACGGCCTGGTTACAGGGTTGGGCTTTGCCAGTCGAAAAAGCTGTCGAGGAAGTGCTTCTGCCCGAAGGGTCTCCCGCGTCGCGGGGCACGAACGCCCGAACAGCCTGATGCCGCGGGCTTAGAATTGGCGACGGCCTGGAGATTTCGACTTACTCTGCGCTTACCGCCTCAAGGAGGCGGCGCACAGCGGAGACGCGGTTGCAAGGAAGACCTACACGTTTGGCGTGTTCTTGGATCGTGGCCTCATCCGGAGCAAGATAAACGCAGTACACCTTGTCCCCTGTTACGTAGCTATGGAGCCACTGAATCTCTGGACCCATCCCCTTCAAAACGTTGACCGACTTTTGGGAGAGTTCCCGCAATTGGGCGTCGGTTAGATCCCCAGCTCCTGGGACTTCGCGTTCGATGACGAATTTGGGCATTGTCGTTAACCTGGTTGGCACGGATGCTAGCATGCAAGCGGAACGGCTTCAAGGCGGCTAACGACAGGCGGCTCGGCCGAGGCCCCAGGACTAGCGAAGAACGATTGAATACAAAATAGTGAGGTTGCCATGGATCTTCGATCGCTCCAAAAGCCGTTGAAAGAACAGTACCGCAATGATCCTAATGCTTCGCAGATCACTCTCCGGGCGAAAGGTGGGCAGACGGACGTCCCGGTGTCATGTTCGGTCGATCTCGGGCGGGCCATCTACAACGCCGAAGCCCACGCGGGAGTCGGTGGAGGCGGTACTGGAGCGTGTTCCGGCGATCTTCTGCTAGGAGCTCTGGCGGCCTGCGCCCAGATCACTTGTCAGATGGTCGCCGCGGCAATGGGCGTTCCCACCGAACGCATTGAGGTCACGGTGGAGGGAGACCTGGACCTTCGCGGCACACTTGGGATAGCAAAAGACGTGCCCGTCGGATTTGCCGGAATTCGTCTGTATTTTGATGTGGTTGCCCCTAAGGCAACTGCGGAACAACTTACCGGACTGCGAGAGAAAACGGAACAGTATTGCGTGGTGATGCAAACCCTGCTCCGGCCACCGGCGCTGCAAACCGATTGGGTTCGTCATCCTTGAACGACGGTCCCAATAAGTTTTCACGTGTCCCTTCAAACGAAGGCAGCTCGTAAATCGTTCGCCACCAGGTGCGGCTGTTCAGCCGTTGCCGAAGTACTCAGGATATTCAGGCTTTCCACTTCTGAGGTTCGCGGTACGAACGGCTCGACTATTACAAGCTAAGTCGGATGCCGGGAAGGATGCGCCCCGCTCGCGTTTCCTGCCAGGTGTAAACGATGCGGTGAATCACGGTGATCGTGGAGACCACCGCAATCACCCATAACACGGCGGCCATGCGATTGAAAACGCCGCCGATGATCAACAGCACCAGGCGCTCGGGCCGCTCCATGAATCCAACTTTGCACAGTGGAATTAGCGATTCTGCACGGGCGCGTGCGTAGCTCACCATCACCGAGCCAGCGGTAGCCACCGCCGCGAGCACGACGTACGGCGTTCTGCCGCTCACCGAGTAATACACCAGCAATCCCATGTACAGCGCCATGTCCGCGTAGCGATCCAAAGTCGAATCGTAGAACGCGCCGAAGGCCGTCACGCGATTTTGGCGGCGCGCCACTTGCCCATCCAGCATGTCCAGGAAGCCGGCGAAGAAAATAATCAGCGCGCCGGTGAAAAAATGTCCCACGGCAAACGTTGCAGCGGCGGCGAAATTAACCACCAATCCTAAAAACGTAAGAAAATTGGGATTCACGCCGGTCGCCGCCAACGCGCCGACAATCTTGTCGAGCAGCCATTTGCTTCCCTTTCCGATTCCGCCTGTGAGCGTAGCCATGCGCGCGTCATTCCCTCAAAAAACCCGCTGCCGTGGAAAAATCCGGCGCTTCCGCGAACGATTTTGCCTTGTTGCGTTTACGCGGAATCGTACACCAGCCGCGCTCCGCACCGCAAACCAGCCCATTCCCATTTACCTTGGGCCGAAAGGTTTTCATGGAGTGTCGAAAGGGGCCGCGCCCTCCTGATCTCGCCCGCCATTTTTGGCGCCACTTTCACCATGATCGTTTTGGATCGCTTCGATTCGCCGTTTTCCCTTGACGGTACTATCGTCGCAGCATACATTCCCTATCGGTTTCGTGCGCCTTCCCTATGACTATCGATACGAATCGTCGCGATTTTCTTCTGCGTTCGTGTAGTAGCTTGACCGCCGTTTGGCTCTCGACGCATTGGCCCGCGCTTCTCTCTGCCGCCACCCACGCCCGCGCCGCCGCCCAAGCTTCCGCCCCAACCAAGCTCCAGTTTTTCACCCCCGAGCAAGCCAAAGAAATCGACGCCATCACCGCCCGTATCATTCCTACGGACGAAACTCCCGGCGCCCGCGAAGCCGGCGTCAGCTACTTCATCGATCGCGCCTTGATGACGTTCGCCATCGACGACCAGAAAGTCTATCGCGAAGGCTTCCCGGAAATGCAGGCCCGCACGCACGAACTCTTCCCGACGCTCGACAAATTCTCCGCCGCAACGCCCGAGCAGCAGGACGAAATTCTCCACTCCTTCGACGAACAAGCCGCGGGAAATCGCCGCCCCTATCGCCCGCGCGCCGCGGCCCAAAGTTTCTTCGACACCGTTCGCCTGCACACCATCGTAGCGTTCCTTCTCGATCCCGACGCCGGCGGCGACCCGAACGGTGTCGGCTGGAAAGTGATCGACCGCGAACGTCAGCACATGTTCCAACCCCCATTCGGCTACTACGATAAAAATTACGCTGGGTGGCAGCCTGTTTCCCCTTCGGACAAGGCCAAGTCATGACCCCCGAGCAACCCAAATACAAGACTTCCGACGAAGTAGACTTCGTAGTCGTAGGTTCGGGTGCTGCAGGCGGCATCATCGCCAAGGAATTATCCGAAAACGGATTCCGCGTCGTGGTCCTCGAACAGGGCCCGTACCTGACCGAAGCGGACTTTACCCACAACGAAATAAAAGTTCTTAACGAAGATCTCCTCACCAATCATCCGAAACTTCAACCGAACACCTTCCGCAAAACTCCCAACGAAAAAGCCAAGGCTCAGCGTGCCCTCGTCTACGGCCGTCTGGTCGGCGGCACCAGCGTGCACTTCACCGCAAATTTCTGGCGCCTACATGAAATCGATTTCGTCGAGCGCACCAAACTAGGCCCTATCGCCGGCACGGGTTTTGTCGACTGGCCCATCACCTACGCCGACCTCGAGCCTTACTACACAAAGGTTGAGTGGGAAATCGGCGTCTCCGGCCTCGCCGGCGCCAGCCCGTTCGATCCCCCGCGCTCCAAGCCCTTTCCGATGCCGCCGCTGCCTACGAAGGCATCCGGCGTAATCTTCGAACAAGCCGCCCGCAAGCTGGGCTGGAATCCGTTCCCAGCCCCGATGGCCATCCTCTCGCAGCCTCGCCCAGGACGCAGCGCCTGCATCAACTGCGGCTTCTGCTTGGCCTTCGGCTGCGAAGTAGGCGCGAAATCCAGCTCCCTGGCCTCCGCCATCCGCATGGCCGAAAAAACCGGCCGTTGCGAGATCCGCCCAAACTCCTACGTGCATCGCATCGAACTCGACGCCAACGGCCGCGCCACCGGCGCCGCCTACTTCGACGCACAGCGCAACGTGCATCTCCAGAAAGCCAAAGCCGTAGTCATTTCCGCCAACGGCGCTGAAACCCCGCGCCTGCTGCTGCTCTCGGCCAACAAACAATTCCCCAACGGCTTGGCCAATTCCAGCGGCCTGGTCGGCAAATATCTAATGCTCAACAGCGGCGCCGTAGCCGTGGGCGTCTTCGATCAGCCCCTGAACGACTACAAAGGTTTCGCCGTGAGCCGCATCCTCCACGATTTCTACGAACTCGATCCGCACAAGGTTGGCTTCTACGGCGGCGGCGGCATCGACGCCCGCTTCGACATAACGCCGATCGGTTTCGCTAATGGCGGCCTTCCCCCAGGCACACCGAGCTGGGGCAAGGAGTTCAAGCACACCCTGGCCCACAATTTCACGCGCACCATGGAAGTGATGTCCCACGGCACCTCGCTCTCGGTGGAATCCAACAGTTTCTCGCTTGATCCGGAATTGAAAGATGCCTGGGGCCTACCGGCGTTACGTATGACCTACAAGGATCATCCTGACGACATGAAACTAGCCACGTGGCTGAACGCCCGCGCCCTGGAATTACTAGACGCCGCTGGCGCGCAAAAGAAGTGGTCGTTCCCCATCGAAGAACAACAATTCGCGGTCCACCTGCTAGGCACCTGCCGAATGGGCAATGATCCCAAGACGTCGGTAATCAACGCCGACCATCGCACCCACGACGTAAAAAATCTCTTCCTCTGCGACGGTAGCAGCCTGGTCACCTCAGGCCGTGGCCAACCCACCATGACCATCGAAGCGCTGGCCTTTCGCGCCGCCGACCGCATCCGCGGTCTGGCCAAGCGTGGCGAACTCACCGCTTAGCTCAGCGAAATCTCCGCGCCCTCTGCGTCGCCGCGTTGGCCTACTCTTGTCGTTTGCTGCCGGCGCTCGATCAGCAAAAGGTAGGTCCCCAGTCCCAACGAAATATCGATAAACAGCAACCCTAGAAATCCGAATGCCACGTGCGCAAGGTGCTGTCGCGGAAATCCCGCCGCCATCGCCTGAGCCAGCGCCAGGAACAGCGTCCCCGCCAGTCCCACCTGAAACAGCGGCCTGCCGCAACTCTTGCTCGTAAAGTGCTCCGAGCACCACTGATTCAGCCACCGGTTGCAAAGTCGCAGCGAACCGACGATGCGGTCAATCGAAATTCGCTGGAACTCGCGAAGGTCGGAGAGATCAAACCGCGACTTCCGGCCCTTTCCTCGACGGAACGGCGATGGCCGAAACCCAGGTCGGCGCAACTCGGCTGCCGGCACTGCGGGATTCTGCCCGAAGTCACATTTCACAACCGCGCGCCTGCCGGCTTGGGCCAGTTTGACCGATTGCGCGAACTTGGCGTGATGCCGCAACGCCCGCCTTTTCTTCCGTGCGGCCTGTACGGCGGAAGCGCTATCCGCCCGCGCTCCCTCTTTGGAACACTTCCCTCTCGCCCCCCGGGGAGTTCTACCCAGCGAACTCGCATCCACCGAAATCCCATTCGCGGCGCTCGCCTGTATGGGTCCCGCAGGTTCGACCGTTTCCGGCTCGGGACTGGCTAGGTTGGATTGCGCTTGCTCGGGTTCGGCATCCTCGACCTGTGGCGGCGCCTCGAGCTTCGCGGTCTCGTCATCAAGCGGCGCAAAGTCCCGCTGCTCGGGTTCGGCCTCTTCGATCGTTTCCGGCGCTTCAAGCGCTGCCGGCACGGCGTCGGCGAGCGTGTCCGGGTTGCAAAGTAGAGGAAGCGTATGCAAAGTTGTTACGGACGGCCCCAGTAGCGGCAGGGATGACGCGTTCAGCGACGCGCTTGCCAGCGTTTCCGCTGAAGGCGTAAGCGACGAATCGGACGGAGGTGTCAGCGCCCCAGAACAGATTATCGCAGCCGCCTCGTCCACCATGTGCGGCAAAACCCGCTCCGACTGGTAAAACGACGCCACCGACAACGCCTGCCCACACAAAAGATTGATCAGCCGCGGAATTCCGTTCGTATACACGTGGATGGCGCCCACCGCCTCGGGCGTAAACAACGCGTCAGACCGTCCCCCGGCAATCCGCAGCCGATGCTGCACGTAGTCGTGCGCATCCTGCAAAGACAAAGGCGCCGTATGGCAACGCACCGCCACCAGCGGCTCTCCTCGCCGCAAATTCATCCCCTCAAGCTTCCCCTCCAGCTCCGGCTGCCCGCACAAAACAATCTGCAGCAACTTCTCATGCGAGGTTTGCAGGCTTAGCAGCGACCGAACCTCCTCCAGCAAATCGGCGGAAAGCATTTGTGCCTCGTCGATCACCAACACCGCTACCCCGCCCTTGCGTCGCACCTCCAACAGCATGTTCAGCAGCGCCTCCAGCCGCCACTGCCGGCGCGTCGAAGGACATTCAACGTCAAACTCATCCAGCACCGCTTCCAAAAACTCGTCGCGGGTCAAGGTCGGATGCACGATCACCGCGGTGCCAATTTTGTTGTGTACCGCCGGATTCACACTCATTAAATGCAGCGCAGAGTAGAGCAAAGTCGTCTTGCCCGTGCCGATTTCGCCGGACAACAGGATTAAGCCCTTGCGCTCGAGAATCCCCCGCGTCAGCCGGCCAAGAGTCTCGTGCGCCTGCCGTGTGCGGTACAGAAATCGCGGATTCGGCGTAAGGGAAAACGGGTTTTCGTGGAATGCAAAGTAGTTTTCGCCTGGGATCGGACCGCGAGTCAGCGGCCGAATGCGAACCGACACCCTGGCACTCAGGCTGGGATAGGAACTCACAGTGGTCCAACACAGCTTGTAAGGGATCGCGCGAATCACGCCTGTCTGCAGGGGTCTCAGCAAGCTGGCTGAGGTAACAGACGCGAACGCTGGCGCGGCTGTGAATCGGGGGACGACAAGTCACTTCTGCGCGGCCCCAATTCAACACTAATTTGTCCTCCCTGTCCATAAAGGATTCACCCGACGCAACCCGGCGAAGTTGTGCAGACCCCGGGCAGCGCGGAGCGGAAACGAGACTAACAAGCATAGAACACGGGAAACCTTCAGGAATAAGCTGCCCCTACTAAGGCAGAGGCGCGGCGAGACGTTGGCGGGCGTAGTCGCACCACGGGCTGGACGGATCCAGGTGGATGTATTGCTGCCAGTGCTGGCGCGCTTCCAGGCTGGAGCCTAGTTTGTCGCAGACGAAGGCCAGGTTGTAGTGGGCGTCGGCGTAGCGCGCGTCCAGCCGCACCGCGATACGAAGATGCTGCCGGGCGGGTTCGAGCTGACCCAATTCGTCGAGGACGCTGCCCAGGTTGAAGTGAGCCACGGCGTTTTCGGCATCGATGCTGACGGCGCGCAGGAAGCAGCTGGCGGCATTCTCGAAATCGCCTACCTCGTAAGAGAGCATGCCGAGGTTGATGAGCGCGTCCACATGCGTGGGGCTCGCGGTGAGCACCCGGCGGTAAGCGTCGATGGCCTGAGAACGGGCGTCGGGATCGGCTTCGTACTGCAACGCCAGTGCGAACCAGTCTTCCGCGTTGCGCTCCGGCATGAAACGCACTTTGTCGCGCAGCTCGCGGGTATCAAAGTTGAGCACGAACTGCCCGGAGATGGGCTCCAGATGCGCGCCGCGATGCTCGACGATGACGTCGCGCCCATTTACCAGAATGCGCAACTCGGTCAGCGGCGCCGCGATCTCGGAAAGTTTCTGGTTGAGCGCCACCAGCGAGCGCCGCAAGCGGTTGGCGGTAACACCCTTTTCGATCAACTGCTTGGCGGTACGGAGGGTAATCAGGTCGCGGAAATCGTACGATTTGTCCGCGCCGTTTTTGCGCGGCGGCAGCAGGCGCAGCTTCTCCCAATAGGTGAGCTGCTTGTCCGTGACGTCCAGGATGCGCTGGAACTCGCGGCGAGTGAATCGATCGGTGGCGCCCATCGGAAAGAACGAACTCGCATTCTCACGAGCGATGGAAGCTCGCTCGGACTCAGAGAAGCCGCGAAAATCATGGACAGGTTTCGAGGAAAACCCGCAGGGCTACGCGGACTCCGCCCTGCGCTACATGTACCATGACCTGCGTGTTGATGCAAAGGTGACGCCATACAGGCCCACTTACAGGGGCAATAGGCAATATACGAGACGCGATCGGCGGCGCAATGTAGGGCCGCGCTTTAGCGCGTCCCCGGCGCACAGACGCGAGACAGACGCTGCCCAGCTCTATCCGACCGACTTTTTGGCGCGCTTCGTAGGCGCCTGCGCCGAGGCCGCAGGCACAGCCCGAACCGGAGGCTTCCTGCCGCTGGTGGCGGCCGACGGCTGCTTCTCCGCGATGCTCTTTTTGAGCGCTTCCATCAGGTCGATGACGGGAGCGAGCTTGGGATGTGGCGCCTCGGCAACTTCCTGGCCGGCCTGCTTGGCCTCGATCAGCCCGCGCATGCTTTCCTGGTACTGGTCTTTGTATTTTTCGGGCTCGAATTTCGCGGCTAGGCTTTCGATCAGCTGTTCGGCCAGCTTTTTCTCCTGCGGCTTGGGTTCGACGGACTTGTCGCTCTGGCCGTACTCGGCCACCTCGCGGATTTCGTCGGTGTAATACATCGTGTGCAATGTCATGCCGTTGGCGCGCGGCCGAACCACCACGATGTGCTCGCGCTGGTGCATGGTTAGCTTCGCGATGGCGGCATAACCCGACTCTTCCATGGCCTTGAATAGAAGCTGGTAAGCCTTCTTGCCCTCGTCCTCTGGCGTAACGTAATAGGACGCGTCGTAATAGAGCGGGTCGATCTCGTCCACCTTCACGAATTCCAGGATTTCCATGGAGCGAGCGGATTGCGGTTCGATCTTGTCCAGCTCCTCTTCGTTGAACAGGACGTATTGGTCCTTCTCGTATTCATAGCCCTTGACGATCTCGTTGCGCGGCACTTGCTTCTCGCACTGCGGGCAGTACAGCGGCATGCGAATGCGCGTCTTGCACACGTTGTGGAGTTGGTTGAGGCTGATGCGTTCGGTGCGGGCCGCGGAAAAAAGACGAATCGGGATGGAGATCAAGCCGAAGGTGAGATAGCCCTTCCAGACCGAGGTAGCCATTGCCGCTCCTTAGTTGGGGTTACGCAGCTGCAGGTGTGCAGGTTTCACCAAGGTTAGACGGCAAAACCAGGTCTGACAAGGCGAATTGGAGGCGAAGGACGAAAAGTACACGGGTTGCACCTATCGCGGACGTGGGCCAGGGGCGCTTGATGAAGTCGTAGGGGCAAAGAGGCAGGCGACTAACGAACATGCAGAACACCGCCATCTTGCGCCGGGTGCGGACGGTAACATAAACTTTAAGTCTGGACGTCTCGGGTAGGGACGTTTCCCGCCAAAAACCTGCGGTTAACCTCTAGGCGATGAGCTCTGAGCAACGAGAGCTCGTTTGAGGTTTGGAAAAAGAGGAGCGATTGGCAACGCCACTGGAAATGTGGGTTGAGGAAGCTGCACGGCTCACCAAACCTGAGCGAGTGGTGTATTGCGACGGTTCCGAGACCGAGAATCACCGCATTATCGCGGAAATGTTGCGCGACGGGGATTCCAACGCGTTGAACGAGAAGACCTATCCCAATTGTTACCTGCATCGAAGCAGCCCCAACGATGTTGCCCGCACCGAGCATCTGACCTTCATCTGCTCGCCCACCAAGGACGACGTCGGCCCCACCAACAACTGGATGGATCCGGACGCGGCGAAGTTTAAGGTCGGAGCGCTCCTGGACGGGGCGATGCGCGGGCGCACCATGTACGTCGTCCCCTACATCATGGGCCCGGTGAATTCGCCGATCAG
>Ga0182024_10019442_pt1 | contig 12519 bp, 10 predicted proteins | sample P32metaG_FD_120480 | JGI IMG/M metagenome (GOLD analysis project Ga0182024, IMG submission 120480) | Permafrost microbial communities from Stordalen Mire, Sweden - P3-2 metaG (Illumina Assembly) | ecosystem: Environmental > Terrestrial > Soil > Wetlands > Permafrost | place: Sweden: Stordalen... | reverse complement strand
GCGCTATTTCGCGCGGTATACCATGACAGATGTCCTGGGGCAGAACCGGGAAGCCTTTATTCGTGGCTTCCAGAAAGAACTGCAATCGCGGCTGGATGTGCTGTCGTCGGGCGTAGACATACTGGGCGTGGTGATCGAGGCGATACATCCTCCGCCCGCGGCGGCGACCGCTTATCAGGATGTGCAGGCTTCCGAAATTCGCTCTCTAATCGCCGTTTCCGACGCCAGGGCGAACGCAGTCGCCGCCATCAACGTGGCGCAGGCTGATGCGACCGACATGAAGGACGTGGCTACCGGCAATGCCGAGGAGATCGTGGATCAGGCGAAGATCGATACCGCGCTGTTCGCGGCGGATGTGACCGCCGATCACCAATATGGGGCTGCATTTTTGTTCGAACGTCGGCTCACAGCAGTAATGAATGGGCTTCAAGCCAGAACGCCGCTCACCATCATCGACAGCCGCATCACGCCGGCCCAGATGCCAACTCTGGACTATCGCGCCGCTGGTGCGCCTCCCTATAACCCACCCAGCACCACAACCAACACATCCGAAGACGACGAAGACGACGAAAAATAGTGGAGATTCCAATGGTACATCATCATGATCACGACCATCATCATGGACACCACCATCATGACCATGACCATGGAGACGACTCTTCCTTTTGGTACAGTCGGCGGTTCCTTATCGCCGCCGTGGTCGTGCTGGCGCTGCTGACTTCGGCCTGCCTGGTGCTGGTAAGCCCCGGCGAAGCCATTGTGGTGACGCGCTTCGGCAATCCGGTGCGGGTAATCGCCACACCAGGTCTGGCCCTCAAGCTCCCGGCTCCTATCGACAGCGCGGTACCGGTGGATTTGCGGCTGCGCACGACTTCCAGCGGCCTGCATGACGTAGGAACGCGTGACGGGCTTCGTATTCTCGTACAGGCCTACATCGCTTGGCAGGTGCCGGGCGATCCCGAGCATGTGCGTCAATTTCTGCGTGCAGTGCGCAATCAACCGGCGCTGGCGGCGGAACAGCTTCGCAGTTTCACCGGTTCTGCTCTGGAAATCACCGCCAGCAGTTTTGATCTGGCCAGCCTGGTCAACACAGATCCTTCCAAGATCAAGCTGGATGCCTTCGAGGAGGCGCTCAGGAAGCGCATAGATGATCAGGCTCTTCGGGTCTATGGCATCACGGTGCGTCAGGTTGGACTTGAGCGACTGACACTTCCCAGTGCGACTCTAACCGCCACCATCGACCGCATGCGGGCGGAACGCGCCACCGTGGCGGCGCAGCGCGCCGCCGAAGGGTCCCGCATGGCGGCGCAGATTCAGTCGGACACGGATCGCGACGCCCGTGTGCTCGTGGCGCAGGGCAAAGCCGCGGTGGCAGACATCGAAGCGAAGTCGCGCATTCAGGCGGCCGGCATCTACAAGAGCGCGTACGCCGCCGATCCGCCACTTTACAGCATGCTGCGTTCGCTCGATTCCCTCAATTCCATTGTTGGCCCCAATACCACCCTGATTCTGCGAACGGACGCCGCGCCCTTCCGCGCATTGGTGGAAGGTCCTGCCGGATCGGCTGCGGCACCGGCGGGGAAGAGCAAATGAACGAGAAGTCACCAGATGATCTCGCCCTGAAAGAGGCGGACATGCGGGAAGTCGGCCCCTGGGGGCAGGCTGCTGCGTTGTCTTTCCGTTTCCTTTTGATTGGCGCCATTGGCATAGCGTTTTTCTGGCTGGTCTCGAATATCCGTCAGGTGCCGGCCGACAGCCAGGCTGTCGTCATTCGGCTGGGCACAGTGGAGCGGGTGCAAGGGCCGGGTCTATTGCTGGCGTTGCCCAGACCGATTGAGCAGATTGTATTGGTACCGGCATCCGCGCGGCAAACCCAGTTCACCATCAACCGTTTTGTCGACAGTCTGAGTCCAGACGTCCTGGCAGCGACAATAGCGGCGACGCAAGGTTTCCCCCTCAGCGAAACCCCCAGTCTCAACAGCGGGTTTTTGCTAACCGGCGATTCGAACGTCGTGCACCTGGAAGCCCAGATTTTCTACCAGATCAGCGATCCGGTCGCTTACATGATCCAGGCGGATCATGTCGGACCGGCGCTGCAACGCTTGTTTGTCGCCAGTACGGTTGGCACACTCGCATCCCGCGATCTGGATTCGATTCTGGTCGCGCGGCCCGAAATCGCGTCCCAGAACACCGAGGCGCAGCGCCGGGAGCGGCTACGTACGGACCTGATGAACGCCGTCAACAGGCGCTTGGAGGCATTGGCGGAGCGTGGCGCTGGCTTGGGCATAACGGTAAGCCGGGTTGATCTGGTGCCTTCGATTCCCAATGGTGCGAAAAACGCTTTCGATAGCGTATTGGTCGTCGGTCAAGAGGCCGATGAAAGTGTCGCCGAAGCCCGCACCAATGCGTCGCTTGCCATGCAGCAGGCGCAGAGCGTCCGCGACCGTACCACCACCGATGCGACAGCAAGGGCCGAGGAGGCCGTATCTGCTGCCAACGTTGCCACGGCTTCGATTACTGCTTTGGGCCAGAATACGCAGGACATGTCGCATGGCATGCAGATGTCGCGGCTTTATTACGACCGCATTGGTGGAATCATTAACAAAGCCGGACGGGTCGAAATCGTCGAAAGCAATGGCTCAGTCCGCCTGCTGTTACCCGCTGCCCCGACCGGGGGGCCAACAATAGGTTCTTCAGGAGGTGCTTCGCGATGAGTCTGACTCACTCTGCAGTTCACGATCCAATACTGCTCAGCGCGCCAGAGCAAAAATCATTGGCCTGGCGTCTTAGCCTGTCGCTGGCGGCGGCGGGGGCGCTGATCCTGTCCACGGCAATGGAGGCTTTCGTCCCCACCCAGCGCGATGTGGCGGAACTGGTGGCAGGGATCGCTGCGGTGCTGGTGGGAGTGCCCGCCGTGCAGGCAGCCTGGCGCAGCCTGCGCTACCCCGACCTTCACGGTATTACCGATCAACTGATCGCCCTGGCCTTCATTGCTGCCTGGGCCACCGGCGATCTTATTACCGCAACGCTTCTGCCCTTGATCATGATGGTGGGACATATCCTGGAGGAACGCTCCCTGCTGGGCTCGCAGGAAGCCATACGGGCGCTGACCAACCTTACCCAGACTGTAGCGCGGCGGCTCAAAGGCGAGGAGATCGAAGAGGTCAATGCGGTGGAATTGAGGGTAGGGGATGTTATCGAGGCACGAGCTGGTGACCGAATTCCCGCCGACGGCGTGGTGCTATCCGGCTCCTCTAGTATCGACACCGCATCCATCACTGGGGAATCCGTTCCGGTGGATGTCAATGTCGGCTCCGAAGTTTTCAACGGTTCGATCAATCTCGAAGGCCTGTTGAATATCCGCGTGATGAATGTCGGCGGCGAAACCACGTTGGGCCGGGTCATTGCCCTGATGCAGGATGCGGAAAATATAAAGCCGGCCGTGACACGTTTGCTGGAGCGCTATGCCGGCGGCTATATGGCGCTTGTGCTGCTTCTGACCACATCCCTGTGGTTTCTGACCGGCAGCTCCTATGCGGCGCTGGCGGTTCTGGTCGCTTCCTGTCCCTGTGCTTTGGTATTGGCGGCACCCGCCACGTCTATCGCGGCGATCGCGGTAGCGAGCCGTCACGGTATTCTGGTCAAAGGGTCAGCCTTTCTGGAGCAATTGGCGAGCGTGGACGCGGTTGTCTTTGACAAGACGGGAACCCTGACCCTGGGTGAGCTGCGTCTTGTTGGAACCGCGCCCCAGCCTGGCGTCTCGTCCGACTCGCTGGTGCATTTGGCGGGCAGCTTGGGTGCGGCCAGCAGCCATCCGGTCAGCCGCGCCGTTGGTTATGCGGTGCCTGATGAGCAGCGCTTGCCGGTGACGAACTTCAATGAAACACGTGGGCTTGGCATCGTCGGTGAGCTGGGTGGCGAGCCGGTAGCCTTGGGCAAAGAGGCGCTGTTTTTCTCTTTGGGGATTGAGGCGTCACCGCCGCCAGCCAGCCATATGGGTCCGGTCGCGGGGGTTTCGAAAGGCAAACGGTTTTTGGGCTGGATTTTATTGGCGGACCAGGTGCGGCCGGAAGCGTCCGATGCTGTGGCCGAGCTTAAGGATTTGGGCCTTTCCCACCAGCTCCTGATCACCGGCGATCGCGCAGCCGAGGCACGCCGTGTCGCGGCAGAACTAAATATCAGCGAAGTCCGGTCAGAAGCGCTGCCGGACGACAAGATGAAATTTGTCATGGCCGAAGCCAAAAAAGGCTATCGCACCATGGTGGTGGGTGACGGCATCAACGACGCGCTGGCGCTCAAGGTTGGCGCGGTGGGCGTGGCCATGGGCGCGAAGGGGACGGACGTGGCCCTGGCCTCAGCCGACATTGTCCTGATGACCAATGACCTGCGCAGGCTAGGCACTTGTGTTCGCCTGAGCCGGCGATGCCGGCGCACAATCCTTGTGAATGTGGGTGTTGGACTGGGCTGGACCGTGGTGGTGATCGGGATCGCCGCCGCCGGAATATTCGGCACCAGCGGCGCCCTGGTGGCGGCGGTCCTGCATAATGCCGGAACGCTCGCCGTCATGGCCAATGCCGGGCGCCTGCTGAAATTCCAGGACCACGCGTCGGAGATCAAGGAACAGGCTTAGCCGGTGAGATATCCCCATGAGTCGCAGCTCCACCAATGAATGCCATCAACAATAGGACACTCCTTTGGGGGGCTGCAGCGCTGATTGCTACTGCCGCGCTCGGCGTTCTTGCATTGCGTCATCCGCCTGAAGCCGGCATGGGCGTTTCCGAAGGACGGATTTTGCAAGTGGTTGCTGGCGAGAACTTTTGGGGGAGTCTAGCGTCCCAACTGGGTGGATCCCATGCGCACGTTCTGAGCATTGTCTCAGATCCAAATGCCGATCCGCACGAATACGCAAGCACAACCGATGACGCGCGCGCGGTTGCAAACGCCGACTATGCTATCTTCAATGGCGCCGGTTACGACAGCTGGGGCGATAAGCTGCTTGGCGCCAGTCAAAATCCGAATCGCAAACTTTTGGATATTGCCAATCTGCTCGGAAAGAAAGAGGGCGATAACCCTCACTTTTTTTATAGCCCAGCATATGTCAATCAGGTTGTGCTCCAGATGGAGAGCGATTTTATAGCGCTTGATCCTGCCGACGCTCCATACTACCGGCAACAATATGCGGTGCTGAGCGCTGCGCTTGCCGGGTATCAAAACCGTATTATCGGCATCAAGCACCAATTTGCTGGAACAAAGGTTGCCGCGACCGAGGACGTTTTCACATATCTGGCGGACGCGGCGGGACTCGATCTGGTATCGCCGCCCGCATTCATGCTGGCGGTCGCAGAAGGCAATGACCCGCCGGCCGCAAGTGTAGCGGAATTCGAGCGTTTGCTCGGGAGCGGCGAGGTGCGAGTGCTGGTCTACAATCAACAGACGATCACGCCGCTCACCGTGAACATCGAGAAGATGGCTGCTGATCGCGGCATGGGGATTGTCGGCATTACCGAGATTATTACGCCTCCCAAGCTCTCCTTCCAGGGTTGGATGAATGGGGAAGTTATCGAACTGCAACATGCGCTGAGCGCGAAGGCGAGCGGTCATTAATGGATGTCATCGCGGCCAGTGATCTCTCTGCCGGGTATCGTGGCATTCCTCTCTGGCGGGGGGCCAACTTCGAGATTCTGAAGGGCGAGTTTGTCGCAATCCTGGGGCCCAACGGCGCCGGCAAAACGACGTTGTTTCGTCTCCTGCTCGGACTTGCCGCGCCAATCGCCGGAACGGTAACGCTTTTTGGCGCCGCGCCGCATCGCGGCAATCCTCGCATTGGCTATGTGCCCCAGCGGCATTTTGTGGATCGTGAGATAGCGGTTGAGGCGCTGGAATTGGTCCGATTGGGGATTGGTGGCGACCGCTGGGGGCTTGGCGCGGGACGCGGCAAGGCCGAGCGCACGGAGGCGCGCCGCATTCTGGCCGCAGTGGGTGCGCAAGAGCTTGCACATCGCGCGCTCGGCACACTGTCCGGAGGAGAATTACAGCGGATATTCCTGGCCGAGGCGCTGGCAGGCAAGCCTGAATTGCTGCTCCTCGATGAGCCGCTCGCCAATCTTGATGTTCGCCGTGAAGGCGAATTGGTGCGGCTCGTGCGTGACGTGGCGAAGAGAGAACAGGTCACCGTCCTGCTGATAGCCCACAACATCAACTCGCTTATGCCCGTACTTGATCGTGTCCTTTATGTCGCCAATGGACGCATCGCGGCGGGCAAGCCCGGGGAGGTGCTCACTTCCGCCGCTCTCACGGAGCTTTACGGGGCCCCGATCGAAGTGCTTCGGGATTCAAAAGGCCGCGTTGCCGTACTGGGTGTCGAAGAATGGCATCATGCCCATGATTAATCAGAATTTCAGCATCAATCTTGTCTCGGATCTGCAGGATATGCTGCAATACGATTTCATGCGGCACGCCTTCATGGCAGGGACCATTGTCGCGATTGTCGCCGGTGTAGTTGGATATTTTGTTGTGTTGCGACGGTCGTCCTTCGCGACACATGCGCTCTCCCACGCCGGATTCGCCGGGGCGGCCGGAGCCGCGCTCTTCGGTCTCAATCCCCTGGTGGGTCTGCTTGGCTTTACCTGCGGCGGTGGCGTCGCGATGGCTCTCCTCGGCCGAAATGTGGAAGGCCGAGACGTGCAGATCGGGACGGTATTGGCATTTTTGCTCGGACTGGGCGTGTTCTTTATCAGTCTTTATAAAGGCTACGCGACCGCGGCATATTCGATCCTGTTTGGCGAAATACTTGGGATCAGCAATGCCGACGTAATGGCCACTTTCATCGCCGGCGTGCTGGTTCTTTGCGTGATAGCAGCCATTTACCGTCCGCTCCTTTTCGCCTCGCTCGATGAGGATGTCGCGGAGGCGCGCGGGGTCCCCGTGCTTGCTCTCGGCACAATATTCATGCTGGTCATCGCGGTCACGACGTCAATCTCCGTGCAGGTCGTCGGTGTGCTGCTCATATTCGCGCTGATGGTCACGCCGGCGGCAATCGCCGGCCGCCTGACGCGCCGCCCGGCGCAAGGCGTCGCTGTTTCCGTGATTGTGGCGCTTGTCGTCACATGGTTCGGGTTGTTCCTCTCGTATTACCTGCCGTACCCGGTGAGCTTCTTCATCACGACCAGCGTATTCATCCTTTATCTTCTTACCAGGATTGCGCAAGGGAATCGGACATAACCAGCATGGGAAATTTCGTCATGAAGCACCTGCTCCGCGCTTGCACTCTCATCCTTGCGCTGGTCGTTACCTCCGCCGGCGCGGCGCCCATCTTGCCCACGGATAACGTGTTGCGAGCCACATTGCCGAACGGCCTGCGGGTCGTGATCGTGCGCAATACGCTGGCGCCTGTGGTGGCCACGGCCGTGAACTATCTGGTCGGTTCGGATGAAGCCCCGAATGGGTTTCCCGGCATGGCGCACGCCCAGGAACATATGATGTTTCGCGGGAGCCCCAGCCTCTCGGGGGACCAACTTGCCAATATTGGTAGCTTGATGGGCGGCAATTTCAATGCCGACACGCGAGAAAGCCTGACCCAGTATCTGTTCACCGTGCCAGCCGAAGACCTGGATGTCGCTCTCAATATCGAGGCCGTTCGCATGCGCGACGTCTCGGATGCGCAAAAGGACTGGGATACGGAACGCGGCGCCATCGAGCAGGAAGTTGCCCAGGACCTCTCCAATCCTTTTTACGTCCTCTATGAGAATCTTCGGGCAAAAATGTTCGCCGGAACCAGCTATGCGCATGACGCGTTGGGCACAAGGCCGTCTTTTGATAAAACAACGGCGGCGATGCTGAAAAGCTTTCATGACCACTGGTATGCGCCAAACAACGCTATTTTGGTCATTGTCGGCGATCTCGATCCACAAGCGACGCTTTCGAAGGTCAAAGCTCTTTTCGGTTCCATACCGGCGAAGAAACTTCCGCCCCGGCCGGAATTTCCAATTCAAACTCTGACGCGAGCGAGTTTTAGCCTAGCCACCGATCAGCCCAGCCAGACACAGGTCGTCGCCATGCGCATGCCCGGATTGGACAGTCCGGACTTCCCGGCGGCTGAACTTCTTTCCGATATCTTGGGCAGCCAGCGGTTCGATCTTTACGGCCTTGTGGCGCAAGGCAACGCGGTTGCCGCACAATTCTCCTTGGATCCTCTGCCCAAGATGGGCATGGGCTATGCGGTGGTATCGTTTCCCGCGGCTGGCGATGCCAAGGTTATCGATGCCGCGATCCGGAATGTTCTTTCCGGCATGGCCGGGAATGGCGTGTCGTCTGACCTTTTGGACGCAGCCAAACGCCAGGAACGTCGGCAAACAGAATTCCAGAAAAATTCCATCGCCGATCTGGCATCCGTCTGGTCGGATGCCGTCGCCCTCTATGACTTGCCGTCCCCTGAGGCCGACCTTGCCCGCATGGACCGGGTCACCGTCGCGGATGTAAACCGCGTGGCGCGAAAATATCTGGTTGATGGCTATGAGATTTCCGCCACCATGTTGCCAAAAAGCTCTGGCCGCCCCGTTAATGGCGGTGGATTCGGCGGACAGGAATCCATCGCGCTCGGCGAAGCTACGACAACCCAATTGCCGGATTGGGCGCAAGCTGCCTTACGGCGGCTATCTGTTCCCGATTCGACGCTTCGTCCGGTCGTGAGCAAGCTAGACAACGGCCTTACTCTGATCGGTCAGCCCGAGACAGTCAGCGACACGGTTACCGTATATGGTCATATCCGCAACCAGCCGGAAATGGAGGAGGTGCCGGGAAAGGAGGGTGCTGACCTTATCTTGGGCCAACTTCTGTCCTACGGCACGGACCATCTGGACCGGCTGGGTTTTCAAAGGGCACTCGATGAGATTGGCGCCAGCGAGAGCGCCGGAACGGATTTCTCATTGAAAGTGCTGGGCGAACATGTCGACCGCGGCGTGGAATTGCTGGCGGACAATGAGCTTCATCCGGCTCTGCCCGAGGCGGCATTTCAGGCGCTCAAGAACCAGATCGGCCAATTGGTCGCCGCGCGCAATGTCAGCCCAGCCTACCTGACGCTTCACTCCTTGCGGGAGGCTCTGCATCCACCGGGTGACCCCAGCACGCGCGAAGCCACACAACGATCTGTGTCGGGACTCGCCGGCAAGGATGTGCGGGACTATTACGACCGGGCCTTTCGGCCCGACCTGACCACGATCGTCGTTGTCGGACGAATCACGCCTGAGAAGGCGCACCAGGTCATTGAAAAATTCTTCGGCAGTTGGAAGGCACAAGGCTTGCCACCGCAGACGGATTGGCCCTTGGAGTCGTCCAATCACGCGGCCCTGGTTGCTGTACCGGACGAGAGCCGGGTCCAGGATAGCGTGGTGCTGGCCCAGACCTTGGGCCTGACGCGCTCGGGTCCCGATTACTATCCGCTTGAGCTGGGTAACGCCGTCTTGGGCGGCGGGTTCTACGCAGCCCGGCTGAGCATCGATTTGCGTAAAAATGCGGGCCTGGTCTATTCGGTGAGTTCGGGTCTGCAACCGGGCAGGACGCGAAGCGCATATCTCATTCGCTTTGCCAGCGATCCGCAAAATGTCTCCAAGGCCGCAAATGCGGTGGCCCGCGAAATTCGCGCCATGCAGGAAGGCCCTGTGGGTTTGGATGAGCTGGACAGGGCCAAGGCGCTGCTTCTGCGTCAGATGCCGCTCAGGGAATCCAGCATTGACGAAATTGCGAGAGCCTTGGCTGATCGGGTTGAATTCGACCTGCCGCTGAACGAACCCGATATCGCGGCCCGGCAATATATCGACTTGACGCCTGCCCAGGTCCAGGCCGCTTTCCGCAAATGGATGCGGCCCGACGACCTGGTGCGCACCAGCCAGGGTCCAGCGCCGCAATGAGCGCGATTGTGGCGCGACTGGCAGAAGCCTTTCGGAAAGGATTTTCGGAGCGGCAGATTTATATTCGTAGCGCAGGCAAGGTGCAGTTTTTCACCTTTGGGCCCTGTCTCCAGGCTTCGCTGGCGGGGTTGGGCATGGTATTTTTGTCTTGGGCCGCCTTTGCCACGATCTATGTGGTTTTCAAGGACAGAAGCATTGCCGCCATCGATTATCGTTATGATGAAACAAAGCTCGCCTACGATGTCCGGCTCTTGGCTCTGCGGCATTCTTATGCCGGTCTCACGGTGGGGTTGGCCCGGTCGGAACATGATTATCAGCTTGCTGTAACGGCGCTGACCGACAAGCAGAAACTGATCGGTGAATTGCTCGTTCGCGAGAGTAGTGAGAATTTTGGAAATTCAACAAAAATCCCTGGAACTTTCGAAACTGATGCACCAGCCGGCGATTTCACGCCGGACTTTATTCTCAGTCAAACGGCTTTGACTGCGCTTGGCCGCCCCGGCCAGTACGATGCGACGGCGCCGGATTCGTCACCCGCGTCTGGGATTTTGGCCAGCATGCATGGGTTTTTCGGTACGCTGGCTTTGGCGCTGCGCTCAGCAGCTTTGCCTCTGTTTTCCGTGAATTCGCAATCGGCCGGCCAAATTCCCGGGCTGACGGTTCTTGCACGTCAGGAAGGGCGGGTGCGAGCACTGGACAGCGCGGAAGTTGCAGTCCTGGGATGGGTGGAAACCGTTTTCAATCAGCACACTGATGATATCCACGACACCATCCGGCGCCTGGGCATCGACCCCGGCCAATTCTTGAAGAAATTCGCATCCCGTGACGCCGTGGGCGGACCGGAGGTGCCAATTGACCAGATCAGGATATCGGGCATCGACGACCCTGATTTTACCAGGGCCTATCTGCGCGCGGGCGCCACGCTGGCGCGGCTGGCGACTCTTTCCGCCGCGATGAGCCATATTCCGCTCGATATGCCCGTCAACGCCGCGCGCTTTGACCGGACCAGCGGCTTCGGCCCCCGCCTGGACCCGTTCACCGGTCATTACGCGTTTCATCCCGGGCTCGATTTTGGCGGGCCCTGGGGCGCGCCGGTGGTTTCGACTGCCCCCGGTATGGTGATTTTCGCGGGCGATCGCGGGTCTTATGGGCTTACCGTGGAAATCGACCATGGCATGGGTTTTCACACGCGCTATGCCCACTTGTCCGCTTTGGCGGTTCATATGGGCATGCGCGTTGGAAAAAACACCGTGATTGGGAGGGTCGGATCCACCGGGCGCAGTACCGGGCCTCATGTGCATTACGAAGTCTGGTACGATAATATTGTTCGCAATCCGGGTTTATTTATCGCGGCCGGCGGCCATGCCTATTCGAACCCGCTTGGCTCTGCCGGCGAGCCACCGTCGACAATTGGAAATGACCAGGATTAGGCATCTGCGATGGACATATGATCGACAGTTGATAACCGCCTTTGGGAAATTGGTGATATCGTGAAAATGGCAATCCGTATGAAACCGGAGGCGCTGACCAAGATGGTTCACGGAAAGCTATTCTCCTCAATGCGATCTTCATGCTTGTTGGTCTTGGTTCTATATCCGGTCGTTTCCTGGGCTGATGTGGTCAATTCGCCAGAACAGGGTTTTTCAGCGGACTTTCCGATGAATCCCGAAGTCAAGGGACCAGCTCCTGCCGAAAAAGATAACAGTGGGAAAATACTTTCGAATTCTGTGACCTACGAGACTCAGACTGAGAACATCTTGCTGACGGTCGTTGTGGATGCGTTCACAAATCCAACAAAGATCGATGTTGCCAGTTCGCTTAAGGCGGAACGAAACAGATTCATTGATGATGCCGCCGCTAGCTTGACGTCATCGCGAGTGGACACGTTTGAGGGCTATGCTGCGACGTATTTCACGTTTGAAATTCGCAGGGCAAAGGGCCGCGGCCTTGTGGTAATTCAGGACAAAGCAATTCCGAAAATATATATTGTGACGGCGCTATACACCCGCGAAAATGAAGACTCAGTTGAGGCCGTCAATCGGTTTATGGATTCTTTCAGACTTAACTAGCAGGGAGGCAAAGGCGGGAAATGCAACCATGCGCTGGACAATTATAATATTATCGGTTGCTGGGGTGGCGATCTGTTGGGAAGTTTGGTCCAGAATCGACGCCCAACATCAGCAGGCACGCCTTCAACAAGCCGCAGTCTGCAACGGTATAGTAACGGCCGACCAATTGGAGGATTCAGCGAAAGCGGCAGTTCGGCAGTCGCACATTTCAATAGCTGAGGCCAGGCAAGATGTTGAAAGTCTGGCATGCCCAGGCATGGCCAATCACTAAAACCGCAATCCACACGTTTGGTATTAGCGGGTAATTGACCCGACTGGCTTTTTTTGTATTAAGCGATTTGATAGAAAGTTGCTCGCGTATCGATATTACCCAGTTATCGCTAGTTGCCCAAAGCACGCGATTGTCCAGCAAGACGCGCTAGGTGGCATTCTGACGGTATGTGTGATCGCGTGTCGGCGTTGGAAGATCGCGGTCATTCGCTCGTTCATTTCAGGCGGCGGCCTTCTTGCGAGATGTCGTGTTTACAGATGGAATCAGCACGTCT
>Ga0182024_10019441_pt1 | contig 12519 bp, 7 predicted proteins | sample P32metaG_FD_120480 | JGI IMG/M metagenome (GOLD analysis project Ga0182024, IMG submission 120480) | Permafrost microbial communities from Stordalen Mire, Sweden - P3-2 metaG (Illumina Assembly) | ecosystem: Environmental > Terrestrial > Soil > Wetlands > Permafrost | place: Sweden: Stordalen... | reverse complement strand
TCGCCTGCGACGATGGATGTTCAGAACTCTGAAATGGATGTTGCCGGTGGACATTCCCACCATGCTAGTCGAGGCGAATTAGCCACAAAGTCGGCTGTTCTGCCGACAGCAAGAAACATAGGACTAACGCCCGCTTATCTGGAACTGGAATGGCGGCGCTTAGGAAATCACAAAGAGTTGCTGACCGCGAAATTCAACAATGTGGGCTTTGACCGCGAGATGAATCATTCCTTTGGCCTTGCGTTTGCCCCAAGCACGATAGCTGCCGGCGACGAAGTCACCGAAGGTCAGTGGTTTTTTTTGAGAATGGTCTTTCATGGCGAATGCGGTGTCGATCGATTTATAATTTCGGCGGCGGCGCGGTGGCGGCAGTTCCTTCGGCGGAAGCGTCTATTTCATCCAGCTCAATCATTTCTTTGACCTTCCAGGAAGCAGAGAGAAGCAACATTTTTCCATCTTTGGGTTGCCGGATTTTCGTGGGTTTAAGATTATGAGACATAAGACTGGGCAACTTTGGACGGTTCGAGGCCTTCACGAAGTATTCTTTGCACGGTCTCTCGTAATTCCGCGATGGCAAAGGGCTTGAGCAGAGTGGCCGCGGGCTGAAGCCAGGGCCGCCGGTTGAATTCTTCCTCTGGCGCGTCTCCTGTGGCCATGATGACTGGCAGAGCTTTTGCGGTGGCATGCAGTTTATCAAGTAAATCCACGCCTGAAACCTTCGGCATGTTATTGTCAGTGATCAGCAGATCGTAGTCTTTGACCTGAAGCGCCTCCCAGGCCGCGGCGCCGTCCTCAGCGGCGTCAACATGGTAGCCAGACTGGACGAGAGCGCTGGAAATTAAATTGCGCATGGCGGACTCGTCATCCACCACCAGAATTCGATGCGCGGTTGCAATCCGGGCCTGGCCGTCTGCGGCGGCCGGCTCTTCCTGCGGTCGGATCGTGTGGTATTTCACTGCCGAATAATAGCAAACGCGCCCACGCCTGCTATTAGGTGTTCTCCTTAGGTGGGGCCGCGCGCGAAACTAAACGCCTCCTGCGTGGAGTCTGGTTTCGGCGCGCTTGGCTGGTCGAGAACTTGACGCAATTTGTGCGCCAAGGCGGATGGGGTAAATGGTTTTTGCAGGAGCGTCACGCCTTTGTCCAGAACACCTTGATGAACAATGGCATTTTCCGTGTAGGCGGAGGTGAAAAGAATTCGAGTATGTGGAAAAAGCGCACGCACCCTATCTGCCAATTCCTTTCCGCTCATGTGTGGCATGACCACATCAGTAAACAACAAGTCAATGTGGCCGATGCCGCGCTGTTGTTTCAGGCTCAAAGCTTCGATACCGTTGGCCGCCACCCACACGGTGTAACCCAATCGTTTTAACAATGTCCCCGCCATCTCGCGCAAGGCGGGATCGTCTTCGACCAAAAGGATGGTTTCCGTGCCACGTGGCAAATCAAGGGAAGTCAGGCGAGGCATCGGAGCTTTTGCCGCGGTCTCGACTTGCGGCAAGTAAATTTTGAAGGTTGCGCCGCGCCCCGCCTCACTATAGACGCTGATATGCCCCCCGCTTTGCTTGATAATTCCGTAGCAGGTGGACAATCCCAACCCGGTTCCCCCGCCAACACCTTTGGTGGAAAAAAACGGCTCGAAGACTCGCGCCTTTACGGCCTCGCTTATTCCGGCGCCGGTGTCCGTCACGGCGAGCATCACATAATCTCCCGTCTTCAATTCCGGATAACGGCCTATACTCTCCGAGTCGAACGAAATGTTGGCGGTTTCCAAGGTCAGCTTGCCGCCGTTGGGCATGGCATCGCGTGCATTCATGGCCAGGTTCATGATAACCTGTTCGATCTGGCCGGCGTCGGCCGTTACGGCTTTAAGGCCAGGAAAAGGCACGATCTGGATCTGCACGTCACCACCCATGAGATGCCGAAACACTCCTTCCATGCTCGCCAGGACGACATTTAAATCGAGCGTTTCGGGCTGCAGAATTTGTTTGCGGCCATACGCCAGAAGTTGCCGGGTTAGGGTGGCGGCGCGCGTGGCGGCTCGGCTGATTTCGGTGGCGTTCTTCGTCAATGGACTTCCTTCGGGAAGTTCGACGAGCAGCAATTCGCTTTGGCCGATGATGGCCGTCAAAATGCTGTTGAACTCGTGCGCGATTCCGCCCGCCAATTTCCCGACTGTTTCCAGCTTTTGAGATTGAAGCAACCGTGTTTCAAGGAGTTTGCGTTCGGTGATGTCGCGTTGGATGGCGACAAAGTGGGTGATGTTTCCGCCGACTTCCCGAAAGGGTGCGATTTGCCATTCCAAGTCAAATTCCTGTCCGCCCTTGCGATAATTGATCGCTTCGCCTTCAAACGCCTCCCCTTCTTTGAGGTTCTGCCGCAGTCGGCTCAAGACCGCTTTGTCGGTGCGCGGTCCTTGTAAAATACGGGGTGTCTTTCCGATGGCCTCCTCTGCGGTGTACCCCGTCATTTTGGTGAAGGCGGGATTGACGAAGAGAATCTTCGGCCCCGGCAAATCGAGTTCCGCATCTGTGATCAAGATGGACTCTTTGGACTGCTGCACGGCGGAACCGAGCAATCGGACCGTCTCCTCGGCTCGTTTGCGCTCGGATATGTCTTGAATCTGGGCGATGAAGTAAAGCGGTTGGTTTTGAGCGTCGCGGACCATTGAAACATTTAACAAAACCGTCACGAAGTGTCCGTGCGCGTGGATATAGCGTTTCTCCATTTGGTAAGAGCGGATTTCTCCGGCAATCAGGCGACGCACATTCTCCAAATCGGCTTCGAGATCTGCGGGATGGGTGATATCCTGGAAGGTGCGGGTCAGCAGCTCGCCTTCGGAGTAACCGACCAAATCGCAGAGCGCCTTGTTAACTTTGAGCCAGAGGCCGTTGGGCGCCACCAGGGCCACACCGATCGGCGCAAACTCAAAGGCCCCCGAGAAGCGTTCCTGGCTTTCCCGAAACGCCTCTTCGGATCGCTTCCGTTCAGTGATATCAGTGACAATTCCGGTATGGCGAATCAGTTTTTTTGCGTCATCGCGCACTTGAAATCCCCGGACGTGAATCCAGCGCACCTCGTCGTCGGGACGCACGATGCGATACTCGATGTCCAAACTTGGCGCGTCCCCGGCGAGAGCGGCAAAGGCGGCGACCACGCGCTCGCGATCCTCTGCCAGAATAAAATCCTCCCACTGCTGCGGATTTGCATACAGGGTGTTTACAGAGCGGCCCCAGATCCGCTCGAAGGCCGGACTGACATAATGCACTTTGTGCAGGTCCGGCGAACGGATCCAGAATGCATCGGTAATGTTGTCCGCCAACTGGTGAAATTTCTCATCGCTCTCGCGCAAGGCATTCTCCGTTTGCTTGCGCGCGGTGATGTCCCGGAAGGTCCATATTCGACCGTAATATTTTCCGTCTTTGCCGACCACGGGGGATGAGTATCGGTCGAGAATGGTTCCGTCCTTCAATTCCAGTTCATCGCGGCTTATTTCGTCTGGATGAGAATTAAGATGGACGACCCGCTGGATAAACTGCTGTTGGTCCTTGGTTGTGCCGGCAACCCACAGACGCTGCTTCTCGTCGTCTTTGTCGTCGGCGATGGATTGGGGAATCTTGAAGAGGTCGGAAACCTTCTGGTTCTGCAGCGTCTTCTTTCCATGTGCATTGACGACTAAAATTCCGTCACTGGATGAATCCACCTGGGCCTCCAGGAACGCGGTCTTCCAGCGTAAATCCTCTTCCGCTCGCGTGTGCTCGGCAACTTCCATCTCGAGAGTATGATTCATTACTTGCAACTCTGCGGTGCGCTCCGCGACCATGCTTTCCAGTTCTTTCATTTTTTTCCTGGATTGCTGGTGGAGCCGCCATTTTTCGGTGAGCGCTTGAGTTAGTTGGAGCGCTTCCACGATTTCAAAGGGTTTCTTGAGAATTACCAACCCGTCGCAATTGCCAATCTTCTCAAACATCTCTTCCCACGAATAGTCGGCATACGCCGTGCAAAGAACGATTTGAACGTCAGGATCGACTTCCCAAATTTTCTGGGTCGTTTCCACTCCGTCCCATCCCGGCGGCATACGGACGTCAACGAAAGCCATCGCGTAAGGCCGCCCTTCTTCCAGCGCCTTCTTTACCAGTTCAACTCCGTCCCGGCCCTGATAGGCGGAGTCAATCTCACATCGGATTTTATGCGCGATATGCTTCGGTTTTCCGAACACCTCGGCTTCAGTCGCGTCGAAGGTGGTGACGGCGGCGGTGCTGGGCGCTAGAATCTTGCGAAAATCATCGTGAATCGCGCGATTGTCATCGATGATGAGAATCCGGCGATTTTTGGGGTGGTTCAATTCGTTCATGCGGCCTCCATCGTTGCGAGCTTGCCCGTCGCTGTGCGGGCCGCCTTGGGATCCTGGTCAAGCCGGCCGGGAAAATAACGTGTCAACAGCTTGCTGATCTCCTCGAGTTTCACCGGCTTTGAGATGTAATCATCCATTCCGGCCTGCATGCAGCTTTGGCGGTCGCCCTCCATGGCGGAGGCGGTCATCGCAACGATGGGGATAGGCGCGAGCGCCCCCTCTTTTTCCAACAGACGAATTCTGCGCGTCGCTTCCAAACCGTCCATTTCAGGCATCTGGCTATCCATAAAAATCAGATCGTGCGCACCGCGCTGCCAGGCGGCCAAGGCCTCCAAGCCGTTGCCCACGACCTCGATTTCGCAGCCCAGTTTGCGCAACTGATGAGTGGCCACTATCTGGTTCACCAAATTGTCTTCCACTAGAAGAACCCGCAACCAGGGGGGCTCCAGCGGTTGACTCGGCTTCGGCGCGGCGGCCAAGCTCGCGGCAATGACGCGACAAGGAGCATGGGATTTTTCCAGGCGGATGTTAAACCAAAATGTAGAACCGCTGCCCTCGGCGCTGGTGACTCCGATGGTTCCACCCATCAATTCCACGAGCTTGCGGGAAATGGCCAGGCCCAGACCGGTGCCCCCAAACTTCCGGGTTATGGAAGTATCCCCCTGGATGAAGGGCTGGAAGAGTTTCTGGCGGGACCCTTCGGACAATCCGATGCCGCTGTCGCGGACCGCGCAGTGAAGTTCACACACTTCGCCTGGCTTAGTGTTGCTGGAAAATTCAACCGCCACTTCGCCTTGCTCGGTAAATTTGATCGCATTGCTCAAGAGATTGAGAAGCACCTGGCGCAGGCGGTGGGGGTCGCCAGACAATGATAGGGGCACTTCCGGGCCGACCGACCAGACCATTTTTATGCCTTTGGTCTTGGCGCGCTCGCCTAAAAGTTGCACGACGTTCTCCACCGTCTGACGCAGATCGAAATCAATCGTTTCCAACCTAAACTTCCCAGCTTCAATCTTCGAAAAGTCGAGGATGTCGTTCAAGATTGTGAGCAGGGCTTCGGCGCTTTGTTGAATGGTGCGGGCGTAGTTACGCTGGTCTGAGGCCAGTTCTGTATCGAGCAACAGGTCAACCATCCCGATAATCCCGTTCATGGGAGTGCGAATTTCATGGCTCATCGCCGCGAGAAACTCGCCTTTGGCGTTGCTTGCCGCGGATGCGTCGGACGCGAGTTGATTGGCGCGTTGGGACTCTCGGAGAAGAGATTCGTTGGCCACCCCCAGTTCGGCGTTCGCGCTTTGGACGGCCGACGTCCGGTCTCGCACCATATTTTCCAGTTCCTCCATTTTGGCCATCGCCTGGCGGTGCAGGCACCACTTTTTGGTGAAGGCATGAGCCAATTGGAGCGCTTCCACCGTATCAAACGGCTTTTTGAGAATGACCAGGCCGTCTTGATTTCCAATTTTGTCAAACAACACCTCCCAAGAGTAATCAGAGTAGGCCGTGCAGATGACAATTTGCACATCAGGATCGACGGCCCAAATCTCCAGCGTGGTTTCCACCCCATCCCAGCCCGGCGGCATACGCATGTCCACAAAAGCCAGGGCGTAGGGACGCCCATCTGCCAGCGCTTTTTTCACGAGCATCAGCCCCTCTTTGCCTTGGTAGGCTGAATCCACTACGAACTGAGATGGCCGAGGCGCGGGCGCTGCACTGCCAAAGAGCGCCTGCTCTGAGACCTCCAACTCCGCAGTCGCAGATCTGTCCTTCGTCAGGATGCTGCGGAAATCATCGTGGATGGAGGGGTTGTCGTCGATGATTAGAATGCGGTGATTTTCACCAGCGACGGGATTATTCATTTGACTCCTCTTGTGGAGGGCAAGGCAACTCCAGGGTAAACGTTGCGCCTTGGCCAAGGCCGCCGCTTTGAACAGTCAACGAACCTCCCATTTCCTTGGCCGCCAGGGCCCCGCTGTGCAAGCCAAAACCGTGGCCGTCTTTGCGCGTCGTAAAACCGTGGCTGAAGATGCGCGTCAAATTTTCCGGGGAGATGCCCACCCCGTTATCCATCACCGAAATCTTGAGCCGCCCCGCGCCGTCGGACACGCGCACCGTGATTTGTCTTCCCACGCGATCGACCTCCTGGCAGGCGTGCTTGGCATTGCGCATCAGGTTCACAAGAACTTGCAGGACTTTGTGTTTCTCCACGTTCATCCGCGGCACGGTTTCAAATTTTCGGATCACTTCCACACTGTGCTGGCCAAAGGACTCCAGGTTCATGCGCAAGCTGTCTTCCACCAAGCTGGCAATTTCGACGAATTCTTTGACTCCAGAAACCTTCGCGTAACTTTGCTGCATGGCCACAATCTCTTTGATATGATCGATGTTCCCGCGCAACGACACCAACTCGTCCACAGTGGCTGTCCGCTCAGCCTGGAGAAGTTCGGAGAGTTGGGCGAGGTAGGCCGGCAATCGTTTGCCGCGCGGGTCCGTGCTGAAAAATGTTCCAAGGTCACTTTCGTGTTCCTTTAGGAGGGCGGCTACTTGTCCAACGCTGGCCACCTTGGATTTCTTGACGTTGTCCAAGACTAGGGTGGCCGAGACATTAACCGTATTGAGCACATTGCCGACATTATGGAGCACGTTCGTGGCTACTTCAGCCATGCCACCCAGGCGGGAAGCCTCCAAGAGTTGCTTGTGCGTGGCTTCCAATTCCTCCGTGCGTTGCTCCACGCGCACTTCCAGGCTCTCCCGCGCCATTTGCAACGCGGCGTCTCTCGTCTGAATCTGCGCGAGCATTTCATTGAACCCGTCCACCAACTGGCCAAACTCGTCGTTGCTTTGTTTCGTCGCCCTGACAGAATAATCCTTCTCCACCGCCACGGTCCGCACCGCCTTCGCGAGTTGCCGGATCGGATCGGAAACCAGCCGTTGTAATTGGCTGGACAACATGAAAGCGAGCAGCAGCGACGCGAGGAATACCATTCCCACAATGGCCGCGTACCGCTCAAGGCGCGGGTACAGCGCCCGCATGTCGGATTCCAAATATACCGAGCCGATATTTTCCCCTTTAAACACAATCTGGCGCGAAATTGTGAGCACCTGCCCCCGAAATCCATTGCTACTGGTATACCTTGCAGGCGGAGCAAATGTAATACCGTCACCGGCCCGGTCGTATTTGGCAAAGACTTGTCCGTCTTTTCTATAGGTGCAGGCTCCGATGATGCTCGGTTCAGCTTGGAGGGCGGAAAGCGTATCCTCTGCGGATTTGGGATCGTTGAAATCCACCGCCGCTGCGACGTTGTCGTCCACGATGTCAGCCAAGGTGGAGAGGTTCTGGACCATGGCTGCGCGAAAAGCGATCACTTCGTAAATGCTGAACGCGATGCATGCCAGCAACAACGCGATGCTGCTGGTGAGCATCATGATCAGTGTCTGCTTGCGACGAATGGACATGTCTTGGAGAATTCGCATCGCTGCCTTAGTCCGGTTTGCCTTGCACCACATCCGCCACCGCCAACAATCTCGAACTTATCAGAAGGTGCGCGTCATGCGCGGCGGTCAGGTTGACGTTAAGGCGGATTTTACGGTCGCGTCGCGTTAGGTTAATTATCCCGCCTGCTTCGAGAAAATCACTGCTGTCGCTAACCGTCAGGACACTCAGGCCGCGTATTCGGCTCAGGATGGCCGCCATTCGGGGTTGCTCCGCCGCGCCAATAAACAAAATGTCGCAGCCGTGCGCGCATTCTTCTTCCGTAGTCACATGCCGGAACACGAGAGGATGGCCGTTCACTTTTTTTCCCTCTGTCATCGCTTGAACGTCTTTGGTCAAATCGGCCTCGCCAAAAACTGCCAACACCATCGGACTGTCGCTCTGGGCAAAGACGCCCGCCGGCCAATCCACGTATTTGGGAAAGGTGACCAGAAAGGCGGCCTTCACTTGTGCTTCCGATGCGGCCGGTGGATCGGCCGCAACGGGCGTTTCCACGCAAAATGATAGCGAGCCGAGAGCAAAGGCAACGACCGTCAAAATGCTCCGGCTTTGGGACACCCATTTTAGACTTTGCGAGCTGGTCTGCATTAACGTAATCTCAAATCGGCTGTTTTGGACTCTCAAAATCTCCAGGTTATCTTTGCATAAAGACTGCGTGGAATTTCCGTAACCACGGGAGTTCTATAACTTCCAAATTCCGCATGATTGCTGTCGAGGAGGTTTTGCCCAAAGACTCCAATTTCCCACGCCTTGTTCACTCGCCAGGTTAGACCCAGATCCAGCCGAACATACGAGGGAATGTTCTGGTCCGGCAGGCTATCGACATAATAGATGGCGCTGCTGAACTCGATATGGTACGGAAGGTCAAGGTAGGAATGGATTTGAAATTGATTCTCCGGATTATCTCCGGCGGTGGCGTTATCCGGTTCCAGCCTCATCTTCAGCAAGGAATAACTTGCCGCCAGCCGCCAATAATCAAGCGGTTTCCATTGCACGGATAGTGCAGCGCCGTACGAGTCTCCCGACAGGAGATTTACGGCGGTTTCGGGAATCACCAGATGTGGAACCGGTGTGACTTCAAAATAGGGAGCGCCCAATTGATACGCCTGGATCCCGTCGTAAACATTGTAGAACGTCGCCAGGTCAAACGACCAGTCTGCGCCCGGGGCGATGCGGTAACCCAATTCGTACGCCAGCAAGTCTTCGGCGTGGAAATTTGGATTGCCAAAAATACTGACAAGAACGGGGCCATTGGCGGATGGGAAAGCTGATTGGTTGTAGCGCGACGCTTCATCAACCTGAGACGGAGTGCTAACCGCGCGTGAGACTGCTATCCACGCCGTCTGCTTTTCGGACGGAGTCCAGAGCAACCGCCCGCTCGGCTGAACTTCAAATCCGGAATAGGTATCGTGATCCAATTTCGTCCCTAAAATCACATGGAACCTATCCTGAACTACGGTCACATCGTCCTGCACAAACACATTATAGATCCGCGTGTAGCTCCTCTCGGGATAAAGCGTCAGGTCGAAGGAAGGAGGACTGTCGTTCAGGGAATCGCGAAAACCGGCTCCCCAGAGAACATCTTGCCGTCCACCCAAAGCAAAGCGATGCTGCAAATCAATATCAAAGGCGTCCACCGTGCTCTTCAGCTCCGCGTCCGTTTCTACGGAATGGTCGTAATACACTTGCAGCGTCAACTGGGAGGCGGCTGAGAAATCGTGGGTCCAACGGCCCACGACGTTGCCGTCGCTCTTGGGGTTTACTCCGTTGATATTCGTGACATACGGCGGGGTCAGTAGTGGTGATTGCGCTGTTCCGCCGAGATTGGCGGCCACGTAGTCGCCCTGCAACGTGAAACGATCATTGGGGTTGGGCTCCCAATCAAAGCGGGCGCCTCCGTGCAACGAATGCCAGCCATCCGGCATTCTGTTTCCCGTGGCGCTGTCAAATCCGTCCTCAGTCTCATACTTGAGGAACGCCCGGTAAAAAAGATTCGAGCTCAACTGACCCCCATAACGCAAGGTCGAAACGGACTGGTTATCCGAGCCGAAGCTGGTGGAGACAAGTCCGCCTTGGGTTTCTTTCGCGCTCTTGGTGATGATATTGATGACACCGTTGACCGCGTTGTCACCCCAAAGCGCAGCGCCTGGGCCGCGAATGACTTCAATCCGATCCACATCTTCCATGACAAAATCCTGAAGCTCCCAGACAACGCCGGAAAAGCTAGGCACATAAACTGACCGGCCGTCCACGAGGACGAGCAGCTTGTCGGCAAATTGGTTGTTAAATCCGCGGGCGCTCACCGCCCACTCGCTGGCATTGATTTGCGCCACATCCATTCCCGGAACCATGCGTAATGCGTCGGGAATGCTTGTGAAACCGTTGCGTCGAATGTCGTCCTGAGTAATCACGGAAATGGCGGCAGGAGACGTGAACGCGTCGGTTTCCTTTTTTGAAACGGAAGTGACCTGCACGTTTACTAATTGCTCCAGGGTCAAGCTCTGCAATTCCGCATATCCAGACGCAGGCTGATTTGTGCTATCTTCTGCTCCTCGGGTTTTCATAGGTTCCCATAAGAGGACCACCGCGATCAGACAGGCTGCTCCCACCTCATGATCGACAACTTTCGTGCCAATAATCGTCCAGAACCTTGGTTGCTTGAGATCTGCTCTATTCATAGGTGAGTTTGTTCACCTTTCGTCACATCAAACCACCAGGTGATCGTTCCCATCACACTACGCGGAATTTCCGTGATCAGCGGGGTTCCCAAGCTCGTAAATTCAGGATGTTCGCTCGCCAGAAGGTCTTTTCCCCAAAGGCCGATTTCCAACGACTTGTTCGCCCGCCAAGTCATGCCCAAATCCAGCTTGAGGTAAGATGGAATCGACACTACGGTGGCACCGGCGAGCGGGCTGATTCGGTCCACATAATAAAGGGCTGCGTTAAATTCCAGATGGTAGGGAAGATCAAGGTAGGAGCGGATTTGAAATTGTTGCTGCGGACTGCTCGTCTCGGCTGTGGGATCGGGTCGTAGCCGCAGATGCAAATAGCTATAGCTGGCCGCCAACCTCCAATGATCCACCACTTCCCATTCTGCCGACACCTCCGCCCCGTACGCATTTCCGGTATCCGAATTCTGCCACGTCGTCGATGACAGCAGATGCGGCGGAGTCGGACTGGTTTCGACGACGGTGGCGCTGGGGACCCCCGTGATCACATCTTGATAGACATTATAAAATACCGTGGCGTCAAAAGAAAGGCGCTTGACAGGTTCAACCCGGTAACCCAGTTCATATGCGATCAAATTTTGGGCTTTCAGGTCTGGGTTTGCCAGTTGCGAAATCAAAATCGGCGGCCCGGAAGGCGGTTGGAAGGCTGCATCATTAATCCGGGCATCGCGATACACCAGCGCGGGCGTCTCAGTGGCGCGCGATACCGCCGCCCAAACCGTTTCCTGTTCCACCGGCGTCCACAACAGTCGGACGCTGGGTTGCACCTCAAACCCCGTCAAATCATTATGCTCGATTTTCGATCCAAAGGTAAAAAACAGGTGGTCGGGCAGAAGCGTGATAACGTCCTGCGCGAAGACGTTTCCTAGCTGTAGGCCGACAGATTCCGGAGTCCATGTCAGATAGTAGCTCGGTGTATTTTCGATGGACGTATAGCGGTAGCCGGCGCCCCAGAGAACATCGTTGCGCGCGCCCAACGCAGAGCGGTGCTGCAAATCGACATCAAAAGTGTTGCGGTATTCCTCCCCAAAGCCATCTCCCTGTTGCACATGATCGAAATAGGTCTGCAGCGTCAACTGCGACGTTTCCGAAAAAGTGTCCGTCCATCGTCCCAATAGATTGCCTCCGCTGTTATGCTCCGTCGCGTTTATCGGTTCGACAGACGCGGGCGCGAGGGAAACCCGGTCAACTTCCTTTCCGGCTTCGCCGTCATAGTAGTCTCCTTGCAAAGTCAAAATGATCTGGCTGGGCGGCTCATAATCCATGCGAAAGCCGCCCCGCAGCGCGCTGGACTCGTCTGGCGTCGAACTCCCGGTGGACGACTCCAGCCCGGGGTGGTCGGAATATTTGGCATAAACGCGGTAGTAAAGATTGCTGGCTAACTCGCCGCCGTAACGCATAACACTGATAGGTTGGTCTTCCGTGCCAAAGGTTGTTGAAACCAGGCCGCCTTGCGTGTTTTTGGCGCTTTTGGTAATAATGTTAATCACGCCATCGACCGCATTGGCTCCCCACAACGTCGCGCCCGGCCCGCGAATCACTTCAATGCGTTCCACGTCCTCCATCACCACATCCTGTGCTTCCCAAAACACTCCGGAACTGGCTGGGGTGTAAAGCGTCCGGCCATCCATTAGAACCAGCAGACCACCCGCAAATTCGCTGTTGAAACCGCGCGCGCTGACCGCCCATTGGTCGCCCGAGATTTGCGCCACGTCCATCCCTGGAACCATGCGCAGCGCCTCAGGCATGCTGGTGAAACCGCTGCGCCGGATATCGTCCTGCGTAATCACAGAAATGGCGGCAGCCGAAGTGAAGGCGTCGGTTCCCTTTTTTGAAACCGAAGTCACTTGCACGTTCACCAATTCCTCCAGAGTCAGGTTTTCCAAATGGTCGGTGGATTTGGCTGGCTGATTGGTGTCGTCGGCCTTCACGGCGGTCGCCGTCAG
>Ga0182024_10019440_pt1 | contig 12519 bp, 9 predicted proteins | sample P32metaG_FD_120480 | JGI IMG/M metagenome (GOLD analysis project Ga0182024, IMG submission 120480) | Permafrost microbial communities from Stordalen Mire, Sweden - P3-2 metaG (Illumina Assembly) | ecosystem: Environmental > Terrestrial > Soil > Wetlands > Permafrost | place: Sweden: Stordalen... | reverse complement strand
CGCCACAAATTGTTTCAAAACGGTCTGTATGCGATCCTCCCCGCGGATTCTCTAATCATTGGTAATTTGGATAAATTAACCGACTCTAAATTTTTATCGGCGCTTTTCCTTATTCTCTGAAACTAATGCACGGCAACGACCAACCCGCGACAATTTTCGTCACTACCTTGCGCTGGCTGGGTTATCTTGCCTGCGATAGACTGCGACGGGAGAGACCAAATGCTGAATCGTGAGGATGCCTGGAGCCTACTGTGCGAATACACCCAGGGCGAAAGCTTACGCAAGCACGCCCTGGCCGTGGAGGCCTGCGTCCGCACGTACGCGGCTAATTCAGGCGCGGACGAGAATCTGTGGGGGATCACTGCGCTGCTGCACGATTTCGACTATGAGCGGTGGCCCAATGCGGCGCACGACGCCACTTCTGAACATCCCTACGAAGGCTCGAAAATCTTGCGCGAACGCGGATATCCGGAGGAGATGATCCACGCGATTCTGGGACATGCTGATTACTGCAATGTTCCGCGCACATCTGCACTTGATAAGACGCTTTTCGCCTGCGACGAGCTTGCCGGGTTCCTCACCGCTTGCGCACTCATCAAGCCGAGCAAAAGCATTCACGAGGTCGAGGCCGCCTCCGTTAAGAAGAAACTAAAGGATAAGGCGTTCGCCCGCGGCGTGAATCGGGACGATGTTTATAAAGGCGCCGAAGAACTCGGCGTCCCGCTCGATGAACACATCGCTTTTTGCATTGCCGCGCTGAGAGGGGTTGCGCCACAGTTGGGACTGAACGGCGTTACCGTCTGAAAGCCACACTGTACTCATATATGTCAACGGGATCCGAGCGCCCGCTCGATTCGGAATGTGAAGCATCCGGCGGTGGTGCTGCGGACATGCACGTAGTCCACGTCTGGGCGCTCAAAGAGCCGCGCCACGGTGAGTTCCGCGCTGGCCCCGTCGACATACTCCTGAGCCAGTAAGCGCCGTCCGTGAGCATACGCGTTTAAGGTTCTCGGGCTAGTCATCAAGTGGCCCGGCATGCCGCCCTTTTCTGGAAATCTCGCGCATCCATCGGCATGGATGTAGACCGGTCCCGGCAGCGGCAGTTTTTCCAGGCCGGCAAAAGAGTCGTATGTAAAAAGAACTGCGCGTTCAACTCCTGCCGCGATGTAGGAAAGACAGTGCCGGCACGGTAAATCTTCAGGAGCTGCGCTGGTCGACGCAGGGAAGCCATACTGCGGATCCTTGCCAGTTCTTCGGACAGCCTCCGCCACTTCCGTGGAAATCGCTACGATGCGTATCGCGCTCACGTATGCTCCGTTTTCGATTCGGCGATTCGAGTTGGATATTCTGCCGATTCACTTTGCCCGATTGCGACGAATGGGAGTTATCCGATTCCCGCGTTCAAACTATTCGGCCAGCAAGATTCGGTTTTCCTCAGAATCCTGTGCATAAAAATCCTCATGCCCATACTGATTCGCGACGCTGTGCTAAGGTCACCTTTCCTATGGAAAGAGCAGGAAATTTTTTAGGCGGTATGATGCGCCAGTTGAAGCGTCCTGAGTCCGCGATAGCGTGGCTCGCCGGAGTGTGGCCCAGCGTCGTAGGCCCCACCATTGCCTCGCATACGAGGCCCGTACGGTGCGCTGGGGGATGCCTGGAAATCGCCACCGACAGCAAGCCCTGGCAGATTCAGCTTGAAACCATGAGCCGGGAATTCTGTGCGCAAGTGAACTGCAATTGGGGGGGCACGCTTGTTCGCGAGATAAAATTTGTGCCCGTTGTACGACCACCGCATATTTCGCACGAGTTTAATAACGAGCACACCCCGTTCGTCCGGCGCCGCAAATCCTGAAGTCTCCTTCGCCCTGCACAAGCGTCCCAGGAGCCGTACTGACACTGCGCACGTTTGCGCTCGACCGTTGATGTAATAAGATGTGTGGATAAATTTCAGAACTCAGATGCGTTGAGGATTCGATTCGGAGATGAAGATCACCCGCGAAGAGGTCTTGCGCGTAGCTCAACTGGCTCATCTGGAACTTTCGGCCGATGAGGTCGAGATGTATCGAGGCCAACTCGACGAAATTCTGACCTATGTCGGCAAGCTCGAACAGCTCGACGTCGCGAACATCCAGCCGATGGCTCAGATCTTGCCTCAACCGGCCGCTGGCACGGCAGGCTCGCAAGCGGACACGGAATCCGAACTTCGCGACGACATACTCGGCCCTTGTAATGTGGCCGATGCGATTCTCGCCCAGGCCCCGGACGCCGTGAAGCCATTCTTCCGCGTGCCTAAGGTCATCGAACGCTGATGCCCGCGCCTACCTGGACGATCTCGAGTGTTCGCGAAGCCCTCGTAACCAAGCAGCTCTCCGCGCGCGAGCTGACCCAGGATTTCTACGAACACATCGCGGACGAAAATCCTACGCTCAACGCGTATCTGGCGCTTTCACCCGACCGCGCCTATGCCCAAGCGGATCGAGTGGACACCGCGATTGCTAAGGGCGACGTCCTTCCCGCGCTCGCGGGCGTTCCGGTAGCCATAAAAGATGTTATTAGCACCACGGGAATCATCACGACCTGTGGGTCGAAGATCCTGCAGAACTATATTCCGCCCTACGATGCGACGGCTGTCGAGAGGCTTGAGAGTGCGGGCGCCGTCATCCTTGGAAAAACGAATTGTGACGAGTTCGCGATGGGCAGTTCCAACGAGAACTCTGCATACGGACCCGTACGGAATCCCGTAGCGCTGGATCGAGTACCAGGCGGTTCCAGCGGAGGCTCAGCCGCTGTCGTGGCTGCAGGACTAGCCGTCGTTTCGCTTGGGACCGATACGGGCGGTTCGATCCGCCAACCCGGGGCCTTCTGTGGCGTACCGGCTCTAATGCCGACATACGGTCGCGTATCCAGGTATGGCCTAATCGCCTTCGCGTCCTCGCTGGACCGTATTGGTCCATTTACTACGAACGTAACAGATGCAGCTTCTGTCCTTTCAATTATCGCGGGCCACGATCCCGCCGACTCCACATCGGCCGCCACCGCAGTTCCCAATTACCGGGATCAGGTCGAGACGCCGCTCGATGGGATTCGGATCGGCATACCAGAAGAGTATTTTGGCGAGGGCATTGACGCCGAGGTCAAAACAAAGGTCGAGGCTGGCATCGCGCTGCTGGAAAAGCTCGGTTGCAAGCGAGTTCCCATCCGCATGCCCCACACGGAATACGCAATCGCCACCTATTACGTCGTGGCTACGGCGGAGGCCAGTTCGAACCTTGCTCGCTACGACGGCGTGCGGTACGGGCTGCGTGTTTCGGGGAACACGCTGATGGATATGTACCGGAAAACCCGTGAGGTAGGCTTTGGCCCGGAAGTAAAGCGCCGGATCATGCTCGGGACCTATGTACTTTCCGCAGGCTATTACGACGCCTATTACCTTCGCGCGCAGAAGGTCCGGTCGTTGATCGCTCGTGACTTTGCCGAGGCTTTCGAGAAAGTGGATGCAATCATCACCCCGACAGCGCCAACGCCTGCCTTCAGGCTCGGGGAGAGAACCGCAGATCCATTACAGATGTATCTCGCTGATATTTATACAGTTACAGGATCGCTGGCGGGCATTCCGGGAATTTCTATCCCGTGTGGCCGGACGAAAGCGACACTTCCAGTGGGCATGCAGATTTTTGCGCCGCACTTTAGCGAAGGACGCATTTTGCAAATTGCGCATGCGTTCGAAACTTCCAATGGCTTTAACATCTAAAAGAAGACGCTCCGATGAAAAATCTTGCACCGGTCTTTGGTTTCTTAAAGACATCGCGCGCTCAGTTCATTGCCACCGCAGACGAGATATCCAATTTAAATTGGCTGCAATCCCCTGCTCAGCAGGTGTGGTCAGCGGCCGAGGTCGTAGCTCACGTCGGGATGGTTGAAGAAACTATCATTACTAGTTGCAAGAAAGTCTTACGCTCCGAGCCGCGGCCCATCGCGCTATGGAAGAGAATCCACCCTCCGCTGGCGCTGGCCACGTGGCGGCGGAAGAAAGTCCGGAGCCCGATTCGGCTAGATCCCTCGCGAGTGTACGATCGAAAAGGAGCGTATGCCGCCCTCGACGCAACCCGCGAGGCTTCTCTCGCATTCATGAAGTCGCTGGGCAACCGCGACCTTCGCTCCTATCGCTTTCCTCACCCGATTTTCGGTAGTCTCAATCTTTACGACTGGTACCGGTTCATTGGTTACCATGAATTACGTCACCGGAAACAAATCCGTGAACTTGTAGAAATATTCCATCGTTAGACTTCCCTTTTCCACTTTTACTCGAAAAACTGCGTAGTTGGGCTTCGGGGCGTTTTCGCCTGTACCAGCATCAACTCGTTGCGGGACAGCATGTTTGCTGGCTTCCCCTTACTTTCGGTTTCCGTCTAATGGAACGGAAGTGCTATTGCATGCAGCGAGCACAGAATTTAATTTGAAGTGAACTTATCGCGGCACCCGGAGCCCCCAGATGGTGCGAATCAAATCGAGCCAGAAGATCTTCACCGAGGATGAAGTCGTGCGGTTGACCGGAATCTGCGTGGAGCACCTGCGCGGACTCGCCCGGAATAAGCATCTCGGCTCTATCGCCCGGGCCGCCGAAGCTGCCGGCGTCGAGGCCGAAAAGTGGCTGTTCTCAAATTCCGATCTGATGATTGTCACGGTCTTGCAGTCTCGCTGCGATCATTAGTCCTAAGAGCCGCATCATCGTGGCCATGCACCGCCTCAGTGGTGCACGCCTTAAGTTCTTCGTCGCTCCGGCCTCCTAGCTCGTTTCTATCGTCTCGTTTCTACCGCTTCGTTTCTACGGCCAAACTCTAAACGGATTTGTGGCATCCTATTTGAAGGCCTCCAGACCTCCGGGACGGTCAAACCAAATCTCGAGCTCCTGTGATGCTCCGTCAAAAATCAACAATAAGCTGCCGACCCAAGATCGACCGGCGCTGTTCGCGGGTGTTCGTTTATTGTCTGCTAGCATTGGGCGCCGGAGTCTTTTTCTGGGCTCGGCCCTTGCTCGCTAAAACACAAAATAAGCAAAATTCGACGGTTGCGCAGCCAGCGCAGTCTCCCACGACTTCGCAACAAGCACCGGCAACAATGCCTCGCGGGAAAAAACTCATACTGAAGGATGGGACCTTCCAACTTATCCGCGAATATCATGTTGAGGGTGACCGCGTCCGTTTTTACAGCATCGATCAAATGGATTGGCAGGAGATACCGGAATCGCTGGTGGATTGGGACGCGACCAAAAAAGCGGAGTTCGCGGACACGAAGCACAACATGGAACTGGTCGCAAACGCGCGAAAGGCAGACACCGCCCGCCACGCCGAACCGCTCGACGTGGACGCCAGTATTGAAATTGCGCCGAAGGTATTTTTGCCGCCGGGAAATGCGCTGTTCGAATTTGACGGGAAAGCCATCTACCGGCTCACGTCAGCTGATCCCGACATTAAGTTCAGTACTGCGCAACGGCTGAAACAGGTACTCGTGCCCGTTCCGATCGTGCCCACGCGGCACACCGTTGCCCTGGACGGTGAGCACGCCAAATTTCGAATGCACAGCACCTCCGTGGAGTTCTACATGCGCACGGCCGACATGCAGGAACCCAATCTCGAATTGGTTCGCGCGAAAGTCCACGGTGGAAAGCGCTCGATTGAGAATCTGGATCAGCTATTCGGACAAAAGGAGGCTACCGGCAGGATCCTGGTGCCGCTGCTGCGGTGGGAAATTGCACGGGGTGTTTTTCGCTTCACGATTGAGCGGGATCTTGAACCCGGCGAATATGCGGTAGTCGAAGCGATTGAGGCTGGAGAAACAAACGTGTATCTGTGGGATTTTGGCGTGGATTCCGGAACGTCCAGCTCCAAGATAGAGAAAAAACAGTGACCGGCAACAGCACCGGCCGATTACTCTATTTGTGTTACGGACTGGGGAACCAGATCAGCCAGCAAAGCCGCCAGCGCGGCCATGTGAAAAGGCTTTTGCAGCATCGATGCTCCGTTCTGTGCGAAATGAGCGGCGGTTTCCGTATCGAGTAAAGCTCCCGTCATAAAAATAAATTTTGTATTCGCGGTTCCCGGTAGCGCGCGCACCTTCTCAAAGAATTGCCCACCGTTGAGCCCTGGTAAGTTGAAATCGCAAATCACGAAATCGTACCGGTGATTCGCCAGATGAGGCAGGGCTTCTTCCGAGCTGGAGGCACCCTCCACCGTCATACCACGCGCCATCAGGCCTTCCTGCACGATCTCGCGGATGCTTTCCTCGTCGTCCACCACGAACACAGAATGTCCTTGTAACATCGTCGAACCCGCAATTGTCCGCGGGACTTTCCGAGACAGTTCATTCGCAGAGGCGGCTGCCAAAAGTTCATCCACCACAACGGGCAGAATTACGCGGAACCGGGCTCCCTCTCCAGCGGACGAATCGACTTCGATTGTTCCGCCGTGCTCTTTCACGATGGCCAGCCCGATCGTCAGCCCCAGTCCCGTACCTCCGCCTGGCCGCTTGGTCGTGAAGAAAGGGTCGAAAATTTTCGACAGATTCTCTGCGGGGATTCCGGGACCGTCATCGGAAAAGGTAAATGAAACTTTGTCATCCGCGTGGTGAAGCGCGATACGAATCGTGCCATGGGCCGTCGCTGCTGCAATTGCCTGTTCCGAATTAATAATCAGGTTTACGAAGGCTTGCTGCAATAGCCGAGCGTCGCCTTCAATCATCGGCATTGGCGCCGAATCCGCGAGCTCGATGGTGACGTTCTTCTGCCTCAATAATCCCGCTTGTTGAGCGACGACCTGCTTGATGATTTCTTCCGGGTGCACTTTCTGACTGGTCAGCGGCGAGGGCCGGGAAAACGCCAGCAGATTCTGGACAATTGCGGCAGCGCGGCGAGCCTGTTTTAACACCAGGTCCGCCTGGCGGCGGGTGCCTTCGTCCGCGGCACGGTCCCGAATCAGATCGCTGACTCCCAGAATAGCAGTCAGGGGATTGTTGAGTTCATGCGCGACCCCGGCCATCATCTCGCCCATCGCGGCCAATTTTTCGATTTGCAATTTTTGCTTTTCGGCTTCTTTGGCTCCGGTGACATCCCGCGCCGAAGCGATGATCCCGTTAATCTTCCCTGCGGCATCGAACAGCGGGCTGACGCTAGCTCGAAGCATTCGCCAGGAACCATCCGCATGCCTGGTGCGATATTCGATCTGTGCGCTCTTGGAGCTGCCGGAGACGAACTGCTTCAACGAGGAAGCGAGGCGCGGAAGATCATCCGGGTGCGCGAGAGTGCCCAGACTCTTTCCCACTACGTCCTCCGGCGCTCGGCCGAGTAGTTCATGGATGCGCGAACTGACGAAAGTGTATTTGCCCTCGAGATTCAGAACCGCGATCATCTCCGGGAAATTCGCCACCAGCTGCCGCACGAATTCCTGTTCCCGCCGCAAACGCTCGTCCACTTCGATACGTTCCGTGATGTCGACCAGGGTTCCCTGAATCCGGATTACTTTGCCGAAAGAATCCCGGATAGCGAAGCCGGAAGCCAGGCAATGAATTTCGTTTCCGTCTTTGCGCCGAAACAGGATGTCCACATCCTGCACAGAACCCTGATCCATAATTCGGCCGACCAGCACATCCCGCTGCGAAGGATCGGAATATCGATCGCCGAATTTGTGGGCCTTCAAATCTTCCTTGTTCGGACATCCCAGCATGCGCACGAGCGCGGGATTTGCATCAAGCAACTTTCCGTCTGGCGTCGTGAAGAAAATCCCCTCGCGCAGGGACTCAAAAAGCTCGGCGAAGCGGATCTCCGGCTCGTGCTGCGGGGTTACGTCTCGCGCCCAGCCGCTGACCGATTTACCGCGAGCGTCATCTTCCACCATTTGAAGCCAGCAATCGAAGTAGCGCGTTTGCGGATCTTTTTTGAAGCGAACCAGAATTCTTCCCTGCCATTGGCCGGTCGGCAGGAGGTTGGGGAGGGCGTCTGCTGCTTGCTGCAGGGTCGGCTCGGAAATGAATTGGTCGAGCCGGTGACCGATCAAATCCGGGAAGGCCACACCCAGTATCGCGGCGAGCTGACGATTTGCGACTCGAACTTCGCCTTGCAAGGAAATCGTAAACACGGCGTGATCCAGACTGTCGATCAAATCGCGATAATTTACCTGCGATTTGGCAATGACGTCCGCAAGGCCCGCGGATGGCAGGCCCGCGTGCGCAGCTGCGCCACCTACTTTCTTCGAGAGGTCAGGATCTTGATCAGCCATAAAAATGCGAGTCGCTTTTACCTGGCACGCGGTTCGCGCGTGCAGAGTCGCCTACTTTAATCTTATCGATTCACGGCGCCGCAGTGAGAAATAAACCAAGGAGGTATGCCAAGTTACTTAACAGCAATGATGGCGGGTACGCCCGAAAGCACGGCCCTAATGCGATAGGCGCGTCCGATGCCGCAGTGCAAAAAAAGGGCGCCCAGTACGTCGGGCGCCCTTCGATCAGGTTGATACTTCGTTTCGCGGTGCGGTCTAGCTTTCCGCCACTGCGTCCGTATCCTTCCGCAGGAAATCGAGTGCCGCCGCTTCTTCCGGCGTGAGCTCGGGTTCCATCTGCTGCGGTTCCTCGTGCGGGATTTCCGTGAGGAGTTGGATATTGCGGTAGCGCTCCAGACCCGTTCCGGCGGGAATGAGCCGGCCCATGATCACGTTTTCCTTCAGGCCGCGGAGGTAATCGATCTTTCCGGAAATCGCCGCTTCGGTAAGGACGCGCGTGGTTTCCTGGAAGCTCGCCGCGGAGATGAACGAATCCGTCGAGAGCGATGCCTTGGTGATGCCGAGGAGCAACGGCCGGCCGGTCGCCGGACGCCCGCCATCGTGAATAATGCGATCGTTCTCTTCGCGGAAGCGGAACTTGTCCACTTGTTCCTCGAGCAAGAACGTCGTATCGCCCACGTCTTCGACTTTCACCCAGCGCATCATCTGCCGCACGATGCACTCGATGTGCTTGTCGTTAATGTTCACGCCCTGCAACCGGTAAACTTCCTGAATCGAGTTGACCAGGTATGCCTGCGTGTACTTTTCGCCCAGCACGGCGAGGATGTCGTGCGGGTTGAGCGGCCCATCGATCAACGGCTCGCCCGCCGCCACGTGTTCGCCTTCCTGTACGTTGATATGCACGCCGCGCGAGATTGAATACTCCTTGATAGTCTGCGCGATGCCCTTACCATCCTCGCTCTCGACGTAAATCTTGCGCTGGCCCTTAACGATTTCGCCGTATTTCACCACACCGTCGATTTCGCTGATGACCGCGGGATCCTTGGGCTTGCGGGTTTCGAAGAGTTCCACGACACGCGGCAGACCGCCCGTGATGTCCTTGGTCTTCGTCGTCTCGCGCGGAATCTTCGCGAGCACGTCGCCCGGCTGCACCTCGTCTCCATCGACGACCATCAAGTGAGCGCGTGAAGGCATGAGATATTTCTTCACCTTGCCCTGCGCTCCGCGGATATTGATCGTAGGCTGGTGTTTTTCATCACCAGGCGGCAGCGTAACAACCAGCTGCGACAACCCGGTGACTTCGTCCACCTGCTCGTCGATCGTAACGCCCGGTTGCAAGTCCTTGAACTGGACCGTGCCGGCCGTTTCCGTGAGGATCGAAAACGTGTAAGGATCCCACTCGCACATCACCTGGCCGAGCGTGACCGGTTGCCCGTCTTCGACCTTCAGGCGCGCGCCATAAACCACATGGTGGCGTTCTTTTTCGCGGGCCTTCTCGTCGACCACCGCAATCAAGCCTGAACGATTCATCGCCACGATTTGCTTGCCACGGCCTTCGACCACTTTCAAGTCGATGAACTTCACGAAGCCGTTGTTCCGCGCTTCGACCTTCGACGGTTCGGTGACTCGCGTTGCCGTGCCGCCGATGTGGAACGTGCGCATCGTCAGCTGCGTGCCGGGTTCGCCGATGGACTGCGCCGCGATAACGCCGATCGCTTCGCCCATTTCCACGAAGCGCCCGGTAGCGAGGTTACGTCCGTAACAACGGCCGCAAACTCCGCGCCGCGATTCGCAGGTCAGCACGGAGCGAATCTTTACCCGCTCAATGCCGGCCGCTTGAATCGTGTTGGCCAGTTCTTCGGTGATTTCCTGGTTGATCTCGACGACCACGTTACCTTCGTAGTCCTTGATCTTTTCGAGCGATACGCGGCCTACAACGCGGTCGCGCAAGGGCTCGACTTCGACGCCGGCTTCCAGAATCGGTTCTACGTAAATCCCGTCAGCCGTGCCGCAGTCAAACTCGTTGATGATCACGTCTTGCGCCACGTCAACCAACCGCCGCGTCAGGTATCCCGAATCGGCCGTCTTCAAAGCCGTATCGGCAAGACCCTTACGAGCGCCGTGTGTAGAGATGAAGTACTGCAACACGGTCAGCCCTTCGCGGAAGTTCGAGGTAATCGGCGTCTCGATGACTTCGCCCGAGGGCTTGGCCATCAAACCGCGCATACCCGAAAGCTGACGAATCTGCTGTTTCGATCCGCGAGCTCCGGAGTCGGCCATGACGTACACCGGATTGATAATGCCCTCTTTATCCTGCCGTTCGAGGGCCTTGAACATTTCATCGGCAACCTTTTCCGTGACGTCCGACCAGATGGCGATAACTTTGTTGTAGCGTTCGCCATTGGTGATCGCACCGTCCAGATATTGTTGCTGTACCTTTACGACTTCGTGCTCGGCTGCATCCACCAGCTTGAATTTCACGCTGGGGATAACCATGTCGCTGATGCCGATCGAAACGCCGGACTTCGTCGCATACAGGAATCCGAGCTCCTTCAGCTTATCGAGCGCCACAACGGTCTTCTCGAGGCCAAAGCGCAGATAGCAATATTGCACCAGCGCCTGGATGCCCTTCTTCTTGAGCAAGCCGTTCACGAAAGGCATATCCGTCGGCAGATGATCGTTGAAGATCACGCGGCCCACAGTAGTGTGCAGAAACTGCCGGTTCAACGTGACCGGTTCCGTGTGCGAGACGTCCTGATCGTCGTAAGCATTCGTCAGGTCGATCACTTCACCGGTGTAGCGCATGCGAATCGGAGTGAGCAATTCCACTTCGTTCGCTTCGAGCGCCATGGTGACTTCTTCCGGCGAACCGAACGCGCGTCCTTCGCCCTTCGCTTTGGGCTTGGCCTTCGTCATGTAGTAAATGCCGAGGACCATGTCCTGCGTCGGAACGGCGAGAGGATACCCGTTGGCAGGCGACAGAATATTGTGCGAAGCCAGCATCAAGACCGAGGCTTCGACCTGCGCTTCCGGTGATAGCGGAATGTGTACCGCCATCTGGTCACCGTCAAAGTCCGCGTTGAACGCCGTGCAAACCAGCGGATGGATGCGGATCGCTTTTCCTTCCACCAATACCGGCTCGAATGCCTGAATGCCCAAACGGTGCAACGTCGGGGCGCGGTTCAGCAGCACGGGATGCTCGCGAATCACGTCTTCGAGAATGTCCCACACCACCGGTTCCTGCGCTTCGACCAATTCCTTGGCTTGCTTGATCGTCGTGCAGTGCCCCGCGGCTTCCAGCTTGTGATAGATGAACGGCTTGAAAAGTTCGAGCGCCATCTTCTTCGGCAGGCCGCACTGGTGCAGCTTCAGTTCGGGTCCAACGACGATGACCGAACGTCCCGAATAGTCGACGCGCTTGCCGAGCAGGTTCTGGCGGAAACGGCCTTGCTTGCCCTTCAGCGTATCGGAGAGCGACTTGAGTGGCCGGTTGTTGGTGCCGCGCAAAACCCGTCCGCGGCGGCCGTTGTCGAACAAAGCGTCGACAGCTTCCTGCAGCATACGCTTTTCGTTGCGAACGATTACGTCCGGCGCGTGCAGCTCCATCAGCTTCTTCAACCGGTTGTTACGGTTGATCACGCGGCGGTACAGGTCGTTCAAATCCGAAGTCGCAAAACGTCCGCCGTCGAGAGGTACCAGCGGACGCAATTCCGGCGGAAGCACCGGGATTACGTCCAGAATCATCCACTCCGGCTTGTTGCCGCTCTTGCGGAATGCTTCGAGAACCTTCAGCCGCTTGGCGAACTTGATTCGCTTCTGCAAACTGGGGTCGATCTTCATCTTTTCGCGCAGTTCTTCGGAAAGCTTGTCCACTTCCACGCGGCGCAGCAATTCCTTAATGGCTTCCGCGCCCATGCCGGCAGTGAATTTGCCGATGTGTTCCTTCTGCAGTTCCCGGAGTTTTTCTTCCGGGATGATGTCCTTTTCCTTTAATTCCATCACTTCGCCTGGATCGATACAGACAAAAGTCTCGAAATAAAGGATGTGCTCGAGGTCGCGCATGGTGATGTCCAGCAAGTAGCCGATGCGGCTGGGCAGGCCCTTGAAGAACCACACGTGCGAGCAGGGCGACGCCAGCTCAATGTGGCCCAGGCGTTCACGGCGCACCTTGCTGAGCGTCACTTCCACGCCGCACTTGTCGCAAATCACTCCGCGGTGCTTCATGCGCTTGTACTTGCCGCAGAGGCAT
>Ga0182024_10019439_pt1 | contig 12519 bp, 12 predicted proteins | sample P32metaG_FD_120480 | JGI IMG/M metagenome (GOLD analysis project Ga0182024, IMG submission 120480) | Permafrost microbial communities from Stordalen Mire, Sweden - P3-2 metaG (Illumina Assembly) | ecosystem: Environmental > Terrestrial > Soil > Wetlands > Permafrost | place: Sweden: Stordalen... | reverse complement strand
GTCGGCGCGGGCTGGATCGGCAGCGAGTTCGCCGCCTCGGCGCGCCAGCGCGGGCTCGAGGTCACGATGGTCGATCCGCTCGAGCTGCCCAACGAGCGGATCTTCGGTTCGGAGATTGGCGCCTTCTACCGCGACGTGCACCGTGATCATGGCGTCGAGCTCGTGCTCGGCGAGGGCGTCGAGGCGTTCGAGGGCGACGGCTCGGTGTCGCGTGTCCGAACGGCCAGCGGGAAGACGATCGACTGCGATTTCGTCGTCGTCGGGATCGGCGTGGCGCCGCGGGTGGAGATCGCCCGGAGTGCCGGGCTCGAGGTCGAAAACGGGATCGTCGTCGATGAGAAGCTTGAAAGCTCGGCGCCGGGCGTGTTCGCGGCGGGCGATGTCGCAAGCGCGTGGCATCCGTTCTACAAGGAACGGATCCGCGTCGAGCACTGGTCGGGCGCGCTCAACCAGGGCCCGGTCGCGGCGCGCGCGATGCTCGGGCAGAAGGTCAGCTACGACCGCATTCCGTACTTCTTCTCAGACCAGTACGACGTCGGGATGGAGTACTCGGGGCACGCGCCAAAATGGGACGAGGTCGTTTTCAGAGGCGACCGCGCCGGGGGCAAGTTCATCGCCTTCTGGCTGCATGACGGCCGCGTCATCGCCGGGATGAACGTCAACGTTTGGGATGTCAACGAGCACGTGCAGGCGTTGATCCGCTCAGGTCAGACGATCGATGCGGCGACGCTGAGCGATCGCGACACGCCGCTGGAGTCTCTGGTCGTAGCGTCGCCGACCGGCAACTGAGAGCTCCGGTGGCCATCACTCGCAACCGCAGCGAGCGACGGGCATGAGTCTTTTGCCCGTTAGGCCCGTTCCTCACAACCCCGGCCGCCCAAGCGTGCTGATCGCCGGTGGCGGGGTCGCAGGGCTGGAGACGCTGCTGGCGTTGCATGCCTTGGCCGCGGATCTCCTCGACATCACGAGCCTCGCGCCCGAGCTGAAGTTCATCGACCTGTCGATGAGCGTCGACCAGCCGTCAAGCCCCAGCGAGTCCGCGGCCTCAGGCTGGAGAAGACCGCCGCCGAGCTCGGCGCTCGCTGGCACCAAGGGACACTCGACCGCGTCGAGCACGAGCGGCACCTCGTGGTCACCAGAGAGGGAGAGGAGCTGGCCTATGACAGGCTCGTGCTCGCGCTCGGTGCTCACCCCAAGCGGGGATGGCACTCACAGGAAGTCCTGACCTACCACAGCGGTCGCGATGGCTCCGACTACCGGCTGCTGCTGCACCAGTTATTGGAGGGCCGGGTCAACAAGCTCGCCTTCGTGAAGCCGGCTGGGGCGTGCTGGCCGCTGCCGCTGTATGACCTGGCGCTCATGACCGCGGCCGAATGCGCCACGCACGAGCGCTCCGGCGTCGAGCTGAGCCTGATCACTCCCGAGGAGGAGCCGCTCGGGATCTTCGGCAACACTGCCAGCGCCGCGGTCCGTCGGCTACTTGAGGAATCGGGGGTGACTTTGCACACGAGCAGCTACGGCGCGCCGGATCGCGCCGGATGGCTGGACATCACCCCCGGCGATCGGCGCATCCGCGGTGACCGGATCGTCACCGAGCCCCGCCTTGTCGGTCCGCGCCTGCGCGGCATTCCCTGTGACCACGACCGGTTCATCCAGACTGACGCTCACGGCCGGCTTGCCGGCTTGGACGGCGTGTTCGCCGCGGGGGACGTCACGGCCTTTCCGGTCAAGCAGGGTGGGCTGGCTGCTCAGCAGGCCGATGTCGTCGCCGAGGCGATCGCTGCCTCGGTGGGTGCTGACATCGCTCCGCAGCAGTTCCGTCCGGTCCTGCGCGGGCTTCTGCTGACCGGTCCGGCACGCTATTTGCGCTCGGACATCAGCGGCAAGGGCGGGTGATGACTCCGTCATCTCGGAGGAGGCCCTCTGGTGGCCGCCAGGCAAGATCTCCGGACGCTATCTCGCTCCCTACCTCTCAAGCCAAGTCGGCGACGCCCTCGACGTCATGCCCGAGGACGAGCATGCGATCTCCGTCGAGATCGCGCTCGGCCACGTTGTGCCGGACACGCAGCCCAGCTTCGGCGGGCAGCCTGACTTACCGCCCCACTGAGGGGTCGCCTACGCCTACGCCCGGCAGCGCAACTCGAACTCGGGGCGAACACGTCGACAGAACGCTTGTCGAAACGTAAGACCAGCCCGGCGCGCGACGCTAGAGCCGTGTGGTGATGTCTAGCCGGCCACCATCCCGCGGTGTCTGCTTCGAGGCTCCGCGCGTCACGGGCGCGGTTCGCGATTTCATCACAAAAGGAGAGGCAGATCACGCCGACGGCGTGACCAGGCATCCATTGAGTACTGCCGAACGTCCGCACGCGAGGAGCCAACCGTGAGCAGCCCAGCCATCGAAGCGCACGACTCGCACCCACGGGATCCGAAAGTGCCGATCCAGCGGCTCCTGGTCGTCGCCGACGCCGCTGTCGCCGAGGTGCATGAACTGCCGCCGCAGGCGCGCGACGTCATCGACGCAGCGTTGAGCGCGCGGTGCTCGTCCCCGAGTCCTGCGGGTTGCAGGATGAGCGAACCCGATGGACGACGTCGGGTAGCCGTTGTGGGGGGAGGCTTCGGCGGCCTTCAGGCCGTCCGCAGTCTCCGGCGCGCGCCGGTCGAGGTCACGCTCGTCGATCGCCGCAACTTCCACCTGTTCCAGCCGCTGCTCTACCAGCGTTTCCCGTGATGAACACTGTCTATCCGATCGTGTATGAGGTTGAGGTTACTGGCGACCGCGCTCCGTACAAGTGGAAGGTGTATTGGAGCGGCGGTCCCGCCGCGTCTCGGAGTTCGATAGGCAATGCGGAGGGTGAGACCGACACGTTCGCGCAAGCGTGCGATGAGGCAATGGAGAAAGCTCACGAGCTGGAGCTCGCTCGTAAGCACCGAGATCGGGTGGAGACGGTTCGCCTATTCGTGGTGGAGAAGCCCAAGGAGCTTGTGGTGACCATGGATGAGCTTGAATCGATGATGGGTTTGAGTGAACCTGCGGATGAAGGTCGGGAGCCGGAACTTCCCCCAACGCCGGTCTCCGCGCAGCACCGAACGGCAGCGTTTGGTGCTCCCAGCCCCCGTAGCTATCGCCCTCCGGATCTAGAAGACTATGCGGAGGGCCGGTGAGCCGCGAACGCGCAGCCAACTTCAACTCGGTGACGCCGCCTCGCCGCCCGAAAGGAAGGTCCCTCTCTCCTCCGAATCATTCGTGTTAGCCGAGGATAGTCGGCGCCAGTCATCTGCCACAACGGCCAGTGCCCGATTCGCGTTGAGTCCCGGGGGGCGTCGGAGATCACGAGCTGGACGCCAGCGCGACCGCGATGACGCCGCAGCGGAAGAACGCGGTCTAGGCCGGCTCTCGCGTGGGCCGATCGCTATCTCTCTAGCGTCCGGGTGGACGCAGGTCTTACCTCGATCGGAGGAGGATCGCCGCCATGAGGGCAACGGTCACGTCTGGGCGATGAGACCGGTCTCTGACAACGATTCGAGCAGCAGGTGGAAGTAGACCATTCCGGCGTAGGGCTGCCAGCGGGCTACGAGCTGTTTGACGCTGTCGTAGTCGAGCGGGGTGTCGATGTCAAAGAAGCGCCGGAGCTTGTTGTGGGCGCCGACGTCGTCGCCGGGAAAGATGTTCAGCCTGCCGAGGCCGCGCAGCAGGACGTACTCGGCGGTCCAGCGGCCGATGCCGCGCAGGCGGGTCAGCCGCTCGATCGCCGCTGGATCGTCGAGCTGTTGCAGGGCTTCCAGGTCGAGGTTGCCGTCGGCGATCGCGCGGGCAGTCTCGACGGTCGTGCGCGCTTTGGTGAGGCTGAAGCCGTGCGGCTTGAGCTCGTCTGGCTGTAGGCTGGCGAGCTGGTCGGGGTCAGGGAACGCGCGCGGGCCGGCGGGGTCCTGGGCCGCGGGGCGGCCGTGGGCTGCGGTGAGGCGGTTGAGCAGGTGGATCCCCACCGCGAGTGAGAGCTGTTGGCAGGCGACGCCGTTGACGAGCGCCTCGAAAACGGTCGGAAAGCGCGGGGGCTTGAGTCCCCGCATACGCGCGGCGAGTGGGCCGAGCAACGGATCGGGCTCGGCGATCGCTGCGAAAGCCGAGAGATCGACGGTCAGCCCAAGCAGCCTTTCGAGTGCTCTGCGCCCGAGTTCCTGTGCGCCGTGATCGATCGGCCTGCCGGCGAGCAGGACCGACAGACGCGGCACGCCGAGTGGGTCATCCTGGGTCACCCTGAGCGCGACCGGGCCGCCTTCGATGGCCACGACACGCTCGTAGGTGGATGCGTGCCAACGGTCGATCGCGTTGTGGGAGCGACGACGCAGCGCCCAGGCCGTGAGGTCGAGCCGAAACGGCGCGCTCGGCTCGATCAGGAGCTCGTGACCCGGGGCAGCTTGGGCGAGACCCGACACTGAGACTATGACCGGCGGATGTTGATGAGCACGGGCCCCTGGATGATCGCCAGGACAGTGCAGCCAGCGCGCCCCACGGCCCCCTCGAAGCGATCGCGACGCAGGTAGAAGCCGACATCCTCGATGTGGTGGCCGTCGCGCTGGAAGTGAAGGTCAGCGTCGGGCGTAGCGGCGGGATCCGGGCTGACGGGCCAGAAGAGCGCGGGATGCTTTGCATGAACCAGCGCTCCGAGGGTGCCTGCGAAGGCGGTCAGGAGCATCTCGGGGTCGCTGCGTTCGACCACCCGCACGGCCACGCGCGATCCCTTGAGCGCTCGCAGCGCTTGGTGGACCTGTTCCCAGCTGAGATCGATGTCGTCGGGGTGCCGCGCGGTTTGGACGGTGTGCATGTTGGTTTCCCGGCGGTGGCTAGGCCTTGGCTTCGGGCGGCCCGCCGTGCCGCGGTGCTATCCGGCTTCCGGTCAGACCTTTCAGGCGTCGCTTCGCTGCGGTCGCTGCGGCGATCATGCGACCGCGGCGGCCCTGCGCGGCCCGGTAGCGCGGACGGTCGGTGACCACCATCTGATCCTGGGCGGTCTCGTCGATGTGACGGACACCGCGGGGGTTGGCCTCGGGATCTCGCAGCGACGGATGCCTGGGAGGATCAAACGAGCCTCGCTCGGGATCGAAGCTGCGGGACCGGCCTACATCTGTGGGGCCGTCGCGGTCTAGGTTCTCGGACATCTTGGACCTCCGGGCTAGGTTGCGACGGCAGGAGCGCGGCGCGGTTGTCTAACCCTTCAGCGTCGCTTTGGCCTCTGTTCTTACGTTTGGGCGCAGGCGCCCGAGCTTCAGTACAGGCGACGGCGACGCCGGTCTGTGGGTGATCAGCCTTGCGCTGCGTCCCCGGGTCAGGAAGCTAAACCCCCAGCGGGTGAGGACGAGCAGGCGATTCTGGAGACCGATGAGATAGAAGATGTGGACGGCGAGCCAGGTCAGCCAGGCTAGCGCTCCGCTGATCTGGATCCCTTTGATCTCCGCGACCGCGCGAGCCCGGCCGATCGTGGCGAGATTGCCCTTGTCGACGAAGCGGAACGGCTCCGACGACCGTCCCTCAGCCCGCGAGCGGACGGACGCGCCGGCGTAGCGACCCTGCTGCATCGCCGTTGAGGCGAGGCCCGGGAGCCCGAGATCGTGTCCGGCCGCGTCGTGCACGCTGACCATGTCGCCGAGCGCGATCACCTCCGGGTGGCCCTGGATCGTCAGTTCAGGTCCCACCGCGACCCGTCCCCCGCGGTCAAGCTCAGCGCCGCTGGCGGCGGCGAGCGCGCCGGCGAGCTCGGAGGCGACGACCCCGGCGGACCAGACGATCGTTCGCGTGGGTATCTGCTCGGTGTCACCGCCCGGGCGCCGGACGCTGACCGAGTGCTCGTCGAGGTCGGTGACTGCCGTGTGGAGCATCGGGGTGACGCCCAGTCTCTCCAGCGCCCGCGCTGCCTTGGTCGATAGCCGCGGCGCAAACGTGGAGAGTAGGCGATCGGATGCCTCCATTAGCAGGATCTGGGCCCGACGCGGCTCAGCCAGCTGGAAGCCGAGCGCGGCTGTGTCGTGTGCGAGCTCGGCGATTTGTCCGGCCATCTCGACTCCGGTTGGGCCACCCCCGACGACCACGAACGTGAGCCACGCCTTGCGGAGCTTGGCGTCCGGCTCGAGCTCGGCGGCCTCGAACGCAGCAAAGATGCGTTGGCGGACAGCGATGGCGCTCTCCAGCGACTTGATCTCGTGCGCGACCTGGCTCCATTCGTCGTGTCCGAAGTAGGTGTAGCGCGAGCCGCCGGCGACGATCAGCGTGTCGTACGGGAAGCTCACATCCTCCTCGTTCTCGGGGAGCCGATCGACGATCACGCGGCGGGCGTCGAGGTCAAACCCCCGTACCTCGCCCATCACCACGCGGACGTTGCGCTGGCGCTTGAGGATCACCCGCAGAGGCGCCGCTATCTCCTCGGGAGCGAGGGCGCCGGTCGCGGCCTGGTAGAGCAGTGGTTGGAAGAGGTGGAAGTTGCGACGATCGATCAGCGTTACATCGACCGGTGCGCCACGAAGGCTGCGGACGGCCTGGAGACCACCAAAGCCTCCGCCCACCACGACGACGCGGTGGCGCTCGCCGCGGTCGTTCAGACGCGGCATGCCGCGAGCATGACCGTCCGCTCGCTCGTCTGGTTCCCCGTTGGTCATCGCTGGTCAGCCTGGCGCTGATGGCCTCGGCGCGCGCAGCTCGACGCGGCCGGCTCGCACCCGCACCTCAAAGCACGGCTCGGGTCGTGTTGCCGGGCCCTGCACGATCGACCCGTCCGCGAGTCGGAAGATGCTCTGATGCCAGGGACACACGATCGCGCCGTCCCGCAGCTTGCCCTCGTGCAGCGGCGCGCCGCGGTGGGTGCAACGGTCGGCGAGAGCGACCACCTCCCCCTGATGGCGGGTGAGTACCGCGTCGACGCAATTGATCCTGGCGTGCGTGAGCCGTCCCTCCGTGACATCGCTCTCGGCGGTCGCGTCGGTCCAATCTTCGGGCGGGGACGCAAATGTCGTCCGGTCCACGCCCAGCCCACGGGCAAGCACCAGATGGCCGCCGAGATAACCCCCGACGCCGAGCGCCCCCGCGCCGGCGAGGCTGAACGCGATGCCGCGCGCCCGTCGGCCACGGCGGCGCGCCAACAGCGATCCGGAGAACAGCGCGAGCGCCGGTCGTATTGGCGGCCGCGTGCACCATCCCGACACGCCGCTCCTTATGTTGGGTGTCACCCCAGTCAGCGATGCCCGTCGCGGCGGTCGGGAGCGCCGCCAGGATGCCGATCGCGATCAGGCGGTCGGCCGCCGTCCGGCTCTGAGAACCGCCGACTGCGTCGAGCATCAGCGAACTGGTCCAAGAGCCGATTGGAACGTCGGTCAGCAACGGGTGCAGCGTGTGCCCCAGCCAGGTACCACTCAGGCCGTCCTTCAGCGGCCCCGCCGGCAGCCCGCTGCGCACGGCCGCGGTAAGCGGATCGGCGACGCGATCGAGAAAGCCAGCCTGCTCGAGGCTGGCAACGGCCGAATCGGCGGCCGAGCTCGCCGTGTTGAGCTTGCTCCTCACGCCGATGTCAGCCGCTGAGGGACGAGCGCACGTAAGGTGTCGGCGATGTGCACGCGGTCGATGCCGGCCTGGGCGAGGAGCTCGGCCGGCGTCCCGGAGGTCGCCATCTCGCGCACGGCGAGCGTGACGATTCGCGGTCGGGCGCTGCTGTCGGCGAACACCTCGAGCACCGCGTCCCCGATCCCGCCCTCGGGATGATGGTCCTCGACGGTGACGATCGCGCCGGTCGCCTCGGCCGCTTCGGTCAAGGTGTGCGCGTCGATCGGCTTGACCGAGTACAGGTCGATGACGCGGGCCGTCACCCCCTCGTGCGCGAGCTCGTCGGCGGCGGCGAGCGCCTCGTGCAGTGTGATCCCGGCGGCGACGATGGTGACCTCGTCGGCGTCTGTCCGACGCAGCAGCCGCGATCCGCCGATCTCGAACTCCTCGTCAGCCGTGTAGAGCGCCGGCGTCGCGCCCCGCGTAGTTCTCAGGTAGACGATTCCGGGTTGCCCGACCATCGCTTGAACGAGCTTGGCTGTCTGGTTCGCGCACGACGGGTACAGGACCGTGCTGCTCTGAACCGAGCGCAGCGCGGCGATGTCCTCGAGCGCCATCTGTGACGGTCCGTCCTCGCCGATCGACACACCGCAGTGCGAGCCGACGAGGCGAATGTCGGCGCGACTGACCGCCGCCATCCGGATGAAGTCATACGCGCGGGAGAAGAAGGCTGCGAAGGTCGCGGCGAATGGGATCCAGCCGCGGACCTGGAAGCCGACTGCGGTTGAGACCAGCTGCTGCTCGGCGATGTAGATCTCGAAGTAGCGCTCGGGATGGGCGTCGGCGAACAGTCCGGCGTAGGTCGAGTTTCCGACCTCGCCGTCGAGCGCGACGATCCGCCCGTCCGTGGCGGCGAGCGCCGTCAGCGCGTCACCGAACGCCCTGCGGGTCGCGACCTTCTCGCCTACATCCCAGCTCGCCGGCGGAGCGTGGTCGGTCGCGAACCGGTGCACCTCAGCGTCGCCGGCCGGCGCCGTCGGAGGCACGATGAGGCTACGCAGCCCGCCGAGCTCCTCGATCGCCGCGTCGGGATCCTCGAGCGGCTTGCCGTGAAACCCGTTGCGGTTCTCCACGGCGCGCACGCCCTTACCCTTGATCGTGCGCGCGATGATCGCCACCGGTTGGCCGTCGGCGGCCAGCGCCTGCTCGTAGGCGTTGTCGATCTGCGCGATGTCGTGGCCGTCGATCTCAAGCGCTCGCCACCCGAACGCCTCCGCTCGCCGCGCGTAGGCCCCGGTGTTCCATCCCAACATCGTCTCGCCGCGCTGGCCGAGGCGGTTGACGTCGATGATCGCGATCAGGTTGTCCAGCGCCTCGTGGCTGGCGTGGTCAAAGGCCTCCCAGATCGACCCCTCGGCCATCTCGCCGTCGCCACAGAGCACCCAGACCCGGTAGGGAACCCGATCCAGGCGCTTGCCGGCAAGCGCGACCCCGACGGCGCACGGCAACCCCTGCCCCAGCGATCCGGTGGCGACATCGACCCACGGGATCTCCGGTGTCGGATGACCCCCGAGTCGGCTTCCGAGCTTTCTGAACGTCAACAGCTCCTCGTCGGAGATCGCTCCGGCTGCCTTGTAGAGCGAGTACAGCAGCGGGGAGGCGTGACCCTTGGAGAAGATCAGATGATCGTTGAGCGGCTCCGCGGGCCGGTCGAAGTCATAGCGCAGGTACTTCGCGAGCAGCACTGCCATCAGGTCCGCCGCCGACATCGACGATGTGGGATGACCGGACCCGGCCGCGGCGGCCGCACGAACGGAATCGACGGGCAACTGCTGACCCAGCTCTGACCACTGCTCATGCTCACTCATCGGACTGCTCTCGTTCGCGCTTCAGGGATGGTTCGGCTGGCTCGTCGCAGCTGCTGGCGTACTGCCTCGATCGCCCGGTGCCGCGGGTCTCCGCCCGCCCTCTTGGCTCTCCTCGTGCTAGGGCTCGGCGTGATCGCAGAGGGCTGTCGGGCGAGCGCTCATGCGCCTCTCGGTGGAGATGCCGACTCGGCGATCTCGTAGAGGTCATAACTAAGGCGTCTGATCTTTCCGCTGGAGACGGCCCTCTCGAGTGCTCGCCGGAAACCGTGATCGGACCAGTGTGTGGCTCCGCAGGCCGCCACGAGGTCTTCGCGAGTGAGCACTCGGTACCCACGCAGTACCCTCACGACATCCTCGACCTCCGCCTCCGCTCGGCTGTGGGGCCACGGCGATTGTGAAGCGGCCGGCTGCTCGCCGGCGACGCCTGGACCCGATCTGGCCACTACGCTCGCCCCGTGACCGCGGCCATGTGAGCTTCGCCTGGGGGGAGGTCGGGGGCGAGTTCGGTGAGCGGCGTGTCGGCGTCGGCGAGACGGTCGGGGTCGACGCGCAGCCGCGAGCGGATCAGCGCCTGGATCGGGGCGGGAACATCCCAGACGTTGACGTTCATGCCGGCCAGGATGCGCTGGTCCTTGAGCCAGAAGGCGATGAACTTACGTCCTTGCACGTCACCGCGGAAGATCACCTCGTCCCAGTCGGTGGCGTGCCCCGAGTACTCCATGCCGACGTCGTACTGATCGGAGTAGAAGTACGGGGTGCGGTCATAGGCGACCGGGTGGTCGAGCACGCGATCGCTGGGGTCCCCGCCGCCGAGCATGTTCCGCGCGGCCGTCGGCCCCTGGTGAAGCGCGTTGGCCCAGTGCTCGACGCGGAGCTGCCCGAGCAGCGGGTGGTGCGCGCTGGCGACGTCGCCAGCCGCGAACACGCCCTCGAGAGCGGTCTGGAGGAATTCGTCGGTAACGATGCCGTTGTTGACCTCGATCTTGGTGCCGGCGGCCAGCTCGGTGCTGGGCCTGGCGCCCACGCCCACGACCACGAGGTCGCATTCGATTGCGCGTCCGTCCTCGGTGCGCACCCGCTGTACTACGCCCGCGCCTTCGAAGCTCTCCACGCGTGTGTCGGAGAGCATCGTGACGCCGTGGTCGGTGTGGATGTCCCGGTAGATCGCTCCTGCCTCTGGCCCGAGCACATGCTCAAGCGGCACCGATCCCGGGTCGATCACCGTCACGTCCAGACCCATCTGGCGGGCCGACGCGGCCACCTCACAGCCGATCCAGCCGGCTCCGACCACCGTCACCCTTCCACCGCGGGCAAGGCGCTCGCGCAGCCGTTCGGAATCGGTGAGGCTGCGCAGGTAGTAGATCTCCTCGAGCTCCGCACCGGGGATCGAGAGCCGACGCGGCGCGGCGCCGGTGCTCAACAGAAGCCGGTCATAACCCAGCCGCTCGCCGCCTGAGAGCACGACCTCCGATGAGGTCGGCTCGATCCGCTCGACGGTCGTGGACGTCCGCAGCTCGATCGCATGATCCTCGTAGAAGGACTCGTCGTGGACGTAGACCTTCTCCAGCCCGGCGTCGCCGCGCAGATAGTCCTTTGACAGCGGCGGACGCAGGTAGGGGCGCTGCGGCTCTGCGCCGATCAGCACGACGCGTCCGTCGAAGCCGTTCTCGCGCAGCGCTTCGGCCGCCTTCGCGCCGGCCAGGCTGGCGCCGGCGATGACGAAGGTTTGCTTGCTCATCGCATTCTCGCTCTCGTTACGAGAGCTCCGCGCCGCAGCCGCAGCTCGATCAGGCTCAAGTCCATAAACACCTAGCGTCGTCTCAACCGAAGGTCTTACGTTCGGCACAAAGGTGCTGGTGATTCGCGCTGGATCTCTCAAGCCGCGGCGCTTTCGGCTTCAGGGGCAACCGCCGGTCCAACGTAAGATCAGCTTGGCGCGCGACGCTATTGGTGTATGGCTGCCGGGAGCAGCTGGCCGCGCCGTCGTGCCGCTTGCGGCTCCCGGCGCCGTCGATGGAACGACAAGAGAAAGAGAGGAGACTCGGATCATGCTTTGCTATTCCTGCGCTGAACAGGGTGTCGACCGGCCTGCGATCGCGTTGTGTCGCAGCTGTTTCGCTGGATTGTGCATGGACCATCTGCGCGAGACGGCGTCGCATTTCACGTCGGGCCATGTGAGCGGCCAATGTCATCACGACACGTGGAGCGTAAACCCGCATTGAGCGCGTGCTTCCGCGCATCCGGACGTAACGAGCCAACGGTGAACAGCACCTATATGCGTTCGTTCGTTGTTGCTGCGCCTAATTTCCGTGGATAGGAGCGGCGACTGGGTGGACTCGCCTCTCGAGCTGTTTCTGCGGGCGTTCGATCGTCTCGACGCGGACGCGTGCGCGGCGCTGTTCGCCGACGGCGGCCGGCTGGGCTACGTCGACGGCCGAGTTGATGAAGGCGCCGCGACGGTGCGCGAGCGGCTGCGCGAGTACTTTGCCGATCTGAGCTCGACGACGCATACGCTCCGTGAGCACTGGCACGAGGACCGCGTGTGGATCGGCGAGATCGAGGCGAGCTACGTGTTGGCTGACCGATCGCTGCTCGGACCGGTGTCCAAGGTCTTCATCGTCCGCATGGCAGCCGAGGGCATCGAGGATCTCCGGATCTACGCTGCGGTCGAGCCGTCGTTTCACGAGACCAGGATCCGCCACGAACGAGAGCAATACCGTGGGATGATGGTAGGCGGACGGTGGCTGCCACCGTTGTGACGAGCGCCACAACGGGATCGTTCCTCGTGAGCGGCGCTGTGCTCAGTGCGCGTCAGCGTCGTCGTCGCAGGACGATGGATGACTAGCGTGGGTCTGCTCGCATGATGGACAACGGCGCTAGAGCCGCTGCCCAGCATCAGAGAGTGCAAGCACATGAGCCCTCGCGAACCCATGACGATCGCCGCCGCGTCGTGGCGGTGGGCGATCTCGAGGATCGCCTTCCATACAGGGCCGGTGGCCTCGACGGGAGGATGTCCCGGATCGCGTGGAATTTCGGTGGCGGTCCGGTGTGGTGTGACTACGCGGCGGCGACGATAGCGGTCTCCTCGGTCTGAACGTGGTTGGGCTGGGGAGGAGTGAGTTCGCG
>Ga0182024_10019438_pt1 | contig 12520 bp, 12 predicted proteins | sample P32metaG_FD_120480 | JGI IMG/M metagenome (GOLD analysis project Ga0182024, IMG submission 120480) | Permafrost microbial communities from Stordalen Mire, Sweden - P3-2 metaG (Illumina Assembly) | ecosystem: Environmental > Terrestrial > Soil > Wetlands > Permafrost | place: Sweden: Stordalen... | reverse complement strand
TACGGTCAGTGAGATCGACGCGTCGACCGGCAAGGTCGTCAGAAAGATCAAGGTCGGCAAAGACCCCGGGGACGTGTCGTCGGATGGCACCCACGTGTGGGTCACGAACTACGGCGACGATACGGTCAGTGAGATCGACGCGTCGACCGGCAAGGTCGTCAAAACGATCAACAAGGTCGGCCGCCGGCCCGAGGGGGTGTCGTCGCATGGCACCCACGTCTGGGTCGCGAACTACCACGGCGATACGGTCAGTGAGATCGACGCGTCGACCGGCAAGGTCGTCAAAAAGATCAAGGTCGGCCGCCGGCCCGGTGCGGTGTCGGCGCATGGCACCCACGTCTGGGTCACGAACTCCTACGGCGATACGGTCAGTGAGATCGACGCGTCGACCGGCAAGGTCGTCAGAAAGATCAAGGTCGGCAAAGACCCCGGGGACGTGTCGTCGGATGGCACCCACGTCTGGGTCACGAACGACTTCAAGCACGGTACGGTCAGTGAGATCGACGCGTCGACCGGCAAGGTCGTCAAAAAGATCAAGGTTGGCCACGACCCTTACGGCGTGTCGTCGGATGGCACCCACGTGTGGGTCGCATCCAGCGTCGACGATACGGTCAGCGAGATAAAGATCAGCAAGCGTTGAGTGGTCCCGAAGCTCACAGGCCGGACGCTCGCAGCGGCGAAGACGGCGTTGAAACAGGCCGATTGCGCCGTTGGAAAGATCACGAAGCGCAAGTCATCGACCGTGCCGAAGGCGAGGGTGATCTCGAGCAGCCCCAAAGCGGGAAGCAAGCACAAGGCCGGCACCAAGTCGCGCTCACCGTTAGTCGCGGGAAACACTGACCACAGCCGCGCGCCAAGTTGGCCAGAATCCTCCCGTTCAAAGCGGCGCTTCGACGCCTCGCCGCGAGCTTGCCGCCTTGCAACCTACTCTTGCGCACCCGCGGAGCGTGATGGGCTGCCCAAAGGCCGGCTCGCGGACCGCCCAAGCGGTCGTTTGCCCCGGCGCCGCTCTTGACTGGTGCGCGCGACGACTTGCATGAGCGCGAGCGTGGACGCGACCGCACAGTCACTGAGGTGCGAAGCGGTCACGATCTCGGCCCTGTCGCGATTCGCGACCGCGACCCCTCCCGGACAGACGCAGCCACGGACCAAGACGATAAGCCGGCTGCCGCTTTCCATGCAACTCAGCAGCGCCGCGCAGCGATCTAGACGCGCTCAGCGCCGGCTCGAGTTGGCCAGTCGGATCCTCAGTGGGAGGACGCCGGTGTCGGCGAGGGCCGTACGTAGGGAACCGCGCGGATCTGCACGCTGCCCGACGAGCTGTGCTTTCGGCGACCTGCGGGGACGGTTCCCGATGTTTGTGGCGGACTTCACGGGTCCGAGGTCCGCGTTCAGCGGTCCTCCGGGCTTCTTGCCGAAAGATGCGCGTCGCGAGGAAAGTGAGTCGTGAGCGGCGACCTCATGCCCTGACGCTCGCCCCAGGCCAGGGACGTGGATCGCTCGACGTAGGATCGACGACATGTCCCGGCAGCTTGTCGCGTCACTCGAGAACAAGCTCCATCCGGGGCCGGTTGAGCTTGATCTGGAGCCGGTCAGGGAGGTAATCACCGCGGCAGAGGATGAGCTACGGCTGGGGGCGATCGAGGATCGGGATCGATGCTGCGGGTACTTCCCCGCGCTGGCCGGTATGACCGGGATCCGCACTGAGCTGCTCGCGTGTTCCGTATTCGCAGAAGCGCTCCCCGCGATCTCGCATGCCGGAATGACCTACCGGTTCAACTTCCTCCGGCTCTCGCTGGTTCGCCAGAGTGCCGATCCGGCCTTCCACCTGGACTCGGATGCCGCCACCGCGCTGACCGGTGACGTGGGCAGTCTGAACGAGCGAGAGGTCCTGCGACTGCTCCTGAACCTGAGCACCCAGGAGGAGCGCGTACTGCATTACCTCGACGTGGATCCGCAGACCACCAACCTCATCGCGGAGGGATCGTACGTCCGCGCCATGGATCCCGAGAGACTGCACACGCGCGCCCGCGTCGCGGTTATCCCACCCCGCAGGGGCACGACAGTTTACGGCCTGACGTTTGCGTCAAATCGAGTGCTGCATTCCGGGCTCGACGGTGAGCACGGACACTTCATCGCCGCCTACGGCACGGAGACCGCCGACCGTGGCGGAGCCGGTTGACGCTCGTGGAACACCGTCAGGAAGCGGTCGCGAAGTGCGCGCTGAGCCGCCGGGGAGAGGGACCGGTGCCCGTAGACCCGCTGGTGGAGCTCGCCCGGCCTACGCCTCCCGCGGCGCCCGTGGGCTAGGGCGAGGTTGTCAAACACGAGCAGATCGCCCGGACGCAGGGGGACCTCGACGTGGACCGCGTCGACATCTAGGCCGAGACACTCGAAGAAGTTCAGCTCGGCGGCCAGCGTGTCGAACTCCATCCCACACAGAAAGCCCGGCGTGGACCTGACGCTCGGGAGCCGCGCCGCGTCGGCCGCGGCCTCGACAACGCGTGCCAGGCTGCCTTCGCAATAGTCGCCCGCGTCATCCCACGCCCCGTGGGATTCGCCGTACGCGATCAGGTTCTCGAGAAGCGTCGCCCGGTCCGGCCAACTCCGCTGGCGAAGAAGAGCGTCCAGCGGTACCAACCGCGTCACCGCCGTGACCCTGACGGCGGAGCGCGGAATGAAGAGCGCCGTGTACCGAGCGACATCCTGATTGCGCAACGGGCGGAAGGGGACGCCGAAGTCGAAGTGGAGCGTCTGGAAGTCCCGGGTCGCCTCGCCATCGGGCGGCGGAAGGACGAAGTCGCCGATCACGTTCAGCGCGTCATGACCGCTTGATGCGGCGCACTGCTCGATGAGCTCGTACGACTTAGCGAATGCCGCGGCAGGAGCATCAAACGCCGACCGAATCCAGACAAAGCCGGACTCGCGAAGAGCAGAGCATGCGCCGGTCACGCCCCGATTGTCGCTCATGCGGCGAAGACGGCCCCCGGCGCTCTGCAAGAAGAGGCCGCTGCATTGCTTCGACGAGGAGGAAGCAGCGATCCGGCCGAACTCTACGTATGCAGTACCCCGGTCCTGCGCGCTGCCTCGTCCGCCTCGCTTCCGGCGAGTGGGAGGTCGCGCTGGAGGAGCCCTTCGTCGCCGATCCGATCGTGCGCCTACATCGAGGACGTAGGCGGATGCAATCGTCCGCGTTCTCGTCAGTCCGTACGGATCACTCCAAGAGGATTGACCTGGACCGTGGCTGAGCCCCGACCGTAGGCGGTTGAACGTTCCGCCAAGGCAACGGACTGTCGCGCTCGCGGTAACTTCGGCCGCTCGCGGCTCCCCGCGCATGCCCAGCCGCGTGGTAGCTTGGCGCTTGTGCCGCCTGCGAGCCGTTTCCGGTCCGGAGCGCGGCGGCCTCCGGGATCGCTTTCAGGCGTCGTCTGTGCTAGCGGAGCTGCGATGCCCTCGCGAGGCGGAGGGACTTCAAGAACGCCCTTCTGAGGGACGTGCCCGTGACTTGGGCGTGCTCACGCTTGCGGCGGGCGTGCTCACGCTTGCGGCCCCACGGGTCTTAGCCGTCGCTGTTGCGCGCCGAATGAACGCGCCGCCAGTGCGGACCTGGAATGTCGCCTGCTTGATCATTGCCTTGCGAGCGTTTGCGTCGGCCATGGTGCTTCAGTCTCCTTCGATCGAGTTCTGAGAAGGATCCTCTCCGTCCCGGACAGACGAATCTGAGTGCTGCTTGTGCTTTCCGAAGTGCTCTACCGCAAGCAATTCTTTCCATCTGTATTCCCGCGCCTCCGGCCTGAACGGCGCAAGACCGCCGTCCGAAAGCACTGGCGGCGCGGTCCGTTTGTTGAACACGACTTTTCGCCCGTCGTCGTCCTTTCTCGCGGGGTGCTCGAGATGCTCACGGGCCGCTGCGTCGAACATCTCGCGATATCGGCTCGGCGCGACGCCGACAAACGCCTCGAATATCACCTTCTTGTCGTCCAGTTCACCCGGCCCGATAGCGATCGAGTCTGAGTGCAGCCGCTCAGCGCGGCTCTTCGTGTACGGCTCGATGAACACGACCCGGGCGATGCCGGTAGCAACGATGTGGCGCGCGCAGTTATGGCACGGGAACGTGGTCGTGTAGAGAGTGGCGTCTTGAACCGGCACTCCGCGGCGCGCGGCGTCAAGCAGCGCGTTCATCTCCGCGTGCACAGCCCGCCCGAACTCGGTCAAGTCCTTGAGGCCGCCAGCGCGGAGAATCCCCGGCAGCTGCTCCCTCAACACCGTTCGAACTGCGTCAAGCCACCCCGCGATATCAGAGCCCTCGTGCCCCTCAGCAAGCTCGATCACGGCCTCGTTGAGTTCAGCAGCGTTCTCGTCGATATGGTCGGCGAGCCTCTCGGCGAGTTCGTCGAATTGCTTTCGGTTGGTGTCGATGTCGCCAATCTCGAAATCGCGGTGCCCCTCGCCGTCCTCCTCCCAATGCGAGCCGCCACCAGCAGCAGGGACCTCGTTCGCGCCAACGGCGATTATTGAACCGCCGCGCGTCGCGATCGCGGCCCCAACTTGTCTGCCGAACTCCGCGGAGCGCAAGGCTGCTCCGGCTGCGAGATACTGCCCGTGCTCATCTCGTGTGGGTGTGCGGAAAGGTGAGCCGAATAGAATCTCCATTGTCCGCTTGAGGTCCTCGCGCGCGACGTCGCGGTTCCAGCCGCGAATAAAGAAGTCGCCGCGGTGGAACGTGCCGCTGACGTCCTGACCGCGCTTCCCTTCTTCCTTCTCATCACGGTCGACTAGCTCCTCGGGCGAGTGTGTCCAGGTGCTCTCGTCTCCCGTTCCGCGCGAATCTTCGATCTGCGCGCGCAGGTAAGCAATGCGCTCCTCCTTAGGGCTATAGGCCGCAACCACGACGAGCCGAGGCCCGTACACCGCGCGGAAGGTCGCGAGTTCATCTTGGGTCTTGAGCGAGCGAAGCACGAAGGCAACACGATCGAGCGGCGGCGGGAGATCCGCGGCGCCCGTGCTGTCCGCCGGGTCACCACCCTCGGCCGCCGGAGTCGGGACCGGCTCACCCGCGCGCTCGTAGCGCGTCGCCGCGATGTCCGTGATGGCGTGAAGGGCAAGCGCGTCTCCCCGGCCCCAGCTTTCGCGCAACTCGTCGCCTGCACTCATCGCGTCCCATAGGGCCTCGTCAAACGGTCTTTTGAAGAAGTCATCGCCGGCTTCCTCGGCCAAGTAGTCGCTCAGCCGCAACGGGATCGTCTCGTAGGCGTAGCCGCTCAACGCCACTCTCACCTGGTCGACGATCATTCCTATATCCGTGCCAACGGCTGCAACGAGCGCGACGATCAGCTCGTTGGCGTCGGGGTCACCGATCTCTTCGTCCTTGGCCACCCCCATATCTCAGCAAACGTATCCGAGTGACCACCCTGGCGGCTACTTCTTGATCAGGCTCGGAGTCCTAGACCAAGTGCCATGCGTCCTATACCAGTGCGACCGTTTTGCGAGTCGCACCGCCTCGCGACACGCGATCGGTTCGGCGACACCTCGATCGCTCCCGGTCGCCGACGCGTGGCTAGTCCTTTGCCACGACGCGGTAGAGCCCGGTGCGTGACCCGACTCGTTCGACGCCGCGGGCCCGGCCGATACCCGTGAGGAAGCTGTTCACCGGGTCTCGGCCGGCAATCTCGTACCCCTCGGCCCGGAGCAGCGCGAACCATTCGCGGTAATGGACCGCTTGGTCGTGGCCGATCCGGCGGCGAAGCACCTCGACCGCCACTCCCTGGAGGCGTTGACCTTTGAGCTGGCGATCGAGGCGCTCTAGGCGTAGCTGTGGGCGGCGGTCCGACAACTCCTCGATCTCCCGCAGCAGACGTTCCTCATGGGCTAGCTGCTGCTCAAGGTGCTCCAGCACGTCGCGATGCATCGTCGCTCGCTGACGAAGCTCGTACACCCGCTGCACCAAAGCCTGCCGCTCGCCCTCGAGGATCTGATCACTGCGGCTGACCAGATCGCTCTCGGAACGGTCGTTGCTCACAGCCTCAAGCTAGCTCGTTGACCGGACGGATCCGCCCCAGGTTCAGGTTCCGTCCGATGCCCCTGATTCAGTTGTGGCTGTGTACCACGCAGCCACAACGTCGCGTCTGGGATCCGCTCGCGTTGGTCGTCTGGATGCCGTGCGGCGGAGGCCTTGGGCCTGACTGCCGTGGCGACGCCCATGAAACCGAAAGTTCAGTGACTGGGAAGGGGTAAGGAGCTATGCCAGCGACCAACGTTCAAGGTGGGATTCTCGACCAGGCGCCCGAGCACGTGCTCGCCGCCGCACTGTCGTTCGTCGCCCCAGATGTGCCCAGCTGCCAGGCTGCCTTCCAGAACCTGCTCGAGCTCGTGCGCCGCGAATTGGCCGCCGACATCGACGAGATCGACCCCGACAGCAATCCCAGCATTCCATCAGCTGACACCGGTGAGCTTGGGGTCGAGACCGGCTACGACACGACGCGGCTGACCATCACGGTCGGCGTGTCAGCGTCAGGCTTCCAGCGGCTCGGCGTTCCAGCGAACGAGCTCCCGCAGGACCTCATCCCGATCAACTGGGGATGGTTCAACGACACCCCCGCCAACCCCAACGAGGGGGATCTCGTCCTGCAGATCTGCGCCGACAGCAGCTACATCGTCGAGCACGTACTCCGTCGGATTGAGCACGAAGAGACGGCCGCCTTCACCATCGTCTGGACACTCACCGGCGAGCAGCGTAACGGAGCCAACCACGGGGAGCCGCTGACCGCCGACTCTGCACGAGCGCTCATCGGATTCCATGACGGCCTCTCCAACCTCGACCCCAAAGACCCGACCGATCAGCAACTCATCTTCGTCAACCAAGACAACGCCCCCCCGTACCCCGCCACCCCGGAGGGGCAGCAGCCTGGCCCCCAGCCTGGCCAGCCGGGCTACGGCCAACCCGGCCAGAGTGGCCCCGTCTTCCCTAGCGATCTCCGCCAACCACCAGCCCAGGCAGAGCCAAGCTGGACCAAGGACGGGACATACCTGATGGTCCGCGCCAGCCTGCTCAACATCAGCTCCTGGGACCAGCAGCAGCTGGAACAGCAACAGCAGACGATCGGCCGCTGGAAATACTCGGGCGCGACGCTCGACAACACCAACAGCCCCGCCCATCGACGCGACACTCCTGCGTTTGCCACAAACCCGTCCGACGTAGCCGTCCCACTCAACAGCCACATCCGGCGCGCCAACCCGCGCGCACTCCCCACCGACCCACAGCGGCGCATCTTCCGCCGTGGCTACCCGATCATCATCGGCACACCGCAAGGCACGCTGGAACGCGGCCTGCTGTTCGTCAGTTTCGGACGCAGCCTCAGCACCCAGGCGGAGTTCATCATGCGTGCCTGGCTGAAGAACCCCAACTTCCCGCAGCCCAACACCGGCGTCGATCCACTCTTCGGAATGGAGACCGGAGTCCTGGCCGGTGGCTACTACTTCGTCCCGCCCGTCGCCGATCCCACACAACCGTGGAACATCCAGATACCTGGAGTCTGATCGCCGTCGTGACATCCGGCACGCTCTAGAGACACACGATGTTGCGGCGATGACGAACTTTGCTCATCAGCAGCGCAGCGGGCGCAAGAAGCGCCCGAAGAAGCGCAAGCCGCGCGGCTCGCTCGGGATCGCTGGCGACCTGGAGCGGCTGCTCATCCATCGGCAACTCCAATGCCTGAGGGTGTGCGGGAGTGCGCCACGTCCAGGCCGGACCGCTGAACTAAACGAGCGAATGCGCAAGTTAACCGAGGCGGAGCGCCTCGTTGCTCTCGAGCGGCGAGGACGGCTGCGGCCGCGCTGCATTCCCACTAATGCCCGCTTCGTCGGGCATGCGGTTCCGTCAAACGATCGAAGAATGGAGATATCTATGAGTCACGGCCTCGACGGTCGCAGCAGCGACGAAGACGGCCGTATCCGCGCTAAGCGCAGCGACACCAGAGTGAGCACCCTCGCTGAGACCTACCCGGAGTTTCAGGACCTTCCGCGGAACAAGACCCTTCGCGAGCTCAAGCAGCAGCTCGGCACTGAAAGTCTCGATCAGACTCGGAGGGCACTACGAGACAGAAACAAGTAGTGGTGCCAGTCGATACGAGCCAGTTCGGTGCAGGATGCGACGGCACGCTTCGCGGCTCGCGGCGGCGCCGAGCACAATAAGAACTGGCTCCGTCTAGCTCACGTTCTAGATGTAGTTCCTGATCACGTTGTTCCGCCGGTGAGGTAGCCATCCGGTGCTCCTTGGAGGCTGAAGGTGCTCAAGCCATCAGTCCCAAGGAGGACACCGGATGAAGCTGCACCGTAACGCCAAGCTCAGCGTCAAAGGCCGAGAGTTGCTCGTAGAGCGCGTGTTGCGCGCGGGGTGGTCGCTGACGCAGGCCGCCGAGGCGGCCGGAGTCAGTGACCGCACGGCGCGCAAGTGGCTCGCCCGCTACCGGGCCGAAGGCCCTGACGGGTTGCTCGATCGCTCCTCGGCGCCGAACCTCGTGGCCAATCGGGTGGATGAGCGACGGGTCGAGGTGATCGCTGCGCTGCGGCGGTTGCGGATGACCGGCGCGGAGATCGCCGAGACCTTGGATATGGCGCTCTCGACCGTCTCAGGGATCCTGACCCGGATCGGGCTGGGCAAGCTCGGCCGGCTCGGCCTTGAGCCCGCACAGCGCTACGAGCGAGCTCGTCCCGGTGAGCTGATCCACATCGACGTCAAGAAGCTCGGCCGTATCCAAGGCGGCGCCGGCAAGTACTGGCGCTCAGAACCGCGCCAGCAGCCCCGACCCACCCGCACCGATGCCGCCGGGGTCCGCCGCCGGCAGTTCGGCTGGGAGTTCGTTCATGTCGCGATCGACGACGCCACCCGCCTGGCCTACGTCGAGGTCCTCGCCGACGAAAAGGCGATCACCGCAGTCGGGTTCCTCCGCCGAGCGGTCGCGCACTTCGCCAGCTACGGCATCGAGGTCGAGCGGCTGATCACTGACAACGGCTCCGCCTACCGCTCGACCATCCACGCGATCGCCTGCCGAGCTCTCGGGGTCCGACACCTCCGGACCCGCCCTTACCGACCCCAGACCAACGGCAAAGCCGAACGCTTCATCCGGACCATGCTCGGCGGCTGGGCCTACGGCGCGATCTACCGCTCAAGCGACGAACGCAACGCCGCCCTCGCCGGCTGGCTCGACTTCTACAATCGCCGCCGACCACACGGCGCCCTCAGCCACAAGCCACCGTTAGCCCGCCTACACGAGCTGAACAACCTCCTCGGGTCCTACATCTAGAGCACATCAGGCCCTTCCTCGCCACCATCGCTTTCACCTCGCCGGAGCCTCGAAGTCTGTGACCCCTTTTGGCGACAAAACATGCGCCCGGCTCACATGGACACGGCTCCATCCGCTTCCGCCGCAATCCTTTGGAGCGTGTCAGCGGTTACCCCAGGAGCCAACCCTCCTCCGCCCGCCGGAGGCACTCCTACCGGCCGCATGCCGGGCTGGGTCTTCTGGGTTGCGCTCGGTTGGCTCCTGCTTCTGCTCGCGCTATTCGTCGTCTGGGTGACGGCACCCGGCTTTCGCCATGCCTTCCCGCATAGCTACGGACACATCCCGGTTGAGGTCCCTTGGTTCGGAGCGGTAGGTGGCTGCCTGGTCAGCTTCGGCGGGATCTTCCGCTACAACCGCCAGTGGAACCCGGCCTACGAGTACTGGCATCCGGTGCGCCCGCTCATTGGCATGTTCACCGGCGGGATCGCGTGCGTGTTGCTTCTGGCGCTGCTGCGCGCTGCGTCGGGTCACAACGTCGGGAATGACCCCTCGGTGTACGACGCCGCCGCGTTTGTATTCGGGTTCGCTGAGTCCGCTTTCAGGCAGCTCGTCAAGGCTCTCACCGACGTCTTCGTGAAGCCGGGCGGTTCGAGCGCGCGCGGGCAGGCGCCGCCTCCACCCACCGCTCCCCCACCGCCCGCCCCCACACTGAGCGGTCCTCCGTCGCCGTGACCGTGTGACCCGTGCGTACCCTTGGTGCATGGACCGAGTTCCAGTACCCGAGTATCCCGCTATTCCGCCTGAGGTCCTCACGGTTGCTCCCTCGCGTCGACGTCGACCAGTGGTGGTAGACGCCAACTCGCTCATCGAGGATGCGCTTTGGCGAGCACAAACCGGCTTCAGTGCGCTGACGTACCTGGCCGAGGAGCAGCTCATCTCCGTGGTGGCGCCGGCACACGTCGCCGCGGAGGTACGTGAGCATCTGCCGGCGGTCGCCGCTCGCACGGGCTGCGAATCTGCCATCGAGGTCTTCGAGATGGCGCATCTACCGCTCATCCACGTCGTCGAGCTGCCGTCGGAGCTGCCGGCTGACGCTCGTGTGGCTGGCGTGGCGATGCGTGACGCCGACGATGCACCGCTGGCGCACCTCGCAACGCTGCTGGCACCGGCGGTGGTCCTTACGCGTGACCGTCATCTCACCCGCGAGGGATTCGGGGACGGGGATTGGCTTACCACCATCCTCCTGCTGCGGCGCCTCGCGGAGCTGGACACGATGTTCTATGGGGGAAGCCGATTCGTCTGGCTGTTCAGCATCTACCTCCCTGGGCTGGGGGTCACCAGCTTGGTCCGCAGGCTCGCGCGGTCGAGGATTGCGCTCGGTCTAGCGCTTGGGCTCGAACTTGGCGGCGCGGTCTGGTTCCGAAACCAGCTGCGTTCCGCCGCGGCCGATGCTTGGGAAAGAGTCGCTCCGGTGTTGGAGCAGACGACCGACGCGGTGACCAAGATGCTGGAGGACCGTGCCCGGATCGAGGAGGCGCTTCAGGCGCGACTAGTGCTTCCCGCCCTGGCTCCCAGCGCCGAGTCGGCGATCGCTCGGCTTCTAGCGGAGCGCGGCGGCCCAGTGCCAAGTGAGCGAATCCACGCCGCCCTTATCGAGCGGGGCCACGACATCTCGCTGACAATGACGCGACGGACGCTGCGAGCGCATCCGTCGTTCGTCGCGGTCCCTGGCCACGGGTTCCAGCTCGGACGCACACTGCTCTCCTCTATCGAAGCTCCGGTTAGGCTGGGAGCATCGGGTCCTGAACCCGGATGCCGCAGCCGACACAAAGGCGGCTAGGCCGAGGGGCCTCTTTGTCCCGAGGCCTCCCAGTAGGCACGAGCGATGCGCTCGCTTTCGGCTTCGCTGAGCCGGATTGTCGCGACTACCTGCATTGATGTCATGTGGCCATCGCACAGCGCGGCTGCGGTTCAGTGCTGCGCGCGGGAAGCGCAACCGAATCCTTGCTGCCGGCAGAAGCAACCGCGCGGTAGGCTTGATCGCACTCACAACGATCGACCGAGGGCAAGCGTGAGGAACAAGCGCGGGGCAGGAGTCGTTGCGGCAGCGGGTCTAGCCGCGGCGGTACTTGGCGCGGGAGCGATTGCCAGCGCGGCGACGAGCACGAACGGTGACGCTCTCACGAAATATGGGCCAGCACGGGTGAGGGTCCCTTACAGCCGGATCTACGCCTTCAAGGCCAAGTGTGCGGCGCTGCCCTGCAAGATCTGGCTAGGGCAGCACTTCTACGCAGGCCACAGACCGCTTCGCGCGCTTCGTGAGTTGGAGCCGGGGCCCATCAAGATGAACCAGAACGGCTTGCCCGGCGATCCCTGGGTCACCTGGTACGCCAAACGGGACTTCAATCAGAAGCTCTTGAGGGCTGATCTCGCCAAGTACCACCGTCTCACCCTGAAGCTCACGGGCACGATTACCGACGCCAAGGGCGGGTCGGCGACGGCGACGGCGACGGCGACGGCGACGGCGAGGCGGACGATCATCCTCGTTCCCGCGCCGCTGACCGTGTTCATCGCTGGGTCCTATCGCGGCCGGCGCCCGAGCACCATCGATATTTCCGGGGACGCCGGCAATATCGTCACCGGCCTCCACTGGACGAAGTGGACGGCCTCCTACGCCAGGGGCCACGGGACCAGCAACATCCAGGGCTGCGTCCCCGACTGCGCCTCGGGCTCCGAGACGCCGGTGGCGACGTCAATCACGCTGAAGAACCCGTCGTCGCGTGGCTACTTCACGAAGCTCGTCGAGCATCGCAATGGCCAGACCGAAACGTTCACCTACACGCCCGGCCACTACCCGGACAACTGGCCCGGCGATGCGTCGTAGTTAACCCCGGAGATACCCGTGGGATCGGGGCGGGCCGACCGATCCCGCGTCCCGATTCCGTCGGGAGCCCATACGCCCCATACCGTCTGTACATGGGTTGCGGAACAACCGAACCCAGGTCTCTTCAGCCCCGTTGCCGAGAGTCGCGCAAATCGCCGAACCCGAGACTGCCAGCAACTGGACCACCTAGGCAATCGCCCAATCCTGCGCACCAATCTGCGAGCCCCGCTTCCGGCGACAGCCGGGGCCTCGACTCCTGTTCGCTATCGACGACGTCTGGCTGAAGCGAGCGATCGCGTTCGTGGCAAAGCACTCGCCCGGTCGCGGCGGCCGTGACGACTCCTGCTGGGCGAAT
>Ga0182024_10019437_pt1 | contig 12520 bp, 10 predicted proteins | sample P32metaG_FD_120480 | JGI IMG/M metagenome (GOLD analysis project Ga0182024, IMG submission 120480) | Permafrost microbial communities from Stordalen Mire, Sweden - P3-2 metaG (Illumina Assembly) | ecosystem: Environmental > Terrestrial > Soil > Wetlands > Permafrost | place: Sweden: Stordalen... | reverse complement strand
TGGTGCATCCTGACCGTTTGGGTGCGGGGCGCTCATCTCCCGCCGTTCCCGACATCCGCCAATCTGACGTTTGCGCCGGAAGCTTTGGGCTGGCTGCGCTTCAGCCGCTTGCCGCATACCATCGCGCTGATCGGGATCCTGATCGGTCTCGGACATTCCGTTCTCGCTATGAGCGGTGAGGAAACTCTGGCCCAAGTCTATCGCGAAGTCGAGCATCCCAAGCTGCCCAACCTGGAAAAGGCGGGGCTGGTCATATTCGTCTACAGCCTGATTTTCACGGCAGGCGTTTCATTTTTTGCTTCCATGATCATTCCGGATGCGGTTCGGCCGCAGTATTTTGGGAATCTCATTAGCGGCCTGGCACTGAATTTTGTCGGCCCATTCAACCTGAAGCTGGCCTTTGAGGGGTTTGTCGTGCTCGTCGGCGTCCTGATGCTGGCCGGAGCCGTCAATACCGCAATCGTGGGCTCGAACGGCGTCCTGAACCGCGTCTCCGAGGATGGCATCCTCCCGCACTGGTTTCGCCACCCGCATCCCCGCTTCGGAACTTCCTACCGGATGCTCAATCTCGTCGTGGGTCTGCAGCTCCTCACGATCATTCTGAGCCGGGGCGACATCTTCGTACTCGGCGAAGCGTATGCGTTCGGTGTGATGTGGAGCTTCTCGATGAAAGGGCTGGCGGTGCTGGTGCTTCGGTACAAGCAGCCGGGGAAGCGTGATTTCCGTGTGCCGCTGAATTTCACGGTGGGGAATACGGAGATTCCCGTCGGCCTTGGCCTGATTACGCTGGTGCTCTTTTCATTGAGCATTATGAATCTCTTCACCAAGCAAGTGGCGACGATTGCGGGAGTGGCATTCACTCTGGTTTTCTTCACCGTGTTTGAAATCTCCGAGAAAATCACTCTGAAGCACGGCGCCAAGCACCAGGAACTCGACATGTTTAACCTGGAGTCGGACGGGGAACTGACTCCCGCGGCTCTGGGCGTGCGCCCCGGGAACGAGCTGGTAATGATCCGCAACTCCAACGCGCTATATAACCTGGGCGCGGTGCTGGACCGGATCAATCCCCGCCAGCAGGATGTCGTGGTCCTGCACCTTCATGTACTTGGCCGGGCAGGCGCGGGTGGCAATGAAGTCGCACAGGAAGATTTGTTCAGCGTGAATGAACAGGAGTTGTTTACGCGCGCCCTGTCCCTGGCGGAGAAAAAGGGCAAGTCCATTCATCTGGCTGTCGCGCCCGCGACGGAAAAATGGGAAGGCATTCTGCGCGCTGCGCAAAGTCTTCAATCGTCCACGATCGCGCTGGGTTTGTCATCCTGGAGGAATATCGAGGACGAGGCGCGCATCGCGGGCCTGGCATGGGAGGCGTTGCCGGAACCGCGACCCAACCTAACTCTTGAAATTTACTCACCGGACGGCCAGGAAAAAGTTTTTTATCTTGGCCCTCACGCCCCGCGGCTGACATCGAAGGAAATCGAGTTGCTCCACGGCATCTGGCTCGAGCTCAGCAACGAAGTCGCTCCCGAGGAGCTGCATCATCACGACGTCGTGCACATCGCCCTCGAGGAGCTTCGCAAAAATATCGTGAACGGCCGCCGGGAAGAGATTATCGTTGCGCTGCGCCAACACCTCACCGAGATTCGAGTGCGCCGGAATTCCAATTCGTAATTTGGCGTGAGCAAGCCCGGGAACGCCAAACTCCCGATTGGCGTGGGAACTTCCGCGACACTACTGTCGATCATCTCTGGCCTTCAGAGCCTCGATCGAATTTAGAAACGTGCCTTGAGAGTCTGGGTTGCGTAGTCCGCAGATGCTTACGGCTGGCACGTATGATGACCTAAATGCCCACCCAAAAAAAATGAAACCTTCCACAATTTTTCCACAGGGGGGATAGAATATGATGCCGCCTCGAAAATTGCGCCGGAATGCTATGAGCACGTCTGCAAAGGGAGCCTAGATGAAAGCAATTCAAGTCCCGAAAACGGGAGGAGTGGAAGTCCTGACCTTGGTGGACATTCCAACTCCCGAGCCAAAGCCCAACCAGGTGATCGTGAAGATCGCCGCAGCGGGAGTCAATTACATTGACGTCTATTTCCGCCAGGGCAGCTATCCCGTTACCCCGCCGTTCATTCTCGGGCAGGAAGCCAGCGGTGTAGTCAGCGCCGTGGGTAGCGACGTAAAGGATTTTAAGACAGGGGACCGCGTCGCCTACACGGGGATTACGGGCGCGTATGCGGAATATGAGGCGGTGCCGGCCGACCGGCTCGTCCGCGTGCCGCCGGGCATTACGGACCACCAGGCAGCTGCGGCGATGCTGCAAGGCATGACCGCGCACTATCTGACGCACAGCACGTACCCCTTAAAAAAGGGCGACATCGCGCTGATCCATGCGGCCGCGGGCGGCGTGGGGCTGCTTCTCGTGCAAATGGCGAAGCATCTGGGGGCGACGGTAATCGGTACGGTGAGCACAGAACAGAAGGCCAAACTGGCGCGCGAAGCTGGCGCCGATGATGTGATTTTCTACACCACTCAGGATTTTGAGGTTGAAACCAAGCGACTTACCGAGGGAAAGGGAGTTCACGTGGTTTACGACGGGGTCGGTAAGACCACTTTCGATCAGGACCTCAATGTTCTTCGACCGCGCGGCTATCTTGCGCTGTTCGGCGCCTCCAGTGGGCCTGTGCCCCCCTTCGAATTGAATAGGCTCGCGCAGAAGGGGTCTTTGTTCGTCACGCGCCCTACGCTAGTTCACCATATTGCGAGCCATGAGGAGTTGCAACACCGCGCCGCGGATGTGTTTGGCATGATCGCGTCGGGTAAATTAAAGCTGCGCATCGAGTATCTTTACCCTCTGAAGGACGCGCAGCAGGCCCATACGGACCTGGAAGGTAGAAAAACGACTGGAAAATTGCTTTTGATTCCCTAATTTGGTGGGTAAACTTGGATAAGCGGAGAGAGGCGCTCGCGGGTTCCCCAATGTGCCGAGAGCGTGATTCTTGCATGCAATGGTTGCATCTTTGGTCAAAGTGCGTTAACATATTTGTTAATCCGGTTGTCTTTGGCCTGACCTTTGATTGTAATTTTCAAGGAGCCTCATGGCCCGTGTAAAAGTTGTTTCCAAACCTGCGCCCACAAATCTGGCTTCGCTGATCCGAGGTCTTTATGGCCGCGTTGCTCGGCAACTGAAGGTGGATCCCTCGTACGTGAGCCGTGTAGCACGCGGGGAACGCCAATCTGACGTAATCGAAACGTCTCTGGAGCGAGAGCTGAAGCGTATTATGGGGATGGTCAGAACAAACCATAACCATAACCACAACGGTGCAGGGCGGCATCCCGCAAAACGTTCCGGCACAAAGGCCAAGAAGAAAAGGGTAATGTAGTATCTGAAGCCGCGCTGCGGAACCTTCTGACGCGTAACGAATAAGACCGATTTGGCAATCTATTGTTGCTGCTGGGCAGGTTGCTGCGCCCTTTCCACGATTACAGGGGGTTCATGGGTTGCCAGCTTGTTTTCGTTGAGTTGCTCGCGCCCATCATCGTCAATCGCGGGGCGCACGCTCACATCCACGGATAGCCTCTGCCCCGCATGTCCTTTGTACACCCCGCGAACGGGAGCCACATCCCCGTAATCGCGTCCGTACGCAATTCGAACATGCTGCAAACCCAGCGGTTTCCCCAGCGTCGGATCAAGACCGATCCAGCCCGCATCCGGCAAGTAAACTTCCGCCCAGGCGTGGGAGGCTGATCCCCCTATAACTTCCTGTAATTTGGCGTCCGGCGAGGCCGCGCTCCCGGGAACCAGGTAGCCTGAGACGTATCGCGCGGGCAGGCCTTGTTTGCGGACCACTCCCAGAAGCAAGTGGGCGAAGTCCTGGCATACGCCCGCCCCAACCGCAAGAGAGTCCTTGATGGAAGAGTTGACGTGCGTCGCACCCTTGACGTACTTGAATTTTCCGTGAATCAAGGCTGAAGCCTCTTTCACGAATCCTGAAATAGTACCGTCGCTGCCGAGGATGGCGGCATTGATGAGCTCATCCAGCTGCGGGACATGAGGGACGTATCCCGTCGGGACGATGAAGTCGAGAAATTCTTCCTCCAGATCCACCCGGTGCTCTTCGAGTTCAGAGAGTTTCATTCCGCCCGTCGGCAATAGCGGCGCGTCGTGCGCCAGGACGACGGACTCGGCCTCAATCTTCAGGTGGTAGTGTTCAGGAAGAATGTTGAATTGATGGACCCAATTCCCGAACGAATCGCGATAGGAAGTGCCGCGCGATACAGGGTCGGTGAGAAGACGGAACGACAGGCAGCTCTGCGTTTCGTCATGGATGGGCCGCAGACGGACCTCATTGTAGCTTTCCGAGACCGGGCCGTCGTACCGGAATTCCGTGGCGTGGACAAGATGATATCGATTCATGCGACCACCGCGTAGTAGAAGTAGTTTCGGGCAATGTCCTCGCCAATTGCTCCGCACATCTGCAGCATGTCGTTCAAATAGGAATGCAGGCCCAGTTGAAAAATTTCCGTGATCCGGTCATAGCGCAATCGTTCGAGAACTTTTCCTGTCAGGCGTTCGGCTTCATTCGCGTAGGAGCCTGCTCCCGTGCCGCTAATGGCGCGCAGGCCGGCCTGCACCTCGGTCATGCTGAAGCGGATCGAACGCGGATGAAGCGGGTGCATGATCAGCATTTCCGCGACTTTTTCGGGCTCGATCGAGGAATGGTACTTCCGGTGGTAGGCCTCGTAGGCGCCGACGGATTTGAGCACGGCCATCCACTGATGATTGTCGCCGCCGCCGATTTCCGCGGGCGCGTCATACAGGATGTGATACTGGACGTCGACGAGCCGCGCCGTCATTTCCGCGCGCTCGATGAACCAGCCGATGCGGAGAAATTCCCAGCCTTCGTCGTGCGGCAGGGTCGCGTCGGTAACGCCGTGAAAGCGGTGGCTGCCAAAACGGATGGAGTCGCAGAAGCGATGCGGCCCCGCTGCCATCTCCTCGTCAGGATTGAATCGGTTCACGGTGAAGTAGAAGCTGTTGATATCCTCCCACATTTCACGGGAAATATAATCGCGAATGGTGCGCGCGTTTTCGCGCGCCTTGGTGATGCACTGGACGATGGAGCTGGGATTATCCTGGCGAAAGGCGAGAAATTCAAAAACGGCGCGCGCGTCGGCTTCTCCATATAGCGCCCGGAAGCGTTCCTCTTCTCCGGCCATGACGATCAGGGGATCCCAGTGCAACCGGTACTTGTCCTTGGATTGTTCGAGGACCGTGTGAAAATTGACGTCGAGGATACGGGCTGTGTACTCCGCCCGCTCGATGTAGCGAGCCAGCCAGAACAACGACTCGGCGATTCGCGAGAGCATCATTCTTCCCCGAAGAGCACCCAGGTGTCCTTGCTGCCGCCGCCCTGGGATGAATTCACAACCAGCGAACCTTCTTGCAGCGCCACGCGGGTGAGGCCACCGGGCACGATCGTGACTTTCTCCCCGTCATAGAGGCAATAGGGACGAAGATCGACGTGGCGCCCGGCAATCATGCCGTGCGCCGGATCGTAGGAGGGGACCCGGGAAAGGGGAAGAACGTGTTGCGCGATGTAGTTGCGCGGGTCCGCCTTAATGCGCTGTTCGAAATCATCAATGCGGTCGCGATCCGCCGTCGGGCCCATGAGCATCCCGTAGCCGCCGGACTCGCCCACGGCCTTGACGACGAGCTCCGGCAGGTGATCCAGAACGTACGCCAGGTCTTCTTTTTTCGAACAAAGGTACGTGTCTACGCTCCTCAGAATCGGATCTTCTCCGAGGTAGTAGCGGATAAAGGTGGGGACGTAGGCGTAGATGGCCTTGTCGTCGGCAACGCCGTTGCCCACGGCGTTGGCAAGCGCCACATTTCCCGCCCGGTAGGCTCCCATCAAACCGGGGACGCCCAGGACGGAATCCGGCCGGAAGGTGAGCGAGTCGAGGAACTCGTCATCGACGCGGCGGTAGATCACGTCGACGCGCTTCAGGCCGTGAATGGTCTTCATGTAGACGATGCCGCCGTCCACGATCAAGTCGCGGCCTTCGACGAGTTCGATGCCCATCTGCTGAGCGAGGAAGCTGTGCTCAAAATAGGCGCTGTTGTAAATGCCGGGCGTCAGCAGGGCGATTTGCGCGTCATTTCCACCGCGGGGAGACAGGCTGCGCAGGATGCGGGCAAGCTCCGCGGGATAGTGGTTGACAGGAAGAACTTCGTACTCCTGAAACGCGTCAGGGAACGTGCGCATCATGACAAGGCGGTTCTCGAGCACGTAGGAAATTCCGCTGGGCGTGCGCACGTTGTCTTCGAGGACGCAGAATTCGCCGGTCTTGGAATCACGCACGAGATCGATGCCGCAGATGTGCGTGTGAATCCCCCGCGGCACTTCAATGCCGATCACTTCACGCAGGAAATGTTTGCACGAATAGACGAGCGAGCGGGGAATCTGGCGGTCGGCAAAGATGCGCTGCTTGCCGTACACATCCTGCAAAAATAAATTCAGAGCTACGACGCGCTGGGCGAGGCCTCGATCGATGCGCTGCCATTCGGAATTCGGGATGATGCGGGGAATCAGATCGAAGGGGAACAGCCGCTCCGTTCCGCGGCCGTCACTGTAGACAGTAAACGTTATGCCCTGGAGAAGAAAGGAAAGGTCGGCGTGCTGGCGGCGCTCTTCAAACTGCGATGGCATCATCGCGCCGAGCTTCTCGAAAATCTTGGCGTAGTGGGGGCGAGGCACGTCGGGCGCCGAGAACATCTCGTCGTAAAACGACCCGAGCTGGTAATCCCCGAATAGCCTCTGAAGAGGCATCTGTGATGGCACCGCCGTCATTATAGAATAGAACTGTACCAAGATAGGTCCCAGTTCGGAGCACCAAAGAATCTATCGGTGGTATCAGGATTTTTCGTTAGAAGGGAGTTCCCGTTCCCGGCCTTCCTGTTGAAAGCTGGGCCGGGCAACAGAAGTCCCACGTAAGATCAACATCTACAGTGAGATAGGTGGTAGAGTGGGCCAGGAGTCATGCGCTGGGAGTGGTGTTACGATCCCAGATTTGCTATTGTCTCCTGCCGGAATCGGCCATTGAGGAATCATCCGTCCTCCGATTTCGCCGATTCGATTCTTTGCGGATTGCCCGGCGGTTTTTTCGGGTACGCGCGGCAGGGATTGTTCCGGGATTACCGTTCAGAAAGCAAGGCATGCCCACACAGTCCACACTCGTCAGTGAATTGAAGGAACGGTTCGACGCCGAGTCCTCTCGAATGCAGGAGGAATTTTACGCGGCGAAGGATGGCCTGAAATATTTGCACGAGAGGTCGGGGCTGGTGGATTCCATTTGCCGCCGTCTTTGGGCGCAATTTTTCGTGTCCGACGGTCTTGCGCCGTTCCGGATTGTACTCGCGGCCGTCGGGGATTTTGGAAGGCAAACTCTTTTTCCGTATTCGGATATCGATCTCGTGTTCCTGGCGGCAACCAACGAAGCAATAGAAAAATTCAAGGATGCAATTCAAAAGTTTTCGCACGGGATGAACGAGATCGGATTGAAGTGCAACACGACGACGGGAATCGTCCCGGAATTCGTCCAATTCGATTCCAATCATGCGGATGCGGTTCTTTCGCTCCTGGACTGCCGTTTTCTGGATGGCGACGCGGAACTGTACTCGAACCTGCGCAACCTGCTGATCCCCGAAATCATGGTCCGCGAGTCCCAAGCGCTGGTCGAGCGTCTGGCGGAATTGACGCGCAACAGCCACCGAAAGTTTGCAAACACGGTGTTCCACCTCGAGCCGAATGTGAAGGATGGTCCGGGCGGTTTTCAGGACTATGTTACGGCGTGCTGGCTTTCCTCCATGTCCGCCATAGAGAAACTTGGCGGCTGGCCCGATCCGCAAACATACTTTTCTCCCGCGAACCAATCCGCGATGGATTCTGCGCTGGCTTTCTTTGCATCCGTGCGTTGCTTCCTTCATTTCCGCAATAAACGGGACCACAACTTGCTGACCTGGGATGCGCAGGACGATGCAGCGGCCCAGAAAGTTGGGATGCAAGATGCCGATGTCAGGAACGCCACCGATTGGATGCGCATTTACTTCGGCCACGCGCGCGCCGTCGACCATCTTTCCGGACAATTGCTCGAGGAGATGCCAGCGGCTCAATCCCTTTTTTACAGGCAGCTGGAAACCTGGCGAACGGGTTTTTCCGATGAGGATTTTTCCGTTGTGGACGGCTTGATTTTTTTCCAGAAGCCGGAGAATTTATCCGACCCAGGCCTTTCTTTTCGCACGTTCCGGCTGATTGCCCAGCGCGGGTTCAAACTGAGTCCGACGGCCGAACACCAACTGGAGCTGGCGAGGCCGCAGTTGGCCGGCCGCCTCCCATCGGGCGGCGTCTTTTGGGGGTTTCTGGAAGATATTTTGCCGGAATTGCATGCAGCGGACGCGCTGCGCGCGATGCACTCTCTTCATCTGTTGACATTGTTCCTGCCGGAATTGCTGGGGATTGACGCGCTTGCGGTGCGCGAAGTTTCCCATCGTTTCACGGTGGATGAACATACGCTGCAGGCCATTGAAAATCTGCACGGATTGCGGCAATCCAAATTCAAATGGGACGAACGCTACGCCGGCATCCTCGGCGAGCTGGACCAGCCCGAATTGCTCTATCTCGCGATCCTGCTGCATGACACCGGCAAGGGCGTCACGCTTATCGACCACATTCCGGCCAGCCTGGAAATTGCCGGGAGGTGCCTTGAACGCCTGGAACTTCCCCTCGCGGACCGGGAGACTGTGCTCTTTCTTATACAGCACCATCAGGATTTGGGCGCAGGGCTCCGGCGGGATATTTTCGACCCGCGCACCGTGGCGCAATTTGCGGAAAGCATTGGCAGCCCGGAACTCCTGAAGATGCTTTGCCTCTTCACGTATGCGGACATTAAGGCCGTGAATCCGGAAGCGCTGACGCCGTGGAAAGCGGAAGATCTCTGGCAGCTCTACATCGGCACGGCCAACTATTTCAACCGCAGCGTGGATGAACGCGTCCATGGTGACGCGAACGACGAAGTCCTGAACCATCTTCGCTCGCTTGCCGCCGCCGCGGGGGAAAAGCTCAAGACGTTTCTCGAAGGTTTGCCGAGGCGATATCTTCGCACGCATCCTGTTGACGAAATTCTGCGGCACTTCGAAATGTCCGGCCGCCTCGGCCAGGATCCAGTTCAACTCGCGCTCAAGCGCACCCGCCATTGGTACGAATTGACCGTCGTGACCAAGGACCGGCCCCGCCTCTTTTCGACCGTAGCAGGCGCCCTCGCCGCCTGCGGCATGAACATTGGGAAAGCGGGCGCCTTCTCAAACGCCGGCGGCACGGTTGTGGACACATTTTCCTTCACGGACCGGTATCGAACGCTGGAGATGAATCTTCCGGCATGGGAGCGCTTCAAGACGACGGTCCACGATGTGCTTTCCGGAAAGCGCGACCTCAAGCGCATGCTTCGGGAGCGCCTCGAAGTGGAAAACGATCAGCCCGGGAAAATTTCCGGGACGCCCCAGATTCAATTTGATAATGAATGTTCCGCGCACAGCACGCTGATTGAGATCATTACGCAGGACCAGCCGGGACTCCTGTACCGGATCAGCTCGGTTTTCGCCCAGCAGGAATGCAACATCGACATCGCGCTTATTGACACAGAAGGCCAGACCGCGATTGACGTTTTCTACCTCACCACCTCGAACGGAAAGCTGGGACCAGAGCATCAGAACAGACTGCGCCAGTCCCTCGTAAGTGAATTCTCCGCGTAGGTATTGACCGAGTTTGACCACGAAAATGCCCGCTCCGTCCCGGAAAACACGGGACGGAGCGGGCGCTACGAAACCGTCATGCAGGGATGGCGGCAGGATTTGCAGCGGCCGCTCGTTTCTTGGGCGGGCAGCCGTAAGTTTATTGATACACACGATACCAGAAAAATGGTGTATGCTTTTATCATGGGCAGAACAAACATTGTGCTGGATGACGAATTGGTGCGGAAGGCACGCAAACTCACGCGGCTCAAGACGAAACGGGAGATTGTCGGCAAGGCGCTGGAATTGCTGGTGCGGTCGGAAAGCCGGAAGGGCATTCTGCATTATTACGGAAGCGGGATTTGGAAGGGCGACCTCAAGCGAATGCGCCGGAATCGCGCGTGATCCTGGTGGACACTTCCGTCTGGATTGATTTTTTCGGTTCCTCTCCCGGCCGCGCGGGTGATGAGTTGCGGCGAATGATTGACGAAGCCGAACCCTTCGCCACCACGGGCGTCATCGTAACCGAGATCCTGCAGGGGATCAGGCGGGATGTCCATCGCGTGGAAAGCTTCCTCGCGCAGTGGGAGATGCTGGAGCCGCGCCGCTTCTCAACGTACAGAGAGGCGTCCGCGATTTCGCGGCTGGGCCGGTCGAAGGGCATAAGTCTGACAACCATCGATACTTTGATTGCCGCGATCGCTCTGGAAAACCGCGCAATTCTGTTTACTCTGGACAAGGACTTCTCTCGTATTTCGCGCATGGCTCCTCTTCATTTGTATACTTTGCCCGAACTTGCAAACTAGCCAGAAATCAAAGAAACGGCGCGAGAGCCAGCGTGGTACTTTTCAAAGACACCCTTCATCCGATGGAACCATTTCGGCGTATAGTAGTCATAGAGAGATAATTGCAAGGCACAGCCAGTGCCCGGAGGATTCAGATGCTGGTCAAGCGATCCCCTGATTTGAAGTATTCGGATATTACTCCGCGCGACATATATGTGAACCGCCGCAAGTTCCTCTATGGAATGGGCTTAGCGGGCGGGTTGGCGCTGGCGGGCCAAAGCCTGGCGAGCCTGGTGAGCCCGTCGGTCCGGGCCTATGCTTCCACAAAACTTTCGGGCCTTGCTTCCAGCCCATTCAGCACGACGGAGAAGGTAACTCCCGAACAGGTCGTGACCACGTACAACAATTACTACGAATTTGGAACGGACAAAGGCGACCCTGCCAGAAACGCGCAGAAATTCGTGACGTCGCCCTGGACGGTCTCGGTGGAAGGGGAATGCGCCAAGCCGCGCAAGTTCTCGATGGACGAAATCATGAAGCTCGCGCCACTCGAGGAACGCATTTACAGGCATCGTTGCGTGGAGGCCTGGTCCATCGTGGTGCCGTGGGTTGGCTATTCGTTCAGCACGATCGCGAAACTCGTGGAGCCCACCTCCAACGCGCATTACGTGGCGTTTGAAAGTTATTTTGACAAGAGGCAGATGCCGCTGTGGGGCCGCGCGGGAATCGATCTGCCCTATGTGGAGGGCTTGAGGATGGACGAGGCGATGCACCCGCTGACGCTGCTTGCCACGGGCATGTACGGCGAGACGCTCCCGAATCAGGATGGCGCTCCTGTGCGGATGGTGATTCCGTGGAAATACGGATTCAAGAGCATCAAGTCGCTGGTGAAAATTAAATTCGTCAAGAGTGAGCCGCCGACAACCTGGAACATCACGAACGCGCATGAATACGGCTTTTACTCCAACGTGAATCCGAAGGTGGACCATCCGCGCTGGAGCCAGGCCAAGGAAGTCCGCCTGCCGGGATTCTTCAAGAATACGCCCACGCAGATGTTCAATGGCTACAGCGACCAGGTGGCGAGCCTCTACAACGGCATGGACCTGAAGAAAAATTACTAAGCGGACGCCGACCATGAATTCCATTCTGACGAGCAAATGGACGAAGGTATTCGTATTCCTGATTTGTCTTGCCCCCCTGGGCTTGCTGATCTGGGAAGCGTTTACTGGTGGGCTCGGGTCGAATCCCACGCAATTTCTCGAGCACGCCACGGGGGATTGGACGCTGCGGTTCGTGGCGATCACGCTTTCCATTACGCCGCTGCGAAAAATTCTTCGGCAGCCGCAATTGATTCGTTTCCGGCGCATGCTGGGTCTCTTCGCGTTTTTTTACGGATGCTGCCATTTCAGCGTATACCTGACGTTTGACCAGGTCTTCGACCTACACGGGATCTGGGCGGACGTGTTGAAGAGGCGCTACATCACGGTGGGATTCACGGGGTTCGTACTGATGATCCCGCTGGCCCTCACATCCACGGCGGGATGGATCCGCCGGATGGGCGGGAAGCGGTGGGCGATGCTGCACCGCCTGATTTATCTGACTGCCATCGCGGGAGTGATCCATTTTTATTGGCTGGTGAAGTCGGATATCCATTTGCCTCTTGAATATGCCGGTGTGATGGCGACGCTTTTGGGCTGGCGGGTTTACGACCATTATTCCAAACCTGCCAGTCGTGCGCCGGCCGCGATTCCTGCTCGCAAGGAACAGACTTCAGTCGTGCCGGAGCAGCACTAGCATCCGCCGCGGCGGATGCCTGTGATACTTTTTTTCCACACCGGCAATTTGCCTATTTCCATCGCGAGCGGCTAGAATGTCTCCCCCCAGCAGGTATCTTAGGGCGATACCTTAGAAGGGCATTGGTCACCATTTTGTCGCAAACAGACCCCAC
>Ga0182024_10019436_pt1 | contig 12520 bp, 17 predicted proteins | sample P32metaG_FD_120480 | JGI IMG/M metagenome (GOLD analysis project Ga0182024, IMG submission 120480) | Permafrost microbial communities from Stordalen Mire, Sweden - P3-2 metaG (Illumina Assembly) | ecosystem: Environmental > Terrestrial > Soil > Wetlands > Permafrost | place: Sweden: Stordalen... | reverse complement strand
TGCCAAAGTCCAGTTAATTGACGATTATTGCCTATAGACATAAGTTTTGCCGATTTTTATGTCTATAGGAAATAATTGTGCAAATGGGCGACGCCAGCGCCACTTCACAACCAAATCAGGCCCACGCCGGAGATCCGCATGGCAACAAGGTCTTGCTCAGTGCCGTGTCTGACAGTCTGTACGGATCTTTTGCCGTGAAATTGTGACACTGCACGAAGATTGGCATCGTTCTTCGCATTCAGCTGCACATGATCAGCAGTGATCAGAATTTCGGGCGAGGCGAGAAATCCTGTTCCGTTACGGGGGCAGCTCAACCCTTGCTGCTGCGCCCGGCGCACGAACCGCTCTTGCCAGACGAGCTCTGTTTCGTGATTGGATTTCCCATAGACTTCCAAAACTATGATGCAGAGCCAACCTTGATTGTCAGCCCGTTAACATTCGTTGGCACCATGCCGATGAACGCAAACGGGCAGGGGTTCTGGTGCGATAACCAAGATGACCTCAGTCGCCCGGTTTACCATTTCGAAGGCGTGGCGCTGAATGGACATTCAGGCAGCCCCGTTGTCGATACGCTTGGTCGTGTGGTGGGCGTTTGGGTCGCCAGCCATAACTACAAGAACAAAAGCTTCGTGCAGCCGCTGGCGGATTTCTTGTCAGCGGCACTGGCAGTGGCGGGCGCAAATTAGAAAGGGCGTCGATCAGCTTATCGTGAGGGGAATGCCAATGTTGTGGCTTCCCCTCTCCAGTTTTGCAGGCGCGCACATTTTTTTGTTTTATCGTTAAAAAAATTTGCCCCTGTAGCCACCATATACGGTATCACCTGGGTCCGTGCAACCTTTAGGTTCGCGAAGCGAGGCACTAATTCAGGCCTAAGGTCAGCTTGAGCGCAGCATCTATCTCTTTCATGCGCAGTGGCTGAGCAGTTCCGGCTGGTTGGAGCGGGCGCATCTTCGCGTCTAGGAAGCGTTGATGGTCGAGCGATCGAAGCTGAAAGCAGAGAAACACTGTGTCCAGTGGAAGTCCAGTTTCCTTGGATTTGAGACGAACATTGGTGGGGTAATCTCGCCGGATGTTGCTTGCATCAGTTCCAACCACGACGGCAACGACAAGCGGCTGTTGGTTTATAGCGTCATCTGAAACCACCAGAACCGGCCGACTTCCCGCTTGCTCTCGCCCTTTTGTCGGATCTAGATTGACGAAATAAATTTCTCCGCGCTTGATCATTTAACCGGTTTTTTCGACATCAGCCCATCCCCTTCAGCCACCTGAAACTCTTTGGAAATTAACTCCGATTGCTGCCGAATTGCCGGATCAGCGGCCATTTCTGCCATCGATTCAGCAAATGCTTGCAGGCGACGGCGCGCCACAAACTCCTCAAGGGCGACTACCACCAACCTATTGAAGTTGGTCTTTAATTCGGCCGGTGCCGATGTCACTACCTCCGCAACCAGCCTGCTGGGAAGCGCTACGCTGCGTCTTACTAAGCCTACTCTCTTCTGGTCACGTTTCATTGCACACCTCTGGTAACACTAATTGTAACACGCTCGACCACCCGAAATGGTGCTTGCGGAAGCGTACCCGTTGGGCTACCGCCAGCCGCCCGCAAGCGCCCAACCAATTTACGTTGCTGACCGAAGTTAGCCAAAATTCTGCCCGCTGACAGCCAACATAGATCCGTATCATCCTCTCAAACAGGCAAGGATGGAAAAACTATGACAGCATTTGATGACAGCACGAAATTCAAGACTGCATTGGAGTCAACTCCTCAACACTTGAGTAAAGTTCTCATTGACGAGGCGCTCGGCATTCACAAGAGTAAAGACGTGGCGGCTACAGAAATGCAATTGGCGAGCGAATTTCGGCAAGATTCGAAAAGCTATGTGTTCATGCACCTTGCCCTCGAGGAGGCAATTAAAGGAGACCAGGCGAAAAACGACCCGAAATTTGCCGCCTCTTTATACCGCGATCTTGCGGTCATGGACCAAGCCGCCGCTGCCGCGATGGACAAGGATCCACTGACCGCAGCCGTTATGCTGGGAGAAAAAACAGAAGAGGGCATGCGCGATCCATATAATGCGAAGAACGCCATAGCCAGAGCTGAACGATTGGATCCCGCCAACAAAGACCTGCCGCAACTTCATCTGATTCAGAATGATCTTGCTTGCAACAATACGAATCTCTGATGATCAAATCTATTCTTGAGCTGAAGAGCGAGACTCGATTTGCTTTTCGTTTAAGTTACTTGTCCTCTGGTGCCTCTGCTTGCTGTGACCCTTTTTTCTTCAGTAGAAACAGGCATGTGCCACCAGAAATTGCCATAGCTATCCAGGCAATCTCCAGAGCGGGATCGAAGCGAGATACTTGGAGAAGCCGGGCTAAATCTGGATCTTGACCCATAGCAAGCTTGGTCACCAGAGTCTTGGCTGGTATAGCCATGACCGCCTTATGCCCGATGACATCTTCACGTAAGCCGGCACTCGAAGTCTCCCCTTTTTCAAGAGCACGTTCAAAAAGGTCCGATCGGGTAGAGCCCAGTGGCGCCTGACGGTCGTCGTTATCATTACGACTTATCCACTTCAGGTCTGCCTCGCCGACGACCTTTCCTGCGGGAATATCAACTTTTGCCATGGCTACCGTTCTTGGCAATACATATAGAGAAGCAGAGATTACGTCAAATTGCCTTACTAGCCAGGGACCCATTATCCAGAGCCGAGCAGCGGACAGAATCAACAGGGTTACCAGCGCCACCAACAGCAGGTGTGGCGCAAAAGCTTGAAGTATCACCGGCAATTTGTGCATTTTCGTTCACCTCATACGCTCAGATATGCACCAAATATGGTGCTGCCTGCCCCGGAGACCACAAATGTCATACGTCTTTACACCTTTGGCACTCATGTGATTTGTGTTGTAGAGAATCTGCATAGTATAACCTGAAATTCGTTGCCCGCACCATATGTGGTGTCGCACGTCTTGAGCCGCCGGCGGGGCTACTGTTGCGGTTGGGATTGCTGGGAAACGTGTTCTACGTCACCGTATGTCCGATTGTGCCAACCCGACGGTCCTGTGCTTAGACCGTCCCGCTGATGCACCGCGTCGCGCGCCGAACCCTTGGGAAATTCAAGTGAATGCTTGCCGTCCATAGAGCGCACACAATCAAGGATAATGGCATCAAACCGTGGATCTCCCGATGACCTCGTGATTTCAGCAGAGGTGACGCGGCGATCGTTTGTGATGGTGCAGGTATAAACCGCATGAAGCCCTTGCGGAAACCCAGAACCCCGCGTGTTGGCGACCCTGACCGGAACCTTTCCCAAAAAGACCAAACCTGGATCAAGCGTCTCGCAAAACTTTTGCCAGATTGAGTGGGCAAAATGGTTCCGCCATTTGTCCCAAGCAAGCATCAGCTCGGGATTTTTGCCATCAGGATCTTCATGTATCTGCGCATTGAGACGATTTGAAGCTGAATTATTTGGATCATCTACCTGTCCATTAAGTCGGTTGTGCGGAATTGTACCCATCAAAGGAGTCTGGGGACCGTTCATGTTTTCTTCGGCGCCGCTTTGAAGGGCGTTCTGCTCCACCCCAGCTTGAAGCATTCCCGATCCGCCGCCCGACTTGACCGGTGCGCTATGGTCTTGAACCGAGGCGCTGCCATATTGAACCGGGTTGCCCGACTGAACCGGTGCGTTGCCATACTGCGGCGGAGCGTTTCCGTATTGGGGTGCAGCGTTGACGTATTGAGGCGCAGGTGCGTTGCCGTATTGCGGCGGAGGTGCGGTGCCGTATTGAGGCGCAGGCGCGTTGCCGTATTGAGGCGCAGGCGCGTTGCCGTATTGAGGCAGAGGCGCGTTGCTGTATTGCCGAGGAGGGGCGTTGCCGTATTGCGGAGGAGGGGCGCTGCCGTATTGCGGAGGGGCGTTGCCGTATTGCGGGGCAGGCGCGGTGCCGTATTGCGGGGCAGGTGCGCTGCCATATCGCGGGGGCGGAGCGCTACCGGCGTATTGCGGCGGTGCATTGCCATATTGCGGCTGTGCGTATCCATACGGAGCAGGTGGATAGCCGTATTGAGCCGGTGCGTAACCATACGGAGCCTGTGCAGTGCCGTACGGAACCGGTGCTGTCCGAATTGGTGCGCTGCTGGATTGCGCTGGAACCGGTGTGCTGCCGGATTGGACCGATGTGCCCGACTGGTCCGGGACAACCGAAGGCTCCTGCTGGCAGTAGGCCGGAACTGCCGCAAGAAGCAGTCCTATGGGAAGAATGAGCGCTAAAGGTTTCATTGCGGAGATCGGCAGATCGCGTAATCAGTTTCTTATACCCGACTTGTAGCATATTGAAGCTGAGATGAGCATTTTGTACTCATCCATTCTGGGACCAAATCAAGCCTCTGTGCTACAGGTCGCCTTTGTCTTGGCACCGTCTACGATGGCACTCCCGTTTTTTACACTTCCAATTTTCTAAATTTCTAATTTTCTGGATTCTCTATTCTCTCGTTTAATTGCCGAAAATGATTTGTATGAGAAGCTAGGGCTGGTGCGATGATCGGTTGTGAAGAAAGGTTTATTGCGTATGGACATAAAAAATCAGGATTTTTATGTCCATAGCAAATATCGCCATATTCAAGTGGTTTCTTTCCTCACATACTCTCTTTGAAGCTGATTATTTTCGGCAAATATCTGGGGTTCCATGAGAAAACGCCGGAGTAGCAATCAAACACCAGACAAGCAACCTCTCAAAGCAGGTTCACGTAGGTGCAATGCCAATTTCCTCACTCTCTCCTTGCAAATTCCCTTCAGCATATCAGTGCGTCTCCCGAAAAATTCGCCTCGCCCTCCCGTTCTACTGAGTAAATATACGATTGTCTAACTTTTGCTTGCGCTCCATAATCAAATCTCCGCCAGAGGCATAAGCAATGAAATCGTTAGCGATAATTTTTCCCATCGGGCTCCTTCTTGCGGCGGCTCCGGCTTACTCGCAGGCTAATGCCGCTAGTAATGCCTATGCCCAGATGCCTGAGATTGCCTCCGCTCAATCCGGCAGCGCCTCGCCTCCCATGCTTCGCGCGGGCGTAGAGAAGATTGGTGTCGGCGTGGCAGCGGAAGAAGATTCCAATCCATCTGAATCCAATCCTTCTACACCAGCACGTTTTGGTAATGATGCGGGCACACCAATTGCCGCGCCCATGCAGCAACCCGCCCAACAGCCGACCCGTCTTAACGCCCAGGCCCAGGCCAATGCCGATCCCGATCGCAGCAATCCTGAATTGATGCTGGCGTGGGACAAATGGCGCAACAAATTTGCCCACTCAGTTTGGCAGAGATACTGTCAAACGCTTGACCCCGGCATGATGTTCTTAGGATCAATTCCGGTCAAGGTCGCCAACGTCGGCGGTTATGCATTTCCGGAGGGTCTGAAAGCGGTTTACACCTGCACCATCACAAGCGATCATCGTATCGCCTACGCTCAGATCACGCAGTCATCCGGAAATCCAAAGCTAGACGCCATTATCCTCGATTCAGTGCGCTCCATGGATGGCAAGCGTTCCCTTGCTTTCCCGAAGGGTTCTGCCCGCCCGGCGGTGATGCAGCGAGAAGGTCTCAGCACCGGTACAACCGGCTGGCACACCCGAGAGTATGCCGATGTGGAACGAGTTTCCCAGCGCCAGTAGCTTGACTCTTTGTTTGCAAAACGCATAGAATTTGCGCGATTACGGTATATGACCGGCGAGTCGCCTGTCGTGATTGGAATTAAGGGATCGCATCCTCGCGCGTAATCTCATCGGTGAGGCATGGAACTGAAGTCTGGTTTGAGCCTTGCTGAAATCTGTCGAGAACTGGGGCTTGACCCCCAGTTCTTGGTGGATCTAGCCCAAAACGCACCCGCTTACTACAGCACCTTCGATCGCAGAAAGCGATCCGGTGGCGTGCGGCCGATTGCCGCCTCCCAAGGGAGTTTGAAGCGAACTCAGCGGCTAATTCTTGATGGTCTTCTGGCCAAACTGTCGATGCCTGCTCATGTTCATGGCTGCGTGAAAGGGCGCTCCGCTGTCACAAATGCCGAAAAACACGTGAATCAGGAAGTCGTGATTAACATGGATTTGAGCAGCTTCTTTGGCTCCATCTCTTTGCCGAGAGTGAAGCAGCTCCTTTTGCGCCTCCTCGACTGCGATGACAATGCCGCCCAGATGTTAGCCCAACTTCTGACGTTCAATAATCAGCTGCCGCAGGGAGCGCCAACCAGCCCCGCTCTTGCCAATCTTGAAGCACTGCCGATGGACGATCAGATCATGCAGATTTGCCGCGAAGGTGTGGGCGAGAATCAGTTTGCCTATTCGCGATATGTGGATGATATCACCATGTCGGGTGCATCCGCGTTGGTGGAATTGATTCCGAAGATCAAGACAGCGATTGAGGGATGCGGATTCAATGTGAATGGGAATAAGACGAGAATCTTGCGTCAGTCCACCAGACAAAGCGTCACGGGCGTTGTCGTGAACAAGAAGCTGAACGTGCCCAAGAAGCTTATTCGGAGACTGAAGCAGCATTTGTATTATTGTCAAAAGTATGGACTTAAAGCACATGCTGAGTGGCGGGGAATGGGACCGCATTCGATGCTGCGTCAGCTCAAGGGACAAATCGGATATTTGAACATGACGCAGCCGGATCTGGCACGCACTCTTAATTATGATTTGGAACAGTTTGTGCCGCAGACCAAACCGTCACGAGAGGAACTGAGGTTGCGTTTACTGAAACACATGATTGAAGAGGACCTAGTGGCGAAATTTTCATATGAGAATACTGCGCGCAGAGCAGCACCAGCTGAAGTTTTTGTCGATGCTAAAGGCAAACTATGTGTGCGCGCCTTCCAGCTTGCTCCCCTGCAAGGTTGGCACACATTTAAGCTCTCAACTATTCGTCGATTGAAAGTGCACAGGTTGTCGTAAGAATGTCCATTCAACAAAATTTTGCTAACCGAAGCAGGCGCAACGCCTGCGCTCCCGCGTTTGAGGAACGGTAAAAATGCGGAATCGGCGCGCCTCGATCCTGTTAAACCTGACCATGGCGGCACTACTCATGGTCATAGTCGTCGCTTGCAGCAACAGAAGTGACAGTGATGGCACCACGCGAGGTCGGCCAAAGATTCTTCTTTTGCTGGGTGTCTACAACAACGCATTTTTCAAAAAAATAGAGGAAGGTTTTAGAGCGGGGATGACGGAGCAGCTGAAACGCAACTATAAGCTTGATGTCCGATATTGCTCGAAACCATCAGATGTTGATTATCAGCGAAGCGGGCTGGATCATTATTTTGCAGAGTACGTCGCCGGGCGCAAAGATCCAAGATTGAAAGCAGTGGTTCTCGTCCCAGCCGCCTCTGACGACGAAATTACCGCTCAAATCAAGCAGTTGCGAGACGCAAATGTTCCGGTTGTGATTGTAGATTTGCGCATTAAGCCCGAGGCGTTGTTGGCTGCACACACTGATTGTAGCGCTTACATCGGCACGCAGAATCGAGACGGAGGAGCACTAGCGGCGCAGCAAATGGCCAAGCGCTTGCCCAAAGGCGGAGCCATCCTCATGTTGAACGGAATGACCTCGATGGTAGCCTCAGGCGATCGTAGATTTGGATTCATAGATCGGCTGACGAAGCTCGGTAGACAAAATTCGGTGCAGTACAAAATCACTGAACGAAACGCGAACTTTTTGCGAACCGACGCTCAGAGCATCGTTGATGGACTGTTGAACACGGATCAAGAGTTTGACGGCATATTTGCCGCCAATGACGAAATGGCGCTTGGCGCTCTAGAAGCACTTCGTCAAAAGAATAGTGAGGGCAAGACGATTGTAATTGGTTTCGATGCCACTCAAGAGGCGGTCAATGCAGTTGATGATGGGCGCCTTGCCGCCACCATCGCTCAAGACCCGATCGGGATGGGACAAAGGGCCGCGGATACAGTCGACAAACTGATCAAACACGAGCCAGTGGAGAAAGAACAGATACTCTCACCGACGGTTGTCACTCACGGATAACAAACCCGGGAGCGCAGGCGTCCCGCCTGCTTTGCACTATTTAAAAATGCCATGACCGCGAGTGCCGGCGGAGGTGCTGTCGAACGTGTATTGCACGTCCTTTGCTACACCGGAGGAGATCGGGGCAAAGGGTGCTGAAGATTTTATCGCATCAAGGGCGGTGGCATCAATCTGCTGCATGCCTGATGACCTGACAAGCTTCAATCCAGTAATAGAGCCATCCTTAAGAATACGGAAATTGATGATGACCTGGCCGAGGAACTTTTGCGGACTGCGTCCGTTTATCTTGCCTTCCAGTTCATTAAGGTAAGCGCCCAGATTAACGGAGTTGTCGGCTGAAGTCGATTTGTTCATTCCGGAGGCGGCACCATATTCCGTCACATGTTGCCCGGCGAAAACGGGTGGTGGGGCTGATTGCATCTTGTGCGGAGTGCCGCCGCCGTACTCCTTTACCTGAGGGTGAGTGGCATCGAATTTACCGCCGTCTGACAATCCTGTTTTGGTGACATGAATGCCTTTATCTTCTCCATAATCTTTCACCGGTCCGCTTTGCCCATTGGCGCTGGACACGCAACAAAGAGAGATGATGCAAAGAGAAAGGGTTAGGCTCGATAAGATGTGGCGCACCTGAAAATTCCTCCAAACCTTTATCTTAGCGTCTTCCTACTAAGAACGCTCAGAGGAAACAAGTGGGTATAGATACTGGGAGCTTAATTTCCTTTGCACCAACATGAACCTGACCACCAACATGAACCTGACCGGCAAACGAATCTATTTTTACAGTCATGCCCAAAAACACAGGTCCGGCAATTCACTGGAGGGTGTAGACAGCATTGTCAAAGCGCTTGGCGCCGAGGTTTCCGAGGCACTAAACGAGACGGTGGATATCTATGTGCTCTGGGATCATACCAAAACGATAGATCCAAAAGTGCAAAAATTGAATGCCAATGGTGCCAACATTGTCATTCTCCAAATTTATTTTCGGCAATTTCTGAAACTTTAAAAGGTCACAATAGGGAGCGAGCGCACCGAATGTGGTTGCATTCGATGCACTCGCCAGGCGCGCCCTATTCCGAACTGAGCTGACTGATGGTTTTATCTCGCCCTTTGTCTTCCCCGGTAAGCGGCACTTTCCATAAGCTTGCTGAAGGTACTCAGAGCGCACACGCCGCCCAGGAAGAGCAGCCAACCCGAGGGCGGTAGCTCGCTGTGCAACCACCAGGCGGCGCCGCAGGCGATCGTCATGATTACACCAAATCCTGCCTGCATCTCGTAGAGAAACCAGATCGTGACAAGGATTGTGACGAACAGAATCCACCCCGAACCAGCAGCCGGAGCAGTATAGAACCAGGCGCACAAAACGGCCAGGCAAGTCAAAGTACCAAGAAGCGTTGCGATATTTCCTCTCATAAGAAACTCCTTTCAACACATGTTTTTGCAGCCCACTGCAATCCGATTCGCGCCCGCAGATCGCGGTTCAGACGCGGATGTCACGGTTCTGGAACGGAAGTAAAGGCGGATGGGCGATGAAGCGTGCGTTCTTACCGTCGAACTCGATGCTGAACACGTCGTGCATCCGAGAGCAACCCGCAGGCATTTGAGAGAAAGTGAGCCTGGAGTTGGGGGCGATAATGAGAAGGTAGGTGAAGTCGCCGGATTTGCTGCCCAGACCGTCTGACTTAAAGTCAGTCAGCAGCACCTGCGATTCGCCCCGCACTTTGAAGTCGCAGGTGTGCATGCCCATGCGTATGTGGCCAACGTGCAGAAGCACCAGGGCGCTTTCCTCGCCCGGCTGGATTGGCAGCAGTTTTGCGGCCTCGAATTGGCGGTCATAGTGCACGGCGCAACGGAAAACGGTGGAGCACAAACCGCAAAATCGCCGCTTGATCGATTGATCTTTGCACTGCTTCAGTTCGCGACTGATTGTGAGGCAGTTTGCTGAGCCGAATTGCATCGAGTTGCCCCAAAATTCGATGCCAGGCTGAAGTCCTTTTTTCGATCCGGTAAAACAAAGCATCTGTTCCTTTCTTTTTTTGTTCAAACGGTTGATAAATTTAGTTCTACACCGACTTGTCCAGTCGCGACAAAATGGACCGCCCCGTCTAGATCAGGCGCAGGTACTCGTCATCTTGCCGGCCTGCCCAGCGCCACGGCGCAATGCGAGGAGCAGAGCGTGTGCCTTGAGAAGGGGTAGCATAAGGGCACCACGGTATTCGACAACCGAACTATCGTAAAGAGCGAAAGCATCGTTACCATCATTCTCCATCTGCAGCGGTGCACGTAACTGGTGAATGGCGTGCGGCCAACTCGCTGGAGCCGGTCGCAAAGTTGATGGGCAAATCGCAAACAAATTATTACCTGGTAATCAAATGCAAGTCCTTAACGATCCGCGCGACCACGTCTTCCGAGTGAGTGAGCGAGGGATGGAAGGTTGGTGTTACATTTGAGAAGATGTGGATTTTGGACAGCTCGCGAGTGGACCCGACGCGTGTCTCAAGTTGCTTGGGCGACACCATCGCGAAGTTTAAGAGTGCTTGGCCAATCGCCTCGGCTGGGGATTTCCCCCAGGCGGAGAGCAAAGTGTCGTGGTCAAGGTAGGCGTAGTGTCGGTCGCCGCACTTGCCAAACTGGATGGTCAAAACACCTTCTTGCCTTTCGACATCATCCTCGGTGCTAGCCACCTCACTGATTTGCACGTCTCCCAGGCGCGCCGTCGTTGCTGGCTTAACATTCTTCCCGGCGAGGCGGACCATTGCGTGCTTGAGGAGAAGATTGCCGACGGCTTGCGCTTCGGAATCTCCATGGACCGACAGCTCCTCATTACTGTATACAGCACCGTCTATTCGGGCGTTTGCTGTTACGATGCTCAACATACTCTTTTCACATACAACCGTTGCAACTTTTTGATTTCCCATCGAATTTCTCCTTTTCGAATTTGGTGCTTTCTACTCACGGCTAAGCCGCAAGCGTGAAATATAGTGTGGTGGTGGTGGAAGGGTTCTTGGTGGGGATTTGCACTGAGAAAGAGGAAAACGCGGATGCCTCCACCTTAGGCATGCGTGACTAGAAAACCGACTGAAAGTCTGCGTATTTCCCCCACCCCAAATGCAGCTCAATACCTTCTTCTCGATTATTTGCAGTGGCGCCACTGAAAAAGGATTCATCAAACAACAGCAAAGTGGATCCTTTGCAGCAGTTGCCAAAGGATGCATTGAACAAAGACGAAGTGGATCCCTAGAGGCGCTGCCCTTGTAGCGGCAATTGGCAAAGGATCCATGCAAGAGAGCGAAAGTGGATCCGCAGGAGTGCGCGATAATATTGCCATCCTGATTTCTGATTTGAGCTGAGTTTATGAACGGAATTCCATCTATCTTTGTAATTAGTGCTGGTGCTGCTGTTATAGCGATTGTCGGTTTTTTGATTGTTCATCGAGTGATCAAGCCGATCAATATGGACCAACACCAGGGCTTTCTCGATGCCATGCTGAGCATCGTCGGCACGCTTGTTTCCATTCTCCTGGGGTTGCTGGTGGCAGCGGCGCTGAGCCGCTACCAGGCACTGGAGCAAAGCATCGATAGCGAGGCTGCCAACGTCGCCCAAGTTGGCCGCATATCGTGGGGGCTGGGCATGAGCCCGGAGGCGAAGAAATTGAGGGCATTGTGTGAGCAATACTGCGATGAAGTGGTCAACGAAGAATGGCCGGCTATGGCTCAGGCTCACGTTAGCCAAAAGGTGTGGCAGACTTATGCACATCTGCTTGGAGTGGTTGTAAATCTCCATCCGACCAGCAATGGTGAAACCAACCTGCATCAGGCGTTGTTAACTGCCGTGCAACAGATTGGTGATGGGCGCAGGCAGCGCATCCTGGTTTTGCATGATACGTGGATACAGCATCTCATGCCCATGCTCATGGTTTGTTCGGCTATTGTGCTCGTTTTCGCCTATCTCTATGCCAAGCAGGGAAACATTTGGCATGGAGTGCTGATTTGCTTTGTCGCTGTAGCCCTTGGTGGAAATCTGGGGCTGGTGTTGTTGCTCAGCAATCCATTCTCTGGTGACTTCAAAATCTTACCGACTGGATTCGAATTGAATAGCAAAGTCATGCGTGAGATTGATTCCAGACCGGATTTGCAAAAGATACTGCGCAACCTCGATTGAATTTGCGATTCGTGACGTGAGTGACGTGACTGTAATTTCCTCGGTCACCACAGGTGGTGTCAGTCCCATAATTGCCGAAAAAGATTGCCTTAAAGCCAGGCTGTTGTTTGATGTTTGGTTGGGTAAGAAACTAGATAGACAGTTGCGATTCGCTTCCTGATTCGACCGTTCTCCTCGAACGTCCTTACTACTGATAGCCGGAGGACCGACAATGCCTATGCCTGCCTAGTTGAATCAGGACAAGCATTGCGCCCAAGGGCTCCTGGCGCTATCCCCACGCGCGAATTGGGCTACACGGTGACGCTGCTGCTTGAGCGTTATGGAGCCATGTTGGC
>Ga0182024_10019434_pt1 | contig 12521 bp, 11 predicted proteins | sample P32metaG_FD_120480 | JGI IMG/M metagenome (GOLD analysis project Ga0182024, IMG submission 120480) | Permafrost microbial communities from Stordalen Mire, Sweden - P3-2 metaG (Illumina Assembly) | ecosystem: Environmental > Terrestrial > Soil > Wetlands > Permafrost | place: Sweden: Stordalen... | reverse complement strand
CGCCCGCGTCACCTGCGCCAGCACCCCCGGCTTGTTGACCAGAAAAATACTGAATTGAACGGCGGTCCGAATGTCCAGCATGCGCACCTCCGTGTTTGAAAAGTCAAAAGTATGAATGCAAAATGATGAATGAACTCAATTCATCATTCATCATTCATCATTCAGCCTTTCTCTACCCCAGATTCACCGCGTTCACCGCTTCGCTCTGCGACGGCTTGATTGTCAGCACCTTGTCCAGCCGCGTGATTTTCAGCAATTCCATCAGCCGCGGCATCACCCCGCACAGCAGCAGCCGGCTGTGCGGCAACGCCGACAGCTTGCGATGCAGCGCGATCACGATGCCAATCGCCTGACTCGACAGATATTCCACGCGCGAGAAATCCAGGATGATGATGCGACGATCCTCCTCATCCACCAGCTTATTCAGATTCACCCCGATCTCCTCCAGCACCGGCGGATCCATCAGCGAGGCGACGCGGAACTCCACGACGTTCGCCTTGTCGATGCGCGTGACAATATATTCACCAGCCATTGCTGGCCCAGTCTCCGCCAAATCAACCGGGCACACAAGGTAAAATTTGTCGCTCAATTCTCCCCGCGCCTCGGCGGCGGGCCAACGAGCCAGAGCTTGCTGCCGCCCACCAGGGCGCGGCCGTCGGGCAGCGGGCAGACCTCTAATGCCCCCGGCGCCGCGAAATGACCGACCATCCGCAATGGATGAGGGCCGCGCGTATCAAAAACGCTCACGCTGGGATTTATCGCCTGTGAGAATTGATATCCAATCGCCAAATACACAAGTCCATTCTGCATCCGCATCTCCTGGTAATAGCTTTGGCCGAAAAATCTTTCCAACAACGTCGGTTCATGGACACCAATCTTTTGGAAGGTCGCCGCAGTGTCGGTGAGCTTAGTCAGGCGATAGGCGAGCAGTTGTCGTTCGAACCTCGATGCGGGCATGGCGCAAAGAACATCCCCGTCCATCCTCCATAGCGGCCACCACGGGTGATCGACTAGCGCCTCCAGCCGCTGCCGCGCCGGTAAACCTGTTACGGGTGGCAGACTTAGCATTACTTGTCCGCTCCCATCGAAGGCCCATGAATTATTATTCTCTGTCGGCAGGAGTTGGTCGGACATGATTCGCGGCTGCAGCGGTTCCGTGATGTCCAGCGTGACCGCGTGGCTTCCGATCACATACAATTTGCCTCGCCAGATAATAGCGTTGGCAAATCCCCGCTCTTGATCTGATTGCTGCCATAGATGCACGCTGTTGACGACGGGTTTTCCGCTGTCCAGCGCATAGATATCCAGCCTGCACTCCTCTCGTTTCGAGCCGTCGTTAACAACGGCGGGCCAGTACGCGATCTCCGGGTGTCCCGGCGCTTGCGGCGGATCGGATGCCCACCCGAAATCGAGCATTTTAAACGCTTGGAGTGGACCTCCCAGCTTGATGCCCGTTGCGGACATTTCTACGGAGCGATATCTGTACTGCACAGTAGTTTCGGCACGCCCATTGACGTACTGGTCCGGACCGGGGAGCCCGGTTAACAAGAAGCCGCGTTGCCCGTCGCATCGCATCCTTACAACCCACTCTTGCGAGGGCAGATCGATCTGTTGCAGGATCGGCAAGTTCGTGCCTAACTGGAACGCCGCGGAGCCGAAGAGAATAAGCACCGCCGCCGACACCGCTCCGTACATCATCTTCCGGCCTGACTCGATGCGCCAGCCGCGCCGCACGGCCAGCAGCGCCGCCGCGATGGCCAACACCGCCAATCCCAGCATCCCCGCGGCAAATGCCAGGTGGCCCCGGGTGCAGATATCTGGCCACGTTCCAAATGTGACAAAATCATCCGTGATCACCGTCACGTTCATCCATTGAAGCGGCGGCAACACCACGGGCAGGAAATAGACCAGCAGCATTGCCGACAGCCCCAGCATCGCGGCGTGCGCCGTCGATCGCACCAGGCAGCCGGCCAGAAATCCCAGGCTGTACAGCGCCAGCCACAGGAACGGCATCCATATCATCAGCAAGACCGCGTTCTTATCGCGGTTGAATTGCACTTCCAGGATCAGCGGAAGGACGCAAGCGATCAGCACGACGGCCAGCCCCACGAAATATTTCACGAGCATCAGGCGCGCCGCGCCGATCGGCCGCGAGCGCCAGAAATTCTCCAGGCGATCCCCTAGATCGCGGCAGGTGGCGCCGGCGGCCACGAAGATCGCCAGCACCCCGCCGAAGATCACGACCCACGGCGACGCGGTAATCTCGAATTGATGATGGTACTGCGCCATCGCCTCCAGCCCCGCGATCGTCGGCAAGCCGGCCAGCACCCCCAGCCCGATCCACAAAAATGCGCGGGTCTCGTGCCATTCCTTCCACGCCAGAGATCTCAATTGATTCACGATCTATCCTCCGCGGCGATTTGCCGCGACGCCCACCACCACGACACAATCGCGATCGCGATCTGCGCCGCCAGCACGCCGATCAGCGGCGGCCCGCCCGCAATATCGTTGAAGAAACCGTACACCAGCGCCAGCGGCGAAACCGTCATCGCCAATGGCGGTACCGATTGATATGCCAGCCCCAGTGTCGCCACGATCCAGAAAATCAGCACGCCAATCCCCAACAGGCTCGCCCGTGTTTCATTCGGCAGGCGGATGGTCAATGCCAGCATCCAGATGAAAAGCAAAATACCGCTCGCCGTCGAACGGGCATATAGCGCGAGCATCTGGGCGCTGGTCATCTCCCGGCCCCCGGCCACCAGCAGGCTGCCCAGTGCCGCGGCAATCATCGGGCCGGCGCACAGAACCAGGCCCATCGCCGTCTTGGCCGCCAGAATCCGCCACCGCGATACGGGCAACGCCAGCAACGATGCGAAGCTTCCCTCGCTGCGCTCCGCCGGCACCAATCCGCTGGCCGACAGCACCGGCAGCAGTACCATCCCCAGGAAGCAGACCCACGCGATCATCGAATCATCCGCGATGATGCGGCTGCGCAGCCCGATCACCGCCATGGCGACCAGCACCACGCAGCCGAAGCCCAGCTTCCAGCTCTGCTCATGCCACTCTTTCCAGATCAGGCTTGGCATCGGGGCGCTCCTTGGTCCGTCCGATCACGTAGGCTTCGAAGATTTCATCCAGGTTCAGATCGATCTCCTGCGCGGCGATGCCGGCGTTAGCCAGGACCGGGCGCGCGGATGCGATGTCCTGCACCACCGCCGAGACCTGGCGGCCGTGGTCGGAAAAATCCAGCAATCCCGGCAGGCCGCGCAGAACCTCCGCCCCCTCCGTCCCGGCCACCAGCCGCTTCACGCTGGCACGCAAATCCTCCGTCGCCGCCTGGCGCACCACGCGGCCGTGATCCAGGATCACCACCGCATCCGCCACCGGCTCGACCTCGTACAGCAGGTGGGAGCTGAAAAATACCGTCACGCGCTCGCCTTGCAGATACGTCACCAGGTCGCGCAGAAATTCCTTGCGCATGATCGGGTCCAGGCCCAGCGTCGGATCGTCCAGCACCACCAGCTGCGGCCGATGCGCCAGCGCCAGCAGCAACGCCACGCGCACCTGCTGCCCCTTGGAAAGATGTTTCATGCGAGTTTTTTGCGGCAGCTCAAACCGCTCGCTCAATTCGCGCGCCCACGTTGCGTCCCACGTGGGGTAGAACGGCGCGATGAACGACATCAATTGCCCGACGCGCATCCACCCGAACATCGTCTGGTCCTCCGCGACGTATCCCACGCGGCGGCGAACCTCCAACGGCGCGTGCGCCGGGTCCAGCCCCAGCACGCGAATCTCTCCCGCATCGGGCTTGAGCAATCCCAGCAGGGTGCGGATGGCGGTCGTCTTGCCCGCGCCGTTGCGCCCCAGCAGGGCAAACGTCTGACCCGCCGACACGCTCATGTCCAGCCCGCGCAGCACCGCCTTGGAGCCGAAGGATTTGGCGACGCCGCGCATTTCGATGACCGGTGAATCGTTCATGGGTTCTGGCCTTTCTTCCCGGTGGCGCGCTGCCGGGCGATCCGGGCATAGGATTCGGACAGCAGCGCCGCCAATTCCGGGGCGGCGACGCCCAGGTCGGCGGCGCGATTGGCCAGCCGATCGATCTCCTGCCCGAGCAACTCGCGCTGCGCCTTGACCCGTCCGCGCGGCAGGCTGTCGGCGACGTACGTCCCGTCGCCCTGGCGCCGCTCCAGCAGGCCTTCGGACGTCAGCCGCTCGTACACGCGCAAGATGGTGTTCTGATTGACCGCCAGTTCCTTGGCCAGCTGTCGCACGCTGGGCAGCCGGTCTCCGGGCGCCAGAGTTCCGCTGGCGCTGTGGCTGCGAATCTGGTCGGCGATCTGCCGCGTAATCGGCACGCCCGAGGATGTTTCAATCCGGAAAAACAACGAATTGGGACAAGTGATTACAGATATATAACACTAATCATCCGGTTTTGTAAAGATTAAAATTCTTCAAGGGGCGATCCGCGAATTCTCCGGTGGTTCCGCGCCCCGACAAAAAGGCGCTTCCGCTTTACCCGAAAACCTTCAGGCGCCAGACCCAATACAGGGGGACACGTGTTTTTTGAAGGACGCAGGTTCCCGGAGCATCGGTCACGCGCGGCCGAGCGACCCGGGATCTGTCGCGCGCTTCCGTTGCGCCGCAATCCAGCGGCGAGGCGGAAGCGGCAGGCGCACCCGGCGTTTGGGTGCAATTCTTTCGGATAGTCCGCGCCCACGCCGTGGTGCGTCGTCCGATTTTTATGAATCTCGATTGGAATTTTGCCGGAGCGAATGCTGCGGCGCTTCTACGCTGCGCGGGGTTTGGATTTGCCGGTTTTGCGCGGACGCGCCACCGGGCCCAGCGCGGCCTTGAGCACCTCGTCGATGTTGTCCACGAAGTGGAATTGCAGCGTATCCCGAACTTCCTTGGGAATCTCGGGCATGTCCTTCTCGTTGCGGCGCGGCACGATCACCTGGCGAATGCCGGCGCGCTTGGCGGCGAGGGTTTTTTCCTTCAGGCCGCCGATCGGCAGCACCAGGCCGCGCAGCGTGATCTCACCGGTCATGGCCACGTCATGGCGCACCGGGCGGTTGAGCATCAGCGACGCCAGCGCGGTGAACATCGCCACGCCGGCGCTGGGACCGTCCTTGGGTACCGCGCCGGCGGGGACGTGAATGTGGATGTCGCTGTTGGCCAGCAGTTTCGGATCAATCCCCAGCGCCGGGGCGCGCGAGCGGATCAGGCTGTATGCGGCGGTGGCCGATTCCTTCATCACGTCGCCGATCTGCCCCGTCAGGATGATCATTCCCTTGCCAGGCATTCGCGAGGCTTCGATGAACAGGATTTCCCCGCCCACCGGTGTGTAAGCCATCCCGGTGGCGACGCCCGGGACGCTGGTGCGGCTGGCCAATTCCGGGTCGAATTTGCGCGGGCCCAGCACCGCGCTGACGCGCTGGCGGTCGACGACGGCGCGCTCGGTTTTTCCATCGACGATGTCGGCGGCGATGGAGCGGGCGATCGAGCCGATCTGCCGCTCCAGGTTGCGCACGCCCGCCTCGCGGGTGTAGCCCTCGATGATCCAGTTGAGGGCGGCGTCGGAGAATTTCGCCTGCTTGGGCAGGACGCCGTTGGCCTCCAGCTGGCGGGGCACCAGGTATCGCCGGGCGATGTCCAGCTTGTCGCTCTGCGTGTAGCCGGGGATTTCGATCACTTCCATGCGATCGCGCAGCGGGCCGGGCACGGTGTCCATGGTGTTGGCGGTGGCGATGAACAGCACGCGCGACAGGTCGAAGGGGACATCCAGGTAATGGTCGGTGAAGGTGCTGTTCTGTGCCGGATCGAGGACTTCCAGCAGCGCCGCCGCCGGGTCACCGCGGAAATCGGCGCCCACCTTGTCGATCTCGTCGAGCATCATGACGGGATTGCGCGTGCCGGCCTTGCGCAGCTCGGCGATGATGCGCCCGGGCATGGAGCCGATGTAGGTGCGGCGATGCCCGCGGATATCCGCCTCGTCGCGCACGCCGCCCAGCGACACGCGGATGAATTTGCGGCCCATGGCTTCGGCGATGCTTTTTCCCAGCGAGGTTTTGCCGACGCCCGGCGGACCGACGAAGCAGAGGATGGCGCCGCCGCCATCCGGCTTGAGCTTGCGGACGGCCAGATATTCGATGATCCGCCGTTTCACCTTGTCCAGGTCGTGATGATCGCGGTCGAGAATCTGCCGGGCCTCGGTCAGGTTGATTTTGTCGGTGGTATCCACCGCCCAGGGCAATTCGCTGAGGATTTGCAGGTAGGTTCGGATGACGCCGTATTCCGGCGAGGCGCTGGGGATGGTCTCCAGGCGGGACAGCTCGCGCTCGGCCTCCTTCATGACCATTTCGGGGAGCTTGGCGGCAACCAGACGGGTGCGCAGGGTGTCGATCTCGCTGCCGCCGGCGCCCGATTCCTGGTCTCCCAGTTCCTTGCGGATCGCCTTAAGCTGCTCCTGCAGGTAATAGCGGCGCTGGCTCTTGTCGATGTTTTCCTTGACCTGCGACTGGATCTTGCTCTGCAGCTCCAGCACGTCCAGCTGCGTGGCCAGCCGGGTGGCGATGATGCGCAGGCGCTTCTCGACGTTGGTCTCTTCCAGGAGCTGCTGTTTTTCAGTGATGTCCCCTTTTTCGGTGGGGAGGTTGGCGGCGAGGAAATCCGCCAGCGACGACGGCGACGTGATGCTCGCCAGCACCTGCGCCGCCTCATCCGGCGTGTTGGGCGAGAGCTCGATCACGCGGTTGGCCTGCTGCCGCACGGACGCGATCAGCGCGTCCATCTCCGGGCCGGGTGTGACGACGTCCTCGAGCACCTCGATGCGCCCCATGGCGAATGGGTCGGTCTGCTCCAGCCCCAGCAGCCGGAAACGCACCAGCGCGTGCACGATGATCGACTGGTTGCCATCGGGCAGCTTGAACAGCTTGAGGATCATGCACGCGGAACCGACGGTGTACAGATCGGTGAAACTCGGGTCTTCGACCTCGGCGTTGCGTTGCGTGACCACGCCGATCAGCTTGTCCGCCGGCATGACTTCATCGAGCAGGTTCTTGCTCTTCTGCCGGCCGACGTTCAGCGGCATGACGGTGCCGGGATAGACCACGATGTTGCGGATGGGCAGGATGGGGATGAGCGTGGGAATCGAAAGCGGCTGGCCGTTGCCGGCCGTGCGAATTGTCGTCGCCGCCGCGGATCGCTCGATAATCTGGGATTCAGACATGGGGGGAAGTTGCGAGTTGCTAGTTGCGAGTTACGAGTTGCGAGTTACGCGTTGCGAGTTGCGAGTGAATGCGAATGCATTTAACTCGCAACTCGCAACTCGTAACTCGCAACTTCTTCATCCTTTTTTCGGAAGTTCGATCCAGAGCATCCCATTTTTATGCACGGCGTTGATTTTATCTCGCTGGACGTCCTCGGGAAGCTCGACGGCACGGGCGAACGCGCCATGGTCGATCTCCATCAGGTGGACGCGCACGCGCGTGTTGGAAGTCTCCGTCCCAACGTCCGAGCACGAGGGCACCGGGCGATTGCCGCGGATGGTCAGCTGGCCCTCGCCGATATCCAGGTCGATCTTCTCCTTCTCGACGCCGGCCAGATCGACGCAGACCATGTACGCCCAGTCCGTCTCATACAGATTGACGTTGGGTGTCCAGCTCTCGCGGGAATAAAACCCGTAAAAGCCCTTGGCGTGAAGCTCGAGGAATTTGTTGGAAGAGCTGGCGGCAGATTTAAATGGATTGTCGGCCAGTCGAACCGCGGTCACCATGTGTGCCTCCCACCGCATCTTACCGCGGCGCGAAAAGCGGACAACTATTGAATCGTTCCGGTCAGCACCGGCTGCCTGGCCGCGTCGCGCGCGCCGGCGGTAATTTCGAAACGGGTCAGGCGTTCGGGGGCGTCCGAATAGTGGAATGGATACACGCTGACGCCGGGCTCGGGGCGCACTTCGACAACCTTGGCGCCCTGGTCAGCGCCACCGATCGCCCAGATTTCATAGGACTGCGACGCGGGCAGCATCGGCAACTGGTCGCAGAACAGCGCCCCATCGTGGCGCGCCCCGTTCCATGCGATCGCCGCATCCGCCGCCAATTGCGACGCGGACGTCAATCGCACCAGTTTTGTCTGCGGATCGGCCAGGAGCTTGCCCACATCCTCGTTGATGCTCTGGGCGTACTCGGCGGCACTCTTGGTTTGGTTGGCGATGTTTTGCTCTTTGCCCAGCGCCCGGCCGAGCGATTGAATGATGGCGCCCATGAACCCCAATGCCAGGCAGGCGATAACGATGGTGGCCGCCCAAGTCGAGATGCGTCCAGCGCTGCCGCGCAGGCGTTCGGCTTCGCCGCGGCGAAGCGCCAATAACACATCGCCAACGTTGGATGGATTCACCAGGCCGTCCACCGTCAACGGTGGGGACGCATTGCGGATGGGCTGAGCGTGCAATCCTGAATATTCGGAATCGTCCATGTATGAATCCCATACCATACTAGTGCCAATGAGGGTGCAAGGCGAGTGCAAACTCATGGTGGGAACAGGGGTTTTGCCGCTGCATTCCGCGGCGGTTGCGGGTAAACTGTGCGGCGTGAAACCGGCGCGCTTACCTTGGAGAAAGTCCCCAAAATGCTGATTCGCATCGGCTTCGATCTCGTCTTCGAGATCCCCAGACCGGTTCCCATGCTGCTGATGCTCTACACCCACCCCTCACAGGTGGGCGGCCTGCGCGATGTGGAGAATATCCGCGTCGAGCCGCAGCTTCCGATCTGGGACTTCACCGACAGTTTTGGTAACCGTTGCGGCCGGATCGTCGCACCGACCGGCACGCTTCGGTTGCAGAATGAAAACGTCTTCGCGGATTCGGGCCAGCTCGATGTCACCAACCCCTCGGCGAGGCAGCTGGAAGTCGCCGACCTGCCGCCCGATGCATTGCAGTTTCTGCTGGGCAGCCGGTATTGCGAAACGGACCGGCTCTCCGATGTCGCCTGGAGCCTTTTCGGTTCGACGCCGATCGGCTGGGGGCGCGTCAAGGCGGTTTGCGATTGGGTGCACGATCACGTCCGCTTCGGATATGAATTTGCGCGTCCGACCAAGACGGCGTACGACGTGTACATCGAGCGTCGCGGTGTCTGCCGCGATTTCTCGCACCTTCTGATCACGATGCTTCGCTGCCTGAACATCCCCGCGCGATACGTGACGGGATACCTGGGCGACATCGGTGTTCCACCCTGCCCGCTGCCGATGGATTTCAGCGCGTGGACCGAAGTATTTCTGGACGGGCAGTGGTATGCGTTCGACGGCCGGCACAACATGCCGCGCATCGGCCGCATCGCCATGGCGCGCGGCCGCGACGCCACCGACGTGGCGCTGACCACCTCGTTCGGGCCGACGACTCTGACCAAATTCACCGTCGTCACCGATGAGATTCCGGCGCCGGCCGTCCAGGTTTCGCTGAATCCCATCGCTCAATCAATTCCGGCTGCCGCAGCGATTTAATCGAAAGCGATCGGCTGGCCAGGACGGCATTGCGGCGATGGGGCACGCCCACGTGCATGGAATTGCTTAGGGGCCGTGCAAGTACAACTCCGCAGAAAACCCCCCGCCCCAACCCTCCCCCGGAGTACCAGGGGAGGGGAGAAAGTGCGGAGTTAATGTTTCACGGCCCCTTAGAACAAAAGCGGCTTGCCGAGCTTGCGACGCAGGACCTGCATCTGGCCGATGTGCATCGCCGTGTGGCTGGGCATCACCAGCAGTAAATGGCCGACCGTCGGGAAACGGCTGCGAACCCCTTCGGGCGCCGGCTTGGCCAGGTCGGCCGCAGTCAATGTCGCGACCCACTGGCAGGTATTGCCGCGCACCTTTTCCAGAAGTGCCAGCAGATCGCCCTTGGCGCCAAGCGTGGCTTGATCGTCAACCGAGGCGGTTTCCTTCGTGTATTTCTCCGCGAAGCCCGCGGGCAATTCGATCACCGTCTTGCCGGCGCAACCGTTGACCATTCGCGCCTCCGACGCGATGAGATGGCCCAGCTGCCAGAGACCGTTGTTGGCCTTGGGGACAGGACGTTGTGCGAGATCGGCATCGCTCATGTCAGCGAGCGTCATCTGTATGATGCCAAGGTTCTGCTGGAGAATGTCGACGTTGACCTGGTTCTGTGCCATGGAAGCCTCCTGAATTTGAGGGATTAAAACACCAAGCCATAGTTCTCGGCGACGCGGCGGCGGGTGTCAAGGTATTCGCGGCAGTGGATCGGGAACGTGATCGATGATCCCCCGATCCACCAGCAACTTCGCCATCTCAGCCATGTGCGAGTTCAGGTACGGGATCAGTGCTGGATTTCGGCGCGGGTCGTGGCCGTTGCGGATCATCTCATGGGCCGCGTCGGCTGGATCGCATTGCTGCACCAGCACGCGATAATAAAAAACCGCCCCGTTGCTGCGCTGGGCGCCGCTGGAGCAGTGCACCAGAATCGGCTTGCCGGCGCGCTCTGCTTCGACCATCCTGGCCACCGCGTTGGCATAGTTGTGGATGTCGCCCGTGCCGTCGCCCTCCAGCGGATAATTGAATCGCTCGATGTCCAGATCTTTGGCCAACTGCCGCTCGGCCGTGACATCCGGATCGTCCAGTTGATCGTCCACCAGGCAGACGATGATCCTGATGTGCCGATCGGTCAGAACCTGGCGAAGCAATCGGCGGTTGATCTGGCCACTGGCGTAAATCTGGCCGGGATCGACGACGCGCAGCTTGCGCGGGACGACAAGATCTTTCCATCGGGGAATCCGATCGGTGACGTACCACGCGAGCAATCCGACGCATAGGATCACCAGCGTCCAAACCACCAGCCGGGCGGCGATGGGCCGGCGCGGCGGAACCTGGATATCGGGACGGGTAGTCATTTTGATGCCCGAAGATAACTCAAACAGGACATCGACGGCATTGGTTTCAATCAATTCGAGTCGAATTGCGTTGCAATAATTTCGCGGAGTGTGGGGATTTTACTTGTATTCCCGGTTGAGCCGTCGATAGTGGGTATTCGAGCGCCAGAAGTTAGGGTGCATTTCCAGAGTCGGTCTGCTTCGTTTGGGCATCGCTCAAAAACGACATCAGTTCATCGTGGGGCGGCAGCAGTACCTGACCCAATAGTTGTTGAATTTTCACGGTTGGCGAGTCCTCCATTTTTTAGGACGGAGACGCCGCCTTTCTCGAAGGAGGACTTCCATGTTCCCGTTTCGCTCGTCTCGGCTCGCGTCGCACCGTTCCACGTCGATTTCATCCAGGAAACGCGCCAAGCGCGATCATTGCCTGGCCCGAGCGCTGGTCGAGGGATTGGAATCGCGCCTGATGCTCAGCACCTATGAAGTGACCAGCCTGTTGGATGTCGCCAGCAGCGCCGCCGGTTACACCGGCACCCTGCGCTGGGCGATCCAGCAGGCCAACACCGACGGCGCGGCGCACAAGGGCCCCGACACCATCGACTTCGCCCCCGCTCTGACCGGCACGATCGTCCTCACGCAAGGCGTCCTGACCCTCAGCGCGGGCAATACGTCGATCAAAGGCCCCGGCGCCAGCACGCTGAGCGTCAGCGGCGGCGGCGTCAGCTCGGTCTTTCAGGTGAATTCGAAAGTCACCGCATCCATCTCTGGATTGACGATCACTGACGGCTTGGCCTCCATCAGCGGCGGCGGCATCAACAACCTCGGCACCCTCACCGTCACTAACGATGTCCTCTCGGATGATGATGCAGATGACAACGGCGGCGGAATCGACAACCTCGGCACCCTCACCGTCACTAACGACGTCCTTTCGGATGATGAAGCACTTGCCAACGGCGGCGGCATTTACAGCAACGGCAAGCTCACTGTCACCGGCTGCACTTTCTCAGACGATGACGCCGGCGCCGGCGGTGGCATCAGCAACTACGGCAAGGCAACGATCACCAACTGCACCAGCACTTTCGAGGGGAATGAAGGCATCGGCTTGTACGTCGGCGTTGGCGGCGGCATCGACAACTACGGCACGCTCACCGTCAACCACTGCACGTTCTCGGAGGATGCATCCTTCGCCCTGGTCATTTTTGCCGGCGGCGGCGGCATTTCCAACGAAGCCGGCGCCACGCTCAACGTCAGCAACAGCACCTTCTCCGACGATTTTTCCGACGACGTGGGTGGGGGCATTTACAACGACGGGTCCCTCTGCGTCACCTGCTGCACCTTCACGGATGATTCTGCCGACAACGGCGGGGGCATTTACAACGACACCGCCGGCAGGGGCACCGTCACCAGCAGCACCTTCACGGGTAACACGGCCGGCGTGAGCGATGACGGCGACGGCGGCGGCATCGACAACTATGGCTCGCTGGTTGTCTCCTGCTGCGCTTTCTCCCTGGATACGGCCAGCGACGGCGGTGGCGGCATCGACAACGAACTGGGTGGCACCCTCACCGTCAACAACAGCAGCTTTTCATCTGATTCAGCCAATAACGGCGGTGGCATCGCCAATGATTACGGCGGCACGCTCACCGT
>Ga0182024_10019433_pt1 | contig 12522 bp, 15 predicted proteins | sample P32metaG_FD_120480 | JGI IMG/M metagenome (GOLD analysis project Ga0182024, IMG submission 120480) | Permafrost microbial communities from Stordalen Mire, Sweden - P3-2 metaG (Illumina Assembly) | ecosystem: Environmental > Terrestrial > Soil > Wetlands > Permafrost | place: Sweden: Stordalen... | reverse complement strand
GGGGTGCCACGATGCGAATATGTTATGGTGCCCGGATGAATGAGCCTCTCGATTATGTCGTCGGAGTTGGTAATGCCGTCGTGGTGGCGCTCATTCTGTCGGTGACTGCGCAGGACGTATTGGACATTTCGCAGGAGGCAATCGTTGGCGTTCGCCGGAGTACTGAGCCTAGCGTGTGCGATTAGTGCGCTGGTAAGGGCACTGATAAGGACGAGCAAGTAGAGCGCGGACTGGGGGCGGGCACGAGGGATCCGATGGAACAGAGCAAAGCAGGATATTATGCCGATTTTGTTTTGTTTCCGTTGCTCATTGTCGGCTTAGGCACATGTGATGTGATATCCGTTCGCGCATTTCCATACATGTGGCTATGCGCTTTGGCTCTCGGGTTGCTGACGTGGACGATCGTCGAATATGGAGTGCATCGTTTTGTACTGCATTCGGTCGACGCGCTCGCCCGACTTCACGAACAACACCACGCAACGCCCGGCGCATATGTGGGAACTCCCACCTGGGTGAGCTTGCTGTGCTTCGCGCTGGGTGGGTTCGCACCAGCGCTCGTTCTGTTCGGGTGGGAAGTGGCGAACGGAGCGACCATTGGATTGCTGTTCGGATATCTCTGGTATCTGCTCGTTCATGACGCCGTCCATCGGCGGCATTTGCAACGAGGCTCGCTGCTGTATCCAGCCAAGATGCACCACGCACTCCACCACCATGCGAAAGTGGCCGGCAATTTCGGCGTAACAAGCTCCTTCTGGGACCGCGTCTGCGGGACCCATATTACGCCGAACATCCGACGAGCTGTGAGTTTTCAGCCGCGCCGCCAACAATCGGTGTCCGAAATGGACAAGGAAAGCCCCGCGCACGTAAGTGGCGGGGCTTCCAATCGCAGCGCAGCTCGGATGCAGAGCTCCGAGCTTTACATTGTGCAGGAGATTATCCGCGGGAATTCAGCGAGAGCCCGAGGCTGAATGCTTTTTGCCGGGTGGCTCCTTCAGAGCGCTTCAACTTTTTGGCTATTCTCGGTGCTGGTGTTTTCAGAGGTGGTCCCGTTTGCCGTCGCCGTTGTAATCACCGATCAACGTAATCGACCAAGTGTTCGGTACAACGCCGGAGCGCGCCGCTCTGGGCAACCTGAAGGTTCTCATTGAGGAGCCAGATCGAGACCGTGCCCGAGCTCGTATCCAGCCAAAGAATGTCGGGGATGCCGTCGCCGTTGAAAAGGCTTAGAAAGGGGCTCTCTTTACGGCATCACTCGGCGTTCTGCGCTTGAACCTGCCAGCTCGTTCCGACCTTGCCGAGGCTGGTGGTCGAAGCGATGGTCGCGCCGGTCATGAACCAGATCGCGACATGCGTGGCAGAATTTGGAAACAACGCTATCGAGAGCGGTCATTTTGACCATCGAAATAAATAACATGCGCTTCCGGCCTGGATCCGGCCGCACCCAATGGTTTCGCGATCTGCCGGGCTCGCCCGAGATGGTTGTGGTGCCGGCGGGCGAGTTCCTCATGGGGACGTCACACGATGATTCAGAGGGTCTAAAACCGGAAATGCCTGTTCACCGCGTGACCCTGTTGCAACCCTTCGCGATCGGTCGTTTTGCGGTCACGCTCGGCCAATTCTCAGCTTTTGTCGATGCCACCGGTCGCGAGATGCCAAACGAGATGTACACAGGCGAAGACGGGGGGAATTGGGTGCAGTTGCGAGATCATCGGTCCGGCTGCTCTGCCAGTCGGGCCACCTTTACTACTAGCGCCGGTTCTGTCCACCATCTGCACGCATTGGAACTCGGCCGCTAACTCCAAACTGAACCCGGCTCGCGTCTGCCTTTATGGATGGCTCCATTTGGAACTGCCCTAATTCCGGGCGTTCTATCTAAAATTTGACCTCGCAATTGTCCTAATCAGTCTTACGTACGCTTCACCACCGACAGCGGCCCTGTGCCAGGCGTCGGCGGCTGAGAGTTCGGTAGCGCTCCCGCCTGTTTTAGTGGAGCCGCACATGCCGCATTACACACCCACAACCCCCGCCATCGAACGCCCGTACTCAGTACTCGACAGCACACGCACTCTCGTGTGCCTCTCTTGCGGCGACACCATGAAGCACCTCCGCACGCTCCCAAAACTTGGAGTGCGTCCGAAAAAGCTCATCTTCGTCTGCCCTTCTTGCAAAGGGGTCGATACAAAGGAAGCTCATAAGCCCATGGCATGAGACTACCTATTCCCGATTTTCCGCACGGCTGAGGCCCGAGAGCGGCCATGTACGTGTCCGCAACCAATGCCGCGCCACCGCTCAACCAAGCCCCGCCGCCATCTCTTCCCTTCCAGAATCCGTGACGTGAATTTCATCACGTCGGCACACGTGCGAGAATGGCAAACTAAAGTGAGCAATTTTGCTCAGACGGCGGGATTAAATTGCCGAAAGACATCACGCTCGCGCTTCGGCCCGAAACCCGATAAAGATTTGTGTTCGAGTATGCGGAAAGGGCCGTGCGTCACCGGGCTATTGCTGCGGGCGGCGGTACCTTTAGCGGCGTTCCAAATTGCGCGGGATAACGATTGGTCTGTAGGAACAGGCCGCGTCACGGAAATGGGAAGGTCGCTCCCCTTTCGCGTGGGGTTGAGCGGCGGGATGGGGTTAGTTCCGGTCGACCGCGCGGAACGGCGGGGTTATTGATGTCGTGAACGTGCTCGAAGTTCCGGAAAACAACTGTCGCTAAGTAGGCCTCTCGTCCCCATCTGAAGTTCATCGCCGGCAACGTTATTGGCCTGCCGACGACTGAGAGATGCAAGCGCTCCCGCCTTTAAGGAGGAGCGCTATGTTCGAGTTCAACGTCCGAAAATACACTCTACTGTGCCTGCGCTTGGCGGCAGAGTGTAGAAACTTAGCGGCAGATGTTCCTGAGCCGGACCTAAGGGCACACTTCCTTCGTATGGCCAGCAAATGGACGGAACTTTCGGACCAACCCCGGGTCCTGCATTAACGCATGACACGTGGCAGAACCGCGTCCGCCCAAGCGTAAACAATGATTCAAATCCGGTGGCCACCCGGGCTCGTGTCGATATGCACCGGATTCATTTGAATTCCGTTGTCCACCGCAAACGCCTCAGCTCCTAATTTCCGGCTTGTCGTGCAGAATCACGTTCAACAAGGAACTGTGGACTTCAATTTGGCCGCCATTGTAATCGACAAAGCCCAATTCCCGAAATTTGTTCATGAAAATACTCACGCGAGATCGCGTCGTGCCGATCATCTCCGCCAGCGTCTCTTGACTGATTTTTGCTATGATTGGCTCTGGCCTGCCGTCCTTGCCAAAATTCGCCAGAAGCAGAAGGAGCCGTGCCAGCCGTTTCTCGCTTGAATTGAACAGCTGATCGAGTAGATCCTCCTCAATACGACTGTTGCGGGCCAAGAGGTGCGTGATAAATAGCTCGGCAAACGCCGGCTCTTCGTGGATGACGCGGGTGATGTCTGCCTTTGCTACCCACCCCCCAAGACCGTTAACAAAGCCTTAGCGCTTTCGGGCGCAATATTCCTATTTGCCCGATCTCGCCGCCACAACAGGAAATTTCGATGCGCGCAATACTAACGTCTCTCGCCTTCGCTGCCGTGATTCTTAGCGCGGCTTCGGCTTATGCGGAGAAACGCACCTTCGTCATCACCAACAATATGAAAGGTGATCCCGTTCACGGTTGTCTGAATACGTGAGGAGGTTGCGGGACTTCGGTTGCAAACGCTTACTGCCGCGACCACGGTTTCAAGGAAGCCGCGGACTATCGTAAGGTAGAAAATGATGAGATCACCGGCGCCGTGCCGACGAGCGGATCCGCAGTCGGCGATGTTCTCGGCGTTCGCATCCACGTTGCCGTCGGCGATCGCCGTGCCGATGCCTTCGAGCGGCCAAGGTCCGCCGCGCGACGCGAACTGAAAACGTCGTTGTAGTCATAGGTGTACAGTATAGCACAGGACGTTCTTAGCTGACACACCAGCCCTACGCGAATGTCACAATTTGCCGTTGGCTTTGGGGCGCCCGACACGGGGCGTAATGATGCGGAAGCGGGTGATACACGCTCGATCGGCCGGATGATCCAAATAGTGTAATCCGAATTGCAAAAAAATGCGTGAGCCGGATTGCATCTGCACGGCGCGTTGTTATGTTAGGTAAATAGGCCGACGGGGCGGCTCCCCATCCCCCGACACCCCTGCCGCCCCGTCTAGAAGCCGACGTTGAGTTGAGGCAACCACTCAAGAACCCCAAGCAGGTAGACTGCTTGGGGTTCTTTTTTGTGGCGAAGCGGAGTTTTATTAACGGCCAGGACTGTTGCGCGCGACCGTGCCCTTTTGGACACACAACTGCCCGTCCATCGCACATTGGTGGATAGACTACGGCAGATCGCAAGCTCTACGATCACCGCCTTGCGCGACGTGTTCGATGAAAATGCGTTTGGTACGTACAGCTCCAGACCGGCGGGGATTTGAGATCCGAACTTTCGAGTGCACGAAGTGCGGGCTATCAGAAGAAGGGTCGTCAAGCCATTGGGCCGCTCATTGTCAAACATTGTTTGCGGAATTCTGCGTCACGGATTTTGAAAGGTTTGATCCTACTGCACGGCTCTGTTGAGCGGTGGATGGTGATTGGTTGGGGACTGTGCAAAGGGCGTGGCTCTTGCATTTGGGTTTGAATCACGACAAGAAACGAAGCGGCTGCGGAGATTACGATGGCCACAAAGGTCTCCGATCCCGTCGACAAACATGTCGGGGGTCGGGTGCGGATGCGTCGACGGATGCTGGATATGAGCCAGAATGTCGGATAATGGCGACGATGACAGCGAGCCCGAAGAAACGCAGACGCGCGGCCGAAGCAAGAAACCAAAAAAACGAGTGAGCTATGGGCCATCGGCAATCTCTGAATTATTTGCCAACATGCCGACGCGAAAACACACAGTACGTATCGACACCAAGTTATTGGCCGAAGCCGAGAGCGAAGACCCTCGCAAAGGTAAGGCAGCGTCAGACTGTGCTTGGCAAATTGAACGCGATGAGCGCGGCAAAGCGCCTACTCGGCGGTTAGCGGTGGTGGCGCGGTGGGCAAAAGTAGACTGACTAGCAAGGTGGGTTATGTCGTTTGATTCGACCCCGAGTCGGGGCGCGACACTCGTGCAGGATGCCGCAGAACTTCTAAACTTGGCTCAAGAGGCCGGGCACCTCGGGCTGTTCGAGTGGCGCGTGCAAATTGGCACGGTGCGGCTCTCCCCCAAACTCATGTCCCTCTATGGGTTGACCGAATTTGACGGTCAATACGACAGTTGGTTGCAGTGTTTGTTTCAGGAAGATGTCCTGCGCGTAACCGATCAAATGGACAATGCGTTCGCTGAGGTTGCTCGCGTGTGTCATACCGACTTTCGCATTTGTCGTCGTAGCGACAAAGCGTTGCGCTGGATCGAAGCAAGGAACATCATTGGCTATGACGACCGCGGCAAGGCCACTCGCGTCGTCGGTGTCAATGCTGACGTAACGGAGAGAAAACGCGCGCTTGTGCAGTTGCACGCTTTCACTGAGACCCTCGAGGACAGAGTCAAAGAACGTACCCGTCAGCTTGAGGCCGAAAACGAGGCGCGTCTAAGAGCTGAAGCCTTGCTCCGGCAAGCACAAAAAAAGGAGGTCGTCGGTCAACTCACAGGCGGCATTGCGCATGACTTCAACAACCTGCTGACGATCGTGTTGGGCGGACTGGATACGATCGGCCGGCAAGTCCAAACGATGCCGCCGTCGCCCGCGTTATCGCGCATCGCGCGGGCACGCGACATAGCGCAGCAAGGGGCACGGCGCGCCGTTGCATTGACCGGCCGGCTGCTTGCGTTTTCGCGTCAACAACCTCTTTCTCCGAAGCCGATCGACGTCAACAAGCTGGTCGCCAGTATGACGGAATTTCTCCATCGCACGTTAGGTGAAGCCGTTGCGTTGGAAACAGTCCTGGCGGCCGGGCTTTGGCGCACCTATGTCGATCCGCATGAACTGGAGAATGCATTACTTAATCTCGCACTGAATGCCCGTGATGCCGTCGGTTCCAACGGAAAGGTGACGATTGAGACAGCGAATTGCTATCTCGACGAATCTTATGTGTCGAACTTGCCGGAGCCCGTTGCGCCGGGGCAATATGTGATGATTGCGGTCGCCGATACGGGTATCGGCATGGACAAAGGGACACTCGAACACGCGTTCGAACCGTTCTTCACCACCAAAGAGACCGGCAAAGGCACTGGGCTTGGCCTCAGCCAGGTCTACGGATTTGTCCGGCAATCTTCCGGCAACGTGAAGATCTATAGCGAGGTGGGCGAGGGTACCACGGTCAAGGTATATCTGCCGCGTCTCAGAGGCGGCGAAGAGCATCAAGCCGATAGCGAGGTAACCCTCGAACCTGAGAATCTCAGCGGTGCCGAATCGATTCTCGTGGTCGAGGATGACAAAACCCTGCGCAGCTTCACGGTCGAGATTCTTAATGAATTCGGATATCGCGTACTCGATGCGCCAAACGGTGCCATCGCGCTTGAGATTTTGCACCGCGAAAACAACATTGATCTGTTATTTACTGACGTGGTGATTCCGGGCGGCATGAATGGCCGCCAGGTGGCGGATGAAGCGAAAAAACACTGGCCCGGACTGAAGGTCTTGTTTACGACCGGCTATACCCGCAATGCCATCGTTCATCACGGCCGCCTCGACGCCGACGTTGAATTGATCGGCAAGCCGTATTCACCCGCCGAGCTCGGTGCAAAGATCAGAGCGGTGCTGGATCGAAAAAAAGATATCTGAGAGACGCCGGACCTATTTGAACTGATAAGGCTCGACTTCTTTTGCAGGCTTCGGAAGAGAAGGTTGTGGGCCCACTGACTTCCAGTCAGACAGGCCGCTCTAGGGATTATTTCCAATACCGGCCAGTGAAACGCCGCTTCGCGAAGCCACGATCGCGAAATACCAGAGCACGTCGTCCAGTTTCTTCCACGACATGGGCGCATAGCCGGCGCTGCTTCTTCTTGACCGCGCTGAGGAGGTTGGCCGCTTCGCCGAACAGCCAAGGAGTGGAAACGCGAGGGTCTTGTCGGGACTTTTGTCGGCCCGATGGGCCGCAGCTTGGTAATGGCTGCCACCGTCTTCATTGCCGATAGTCTGAATTGACAGCTAGCGTATTCTCAAGTTCCCGCAGATAGTCGCGGATTGTTGAATCCGAATGTGGTTGCGGGATCAGAGTAGAGAGGTCTTCAGTACTGATTAATGCCGCCTTTATCGCAGCGATGTATTTTTCCCGCGATACCCCCGCCGTTTTGTCCTGGAGCACAAATTCGATCACGCGCTCAATTCCATTTTGGGGGTCTTTTTCAAATTGAACCGGATAAATGAGAGTTTGAATCAGTCCTTTAGTGTCGTCATCGATCATAAATTTCTCCTCATGGACGGCTATCTTTACTCTCCAGTAGTGTGAGGCAATCCAAATCATCGATGCCCCAGCCGTCGGCAATGCCGCTGAGGCGTTGGAATTTGATAGTGAGTCCTGCTGCGCCGGCATAGCGGTGCATCAATCCGGCACTCATATCGCTTCGGCTGCCCGGGTTCTTCGCCCAATCGGTATGCGGGAAAATCGCCCCATAATTCGAATGATGAAGAAACGCTGTTCCGCCTGGCTTCAGCACGCGCGCAAACTCCCGCACGTAATCCTGCACCACCAGCTTGTCGAAATGGACCATCGAGTCCCAGGAATATCCGAATGAGATCGACGCATCCGGAATGCCGGCAAAGCGGTCGCCATCGGTCAAATGATATCGAAACCGGCACCCATCCTTGCTCTCGCCGAACCGGGCGCGGCAGGCCGCAATGCAGTCGGGATTGACATCGACGAGGTCGATCGAAGCGGCGGGCCTTCTGAGAAATTCGGTGTTGCGGCCATGGCCGCAAGCCAGCTCGAGAGTTGACGTGAAATCCTCATTTTTGATGATCGGCCAGATTGTCGTATCCCACTGCGCTTGCATGGCCGCTTCCGCGGCCGTGAAATAGGGACCGGATCGATGCGCGTGAGCGCACTGCGCAATGGTCTTCCATCGAATGATTTCATCGATTGCCTGGACAATCACGTCAGGAGTGAGCGGCCTTGCTGCCAGCGAGGAAAGCTTATCGCCTGCGTTTCGCTGAAGATCTGCTTGGAAGAACGTGATGATGGAGGATTCCGGCCTTAGATCATGATGATCGATCAGAGTTCGCGTCGCTCTCGGCAGTCGATCGAAGTGGCGTCGCGCGGCGACAAGCCAGGATCTCGGATTTTTAGGTGCGCGCGCGATAGACGGCGGAAGGTGTCTCAGCAAATGAGCCGCCAAGCGTCGCGGCGCCGCCTTCAATCTGGCTGCCAATACGCTCATGTCAACGCCCGGACCCCTAGCAGCATCTGCCAGACTTGGGCCACGGCCATGACTATCCCGCGCAAGGTTCATCCAACCCTTGCTTGCCAAAGAGTAGCTCAAGCCTAGCGGGTAGAGGAAATTGCAGCGTTCGACAAGGCCCACCTACCCTGATCTGGCCTGCACCCGGTTCGGCTTAAACCGTATTGACCGATGCGCGGCGGTTAAATCTTTGGGCCGAGTGTCTTCTCCGCTCGCGGTCGCCTCGCTGTCGGTGGAATAGCCCGATCAAGCCCACACTCCTGCGGTTTGCCATCGGCCGCGCAAGTCGATTCCCATAGAGTGACTTGAAGGAATGCAGCCACAGGCAAAATCGACTTCGCAATCGTTGTGCGCTTCGAGAACTTAAAACCGTAGGTCGATGATTGTGGCACAGCGCTCAAATTGCTCGCTTCAGTTGGCCAGGCGTTGGTAGCCGCGCCATGAATTTCATCGGTCAATTTGGATGATCAATATTATACAGACACCTGTCATTCCTTGCACCTAGGCTGCCGGCATCGCCAAGTTGCCGGACCTAGTGCGGACGAAGTAGTGGGGCAGGCACCAAGCCGTCACGCCCGCGCGTTCCCCTCCCATACGCGGGGCCATTCACCCACCAAGAACCTCTCTATCATCTCGTCGATTTGTTCGGCCGTCGCCCCACGTTCCTTCATGCCCTTCAAGACACGCATCAGCGCCCCGCGGCGCAGCTCTTCTCTAATCTCCTCTGTGGACATACCCCGGGCCTTCGCGTTCTTAATAGCTTCGGCAGGCCCGGCTCGACGCCGCTTGATGGCTGAGTTCTTTTTCATCGGTCAATGTCCAGCACCTAAGTTACGTCGACGTAGTCTGAAAGTCAGGCGGCATCCAGCCGCCGCGGCCATTGTAATACGGCGCCTGGGTCGGAAACTCATACATATCGGCCCAATGATGCGACGTGGCTTCGGCGATAGTCCTGCCGTCCAAATTGATCGTGCTGGTGACCTGAATGGGACGCGACGCGCGTGCTGGCTGCCACGCGACGCCATCAAACAAGCCTTGCGGTGATCCGTCGCCCTGCAAGCTGGAATGATGGAATAGGCCTTTCACATGGCCCCACAGATCGCTTGGCAGATTGGCGATGCCGCTGCGCAGCCATTGTGCGACTTGCGCCGGCAAGCCTTCAATCCAAGTCTTGATCGACGAACCGACCGAGGCGAGCGTCATCGCCACGGTTTTGCCTTTGAGGTCCTTCCGAATCCTAATATCGGAATCGGCGAGCACCATAATCGGGGCCGGGCCGCTCCGGTAAATGCTGCCGACCGACATTTACTTTTTGCTATCTGTCTCGCTGATGACGACGGTGATTGGCTCGTGGCCGTTTGGGGAACGATCTGCCTCCCGTAGCAGAGCCGCCAGGAGCTTCAATGCTTGCGCATCTCCAGCCGCAGCCTTGTTGGTCTGCTGTCTAATCGCGATGTCGATCTTGCGCATCTTTCTTGCGATGCCGCGTTCGCTGACCGTGACACTTTCCAGAAGCGCCCGCGTGAGTGTGCTGCCGAGATTGAGCGCGCCACGCGGACGCCCGCGCGGATTGCCCGACTGTCCCTTTTGGAACCGGCTGTGCCGGGGAGGCTTCCGGTAGCCGACCTCGCAGGCTTGCGGTTGATCAGCCGCCATGGCGGTCACCTCGCTCACTCTCCGTCTCGGTGAAGCTGTGGCCGGTGGCGGCGTGCCGGGCGTTCTCACCCGTGAAGGTCTGCCAGCGCCGGATCGCCGTGTCGAGGTAGCCAGCATCTAACTCGACGCCATGGCAGCGCCGGCCAGTCCGCTCGGCCGCGATCAGGGTCGTTCCACTGCCGAGGAAGGGATCGAGGATAATGTCGCCCCGCGCGGAGCAGTCCAGAATGGCGTCCGCCACCATTGCCACCGGCTTCACGGTCGGGTGCAGAGCGAGCAGGTTGCCGTCCTCGGTTGCTCGCCCGAATGAATTGGCGCCCGCATACTCCCAGACGTTGCTGCGATGCCGCCCGAAACGCCCGAGTTCAATATTGTTGTGGTGCGCTGCACGGCCATGCTTGAAGACCAACACCAGTTCGTGTTGGCTGCGGTACAATGAACCCATCCCGGCATTGTGCTTGACCCACACGCAGATGTTTTTGAGCTCGGAATAGATCCGTGTGCCGGCCGCCAGCAGCTCGCCAAGGTGCCTCCAATCCATGCAGACGAAGTGAATGGCGCCATCCCGGCTGTGCCGGGCCGCGAGACCGCAGACATCCGTCAGAAAGCGGGTGAACTGCGCTTCGTTCATCTCGCCACAGGCCATGGCGAATTCGCGGTGATGAATTGAGCCCAGACCGCTAACGTGCCCCTCGATCGGTACGTTGTATGGCGGATCGGTGAATATCATGGCGGCCTCGCTGCGCTCCATCAGCGCCGCATAGGTAAGGGCATCGGTCGAATCCCCACACACGAGGCGATGATGCCCGAGCAGCCACAGCTCTCCGCGTTGACTGATGGCCGGCCTATCATTGATGGGTGGGATGACATCGCCCGGATCCGCCTTGTCCGGCTGCGAGTCGTCTAGGCTGTCGATGCGCAGGTCGATCTCCGCAATCTCAAAGCCGGTTGTGTCGAGGGCGAATCAGGTCCACACTAGGCAGCCGATCGCTGGGGCAGCCGGCAGACGGCTCAGGCGGCTAGTAGCACGACGGAGGCATCCGGCTGAAAATAAACAAACCGACGATTTTCTTGCGGATTATTTTGAACTTGGCGGGTTGATGCGGGGTCGGCCCCGCGGCTTTGAAAAGGCCGCTTTATATGCAGCGTCGAATGTGCGGGACGCTAGATCTGGCCCGAAAACTGCCGATGCTTCGCGGTACAGCACCTTTCGTTGGCTCTCGCCCTCGCGGCGCCGTTGCTGCATCCACTGGATGCAGCGATCAAGGAGATTCTCGGCGTGGGTAAATTCCACAAGCTTCGCCTCGTCAAGTACTCGGACATCGAGGAAAGTCTGGCTCCTACCAATCAGCCGGTCGTTGACGAAGTCCGGTTGAAGGTCCCGACAGCGCGATCCGGGAATCGTTGCAGGCTCAACCGACGTCAGAGAGCATCCGGTCGCGACTATCGAACCGTCGACTAGCCGGCGCTTGAAATCGCTTCGGATCTTGTTAGCCAGGTCGCTGAGCCTGAAATGCTCGCCATAAGTCGAACGGCTCACCAGAGCCAATGCGACGCTGCGATCTCCGACGGCTCGAAGGACTTCCCCCCACTTCTCCTGATCAAAATACCGCTCGGGCGCATCGTGAAGGGGGATGCCGGGGCGTTCCATGGGTGGCTCCGCTGACCGAATCGAAGAGTTCGCTCCGGCGGGGAGATTGGGCGGGTGTTCACGGCGGAAGCGTGATCGCGCCCCGGGTGCCCGGGGCCCGACGCCAAAACGTTACCGATTTTCCCTGTTTCCCAAATTACCTTCCCTGTTATGCCGCCACGAATTCCCTGTTCCTTTGCGTAGGGAATTTGACCGCAACTGGCTGTATTTGCTTCGCGATTCGCATCGAAAAAAGGCTCCGGGGGCCTGCGTCTGCAAATTTCCCTGTTATTTTCCCTGTTAGCAGGGAATTTGGCCGCGGAGACGGGTTCGCATGCGACTGCATCCGCCACCACGCAGTCACGCGTTTGCTGAGATTTCCTCAAATACGGAGAAATGCCGGCGATTGGCGGGGTTCTTCTTTGGCGGCTCGTCTCCTCGGGCGGGCGGGTGGAGACATACGGTCGTTTCAGGCGCGCCGTCTCTGGCGTCGAAATCCCGTTTCCTCGGAAACAGAGACGCGGTTCGAGAGACCGGTTCGAATGTGCGGAGAACTATGGACCAAGCGCCCCGGACGCTAGGGGATGCTGGCGATGGAGCCGCGGCGACGTGATCGCCGCGCCAGCTTGGCTGCCGCATCACCACGAGGCCGCCGCGGACGCGCTGCTGCTCCGCCCCGTTCGCGAATGACCCGAAGCGGACACCGGATGCACGCGGTCAGGATTTGTCGCGGTGCTCCCGGTCGTCCTTTCGCCTTAGCGACGCGAGGAAACGGCGGCGTTTGATTGCGCCCTTCCTTGGCAACCAGAT
>Ga0182024_10019432_pt1 | contig 12522 bp, 6 predicted proteins | sample P32metaG_FD_120480 | JGI IMG/M metagenome (GOLD analysis project Ga0182024, IMG submission 120480) | Permafrost microbial communities from Stordalen Mire, Sweden - P3-2 metaG (Illumina Assembly) | ecosystem: Environmental > Terrestrial > Soil > Wetlands > Permafrost | place: Sweden: Stordalen... | reverse complement strand
GGCCCGTTCTCGGTGGCCGGGATGAGCTGGCACGAGCCGTTCATCGCCTTGCTTGTCGCCCTCGTATGGGGCATCTATGGCGCGATCCACTTCGTGACGCACAGCAAGAAGAAGGAGAAGCCGATGTTCGTCTCCTCCACTGCTGCCGCATGAGCTGAGTAAATTCCGAAAACTTTCCCATACGCATGGTACGCATGGGGGTTCAAATCAAACAGCCACATCCCTGAGTGGGGATGTGGTTGTTTGCTTTTTGGGGGATAGAGGGCTCGGGCAGGAGCCCCGGTGGGGTGTTCGAGATCCCACTTTCGTTCTCGCCAGTTCGTGATATAGAAGTGGCTGCACTCTCCCTGTGGCCCGCCGGCTTCCATTTGCGGTTCTTGCGCTCCTTACGATCCTCCTGGTGGCGCCGCCGGCCGTTTCAGCGGCAGGTTTGGCTGAGTGGCGCGCGCAGTTAAGCCTGGCGAAGGCGGTTTCCGACACGGATTCGGTGATCGAGCTGGCGCGGCGCATCATTGCCGCCGATGCCCACGACGCCAGCGCCTGGACCGCCCTGGTCGAATCCCAGATCAAGAGCGAAGATTACGATCGCGCGCTGGCCGCGCTGGATGCGTGGGAAAGGGTTGCGAAACCGCGCCCGGCCGCGATCGACTCCTACCGCGGTGACATCTTCCTGGCCAGGGAGGACCCGGCGGATGCGGAGAAGGCGTGGCGCGCCTCGCTCGGGATCAAGCCGAACGACTACGTGGTGCTCAGCAAGCTGGCCGATTTGCTGGAAACCGAGGAGCGCTGGCCCGAGGTGTTGGACCTCCGCACGCGGGCCGCCGCCGAGCCAACGGCGGCCCTTCTGGCCGCCCGGGCCGGAGCGCTGATGCACCTTCATCAATGGGACGCAGCCATTGGGGACATTCACAAGGCCAACAAGCTGGATGCCACCGACGAGACGGTGCTGAAATGGCTCCCGAAGCTGGAACTCCTCGCCAGCAAGCGGGCCGAAATATTTGCGTCCGACTCGCTGATCGACCTCACGAAAATAGCCGAGCCGAAGAACCCGCGCCCCCTACTCGACCAGGCCGCCCTCTTCACGGAAATCGGCCAGCCCTCCCTCGCGCTCTCAAACGCGAAGCGCGCCCTCGAGATGGCTCCCGACAGCATCCGCGCCCGAATCCAGGCCGGCGAGGCCGACCTCGACCTCGGCAAGCCCCTTGACGCGGCAAAGCTGAAGGTCAGCCACGATTTGAAGCTGGGGAAGGACGGCGCACTGAGCGCGGAGACTCTCCATGACCTTGATCGACGCGACGCCGACGTGCAGAAAAATCCCGGCAAGCCCGTCCTTCTCGCCGCCCGCTCGAAGAGCTTGCGCGACATCAACCAATACGTCCTCGCCCTCGACGACGCCCAGGCTGCCCTTGCCCTCGATGCCAACTCCCCCGACGCGGAGTTTGAAATGGGCCACGATCTCGACGGCCTCGACCGCGCCGGCGAAGCTCTGCCGCACATCGTCCGCGCGACCGAACTGCGCCCCGGCGACCCCGTGGCATGGTATTACCGCGGCGTCGTGGAAGCGAACCGCGCCGACTTCAACGCCGCCGTCGCTTCCGAGACCCGCTCTCTCGCCATCCACGAATCCGCCGCCGCCCTCAAGGCCCGGCTCGACGCGGAGTTGCGCCTCGGGCTTGCCGCGCAGGCCGCCGCCGATTCCCAGCGCCTCCACGTGATCGACCCGGCCGATTCGCAATGAAACACGTCCTGCTTCTTTTCGTCTGGCTTCTCGTCCTCGCGCCGGGCCTGCGCGCCGCCGATGACGACGATCCCTCTGCTCCGGACACCACCGGCACCCAGAGTGGATTCACCCCTGACCACGGCGACATTTCCGCAGGCACAATTCTGACCGTCTCATTCCCCATCCCGATGGTCACGCCTGACAAGATCGACATGGGCGGCCAGCCGTGGCCGATAATGGCGACGCCCAAAGTGGACGGCACCTTCCTCTGGAAAAGCCAGACCGAGGGCCAGCTCACGATCAGCTCCGTCGTCGCCGGCGCAACGCATCATTTCTCCCTCATCCCCGGCCTCAAGGATGTTGCCGGCCATCCGTGGACCGGCGACGCATGGAACGTGAATTTTACCACGCCGGCATTCTCCCTCTCCACCGATGCCGAGTTTCACAAGCAACTCTCCGCCCAGCCCCGGATTCCGCTCTCCTCCACGTATGATGTCCTGCTCACGGATGTCGCCCGACACGCATGGATACAGGATCGCGACTCGCGCGCCCATCTCCCCGTCGAGGTCATCCAGACCACGAACGGGGCGCCGGAGGCGACGGAGTTCCAGATAGCCCCGCGCGATCCGCTCCCGCCGAATCACACCTACGATCTCGTCGTCGAAGGCCTGCCGGATTCCAAAAGCCGCCGCCCCCTCCCATATCCCGCCGTCTTCCCGCTTGGCGATACGCAGGATCTGAAAATCGAGTGGCTCGGCGGCTTCAATACCGCCCTCGCCAGCCCCACCATCCGCATCAAGTTTAACGACTCCATCTCCCCGGATGCCATCCAGCCCGGGATGGTCCAGATCACCCCGGATGTCGCGCATCTCGATGTGGTCGCCGAAGGGGATGAGATTGATCTCACCGGGGATTTCGATCTGGCGCAGCGTTATCGTGTCACCGTCTCAAACACGCTTCGCGGCGACCGCGGCTACACCCTTCCCGCCGACTCCCGCTGGTATGCCTCCTTCCCGCCGCGCCAGCCCTGCATCTCATTTCCCGGGCCGCGAATCTATCTGCGGAGCAGCCAGCAGCTTCACTTTACATTCCTGCAGAGCCACACGCCGGCCGTCACGTGGCGGCTCGCCAGTATTCCGCTAGAGAAACTTCCCGCCGTCACCGCCCGGCTCAGCGAGTTTGACGAATCGGCCCTCGATCCGCTCACCGGTCTTACGATCCCCGATCCGAGGACGGGCGGGGATTTGCAAAAGCAAACCGAACTCCTCGTCGATGCATTCAATCTCCCCGTCCAGCTCACCGGCTCCTGTCCCGCGGCGGATACCGCCTCGGATGTCACTCGCAGCATCACCGCTCCATTGCCGGCCGGCGTCTCGCTCCAGGGTCCGTATTTGATCGAGGCCTCCTCCAATTTGCCGGATGGCCGCATCGCGGGCGGCCGGGCGCTGGTATTCTTCAGCGATTACATCCTGACGCAAAAGCGGTCGCCCACGCAGGTCTTCATCCATATCGCGGGCATGAAAGACGCGCTGCCGGCCGCTGGGATTACCGTGCATGCCGTGCGGGATGATAATATCGAACTTGGCGGCGCGGTCACCGGTTCAAACGGCATCGCGGTTTTCCCGCGCCCAACCCTCTTCCCGGAGAATAAGCCTCAAACCACCCTGTTCATCGCGGATACGCACGGGGGTGCTTCCCTCGGATTTGCCGATGAGTCCACATACGGCGCGAGCGGCTTCGAGGCATCGGCGCCGGATCTGAATCGCTCGATCATCATCACGGACCGCAACCTCTACCGTCCGGGCGAAGAGGTTAAGATGAAAGGAATTCTTCGGGACGTAAGCGCGGGCGGCCTCGCCATCCCGGCGTCCCACCTCATTCATTGGCAGATACTCCAGGGAGATGGCGACAAGGCTGTAGCCGACGGCACGACCCCGCTCAACACGGAGGGCGCGTTCGAAGCCTCGTGGTCCATCCCCACGAGCGCCGCCCTCGGCCCTTGCACGATCAAGTGCTCGCTCGGTGACAAAGCCTACTCCGGCTCCTCGACCATCGACATCGAGGAGTATCGCGTGCCGCTTTTCACGGTCGAGGTCTCCGGCGCCACCGAGACCGGTACCACGGCCCACGCGCAGGTTGCCTCCGCATTCTTCCATGGCGGCGCCAATAACGGAGCGCGCGTCCATTGGACGGCGGAATGGTCGTCAAACGCGGGCCGCGCAGGCTACAATGCCTACCCCACGCTTGGCCCCGCCATCGATGCCGACAACCCGCCCCATCAAACACTCGAGGGAGACACCCGCCTGGATAATAACGGCCTGGCAACCCTCGCATGCGAATCTCCTTTCGAGGAGAACGCCGCCGTAAGCAGCTCCCACGTCACGTGGACCGCCGACGTTACCTCGATCGACGGCCAGACGCTTACGGGGGGAACCGATGTCACGTTCTCAAGCACCCCCGTTATCCTCAATGTGGGCGCCACTGAACAACTAACCGACCCGCGCGGAATAAGCGTCACGCTGGAAGCCGACGACCCCGACGGCAACCCCGTCCCGGGTCATGTGAAAGTGACCGCCGATCTCTACCACGTCACCACCAAAACGGTAAAGGAACAGGTCGCCCCGCTCGTCTTCCGTTACCGCAATACGGATGAGTTCGCGAAAGTCGATTCCCACGACGACGTCGCGCCGGGCTCCTTCCTTTTCTCCGCAACCAATACGGGACGCTATGTTGTGACCCTTCGCTCCGATGCCGTGCGGACACCGCTTGTCGCCGCGGAGACCACCGTCACCGGCGACCAGCCGGCGGAGATGCCGGTGCAAAACGACACCGGTTTCAATCTCGTCACACGGCCGGAGCCGTGGCGCCCCGGAGACACAGCGGAATTCACGGTCCAGGCGCCATTCGCCGGCGTGGCGTGGGTATGCGTCGAGACAGACAAGATGCTCGATACGATGCTGGTCCCGCTCTCCGGCAATGCCGCGCGCATCGAGGTCCCGGTCAAAAAGGAATACGCGCCGAACGCCACCCTCTCCGTCTATCTCACGCGTCCCGGCGGTCCCTCCGGCCTGCCGGTTGAGCGTTTCGCAAGCACTCCATTCGTTGTCGAACGCCCGGACCGTGAACTTGAGTTGACACCACACTTTGACCACGCCGAGTTCCGGCCCGGCGACACCATCCACGGCGAGTTTCGCGCAACCAGCGAGGGCAAGCCGGTCGCGGCCGCCGATCTCGCCGTCTTTGCCGTGGATGACGCCGTGCTGCAACTCGGCGACTGGTCGATCCCGCAGATCCTCTCTGTTTTCTACCCGGACAATCCATACTCGTTCTCCAATTACCAGTCGCTGACCGATTACATCGAATCCGGCAACATCGACGGCAATTTCCAAAAAGGGTTCGTCATCGGCGACGGCGGCGCCGAGACCGGCGGCGCGAACGCTCTCCGAAAGGAATTTCGCACCCTGGCATACTGGAACGCGAGCCTTCATACCGATGCGGACGGCAAGGTGCGGTTTGACTTCAAGGCACCGGATAACCTGACCAGCTATAGAATCGTGGGTATCGGCCAGACCAGCGCCGGCCAGTTCGGCGGCAATGCCGGCCAGACCGTCACGATAACCAAGCCGTTGCTCATCGATCCCGCGCTCCCGCGTTTCGTCCGCGATGGAGACGAGGTGGAGCTTCGCGCCGTGGTGCGCCAGAGCTTTGCGGATTCCGCCCCCGTCTCAGCCCGATGCATTACCGGCTCCGGCTGTACGCTGGAAGCTGAGCCCGCCCTCAGCGGTACCGCCGACCGCAATGCTCCCTGGGTCCTCCGCTTCCGCGCAAAAATCAAAGACCCGGACCTCGCGCCCATCAAGGTCCGCTTCGAGGCCACTGCACAAGGCGATCCAACCATGGCCGATGCGGTCGAAACCACGATCCCGGTGAACGCGCCGACGATTGTTCGCCATGAATCAGTGAGCGGCGGGTTCACCGGCCCGGGCTTCGATGCTCCTTCGGCAATGCCGAAGGATTGGGCGCATGGCCGCGGGCAGTATTCGTTCACGCTCTCGACTTCCTCATGGCTCCCCGCGCTGGCCGGCATCCCGACTATCCTCGATTACCCGCACGGCTGCTTCGAGCAGATCACCAGCAAGCTGCTCTGCTACGGGCTGCTAGCGAACTTAATGGACTATCTCCCCGATACCGAGGCGCGGCTCGCCGATTACAAACCAATCTTCCAAAAAGGCGTCGACCAGATCAGCTCCTCGCTTCTCGCCGATAACCGCCTCCCCTACTGGCCCGGCGATACCATGGGCGACGACTTCGTGACCTGCCAGGCTTGCTGGGCTTTGAATGAGGCCGCCAATGCCGGCTTCGATATTCCAGATGGCCTCGAAGACAAACTCTCAAAGGCCGCGACGGCTATTGCTTCCGGCCCCGGCGATATGGATACGCGCGCCTTTGCCCTCTTTGTCCTCGGGTCGCTGAAGACCGGCGGGACTTACGCCGCCATTGCCGATGACATTTATCTTCATCGCCAGAACATGAGCATGGATGGACGCGCCTTCCTCGCGATGGCTCTTCATCAATTGAACATCATGCCGGACGAGAAACTTCAACTCCTCCGGGAGATCGATAAAACCATCGTCCCCACGGCGTTCAAGCCCGAGACGTTCGGCTCCATGAATCGCACCGAGGGCATCTGCGCGATGGCCTTCGAGACAATCGCTCCGCCCAATTTCACCGCCACGAAAAAGGAGGAAATCCGCAAGCGCCTGCTCCATATCCTCGACACCGGCTCCGCGCTCTCCGCGACTCCGGATGAGGAGCAAATCCTTCTCATCCACAATGCCGGGGGGTACGTCCTCACGGCGGTGACGTTCTCCACCCAGGAGAATCTCTGGCTGATCCTCGCCTTCAAATCGATGCTCGCCGGCGAGAAATCCCCCGCCCTCGCACCGGCTCAACCTGCACCTTCGATGGTTTCCAAAAATGGCCTCTCCGCCGCGTGGACCTCGGGCACGGCCGGCATCCCATTTGGCTCTCCCTTCGCCCTTTCCGGCGTCAATAAATCCGCGCTTACCTTCCTGATGCATGCGGATTTTTCCCTGCCTCAGCTCGATGTTCCCCGCGTTGACCGCGGCTTCCGCACGGAGCGCGTTGTCCGCGATCTCACGGCTCCCGCCCGCGTGGGTACTGCCGCCGCGCCTTACCACATCGGCGACCAGCTCCTGGTCACTTACAGGATTTTCAGCGAGAAGCAGCAATACTTCGTCGCGCTCGAGGACTCCTTTCCCGCCGCATTCGAAACCGTAAACCCGAACCTCGCCCAGGTCGCCAGGTTCTTCGAACTCCCGGCCGTCGATCCCAGTGACCAGCTTCTCGATCTCTCCCATTCCGAGATGCGCGACAGCTCGACTCTTCTCTACTTCAACAACGTCCCGCCCGGCCCTGGCGTCTATTCCATCCTCGTGCGTGTCACGGCTGCCGGCACGTTCCGCTGGCCGCAGACCCAGGTGAACCCGATGTATGATAGCCGGTTCGCCGGCCTCTCCGCATCCAGCGTATGCGTCGTCTCCGCCCAATAACCGTGATCCTCGCGAGCGCGGCGCTTTTCGCACTGGGTGCGATCGTCTGGGCCTGCATTGTGCCGATACCGGCCGCGCTGGAACGGCCGCTCGCGGGCACGCTCAACCTCGAGGATTTTCGCGGCCGCGATCTTGCCGAGATTCCAACCGCCGAGGCGCGTGTCCAGATGCCGGTCTCGCTGGATGAAATGGGCGAGTACCTCCCGCGCATTACGATTGCGCTGGAAGACAGGCGCTTCGAGTCCCATTCCGGCGTCGATTTTCGCGCGCTCTGCGGCGCGCTCTGGAACGATATTCGATCCCGACGCATTGTCTCCGGCGGCTCGACGATTACCGAGCAGCTCATCAAGCTGGCCACTGGCCGCGAAGGCCGCTCATGGCGCGGCAAGCTCCGCGAAGCCGTCGCCGCATGGAAGCTGGAGCGCACCTGGGACAAGGCCCGCATTCTCGCCGCCTATCTCAACCGCGCCAGCTACGGCAATCGCCGGCTCGGTCCCGAGGCCGCCGCCCGCGCATACTTTGGCAAATCGGCCGCGCATCTGACTCTCGCGGAATCCATTTATCTCGCCGGCCTGCCGCAGGCGCCGTCCCGCTTCAATCCATGGCTGCATCCCGCCGCCGCCGCCGCCCGCTACCGCCGCTGCCTCGCCCGGCTCGCCGCCGCCGGCGTCGTCACGTCCGCCCAGCGCGATCTCCTCGCCGAGCCGCCCGCCGTGCAGCATTGCGAGCCGCCGCATCTGGCGCCGCATTTCGTGGACGCGGTGCTCCGCGAGAACCGGGGACTCCACGGCACCGTCCGCACGACGATCGACCTCGATCTCCAGCGCAGCGCGGAGTGGGCCGTCCGCGCGCATCTCGCCTCGCTCAATCGCGCCGATGTCACGCAAGCCGCGCTGGTCATCGTTGAGAACTCCACCGGCGCCGTCCGCGCGCTCGTCGGCTCATCTGACTACGCAGTCTCCCAGGTCAATGGCGCGTTGCGTCCCCGCAGTTGCGGCTCCACGCTCAAGCCCTTCATCTATCTCGCGGCCATCGACCGCCGCGTTCTCACCGCCGCATCCCTGCTGCCGGACACGCCAAACGCGATCCGCGACACATACGGCGATTACGATCCCCAGGATTTTACCCACCGCTTCCTCGGTCCGGTCCGGGTTCGCGAGGCGCTGGCCTGCTCGCTCAATGTTCCCGCCGTCGTCACGCTCAGCCGCATTGGCGCGCGCGGCGCATTCACGTCTCTCCATCAATGGGGATTCAATTTCGGCTCCTCGTTCGACGACTACGGCGCCGGTTTTATACTCGGCAACGCCGCGATTCGCCTCGTCGATCTTGCCTCCGCGTACGCAGGCCTCGCGCGCGGCGGCCTCGCGCTACCGGCCCGTTTCATAGACTCCCGCATGGAACCGGTCACGCGGATGGCCTCGCCGGAGTCCACCGCGATTATCACAGACATCCTGTGTGATAACGCCGCGCGCGAGCCGGCCTTCGGCGCCGCTTCGCCCCTTGCGTTCAAGGACCCGGCGGGACGGCCGATTCGCATCGCCGGGAAGACCGGGACCAGCAGCGGATTCCGCGACGCATGGACCGCCGGCTTCGACAAGGAGCACACCGTCGCGGTTTGGGCGGGCAACTTCGACGGCCACCCGCTCGGTGGCCTGCTCGCCATCCGCGCCGCGGCCCCGCTTTGGTCCGCCGTGATGAATCTGCTCCTGCGCACCGATCATCCTCTGCCGCCGCCGCCCGACACACTCGTGCGCCGCGAGGTCTGCTCTGTCACCGGCCTGCTCCCCTCGCCAAAATCCCCCGCCACCGTATCCGAGCTATTCCTCCCGGGCACGGAGCCGCGCGAGGACGCGTCCGCCTTTTACTCCGCCGACGGCACGCTCCTGCTCCCCGCCGAGTACGCGCAATGGTGCGCCAGCGCCGACAACAGCCTCCGCGCACGCGTCCGGCCAAGCCCGCGCATCCTCACGCCCGCCTCCGGCGCTCACTACGTCATCGATCCGGTCCTTCCCCGCGCGCAGCAGATGGTGGAACTGACATCGACGCTTCCGGGCGAGGTCCAATGGTTCGTCAATAACCTGCCCGTCAACCCGCAGTCCGATGGCCGCACCTTTTGGAAACTCGAGCCCGGCACATGGCAGATACAGGCCCTGTCCAGGGATTCAAATCTCTCCGAGGCGATCACAGTCGAATAAGTGCGGCAATCCAAAGCTTCCAACTCGCATGCCGTCAGCGACTGAACGCTGGTGCATCGTGTAGGACTTGAACCTACAACCCGGTGATTAAGAGTCACCTGCTCTACCAATTGAGCTAACGATGCGTCTCGCTATGCCATGCGGATCGCTACGCGATTCCCGGCTCGCGGCGGGCGGTTAACATCGCAAAACCTTGCCTCAACTCAAGCAGTTTTCATTGAATCGGAGCCCGCAATGCCACTACCCTCCGCGCCCATGCCAGACGCCTTTCTCCGCGCCGCAATCGAAGAAGCCCGCAAGGGCCTGGCCGCCGGCGGCATCCCGATCGGTTCGGTGCTTGTCCATGGAGGGAAAATCATCGGCCGCGGCCACAACCAGCGCGTGCAGCACGGCAGCGTCATCCACCATGCGGAAATGAATTGCCTTGAAAACGCCGGCCGGCAGCCGGCCCGCATTTACGCGGAGTGCACGCTCTATTCCACCCTCTCCCCGTGCCCCATGTGCAGCGGCGCCGCGCTCCTCTACAAGATCCCGCACATCGTCATCGGCGAGAACATGACCTTCCAGGGCCCCGAGGAATATGTCCGCTCGCAAGGGGTGAAGCTCGACATCATCCAGGACGACGAATGCATCCGCCTGATGCGCGACTTCATCGACGCCCGCCCGGAGCTCTGGAACGAAGATATCGGGGTTTGAGCTGCTTTCTTTAACCGCGGATACACAAATCAGGGCGCGGGGTTAGGGGGCGGGTTTGCGGAAGGGTTTGCGTTCTACGAGGGCCGGGAAGCGGCGGCCGCGGATTTCGATTTCGAGTTCCTCGCCGATACGGGCGAGATCGCCAGGGAGATAAGCCATGCCGATGCCAAAACCGAGGGAGGGGGAGAGGGTGCCGCTGGAGAGCTCGGCGACCTGCCGGCCATCTTTAAGGACGGGGTAATGGGCGCGGGGGGGCGGGCCTTTATCGGTCATTTTGATCGGGACCAGGCGGGTGTGGATACCGGTGGCGCGCTGCGCGAGCAGTGCGTCGCGGCCGACGAACTCGGGTTTGTTCAAATCCACGAAAATGCCGAGGCCGGCTTCGAGCGGGGTGCGGGCGGGAGAGAGGTCGGAGCCATTGAGGGGATAGCACATCTCGAGGCGGAGGGTGTCGCGGGCGCCGAGGCCGCACGGCTTGATGCCGAGATCGGCCCCGCGCTCGAGGATGCGATTCCATTGGGTGGCGGCCTCGGTGGCGGGGAAGAAGAGTTCGAAGCCTTCCTCGCCGGTATAGCCGGTGCCGGCGACGACGAACGGGATGCCGTCGCGGGTGATGGCGCGGACTTCGTTGCGGGCGGGCCTGGAGGGGCCGAATAATTCGTCGAAAAGTTTCGGGGCCTTCGGGCCCTGGAGGGCGAGGCCGGCGGAAGCGGCGCTGCGATTTACCAGGGCGACCCCATCGGGGCTGAGGCGGTCGAGCATCCAGGCGAAGTCCTCGCCCACTTTTGCGGCGTTTACGATGAGGAGGAATTCCTCGGCGCGGAGGTGGTAAACAATGAGATCGTCAATAATGCCGCCGGCTTCGTTAAGCAGGAACGTGTATTGGCCATGGCCCGGGGTGAGGCGGGAGATGTTGTTTGTAAGGAGGCGGTCGAGCCATGCGGCGGCGTTGGGGCCGGTGGCGATGAACTGGCCCATGTGGGAGATATCGAAGAGGCCGGCGTTTGAGCGGACGGCTAGGTGCTCATCGACGATGCCGCTGTACTGCACGGGCATGAGCCACGAGCCGAACTCGATCATCTTCGCGCCGTGGCGGAGATGTTCCTGGTAGAGAGGTGTGGTCCTGGATGCCGGCGAGCCTGTCACGGGAGAAGAGGGTAGAGGCGCGGGCGGGGTTTTGCAATCGCCGGACGGAATCCGAGTGGGATATGGGGAATTGAGGTTTTAGAGGAATCGGATTCGCGGGATTTTGCGGTATCGGGATTTGCAATTTGGCCGGAAGTGTCAATCCTGCGGCGGAGATGAGCAGCTTTCTTGACCGGCTGGAACACCGCTACGGGCGCTACGCGATCCCGGGATTGATCCGGTACGTGGTGGCGCTGAATGCGCTGGTATATATCCTGATCAAGTATAATCCGGCTTATTACCGGGCGCTGGACCTCTGGCCGCAGGGCATAATGCACGGTGAGGCGTGGCGGCTGGTGACGTTTATTTTCATCCCGCAATTCGGCTCCGGGTTTGTGCCGGAGTGGTTTAACGCGGCGATGTACATGGTGTTCCTCTGGTGGGTGGGGAACGGGGTGGAGCAGGCGCTCGGGTCGTTCAAATTGAACCTTTATTATTTGATCGGGATTGTGGGGATAACGGTGGCTGCGTTTATTTTTGGGGGTGGATTCGGCGCATCGCTCCTTAATACGTCGCTGTTGTTTGCGTTTGCGCAGTTTTATCCGGATGAGACGATTTTCCTCATGTACGTGCTCCCCGCGAAGGTGAAGTGGATCGCGTGGATTACGGCGGCGGTGATGCTTTTCCATGTGGTGGATGGCGGAGTGGCGTACCTGGCAAGTCTTGCGGTTTGCCTCGCAAATTATCTGATCTTTTTCGGGCCGGATATTTACCAGGCGGCAGTGCTGCGGCAGGAGGTGGTGGAGAGGCGGAGGAAGTTTGAGGCGGCGAGGGCGCCGGAATCGGCAACGATGCACGAGTGCGCGGTGTGCCACCGGACGGAGGTGACGAATCCGGACCTGGAATTTCGAGTGTCGCGGGATGGGCAGGAGTATTGCAAGGAGCACCTGCCGAAGCCGCCGGACGCGGCGGTGACAGGGTAGGGGGCGGAGGGCCTGTCGGATCAGAACTGCGCGGTCAGGAGGATGTTGGTTTGGTTGTCCTCGATGGTGACGGTCTTGACGGTGTAGAGGTCGACTGTTGAGGAGAGTGTGTTGGGGCCGCCCTGGGTGACGTTGATTACGAGGTTGCCGCGGGAGTCAGTGGTGGCGGTGCCGAGGGTGGCGCCGTCGGCGAAGTATGCGAGGGACGTGTTGGGGGGGAGACCGTGGGC
>Ga0182024_10019431_pt1 | contig 12523 bp, 11 predicted proteins | sample P32metaG_FD_120480 | JGI IMG/M metagenome (GOLD analysis project Ga0182024, IMG submission 120480) | Permafrost microbial communities from Stordalen Mire, Sweden - P3-2 metaG (Illumina Assembly) | ecosystem: Environmental > Terrestrial > Soil > Wetlands > Permafrost | place: Sweden: Stordalen... | reverse complement strand
GGAAGATAATAGGTCCCCTCAAACTCAAAAGGATTCTGCGTCGCAACCACCATAAATGGCCGCTTCAGCACCAGCGTCTGATTCTCCACGCTCACCTGCTCTTCGCTCATCGCCTCCAGCAGGGCCGACTGCGTGCGCGGCGTGGTGCGGTTGATCTCGTCGGCCAGCACGATGTTGGCGAAGATCGGCCCGGGCCGGAACTCGAACGCCTGGGTGAGCGAGTTGTAGACCGAGACGCCCAGCACGTCACCGGGAAGCAGGTCCGGGGTGAGCTGGATGCGGTTGAATTTGCAGGCGATGCTCCGCGCCAGAGCGCGCGCCAGCACGGTCTTGCCGACGCCCGGCACGTCCTCGATCAGGATGTGCCCGCGTGCCACCAGCCCGATCAGGACCAGGTCCACCGCCTGAGCGTGACCGAGGAAGACGCTTTGGATATTGGCGCGTAGCCTGTCAACGGGAGAATCGCGCACGAATCACCTGGTTAATCATGGTGGGAAAGGGTTGAGGTTTTGGTGTCAGTGTTTGCACTGACTTTGCAAATCTCCCACTTCCAACAGCTTCTCTTGCCGGCCTCGGCCTTCGCCGGCGTTACCCTCATTCTAATCACTGCCGCGGTCTTGTACACCCGTTGTACCGCCTTCCGGGCAAATGGGTTAAATTCCCTCCCAGCTCATGACCGAGGCGACTCCCACGGCAGCCGATACCACCGTCCTTTCCCGCCCCATCGATTCCGTCGACGGCGTCGGGCCGACGCGCGCCAAGGTCTTCAACTCGCTTGGCGTTTCCACCCTCGGCGACCTCCTGGAGTATTACCCGCGGCGTTACCGCCTGGAATCGGCGGAATTGCCCATCTCAGAGCTGCACGCCGAACAAATCCACATGTGCCGCGGCGAAGTCGTCGCGGTCAACTACTCCTCCATGCGCCCCAGGCCGCGTTTCGAAGCCACCATCTTCGACGGCAAGGACAAGCTGGCCCTGGTCTGGTTCAACGCCGCCTGGATGCGGCGAAAGCTCCACCCCGGCATGCACATCCGGGTCCAGGGCCTGGTGAAAATGTTCCGCAACATGCCGCAGATGGCCAACCCCCATTGGCACGAAGTGGATGACACCGTGCCGCCGGTGAACACCGCAACCTACCGGCCCATCTACCCGGCCACCCTCCGGCTCAAGTCGGAAACGATCCAGGAAACCGTCGCGGAAAACCTCGATGCGATGCTGGAAGAGGTACACGAGTGGTTCGACCCCGCCCTGCCGGCGCGGCACCGGCTGGTGGGCCGGCGCGACGCCTACCGCTTCATCCACCGCCCCGCCGATGAGAACCAGGCCAAGGCCGGCCGTCGGCGGATCATCTTCGACGAACTCATGCTCATGCAGCTTGGCCTGGGCATCTCCAGGAGCCTCCGCGCCGGCCAGCTCTCTGCCCCGGTCATGCGGATCGACAAGCTCCTCGACGAGCGCATCCGCAAACGCTTCCCCTTTACCCTCACCCCCGCCCAGCAGAACGCCGTCTGGCAGATCGCCCGCGACCTGGGCAGCGGCAAGCCGATGAACCGCCTGCTCCAAGGCGACGTTGGCAGCGGCAAGACGGTGGTCGCCCTCTACGCCATGCTGCTCGGCGTGGCCAACAAGCTCCAGGCCGCCCTGCTCGCCCCCACCGAAGTCCTGGCCGAGCAGCATTTCCTCACCCTCGGTCGGGCCCTGCAAGGCAGCAGCGTCACCCTCGAACTGTTCACCGGCCGGACCAAGAAACAGAACAAAGGCCGCCGCATGAAAGACCTGGCCGACGGCAAAATCCACCTGGCCGTCGGCACCCAGGCGCTGATCCAGCAAGATGTGGAATTCGCCAACCTCGGCCTGGTCGTCGTGGACGAGCAGCACAAGCTGGGCGTCAAGCAGCGCGCCGTGCTCAAGGGCAAGGGCCTGGCGCCCCACTATCTGGTCATGACCGCCACGCCCATCCCGCGCACGCTGGCGTTGTCGTACTTCGCAGATTTCGACGTGACGACCATCGACGAGCTCCCCCCCGGCCGCCAGCCGATCGAAACCCGCTGGCTGCGTCCGCACCAGGCTTCCGAGGCCTACCAGTTCCTGCGCAAGCAGGTCGCCTCCGGGCGGCAGGGCTACATCGTCGTCCCCCAGATCGACGACGACGGCCTGGACGACAGCAAGTCGGTCACCCGCGAGTACGACCGCCTCTCCAAAGGCCCCCTCGCCGGCCTTCGTCTCGCCACCCTGCACGGCCAACTGACCACCGAGGAAAAGCAGGAAACCATGACCCGCTTCCGCGACGGCCAGACCGACATCCTGCTGGCCACGACCGTGATTGAAGTTGGAATTGACGTGCCCAACGCCACGGTGATCCTGATCGACAACGCCGACCGTTTTGGCCTGTCGCAGCTCCACCAGCTTCGCGGCCGGGTAGGCCGCGGCAGCGAGCCGTCCCACTGCCTGCTCCTCGCCGACACCACCAACGACACCGCCGAGGCGCGGATGCGCTCGATGTGCCAGACGACCAACGGCTTCGAGATCGCCGAGATGGACCTGCAACTCCGCGGTCCCGGCGAGTTTTTCGGCACCCGCCAGCACGGCCTGCCCGAGTTCAAGCTCGCCGACATCTCCAGCGAAATGGAGCTGCTCCAGCAGGCCAAGCAAGACGCCTTGGCCCTGCTCGCCGACGACCCCCGCCTGACCAACCCGGTCCACCGGCACCTGCGGGTGGCGCTGGCGCGGCAACTGGGCGACAGCCTGGCGCTGGCGCAGATCGGGTAGACGATGGCTTCAAGCCGTCACCGTGAGTTTGCTCTTCTCTGCGATCTCCGCTCTGCGGTGAATAATGCGAGTTACATTCTACGCCGCATCGCGATCGCCATCATACAACCCGCGAGCCACAGTTGTTCGGGTTGGTTTAACAGGATCGTGAGTGATTCTTGCAGGTGTTCGGTCACGAAGCCGAGATTGTCCTGCGTTGGGATCGGCGGCAGCGGGATGTTCTGCGGATTATCCCATCCGATGTCGCCTCCATAGAGGTGAACGACGTCTTCGGTTCCAAGCCATCGCAGCAACCACTGTTCGCCGTAGGGATTCTCGAAGTAGCCGGTGTAGCCGCCCGCCGGGCCAGTGTTGACCTTGGGTGGCTTTCCACAACTGGCGTTATGGACGTTCTTCACGGTCTGGAATGTCTCGTTCACGGTTTCTTCCTTTCATAAGGCAACGTCTTCCTGCACGAAAGGACGCGTCCTTCCGGGCATCACCGCATCATCAGTCTGGACGTCCTCGCCGGTTTTGAGTTTCATGACCTCGGCTCGCGGGTGCGATATCATCCCATCCATGAGCGACAACGATTGGCGTGTCGCGTAGAATACGCCACGAGCCAGAGTCCCAAGAAAGGCAAACATGACCGTCGCCGACAAACCCCGGAAAAGGCGCATCTTTATCGCCTCTTCGCAAGCCGATGTCTCCGTGGTTCGCAAGGCGATGCAGCATCTCGACGTCGACGCCGTGACGCTGGAGCAGGCCGCCGCTCCGGGCGCGACATGGGTGGACAGTCTACACCACTGCGTCAATGACGCCGACATGGTCATCGGGATCATGGGGGACCGGCGGAAAGACATGAACGTCTTTTTTGAGTTGGGGGTCGCGAGCGCGCTGAACAAGCCGGCTCTCCTGTTCATCACGCCAGACTACCCCATGGAACTGGCTCCGCCGTCCGGCATTCCGTACCTGCGGACGGACCTGCGGAACGAAGACGCCGTGATGTTCGGACTGAAGCAGGTGTTGTCGCTATCGCCGCGGGACCGAATTCATCAGCCTGCGGCGGGCTTCACGACAAGGCCGATCGGCCCGGTTGCCGATCAACTTCTGGCGAGGCTGCCCCGCACGAGCCCGCGTGAATTCGAAGATCTGATCTTCGATGCCGTTAAAGCCAGCGGCGCTGAGACCATCGCTCGCGGCGAAAGCGAAGACAAAGGCATTGACTTGGCCGTGTGGACGAGCGATCTGGAGCCGGCGGTCGCCAACCCATTGCTGATCGAGTGCAAATCCAGCCTCCGCAACCAATCTGACGTCGACGAAGCAATTGGCCGGATGTTCCGCGCGTTGGAGGCGATTCGCAATGGCTGCGGGCTCGTGTTGTACAAGGAGGCGGACAAGGTGCCCAAGGCGGTCCCCACGTCGCTCCCCGTCATCTTCGTCTCGGCAGAACGATTCCTTAATGGGCTTCGAGACACCGGCTTGGCCGAGTTCGTCCGCAAGCTCCGCAACACCGACTTTCATGGGTCTTAACCAATGGCCGCATATGACCCGGCGGTCATCCAAGGATACCTTGTGATCGTCGACAACCCGCCAAACGGCGCGGCGAAGGGCAAGGCGTTCGAGGACCTCGCCTGCTACCTTTTAAGCGGCATCCCCGGAATCAAGATCACCGCGCGCAACGAAATGAACACGTTTGCGACGGAGGAGATCGACGTCGCCTGCAAAAATGAGAACGATCCGGCGGGGCTGGGAGGGCTGGTTGATTTCTTTCTCGTCGAATGCAAGGGATGGAGGGACGCCGTCAATAGTGAACAGGTCTCCTGGTTCCTCACGAAAATCCGGCATCGAGGGGTGCGCTTTGGGGTCTTGATCGCCGCAAACGGGATCACCGGCGAACCGGAGCATCTGTCCCGAGCGAACTTCCTGGTGGGAGTCGAGATGGCCAGCTTCGGCATCAAGATGGTCATCGTCACCCGAGAGGAAATCGAGAAGCTCACGTCCGGCGAAGACTTCGCCAAGCTGATCATTCAGAAGGTTTGCACTCTCCATGCTTCTGGCGGTCGCTGTTATTGACGGTCGAACGCCCCGCCGCAAAAAGATCGCTCGAGACCCCCAACAAGTCGAGGTGTTGACAGTGAAATCGCCAACGCCAACGGATACCCGCAACCCGCGCCCGGCTACCGCGCCATCGCCATTGCCGCGGCTCTCGGGGTCAACGCTGCACTGCACTACTCTACTGGCAATTGTGTCAAGTGTACTCCGTTGACCCGGAATACCCGGAATACCTGAGGGACCATTGGGGTTTGGGGGTAAGCGATCCGGTCGGGGGAGTCGTTCTCATTATCGGGTTATATTCTACGCCGCATCGCGATTGCCATCATGCAGCCCGCGAGCCACAGTTGTTCGGGGTCGTTTAACAGGATCTTGAGTGATTTCCTCAGGTGTTTGGGGATTGTTGCACATCCGATAGAACGCCAAGGCCTCGGCCGACATTTGCTCCTCGGAATGGGCGGGGGCGAGTGGCGACTTTTTCATGATGAGCAGCCTGCTGGCCAAGTGCAGTCGCGCCTCTTCCCTCAGCAGCATCGCCACCTTTCGCCACGCCTCTGCCGTCATTCGGCCGGCGAGCGGCGTCTTGTCCGAATCGGACGGGTATGTTGTCGGGGCCGCCGGCCGCTTGTCGATGCCGCTTGGCGCGCTTCCGGGCACGATCTGGTTGGAGAGCGGCTGCTCGACCATCGTCTTGGCGACCGGCAGCCCCGCAAACAACCTCGGCGGGTCGCCAAGGGCGGCCTTCTGCTGCCCCGCGCTCACGGCCGGCATATGCCGGTTCGGGAACGCCTCCGCCAGACAGGCTTCCACATCGCCGTCGCCGCCTCGATTCAGCCGCGATGAGAACTCCATGAGTACAGCTTCGACATGAACGCATCGCGTTGCATCGCGACCGCGTCGACCGTCGCCCGCACCTTCACAGCCCGTGGGTCATCCAGCGGCATCTGAATCCAGTCCATCGCGTCGATGATGTCCGCATTCCTGTCGAGCAATTCCTTCAGCCCCGCCGGCCCCCTTTCGCGGAACGCCGCGAGTCCCTCGGGACCCGGAACATCAACCTCGGCAGCCCTGCCCGCCGGACAGGTCCCGGCAGCCTGCGGCTGCGACGGCAAGCTGGAGGAAAGGCATCCGGCAAAAAGAAAAAGGCAGGACAAAGCCAGAAGGGTCGCGGTCTTCATCAGCAAGATTGCACTCACGGCACTGGCCGGAGTCAAGAATCCAGCAATGCACCGGCATGGCGGGAACCGTCACCAGTTCGCTCCCGATGGCCCGGATCGCCAAGTGGTCATTGCCGCAACGTGAGGGAACGGTCTTCAGGGGGGCACGGTTGTTTTTCTCTTCGGCAATGCGATGATTTCAGGCTTATGGGCAGATTCCCATTCCTGTTGCCGTATATGATGCTTCTGGTTTTGGCTTCCTGTAAGAAGGAGCAGGCCGGGCCGAACGATACCCGGAGCCCGGACCCTGGAGCCACCACCTACCCCACCGTCGACGAGAGGGAACTCAAGGGAATTGTTCGAACACGATTCGACAGTCCCAACCCCACCGAATCGCAACTCGCGCGCCAGGCCAGGAACAACAAGCTCATCCAGGAACTCGGGCTGCCGGTGCTGAATAGCTTGCCGGTGATCGAGGACGAAGAATCGGTGACGCTGCGGAGCCCGCAGGAGGTGGCCCAGCGTTGTTTGGCCACCACGCTGACCGCGATCAAGGGAGAGACGCAGGATCAAGCGCTGGTCGATTCCCTGGTCAAGGACTACTCGGCGGCGAGCCTTTTCTCGCCGGAAGAAACGCGGTTCATCGCCAGTTCGGCCCCGCCCAAGCAGGATCTGATCGATTTTTGCTGGCGATACGAATGTGTCCATGTCTTCCTATGGGCATTGGGAGCGCGGGACAGCCTTGCTGGAGCCAATGAGATATGTCCCGTCCCCGACGACATGAAGGCAATCAAGCGAGTGGGGCCGACGAATTTCGTCGCAAAGGCGGCGCTTCGTCCGAAACGCGAGATTCTCGATATGGCCGACCTGTACTACCGCCTGCATTGGGCGGCGATTGAATTGCGCATCAAAGGCCGCAAGTCCGACAAGGCCGACGAGGGGGTCATCCGCGAACGCCACCGGGCACTCAACTGGCTGATTCGGTACATGAATCAGGATTGGGACGATGTGACGACGGATACGTGAGCCGCGCGCTTTGCCGTCGAGTTAGAGACGGTCAAGGCGTTGGAGTGGCCGGCGTTTCGGCGATCCTTTCGCCCGTTGCCCACTGAACTGCTTGACTCGGCGGCGGTTGCCGGCCCGGAGCGCGGCAGGGCTCGAGCGGACGGCCCGAGCCCGCTCACCTGGGCACCCTCGGCATCACACACAAGACCCCCGCCATGCAGTTCAAGCCGGCAAAGCCCCAAAAGGATCGTCAAATACTGGCGACCCTGGCGGCATTGGGGCAGGCGCAGCCAGTGGGCCGGGAGCAAATTTTGGCCCGGTAGGGCGACCGCGGCGACGGACGAGCTTTCGACCTGTGTCCTGTGTCCTCGCCCGAACTTGGAGCACGCAGCGCGCATACCAAATACTACGCCAAGATACGCGAGGAAACCGGCAAGCTTTTTTCTCAGGTTTCAGCCGACGCACCGCGTTGCCTTTGCGCAAAGCCCGTGCGCTGCAGTCAACTCCGCCGGCCGCTTGATGCTTCATCGAGACATGCAAAGGCGTCGTGAAATCTGATAGATTCATTAGCCGAAGCCCCAATCCGTACCGTAGTATCAGAATGACGAAAAAACCAAAACAGCCGATGCGGCCGCATCCAGCAACTCGCACCCGACGCTTTCGTCCGCTCGCCCAACAGAGGATCGGAGGAAACCGTGCTGCACAAAATCGCGAGCGGAAGCGGAAGGCTATCCTACGATTTGGCCGTGGGGCGATCATCGCAGACAAATATAGGCTTCTATCGAAGGACGGATCAGACTCAGCAGAACTCGAGCCACTCGGAATGGGGGGTTCGGGCGTCGTTTACCGCGCCGAGCAGACACTAGACCTTAAACAAGTGCGCTGTCTGCCGAAATGTTGACAAAAGTTTTAAAAAAGACTCGAAATGTCCGCGTTTTCTCGTATGAAGTAGGGTAGTGCAAAATCCAACAACTTCATGGGTTCCGCCGGTGCCGCCTTCCAAGTCAGGCCCCGACAAGAGTTCCTGGAGCTTCTTGTTCTTGATTGGGGGAGCCGCTTCATACCGTGAGGGAGCCGCCATCGTTCCGGTGTTTTTGCGGCGAGATTTGGAAAGCATCAGATGTCTCCCGGAGCCGTTTTCACGACGGCGTAGCGGTGGTCTTGAACGCGTCCAGCCGACTGGCCGACTATCGCGGCTCGTTCAAGCCGCCACACGAATGGATCAATTCAGCCGGTCAGGAGCCAGCGCGGTCGCGCGGCGCACGACGTTGCGTCCGCCGCTGGCGACGGCGCGATCCTGGGCGATCATTTTCCGGACCGCTGAGTTCACTGGCAGCTTGGAAGGCTTCAGCCCTGGAGGAAGGGCGGCGGGCTTTTTGGATTGCTTGGATTTCGTCGCCATGTCACACGCCCTTCTTGTGTTCGGGTAGAAGAATGGAGACGCGATCGTCTCCGAGTTCCATCGGCCTGTATTTCACGCCGTCGTTTTTGTGTTTGGCTTCTTATGGGGCGGTTTTCCACATCGCTACTTTGCCGTTCCCGCTCTTAGCGCCTCGCCGGCAGTCGCATGGCTGATTTGGGACCAATGTTGTTCTGCCAGATCACTTCATTCAACGGCGGCGAATGGGGCTCTGCCGTCACTGTGGCTACGATCTCCGCGCCGCGCGAATCCGCTGCCCGGAATGCGGCATGATGCCGATGGGTGCGGAATGAGCGGACATGGTCCGGTATGGCTTCGTCGATTAACTCCGCCTGAGCGGATGGTCCTGTAGGCGTCGCAATTGCCTCACTTTTGCCCGTGAATCAGCCCTGACGACCACTTGGCATACGAGAAGAGCACCGGCACGGTGACCCAATGCGGATGGATGTTCCGGGGCCGGACGACCAGGCCGCTGGCTTCGGGCAGCCTTTCGGGAGACGAGCCCAGGGCACTGACCGGGATGTAGAAGACCTCGGAGGCGAAGTCCTCGGCAGTGGTGACAATCTCCGGGGCGATATCCAGCAACAGGTCGCGCAGAAGGCCGGAGACGTGCTCGATCCGCTTCAGGTCGACCGAATGGAGCCGGCTCCCCGCCGGTGGCGGGAGGATCGGCTCGCTGACGAGGTCCGCCTTGACCAGCGGCGACCAGATGTCGCTCTTGGCGATCAGCACCAGCAGCGGCGCGCCATGCCGTTCGTACGCCGACAGGCCCGTGTGCTTGCGCACGCGCAGCGCCGCTTCGGCCAATATGCTTTCCTGGCGGATGGTGTGCAGCGGCTTCTGTACTTGCGGGTCGGCGCTGAATTTCTTGCAGCGTTCACGGAAGCGGGTGTCCTGGGATGGGTCGAACAGGAACATCAGCACCTTGGCCTTGGCCAGGTGCCGGGTCACCGGCGAAAGGGGCGTGTCCTGGCCGACGCCGTAGTGCTCGCCGGCGTTGTCGTAGAGGCAGATGATGCTGCCGGCACGGCGGCGGTGCTGGGCCAGCGGGTGCCCGGCGGAAGGGTGCAGCGCGAACATGAACGGCTTGGGCACCTGGATCTCCTGCCCGTTGAGCCGGACCGAACGGTACAGGTCGCCCTGCGTCCGCGTTTTCTCCAAAGCCGTCGGCGTGTCGGGGTGGTCGGGGAGGAACATCATCTCCTCGTACCGGTTCAGCACCCAGTTGGCCTCCTTGTCGCCGTCGGCGAAGGTGATGGCAAACTGCCGGGCCAGCTTGTGGCGCAACTCCCAGGTCATCGTCGCCAGCAGGTTGGATTTGCCGCTGCCGACGCTCCCGACGAGCGAGAAAAATGTCGTCTCGTTTTCCAGGAGCACGCGCGGGATAACCAGGTGGCAGCGCGGGCAAGCCAGGGTCCGGCAGACCATCTCGCGGGCGTCCAGGGCGGAGCCGTCCAGGGTGAAGCGTGTGGGCAGGAACCGGAGCGGCTCGTCCTTCAGGACCGGATCGCCGATCAGTTCCGCGTGCTCGGCCACCCACAGGACCTGCTCGGGCCGGAACGTGTCCCAGCAATGCGGGCAGACGACCTTGCGAACCAGCGGGGTCTCTTCCCGCTCGCCGCGGCCCTGCCCAGGCCCACCGGCAGACTGGCCCCCGTCGCCGTTCGACGCAAGCTGCGTCGAACTTCGTGACCCGGCTGACGGCAAAGTTGGCGCAAATTCACTGCTCACCGGAGGTGCCTCCGCGGTATCGACGTCTCAACTGCGAATACTGGCGCGTATTCTCGATCTAGCTAATTCTAACAAGATACGTGGCCCGCGTATACGATAGTTGCCTGTTTGGGCGCAGTCATTGGTTGCAGTTCGTTGGGTTGCGCCGGCCGCCGCATAGAATCCGCAAGCATGGACCACGACCGGCTCTTCAAGCTGCTGCTGACGACGTTCTTCTTCGACTTCATTGCCCTGTTCCTCCCGGAGGTCGACAAGTACATCTCGCGGGAATCAATCGAGTTCCTTGACAAAGAGATCTTTACCGACCTGACCGGCGGCGAGCGGCATGAGGTGGACGTCATCGCCAAGGTGAAGTTCCGTGATGCCGACACGTTTTTCCTGTTCCATGCCGAGCCGCAGTCCAAGTCGCGCACTGGCTTCCCCCGGCGGATGTTCCATTACGTCGCCCACCTGGACGAGAAATACGGTCTTCCGATCTATCCCGTGGCCATCTTCACGTTCGACTCGCCGCGGCGCCCCGAGGAGGACCGGTACCAGATCATCTTCCCCGACAAGACGGTCCTGGATTTCAAGTTAACCGTGATCCAACTCAACCAGTTGGACTGGAAGGATTTTGCCGAGAAGGACAACCCTGTGGCCGCCGCGCTCATGGCCAAGATGCGGATCGAGCCCCAGGACCGGCCTAAAGTTAAGCTGGCATGCACCCGGATGATGTTGCGGCTCCCGTTGAACGACGCGGAGCGGGCGCTGATCCGAGAATTCGTAGATTCCTACCTTCGGCTCGACGCCCCGGAAAGCGTAGTATATGAGAAGGAAGCGGCAAAGCTGGCGCCGCCGGAAAAGGAGAAAGTCATGGCAGTCATCAATGAATGGACGGAAAGAGGACGAGAGCAGGTGTTTGTGCCGTTCTTTCGCATCTTGGGACGGGTTGTCGGTGATCTCCCGCCTGAAGTGAAAGAGCAGGTGCGCAAGCTCTCGGAATCGCAGCTTGAGGAACTTGGCGATGTCGTGCTTGCGTTCACCTCACTCCACGACCTGCAGGCCTGGCTGGCTCGGACCAACTGATCGAAAGCTAAAGACCGGCCGGGAATAGGAGCACGACATGGCGGTCATCAATGAATGGACGGAAGCCGCTTTGGAGCAAAGACGGGAGTGGGCAGCTTCGGTGCTCCTACGCGCTCTTCGAAGGATATATGGCGAGATGCCTTCGGATATCGAAGAGCAAGTTCGGCAGCTTTCTGCATCAGGACTTGATGAGTTGGCCGACGCGCTACCGTCGATTTCCGCGATCCAAGACCTCCAGGCATGGCTGGCCCGCTCTGCCTGAACATTGGCCATTTCACCCAAACAACCCCTCAACACTCGCTGCCGGCTTCCAGGATTGCTGGTCGGAGGATAGTTGATGCAGGCGGGAGAGCTGGCCCTGCCGGGCCATGCGTTGCAGCACGGTCAGGTCGAACGGCCCGGTGGTGCGGTCGCGGAGGCGGATGTAGAACTTCTCGCCGGCGGGCGGGGCGTAGCCGGCCGGCGCGGGCGGGGCGGCTTGGGCGCCTGTCTGTCTGGGAGCGAAGCCCGAAACTGCCGGGGCGGGGGGCGGAAACGAAGCGGCGGGAGCGGCCGGAGCCGATCGCACAAACGATCTGGGAGGGGGAGGCGGCCCACCCGTGGGGACCTGCGGCACGGGTTCCGGCGTCGCGGTGGAAACGACGCCCGGCTGGATGGCTGAACGCAGATCGGCCAGCAGTTCATCGGCCGAAGCGTACCGCGATGCCAGCGGCTTGGCGGTCAGACGGGCGATCACCTCGCCCAGCGACGGCGGGAAGCCGCGTACAACATCGTGGGCCGGCGGGATGACTGTCGGCATCGAGTGGTGCCACGCCTGCCAGCGCGCGGGGCTGGCGTCGGCGGCCTTGGTCGCGTCCGCCCAAACCGCCGGGAACTGCTGCCGGTGCAGTTTCGACCCCAGTGCCATCTCGTAGGCGATATGCCCCAGGGCATAAAGGTCTGCCGCTGGCCCCACCCGACCGAACTCCTTGTTCAGCAGTTCCGGGGCGGCGTAGCGGATGGTTTCCAGGCTCAGCGTCGGTTCAGCGCCCGAAGGTGAGGCCAGGCCGAAATCCGTCACCTTATAGTGATTGCCCGCGCAGACCAGGATGCTGCCGGGATGGAGCCGGTTGTGGAGCATGGGCGGTTGCATGGCATGCAGGGCCGACAGGCCCAAGGCCACGTGCTCGATCATCCGCGCCACTGCGCGCGCTTCGGTGGGGGCGACGGCCAACATTGAAGTCAGCGTCGCCGGGGCGTGCTCGGTGGCGATCCACGGCACGTTGTCGGCGATGCCCATGCCGTAGAAGGTGACGACATGCGGTTGCCCCGCCAGTGCCGCCAGCACGCGGATTTCATCGAT
>Ga0182024_10019430_pt1 | contig 12524 bp, 7 predicted proteins | sample P32metaG_FD_120480 | JGI IMG/M metagenome (GOLD analysis project Ga0182024, IMG submission 120480) | Permafrost microbial communities from Stordalen Mire, Sweden - P3-2 metaG (Illumina Assembly) | ecosystem: Environmental > Terrestrial > Soil > Wetlands > Permafrost | place: Sweden: Stordalen... | reverse complement strand
GGGCATGGCGGGAATTTGAAGCTGGGGTTTGTTGGCGTTGGGGGCGCTAAGTGGGCTGCTGAGGCCGATGAGGTAGTCGCCAGGTACAGGCCAGGGCGGATGATTTATGAGATTCGCGATGGGCTGCTCGGCAAAGGAATGATGCGGGCGGAGGTGCTGACGACAGGCGAGGGGGCGGGCTTCATGGTGAAGGTCGAGGGCCAGGGCGTGCCTGCGGGGGTGAGACTGGCGTGGGCTTTTGCCGGAGTGAGCGGGCGGAAGGGGCAGCGAAATGGGGACATCGGTTGCGAGAAGCAACCGGTCACTCTGTTCTTCCAAGTGAGACCGGAAGAATGTGATGGGAATAGTTACACGTTTGAGGGCAGCCAGTTTGCAACTAACTCCCTGGCGTCCGCAAATGAACGTCAACAAGTTCGCGTGGAGAGCAAAGCGGCCAAGTTGATCCTGTCTTTTCCGGAAGGTGCCACCACCGGCATTAGGGAATTCGAAATCTGGAACCAACCCCCTCATGTCTCTGTTGGGACAGTTGAGGTCGGTGTGGCACGGCCCGCCCTGACAGGTACGGTGGAGATGGGGAGTGCGGCCCTCTACCTGACTGTTGATCATGTGGTGGCGGAAGCGAGCGAAGCATCCTCAGCCGCGGCTGCATCGATCTCGCAAATTGGCGGGGAGAGTGCTGAGGCGGAAGTGTTTGCTGGGATCGATCCGGCAAAGACGTTTGCTGCGCGAAGTATGCAGGTGGAGTTGATAGCAGGAACCTTGAGGGTCGATACTCCGGATGAGTACATCAACGCTGCAGCAGGGAACTTTGGCATTGCGGCGGAGACGATCTGGGACCAGAAGAATGAGTGCGTGCTGCACGGTGGCGTGGCGTGGAGGACGATGCTTGCGGGATGGCGCGGGCCTTACAACCTGGATGCGCTCGGCAATCATGATCGCGCTGTGCAGGAGATACGGCATTGGTTGAAGCGGCAGAACGTGATGCCGGTAACGACAGGCGATCCTGCGATCGGGCCGTGGGATCCGAATATGCATCACGCGCGCAAAGAAGGGATGCTGCACTCGAATGGGGATATCTCGAATAACCATTACGACATGAATATGGTGTTCATCGACATGACGCTGCGACACCTGATGTGGACGGGCGACCTGGAGTTTGCGCGCGAGGTGTGGCCGGCGCTGCAGAGGCACCTCGCTTGGGAGCACCGGCTGTTCCGCAGGACGTACGCGGCGGCGGGCGGCAAGGAGCTGCCTTTGTATGAGGCGTATGCGGCGATCTGGGCGAGCGACAATCTGCAATACAACGGCGGCGGCGCGGCACATTCGTCAGCATATAACGTGTTTGCGTTTCGAACGGCGGCGAAGATTGCGAAGGCGCTGGGCGAGGATGGTTCGGCCTATGAGGCTGAGGCGGAGTTGATCCACCAGGGGATGCAGGAGCTGCTATGGATCAAGCACCAGGGCGCGTATGGCGAGTCGAAGGACCTGATGCAGCCACAGGTTGTGTATACGAACCCGGCGTTGTGGACGGTGTATCACACCATCGACAGCGAGGTGCCCACGGCGCGTGAAGCGTGGCAGATGGCGGCCGAGCGACTGGCTGTGCTGAAACATGTTCCGGTGCATGGAGACGGCGTGCCGGAAGGCGGGTGGTACATGCTTTCGTGCTCGGACTGGCTGCCGTATATATGGTCGCTGAACTTACTGCTACTGGCAGAGAACGCGCACATGGCTCTGGCGATGTGGCAAACAGGTATGCGCGACGAGGCGTATAAGATTTTCAAGGGAAATCTCTTGGACTCGATGTATATGGGACTGTGCCCGGGGGATTTCCATATGACGTCGGCGTTGGATGTGCATCGGCAGGAGGCGCAGCGGGATTTTGGCGATCCTCTGGGCATCTCGTCGCGTGCGTTGCTGGAGGGGCTGTTTGGGGTACAGCCGAACTTGCTGGATGGCGAGGTGCGGATTCGGCCGGGGTTCCCGAGTGATTGGGATCGAGCTTCGCTGAAGCATAAGGATTTCGATTTCGCGTGGAAGCGCGACGGGATGCGGGAGACGTATGAGTTTGAGAGCCGGCTAGCGAAGACGGTGCCTCTGTCGCTGAGGCTGGCGGCGAGGACGACGAGGTTGCCGGTTGTGACAGTCAATGGAAAGTGGGTGGAGTGCGCGTTCGATACGGGCGCTGTTGGAGGGCCGATGCTGACGGTGAAGGTGCCGGCGGCGCGGGAAAACAAGATCAGCGTGGAGTGGCATGGGCGTGCGCCGGTGGCTGCGCCGGCGCAACGGAACCATCGCGTGGGCGACAGGCTGGAACTGCCTGCGGGGACTGGGCTGACGCAGGTGGACGATCCGCAAGGTGCGCTGGCGGATGCTCGCGTGATGGCGACGGGTTTCCATACCCTATTTGCGAATGTGCGTGAGGGTGATGCGGCGTGGTCGATGCCGATCTCGTTTGACGCGAAGACGGATGCGCCGACGTTTGCGCCGGTTCCGCGCATGGCGGCGGAGGTGCCGGGTGAGCAGTTAAATCTCTCTTCGGTACTGAAGAACAATGTGACGGAGATCTTTGCGCGCGTGTATGCGGACCCGCGATCAGAGTATTGCTCGCTAGCGTTTGCGGATAACCTGCTTGGAGGTTGGGCGAACCCGGATGGGCGCGCGACGATTGATGATGCGGGGATGCGTGCGGCGGGTGGGTTGCTGAAGACGGCTGTGGGTGTGGACTTTGCGACGCCGACGGGAAGCGCACCGAACTGCCTGTTCCTCTCGTACTGGAAGCAGGATGAGCCTGCGGTGAGGATTCGACTGAGCGGACGGGCGCGCGGTATTTACCTACTGATGGCGGGAAGCACATTGCCTCAGAGCAGCCGGATGCAACATGGAACTGTATCGGTTGCGTATACGGACGGCACGTCGGCCAAGCTCATGTTGCGCAATCCGGAGACATGGTGGCCGATCGAACAGGATTATTTGTTCGACGATTATCTGTTCGTCAACGGTGCTCCGCTACCGCCGCGTGTCGACCTGCGTACGGGGCTGACGCGGGTGTTGGATCCCGCGAACTTCCACGGCAAGGGGCGGACGGTGCCGGGCGGGGCCGCGACGATTTTGCATCTGCCGCTCGACTTGGCGAAGGAGCTTGCCTCGCTGCAGGTGGGCGTGGATCTTTATGGGATTGTGGTCGGACTGATGGCGGCGACGCTGGCGCGGGCCTAACTTTCTGTTGAGCTAAACATGGTGAGAGACTGTCGCTTCGGCATGTGCTTCGGCTCCGAGACTACCTTCTTCAAGCACGGCGCGAATCTGATCGAGGCCCCAGTCGAGGTCCTCTTTGCTGATGATAAGAGGTGGCGCAAGGCGGATGACCGAGGTGCGCGTCTCCTTGCAGAGGACGCCGCGCTGCCTCAGTTTCTCGCAGAACGGGCGAGCTTCGGTGTTGAGTTCGATGCCGATCCAGAGTCCCTTGCCGCGCACTTCAACGATGTGCGGGGCGCCGAAATTCCTGACGTAGTTGAGGGCGTACTCTCCGAGTTCGGCTGAACGCTCAGAGAGGTTTTCGTCCACGATCACCCGGAGCGCGGCGCGCGCGATGGCGCAGGCGAGCGGATTTCCGCCGAAGGTGCTGCCATGATCTCCAGGCTTAAAGACTCCGAGGATTTCGCGCGAGCTAAGCACCGCGGAGACGGGGTAGAAGCCGCCGGAGAGCGCCTTGCCGATGATGACGACATCAGGCGTGATGTTCTCGTGCATGTAGGCGAAGAGCTTGCCGGTGCGCCCGAGACCAGACTGGATCTCGTCGAGCATGAGCAGGACATTGTGTTCGCGACAGAGTGCGGCGACCTGGCGAAGGTAGCCTACCGGAGGGACGATGATACCGGCTTCGCCCTGGATGGGTTCGACGAGAAATGCGGTTGTGCTCGGTGTGATGGCGCGGCGGAGGGATTCGATATCGCCGAAAGAAACCTGGCGGAAGCCCGCTGGAAACGGCCCGAAGCCGCGGCGGTATTGGTCTTCCGATGAAAAGCCGACAATGGCGATGGTACGGCCATGAAAGTTATTGTGTGCGACGATAATCTCGGTCTTCCCTGCTGGGATTCCCTTGACGACTTCGCCCCACTTGCGCGCGGCCTTCAGCGCCGTCTCGACGGCCTCGGCACCGGAGTTCATGGGAAGCGCCATCTCGTAGCCGGTAAGCTCGTTCAGGTCGCGATAGAGCAGAGGAAGCTGGTCGTTGCGGAAGGCGCGCGAGGTGAGAGTTATCTTCTCAGCCTGACGGCACATTGCCTGGAAGATAGCTGGATGACAGTGGCCCTGATTGACAGCGGAGTAAGCGGCGAGGAAGTCGAGGTAACGGCGCCCTTGCGTATCGAAAAGCCACGCGCCCGATGCACGCTCGACGACTACGTCGAGTGGATGATAGTTATGCGCGCCATAACGGTCTTCAACGGCAATTAGTTCGGCGGGAAGCATTGTTCGTACCTTGGTGAGCGGGTTGTTATGCAACCGCGGAGGCTCCACCGTTGCTGGAACGCCAACTCACACAAGAATGGTACAAGGTTGCATATTCATACATCGGAGGGATGCAAGTATATGCAGATGCCGAATTGAGGAATGTCGGCAGAGAGCGTAATTGAGGGGCTCGCGTTACGCCGACAGAGAAGTGACGGCAGCCAAATCCGTGGCGTACCAGGAGGCAAGGACAATCTGTATCTGATCTCCAACCTGCGTCTGGGCCTGGGCAATCGTTCCGCATGGCAATTCCAGAACGCTTCTCAACTTCAAGCTGACTGAGGTCACTCGGAACGGCGGCAGACAGCGCCACAGCTTGATGACCTTCAGATCGCGATCGAGGCCGACGACATCGATGCCGAAGGACATACCAACAGTATGGACTCCGGAGGAGGGTTTGATCCACAACCCTCCACCGGCGTCCAGACCACGTCTTCCGAGGAGCCCAAACATCCGTTTCAAGGACGTGTCGGCCAGCTCGATGTTATCTCCAACTGTAGTACCCCGGGTTGTATTCGTTACTCTAAACATAGTCATTCGTCAGCCGCCGACCATCAACTTAGGCGGACTTCTGCTTCCTGCGGTAGACGATGATTCCCAATACAGCAACGGCCAACACACCAGCTACAATTTGAACGCCAATCATAACTATCCTCCTTTCCGTTGAAATCCGGCTTTTCCAAAGGATTCAGCGTTGTTTCAAGAGCTTCGCTGTAACCTGTTCAGTAAGAACCTCAGTATAGACTTCGTACGACTTGGAAAGCCCTAAATCAACCATGTTGGTGTTTACTAGTCTGACTACGCCCGGGGCAACCTGTTTCCTTACCAACTGCCCCACCCAACTGCGCGTGTCCGGGGTAACAAGTAAATCCGCTACCTCGAATTCTTAATTAGATTACAAGCTTGCTTTACGCTGAGCTATACCACATTAGTTCCCCATCGCCTGAAAGCCCGCCATGATGCTCAGGATCGCAGGAGCGAGCAGTACGATAAAGATGCAGGGGAAAATACACAAGACCAGGGGAAAGATGATTTTGATCTTGGTCTTTGCCGCAGCCTCTTCGGCATGCTGCCTGCGCTTCGTGCGAATGTCTTCCGAGAGGCGGCTCAACGCGCGGATGATCGGCGTGCCGAATCGATCGGTTTGCGCGAGCATGCCTACGAACGCCGTGAACTCTTCGATTTCGGTACGGTCAGCGAGGTTCTGCCAGGCTTCGAGGCGTGGCCTTCCGGCACGCTGTTCGCGATTCACCTGGAGGAACTCCTCTTGAATATCCGGATAACTGACTCCGAGCTCGTCGGCGATGCGAAGCAGCGCCTGATCCAATCCGAGGCCGGCATCGACACAAATTACCAACAGGTCGAGGGCGTCGGGGATACTCCGCCGAATTCTTTTCCTTCTACCTTTGGTCTTCCAGTTCAGCCACATGTTGGGAGCCATATATCCAAGCGCACCCAGTCCGAGAACATAGGAGAGCGTGTTAGTCCCAATGAGGCTTCCTACAACCGCTCCTGCGGCAGGAACTATAAACTGCGAAGCAAAGAAGACATCGGTGCTGGCGGTACCTCGAATTCCAGCCATAGCCAACCGCGCTTTGAGGCCGGGATTCTCAGCCAGCCCCAACCTCACTCGCAACTCCGTCGCCAAGTTAAGTAGTCTCGTCTGGATCTTTTCCTTGCTTCCGATGGTCCGCTGGTCGGGGCGTTCGCTCTTCACGACGTCCAGGATTCGCTGAGCCTCAGGCGAAGGACGAAACAGATTGGGCGTAAGCAGAAGCGCGACCACTGAGAAGATGATTAGCCCGAGGACGACGTAGAAGATGACAGGCATGGCGACTATATCTCAATTCCGTTGATGATCGCCCGAATAATCAAGCCGCCCGTGATGAGCAGGAATATGCCGAGGTAGCTGAGCATCTTGCCGATCGGGGAGTCCACAAGCATGTTTGAGTAGCCGGGATTGATCATGTTGATGACAACAAGCATGACGATAGGAAGTGCGCACAAGATGTAACCCGTCATTCTTCCCTGCGCGGTGTGGGTCTTGATCTCGCCCTGAAGCTTAAGGCGCTCACGGATTGTGTTTGATGTGCGGTCCAGAATCTCGGCGAGATTTCCACCTGTTTCCTTCTGCACAAGGATCCCCGTAACAACCACGCGGAGATCCTGCGACGGCACACGATCCAGCATCTGAGTCATTGCGTCGCGCAAGGGAAGGCCGAAGTTTTGTTGCTTGAACACTTCGTTGAACTCGGAGCGGACCGGCTCAACACTCTGTTCAGCGACGATGTTGATGGACGCGGTCATCGAATGGCCCGCCCGCAATGCCCGGCCCATCATGTCAATTGCTTCTGGAAGCGCAGCGTTGAACGACTTGATTCGACGCGATCTCTTGAACGAGAGCAGTGCAAACGGAATGTAACCGAGCACCGCCCCAATTGCGAGTTGAAGCGCGACGATATCGAAGAACATCGAGATGCCGACGAACCCGACAATAGCCAGGACGCCAGAGGTGACAAGAATCATCGCCGGCGTCGTTTTGATGTCGGCCTGGATAATCTGGGTCTTGAGCTTTTTCGAAATGTTGTAGTTCTGCAGCACAACATTGAGCCACCTGAACTTATTGGCGGGGTCCAGCTTGAGCAGTTGCGCTTCGATGGGTTCGCCAGAGCTTGTATGTCCCGTGAGGAGGATAGCGAGAATACGACGATCAATTGCTTTCTGGATTTTTGACGAAGTCATGAAGAGAGACATGACTCCAAAACAGATAACTAGTATTCCGACAAACGCCATAAGCAAAATCATGGTTCCCTCCTTCCCAGTTACGAGATCTCCAGGCAGTGGTCAGCTAAGCCTGTAGGTATGGGGATGCCGGCAGCCTGTAACTTATCCGCGCACTTAGGAACAATCCCGGTTGCGTAGAACCTTCCTCTAACCTTGCCGTTGGGGCCAATCCCCTTTTTCTCGAACAAGAATATGTCCTGCATGCTGATGACGTCGGAAAACGCACCGGTGAGTTCCGTAATATGCGTGATGCGACGAGAGCCGTCGCTCATACGCGAGGCCTGGATGATGATGTGCACGGCCGCCGCAATCTGAGCGCGGATGGCTTTTTCGGCGATGCGAATTTCACCCATCATGGCCATCGTTTCGAGACGGGCCAGGGCATCGCGTGGCGTATTGGAGTGGATGGTGGTGAGCGAGCCGTCATGGCCAGTGTTCATAGCCTGAAGCATGTCCAGCGTCTCTTCGCCGCGGACCTCACCGAGGACTACGCGGTCGGGACGCATTCGGAGGGCGTTGATGACGAGTTCTCTCTGCCTGATCGCTCCTCTGCCTTCCACGTTGGGCGGACGCGTTTCGAGTCGCACAACGTGCTCCTGCCTGAGTTGAAGTTCGGCCGAGTCTTCGATGGTGACGATGCGCTCCTTCTCGGAGATGAAGCTGGAAAGAGTATTGAGCAAGGTTGTCTTACCGGAACCCGTACCGCCGGAGATGACGATGTTGAGCCTGGCTTTCACGCATCCACTAAGGAACTCAAGCATCGGCGGAGTCAGCGCCTGGAATCGAATTAGATCCGCTGCACCCAGCGGGGAGGAGCCGAAACGGCGGATGGAAAGAATGGGGCCATCGACGGCCAGAGGCGGGATGATGACGTTGACGCGGGATCCATCAGGGAGACGCGCATCCACCATGGGCGAGGATTCATCGACGCGGCGCCCGACTGCGGAGACGATCTTATCGATGATATGCAGAAGATGCTTGTTGTCCTGGAAAGTAAGGTTGGTTTTCTCAAGGATGCCGCGCCGCTCGACGTAGATCGCGTTGCAGGTATTTACGAGGATATCGCTGATAGTGTCGTCTTTGAGAAGTGGCTCCAACGGGCCGAGGCCGAAGACTTCATCGACGACTTCTTGGGCAAGGCGATCACGCTCAGAGCTGCTTAGGGGGACGCCTTGCTCATTGATGATCTGCTGGATGACGGCGAAGAGTTGCTGCTGCGCTCCGGGCGTCTCCTGCATGTCTCCCAGTTTGTCGAGATCAATGCGCTTGATCAGCTCTTTGTGGACAGCAGTTTTGATGTGCTGCTGCACATTGTCACCGAGCGATCGAACCCCTGCGCCTGGACGCTCATTGGAGCGGGCGGCATTTGACGAAGTTGCAGTTATTTCGGCCATGTCAGCGGGTATCCTGATTTCTCGGTGAGCTGTTCAGTCTTTGCTTACTTCCAGAGAGAGAACTTAGCTTTTTTCGGTGCAGTTTCCTCGATATGCGGCGCCGCTGCTCCGGCCAGGCTGCTGACCCACTTATGAAGCTGAGCCGAGAATTCGGATTTGACCTTATAGCCGATCGGCTCTCCGAGGATTCCGGCGCGAGTCACTTCCGCGTAGCAGTTTGGCAGTTTGAAGGCAATCGGCAGCCGAATAGCCTTTTCAATCTGTCCGACGCTGACAGCGTGCTGCGCAGAGAAACGGTTAATGACGACTTTGAGTTTTTCCGTGTTCTGCTCGTTCTCCGAAAGGACGTCGACGTGTCGCGACAGGTCACGCACCGCCCCTATCTCGGGGGTCGCGACAATGAAGACTTGATTGGAGGCTTCGATGACCGCCAAGTTGGTCTCGTCGAGCGCAGTGGGGCAATCCACGATGACGTAATCATACTCACTGCGCAGGAAGTCGAGTGTCTGAGCCATCGATACCGGATCCGTCGCCTTTCTGCCTCCGCACGTATCGGGCGAAGAGAGTACCTCGAGCCCGCTGGAGTGGGTTGCGATGTAACCGCGAAGCAGTTCGCTATCGAGACGGCTGAGATTGCGGACCAGTTCGTGAAAGTTATACCGGCTGCCATCGATTCCGAGATAGATGCAGGCGTGGCCCAACTGCGGATGGTTATCGATCAGCAAAGTTTTCTTCTGATGGCATTGCACGAGATACATCGCGATATGGACGGCCAGCGTCGTGGTTCCTACTCCGCCTTTCGCACCAAAGAAAGTAAGCACCGAACCGAGTTCGGCGGTATGGGCAGCCTTGGCGGTCCATAGCTCGTTGATGCGGACGAGAGTGTCCAGGAAGGCGGGGTCGACGAACTCCCCACCGAGAAAGTCGTTGCACCCGACCCGCATTGCAGTCAGGAGCAGTTGGTGGTCCATGGTGGCGGAACTGGCAATTAGGGCCGTCTTACCGGGATATAACTCCTGAACATAGTTCGCAGATTCGATAGCCTGGTCGATGTCCTTGTCAAAGTCAATTACCGCGACGCAAACCTGGGCGTTCTTGACCAACTGTGGAAGTGGCGGGCGCTTTTCGTGTGAGACATAGCCTTCACAGTCGGCACGGTGGACAGCCCACAACATCTTCGCTGCAGTCTCTGCGATCTGGTCGGCTAGCCTTGGGTCAAGGCCGACAGTTATCAGCGCGACGTTGGGAATATTCGGTTTGGTATTAGTCTGAGCCACTTCGATTTCCTCTTTGGGGACTTATCCCGATGTCGAAATACCGGCAATGCCTGTAAAGGGTCCGCTTGAACTCATTTGATGGTCGCGTCATAGCCATCGAGGAGGAGCCGCTGGCGCATCATCTCGGCGTCCTTTGTATTGGAAAATGGCCCTATATCAAGGTGAAGCAAGGAACTCCGAGTGTCGTGAGTTACGGCCACGTTATAACCGCGCCGGTGTAGGGCGGCTACCATAGCTTCGGCGTCGGACTCATGCGAGAGAGCCATAACCTCTACCATCGAAGTTGCAGGAGGATTTTGCACCTTCGACGTCAGGGTGGGCGGGTTCGAGGTCGGCGCCGGGACCGGTGCGGCAATCGGTAAAATCGCGGCAGGCGCGGCAGTCGGCAGATGCATAGGCGCGATCGAGGTCATCGGCAAAGGTACCATTGCAGGCGAGGGCCTGGACGGTGCGGCAGGCGCGACGCTCTGTTGAGTCTGAGGCCGGACACCGTTCTGTACGGCGTTCTGCTGAACCGGTGCCGGAGTCGCATTGGTGGCGGCGGCAGCAGGGGCGGCTGTGGGCGGAACCGACGGCGGAGCCACGTTTCCGAACGGAGGCTTGTCCGGATTGAGCGGAGGCGCGACCGGCTGTGGATTGCGATTCTTGCCCAGCGACCGGTCGAACGCCCCCGTGTTCAATGTCGGAATCGGCATATCCGGCTGCGCAGGCACTGTGGTGTCCGTCAGCGGATCCACAATGGTCGGCGTGACTACAACAACCAACTCTGTCGTCGAATGGTTTACGTTCTTCGATTTGAACAGCGCTCCGAGGATCGGGATACTGGCAGCTCCTGGAGTCTTGTTGAGGATGTCTGTGGTTCGCTGGTCGAGGAGACCCGAGATTGCAAAGCTTTGGTTGTCGCGGAGTTCCACCTCGGTTTCCGCCCTGCGGGTTGAGAGCGCGGGGACAGTGAATCCGCTGATGGAGACCGAGTTGGAGTAGTCTAGAGCACTTACTTCGGGAGCAACCTTCAGCCTGATGGTCCCGTCTTCGTTCACAACGGGCGTGAATTCCACCTTGATTCCGTAGGGCCGGAACGATATGGTCACGACGGGGGAGCTTCCGGTACCGCCGGGTTGAACCACTGGGAAGGGAAACTCGCCGCCAGAAAGAAAGTCCGCCTTCTCGCCGCTGATCGTCGTGATCGTGGGTTCGGCGAGTATCTGCAGGATCTGCTTGCCTTCGAGGTCCTGGATAGTCGCTCCCAGATTGAGCTTTGCGCTGTACAAGAAAAAGTTCAGCGGATTCGATGTTGTCACGGCGGCGATCGCACCTGCAACAGCGGAACCACCGGTCAGGGTTGCGGTCGAGGGGTATTGCGATGTCGTCGTCGCAGCAAGGAAGCTGGTGTTTCCGCCAGGATTGAACAGATTGATTCCTAACTGCAAGAGTTTACTGCGATCGACTTCGAGGATTCGCACTTCTAGGCGGACTTGTTTGGGGTGGGTCGGCGTCACCGTCAATGCATTGGTTACTTCTTTTGAGTAGAGCGAAGCGAGTTTGACCGCAGCGTCCGCGGTTGCGTCGCTGGCTACGATACCGCTTAGGGTGACGCGTCCGGCGCTTCCATCGATCTTTACCGCATCGCCTCGCATCGCCTCGCCCATCGCAGTGCGGAGCCCATCTATATCAATGTCGGAAGAGATGACGTAGGACTGCGCCTGGCCGGCTTCGTCGAGAAGAGTGAGCGAACTGATGCCGGGGCTCATGGCGGTGACGATGATCTCATTGGGAGTCAGCGTCGCGGAGTTGAGCACGGTCGGGTCGGCCACGTATACGCGACGGAGGCGCGACCTGGTATCGATGAAGATAGAGTGACCGACGATAACATGAAGCGCCTTCGCGTCGGAGGCGGCACGAGTTACGCTCGACATGGCGCCGGGCGCCGAGGCAGCATCGATGATCGACGCTCTTGCCGACGATGGCACAACGTTTTGTGCAACCGTGGCGGATGGCATGGCTAGGGTCAGGAGGGCTGATACCACGATGGCCGTTCTTGCGGCAGAGAGGAGCGCAGCCGGTCTAAGCCCGAAGTTGTATTTTGTCGATTTCACTGGAAGTTTTCCGTCTTGACGGTGGGGCCCATGAACGTTTCAACCGTGTACGGCTTAGGAGCGGCGTGAACCGGCGCCGAGCTTCCCTTTTCCGACGCGGTTGGTGTTGTTGGAATCCCCGACAGTTGTGAGAGGAGAACAGGCGTGTCCTTGACTTCCTCATGATCGGCACCATTTCTGAGGACGAAGTGGACCACACCCTGAGTCGCGGCGAGATCAACCCGCTCCGCATCCTGGGGGCTTACAAGAATGGTGACCACGGTCGCGGTGGTTGCCTTGCCATCCGGATCGGGCTCAGTCTTCTGCCCGGTCGCAAGCACTTCGGCATTCTGCAGCACTGTGGTCGTGATTGGATCCGGGACATTTGCCTGGTGTAGCGTGACCAGAACGTCCACATGGGTGCCCGGCAGAAGGAAGCCGGCTACGCCGACCACCTCATCTGTTCGCAGGGCGATGGCTCT
>Ga0182024_10019429_pt1 | contig 12524 bp, 10 predicted proteins | sample P32metaG_FD_120480 | JGI IMG/M metagenome (GOLD analysis project Ga0182024, IMG submission 120480) | Permafrost microbial communities from Stordalen Mire, Sweden - P3-2 metaG (Illumina Assembly) | ecosystem: Environmental > Terrestrial > Soil > Wetlands > Permafrost | place: Sweden: Stordalen... | reverse complement strand
GGTTGCCGTGGGTGCCGCGTTGGAGGCCATGATCTATGCCGTGGCGGCCATGTGCACACTGCGACTGCGGGCCCGCGCGCCCGACCAGCATCGGCCCTTCCGGTTGCGAGGCGCCCGCGCTCTGGCGGTGCTCGGGCTGGTTGTGTTCAGTGCGCTGGCCCTGGTGGCGTCGGTGTCGGTCAATAACAAGCTCAACCCGGTCCCTCTCGTGATCATCGTCTGCGCTGGATCGTTGTCCGCCTTCTACGTGTTGCGCATCCTGCCCAAGGTGCGCGCCGCCGAGGAGGCCCGGCGGGCCACCACCACGCGACGCCGACCGGACCGGACGGCGCCCGGGCCCTCCGCCCCAACGGTCTGAGCGAGTGCTGCACTCTTTTGGTGGTGGGAGCCTCTTCGGGCGGTCAACGGGGTCCGCCCCCCCCCGGATCCTCGCGCTCCACGGCTGGGCCCGCACCCACAGTGACTTCGACGCGGTGCTGGCCCCTGCGCCCGAAGCTGGGGGCAGAACCGATCCCGAGCTCGACGCCATCGCCGTCGACCTCCCCGGATTCGGGGCCACGCCTGCGCCCCCCGAGCCCTGGGGCTCAGCCGAATACGCCGACGCGGTGGCCGCGGTGCTCGACGATATGGTCAGCCCGGTGGTCGTGCTCGGCCATTCCTTCGGGGGCAGGGTGGCCCTGCAGCTGGCGGCCAGGCGCCCGGCCCAGGTCGGCGCAGTGGTGCTGACCGGTGTCCCGAATCTGGTCGCCTCGCCGGGATCCGTCTCGAAGGCGCCCGCCCCGTTCCGGCTCATTCGGGCCCTGCACGGTATCGGGCTGGTGTCTAATGGCCGCATGGAGGCCGCTCGACAGCGGTTCGGGTCGGCGGACTACCGCAATGCTGAGGGTGTGATGCGCCAGGTGTTGGTGAAATCGGTGGGTGAGCATTACGAGGAACAGCTGGAGGTGATCGCCTGTCCAGTGACCCTGGTGTGGGGCGACGATGACACCGCGTCCCCCCTCTCGGTGGCCAAGGCCGCGATGACCTGCCTGGCCGATGCCACGCTCATCGTCGCACCGGGAGCGGGGCACCTGACCCCGCTCACGGTCCCCGGCGTCCTTCGGACAGCGCTCGAGGAGCGCCTCAGATGACGGGGGCGGCGACGGTGCCGGCGATCCTGCTCAGCGGGGCCAGGGGTCCATGGGTCTGGATCGGCGTGGCCATCGGCGCGGTGGCGCTCATACCGGCCGGGCTCCGGTGGTTGCGGGTCGCCCAACGCGAGCATTACCTGGCCGACGCCACGAGCCGTTTCGCCCTGCGCTGGTGGAGGTCGAGCCCGGCCAACATCGCTCTCGCCCTCGGTGCCGTGGTGGGCTTGGCGCTCACGTCACGGTGGCCCGTTTTCGTCGTGGCGCCGGCGGTCGCAGCAGTCGTCGGGCCCTTCGGCCTTCCCGTGCGGGGTCGGACCGCGCCGCTGGTGTTCACCCGCCGCCTGCGGGTGCTGGCGCTCGTGACGGCGGTGCTTGAGGGTCTGGTGATCCTCGCCGGTGTGGCGCTCGGCGCCCCCGCCGTGCTCACCGCTGCCGGGGTGATTGTGCTGCCGGCCATCGTGGACATCGCCTGCTCGCTGACCGCACCGTTCGAACGCCGCCTCGCCGCTACGTTCGTGAATGCGGCCACAGAACGACTTCGACGGGTGGGCCCGACGGTGGTGGCGATCACCGGTTCATACGGGAAGACGTCGACAAAGAACCACCTTGCCCACCTGCTCGGGGGGACCCGATCCGTCGTGGCGACCCCGGCCTCGTTCAACAATCGCGCCGGTCTGGCCCGGGCCATCAACGAAAATCTCAGCGACGGCACCGAGATCTTCGTGGCCGAGATGGGCACGTACGGTGCCGGTGAGATCGCCGAGCTGTGCCGCTGGTGTCCGCCGGACATAGCGGTCATAACGGCCATCGGGCCGGTGCACCTCGAGCGTTTCGGCGTCGAGGACAAGATCCTTGAGGCAAAAAAAGAGATCACCAAGGATGCGCCGGTAGTGGTTCTCAACGTCGATGACCCGCGGCTTGCCTCGTTGGCCGATCGCCTGGCCGACGGTGCGGATACGACCGTGGTGCGGTGTTCGGCCATCGATGAGGCGGCCGACGCCTACGTCGGCTCGGACACCGACGGTCTCGTGCTGGCCCTTGGTGGCGTGCGCATCGGCCGGGGTGTCTCGCCGGTTGGCTCGGTACAGCCGACCAATCTGGCCTGCGCACTGGCCGTGGCCTCCCGTCTCGGGGTTGGAGCCGAGACCCTGGTGGCCCGCGTGGCCGACCTCCCGGGTGTCCCGAGCCGCCTCGCGTCCGCAACGGCACCGTCGGGGGTCGTGGTCATCGATGACACCTTCAACGCCAATCCGGCCGGCTCCCGGGCTGCCCTGGTCGCCCTGGCCGAGGCACCCGTCGACGGCCGACGGGTCTTGGTGACGCCGGGGATGGTCGAGTTGGGCCCGCGCCAGGCCGAGGAGAACAAGAAGTTCGCCCGGGCCGCGGTGGCGGTGGCGACGGACGTCGTGGTGGTCGGGCGGACGAACCGGCGTGCCCTGTTGGCGGGGGCGGGCGATCATGAGGTCATCGAGGTCGGCACCCGTGAGGAGGCCGTCGACTGGGTGCGCACACACCTCGGACAGGGCGACGCCGTTCTGTACGAGAACGACCTTCCCGACCACTACCCTTGACTCTTTGCCGGAGACGACGGGGGCGCAACCAGCTTCCGAAACAACTTCCGAAACAAGAGGAGCCGAGCGTTGTCTGAAGTTGCGGTCATCTTCGGAGGCCCATCACCCGAGCACGACGTAAGTGTGCTGACCGGCCTCCAGGCCGCCCATGAACTTGCTTCGTCGAATCCCGGTGGCGTTCAGGTCATCTATTGGGCCAAGTCCGGCGACTGGTTCGAGGTGGACCCCGCGCTCGAGGCCACCGCCTTCATCGACGGCGTGCCCCGGGGAGCCGTCCCGCTTCGTCTTGCGGTGGGGCCCGGCGGCGGCTTCGGGGTCGAAGGCGGTCGATTCGCCAAGGCCCGCACGCTACGGATCGACGTTGGCATTGTGTGCTGCCACGGCGGTCCGGGCGAGGACGGCTCGCTCCAAGGGGCTCTCGACCTGGCCGGCATCACCTACACCGGGCCAACGGTGGCCGGCGCGGCTGTCGGGATGGACAAGCTCGCCTTCGGCGCGTTGATGGAGGCCGCAGGGCTCAAGACACTTCCCCGGGTCTCGCTCGGCGAGCGGACCGAGGGAGTCGGCTTTCCCGGGCCGTACATCATCAAGCCGAGGTTCGGGGGCTCGTCGATCGGTATTCAGGTGGTGGCCGACTTCGCCACCGCGAAGGCGCAACTCGGGGCCAACCAGCACCTCCGGGCCGGCGCCGTCCTCGAGCCCTATCGCGAGAATTATTTCGACCTCCAGATCGGTGTGCGCAGCTGGCCCGAACTCGGGCTTTCGGCCATCGAGCGACCATTGCGCACGCCCCGGGCCGAGGGTGCGGCGGGGGAGCCGGAGATCTTAGGTTACGCCGACAAGTACGTGGGCGGGGAGGGCATGGCCAGCGCACCGCGAGAGTTGCCGGCGGCCATCAGTGCGGAGCTGGAACAAACGCTGCGAACTTCGGCCGAACAGGTGGCCGCGCTCGTCTCGTTGCGTGGTGTGGCCCGCCTCGACTTTCTCTCCGACGGCACCGAGCTGGTGGTCAACGAGATCAACACCATCCCTGGCTCGCTCGGTCGCTACTTGTGGATCGATCCGGTGGTGCCATTCCCAGTCCTCCTCGCCGACATGATCGAAGAGGCGAGCCGGCGGCCCTCCCACGTCTCGAGCGCGGCAGGCGCCGACGGCACGGTACTCCGGGGTGCCTCGTCGATCGCGGCCAAGCTCGCCTGACCACCGCCCGAACCCGACTACTCCTGGGTCTCTAGCCCGGCGAAGGCGGGAACGAAGTGTCGGAGTTGGCCGTAGAGGCGCTCCGTCCTCTCTGACGGCAAACTGCCCGGCTCGAGTTCGTCCACCCGTCTTTGGCAGTCGACCCATTCCCGGCGGAGCCGGTCGGCGTCCCCCGCCGTCGCCGCGAACTGCATGGCGGCGCGCGTGAGGGCCTCGCTGTAGGGCTCGACGAGGCGCCCCCGCTCGAGCGCCCAAGCGGCCAGGTCGAGATGGCCGGTTTCGGTGGCCAGCCTCGAAAGCTGGCAGGCCCCGTCCACCAGGGCGGCGGCCACCCGGTAGTCGTGCCCCTCGCCGCGCCACCAGGCGTAGCCGGTGAGGGTCCCGTCGAGGGGCGCACCCTCGACCAACTCGAGTGCGGCACGGTGCAGCGCCATCGCCTCATCGGGATCATCGGTGTCTTTGGCCGCGGCCACGAGCGTGAGGGAACGGATGGCATCAATGGTGACGAGCTCAGAGATCCGGTAATGCCCCGACTTGGTTGCAGGCGGGAGATACGGGACGCCCTCGGGATCGTTGCCCAGGGCGCGTCGAGCGGCACCGGCGGTGTTGAACAGTGTCTTGGCCGCGGCGTCGGCGTCGGCCGAACCGAGTACCCGGGTGCGCAAGCGGTCGCTCGTCACCGGGTCGGGATAGTGGAGCGCAAGATAGGCGACGAGCTCGGTCGCTCGCCGAGCCCGCTTCGGGTCGATTGGAGAACTGAGCCCTTCGATGCGCGGGATCGCAGTCAAGAGGCGGACCTCGACCGGTCCGGCGCTGATGCCGCTGCGCGCCGAGTCCTCGGGGGTCGCAATCACCAGTGGCAATGGTGGCCGGAGTGAGTGGTCCATCAGGCGGGTCGGCCCGTGCGCGTCCCCGGTCAACTCGTCGACCGCCGCGGCCTGGTCGTGGCCGAGCAGGTGTGGACGCAAGGTGATGCCAACGGGGTGCAAGGAGGCCGCCCGACGGTCGACGGTCACTGTGAGGTCGGTTGCCTCTGCCGGTAGTGTCGTAAGCACGCCACAGCGCTGACGCGTGTGGTTGCCGAGGAGTGCAGGATCCCCGATGAACAGGACTCGCATCCGTTCGACGCCGCCGGCGGCCTGGTCGATGATCTCGGCTTCTCGTTCGGCGACTGCGGGGTCGTCGGTCACGACCACCTGCTCGGCCCACGACCACGCCGCGATGGTGCGCCGCATCGAAGCGACGAGGGCCTCGGCCTGGGCGCCAACGACGGGGAGGCAGGCTCCGGGCTCGACGGGAACCAACCAGGTCCCGTCGTCGTTGTCCCCGACCGGCAGGAGGGCGGGGAGCCACGGTTGGTGATCAATTCCAAGGTCGGCCAGCTCTTCGGGGCCCACGGCGGCAGGAAGGTGCCAGGCCCGGCCCTCGTCGGCCAGTTCCCAGGGCCCAGGAGCCCACGAGACCGACTCGTTGAGCCAGACCCACACGCCGGTGGGTCCTGCGAACAACAACTGGGCACCTGGGACGTCCTCCGTCGTCGCTTCCAGTGCGGCGGTCAACTGGCGGTTCGCCGATTCCACCCATGCAAAAACAGGGGCCCTGTCAAAAGGGAGTACCCAGGTCGCCAGATCGGCAGCATCAGGAGATGGGAGCGGGACCTCGCCAGTGGGATCGAGGCCAGCGCGGTGGCGAGACCAACGCAGGCGCCGGGCCAGCGCTGCGGCGGCCAGTACTCCGACGCCGAGCATCACCAGCTCGGGGAGCGGAACCGGGGGAGTCGGGCGCTCGGGCTCGGGCGAAATTTCGGACGTTGCCCTGGGACTGGGACGCAGGGCGGCCCGAGCCGCTGACGACCAGGTGCGGCCCGGCCAGGATTCCGCCACTCCTCCGGCGCTCTGGCGGGGTCCGACCCGCTTCGCATCGGCGACGACCGCCGGGGTGGCGACCGGCTGGGGCGAGTCGGCCAGGGCGGAGGCCGCTGGCTCGGACGGCGCGGTCGACGTCGGATCCACGACGGGTGGTTCGGCTGCCGGGCCGGGTTGGGTCAGGTCGGGCAGGGACAACACCCACCCTGGGCAGATCATGCTCGGGTCGACGAACCGGCGACCGTCCCGCATGACTTGGCCGAGGTTGACCGCAGCGATGGCCGACCAGTCGGCCCCGTCGCCGTAGAAGCGCTCGGCGATCGACCACAGCGAATCGCCGGGACCGACCGTGTACGTCGCGGGGACTGCAAACCCACCGACGACGGGTCCCGGGCTTATCGGCTCTACCGTCGGGGTGGCGCTTGCGGCGCCCTCGTCGGGGCGGGGCGGAGTCGCCCCCGTCGGCGCTGGCGCGCTCTGTGTGGCCGGGGAACGTGCCCCGTCGGTGGCCGCGCCGGCCACCGTTCCAAGCGTGAGGCTCACCGAGGTGATAACGAGCACGGCTGCTGCGATGCGCGCCGCCAGCCGGTCGGAGAGATGGGCGCCCGACGCGGCGGTCGTGTCTCGATGACGCACTCGCCGTCCGACCGAGCGGAGCAGGGGCCAGCAGCACGCCACCCAGGCCACCCAGGCCACGATGGCCAGCAGGTCAAAAAGGCCATGGGCCGACAGGACGCTCGCCTGTGTCCAGTGCCGCGGCACCGGGACACCGACAAGGGTGACGAGGACGAACGGCACCGCCACGAATACCACCGCTGCGGTGACGATGCCGGTCACCAAGTCCGCAATATTCTGGCGCACCGTTCCCCTTTCTGATCGGGTCTCAACTCCCCTGGTATTGCACGGTGAGCGAGTACGAGACGGTGGCTTGGACTGATGAGGGCTCGGACAAGGTGACCGTGCAGGTCCCCGCGCTGCCGCCGACCGAGACGGACAATCCACTTGGTCCGTTCCGGGACCCCTGGTCCCCAGGGCACGCAACGGCGAGGGTGAGGTCCGATGCGCCCGACCAGTCGGCGGTGGCGGTGACGCCCCCGCCGGTGGTGACCGGGTATTGGGCCGAGATATTCTCGGGGTATTCGAGGTTGCCCGGGAAGGTGTCCGTCCCATTCGCCGACGCTGCCACGGTCGGGGGCGTCGTGGTCGCAGGCGGCACCGTGCCGGTTGCCGGCGTCGGCACCGTTGACGAGGGAGCCGAAGTGGGGGTAACCGGGGCCGTGGTGGCCGCCGAGCCCCCTGCCCCCGTCGGATCCCCGTTAGACGGTGTGGCCCGCGCAACCTCTTGAGTAGCTCCGATCGAGCTGGCTGTGCCCGCTGTGCCGGCGGGAGTGATCGCGTCCGAAGGAACGGTGGTCGAGTTGACGGACACGTTCGGCGACCTGACCCGATGGGCCGACGTCCCGTGGGATGTGGCCAGGCTCGGGGCTCGCCGCGTTGTTGACGAGACGGCCGCAACCAAGGCCATCAGCGCCAATGTCACGGCCAGTACCGCCCACCAGTGTGGTTTGTGCGCGGTTCGCCGAGCATCGTCATTTGGCGGATCCGTGGCCCCCCCAACTGCCCCCACGGTGAAACGATAGTCACATCTACGCACACAATTCCTGAGCCGCTCGGTGGCGACGTCCGTCGAGGTGGCGGCGGGACCGTCCGGTCATCCGGGCGAGCTCGGAGATGGAGAGCCCGAGGACGCAATTGCCGTAGAGGACCGCGGCGTCGCTTGCATCGAGACCCTGGCCGGCCAGGGTCTCGATGGCCCGGGCCAGGACGTCGAGGTCGGTGATCCCGCCCGAATGATCGGGCGGCCCGGTGCTGTCGGCGTCGAGTCCCAGGGCCACGTGCCGCCGAGTCGCCCGGTGGCGTTCGGCCTCACGCCGGAGGCGGCACCGGATGGCCGACAAAAGGTCGAGCACGGCATAGCTCCGATCTTGCCCGGACCAGGCGACGATCACCTCCCAGGCCGTCGCCAGAAGGTCGGCGAAGAACGCCCCCCCGTCGTCCCACTCCCCACCGGCTCCCCAGCCGAGCCGCTGGGCCACGGTGATCAGACCCGGGACGAGGGCTTGCAGAATGGCCCGGGGAACGAGCGGGTGGACCGCTTGCGAGCGGAGCATGGCCTGAAGTATCCGGGCAGCATGATCTCGCTCCTCGGGGCCTTCGGCTCGGCGGAGTGCGCCGAGCAGGGCGCCGAGGTCGCTGACGCCGAGGGCCGCCACCTCAACTTCTGCTTCGGCCAGCCGACTCAGGGCAAGCAGGGACTCGGGGGACCGGCAGGTGGCCTCCCATTCGGCGGCCATTTGGTCGATCGGTCGAAGTGCAACTCGTCGCATGCAGCGAGGTTGGGCGCTCCTCCTCCCTCTGCACCTCCCACTCGTCGGGAGATGTCCGCTGAGGCCTGGAGGGCCACCTGCGAAGGCACCCACTACAGTGCCCCCGGTGGACATAGAGGAGTTCTACGACGAGGACGAGAGACGGCGCAGCTCCGCCGAACTTGAGTTGGGCATTGAATGGCGGGACAAGTACGGCGTCCGCCACGAGCTCAACTGGGTGGAGGACACCGGGGAGCTCTACGTGATGCGAGAACCCGTACCCCGTGAGTGGGCCGATCCCTTCGGCGGAATCCACGTATCGGGCTCCCATCGAGAGGACGAGACCGAAGTCGAGGGCATGACCGTCTCGGTGGTGGGGCTGGTGTCGGACCGAGACGAACTCGAACGTCTCGTGGACGGGTGGGAGGCCGCCATGGGTGAGCCCGACAGCGTGGCCTGGCTCGTTGCGAGGCTCCGGTCGGGGGGCGTGCTCGGCCCGGGTGACCCCGCCTCTCCGCTCACGACCTGAGCCCGAGGAATGCGAGGGGTTGGCGTCCTTAGCCGGCCGGCGACGGGAGCCCGAGTAGCTGGGCGGTGAACTGGGTGGCCAGATTGTTGGTTCCCATGTCGGTGTCGGCCGGGAGCTGGCCGCTTTCGACGAGCAGGTCGGTGAGGCGGCACATAATGACCGCGAACCGGAAGCCAGCGAAGATCTCGTAGTACTCGAGATGCTCCATAGGTCGTCCCATGAGCTCGGAGTAACGCTCGATGGTTGCCTCCCGTGAAGGGAACCCGGCCGGGCGGGGCAGCGACAAACCTTCTGTGAACTGGCGGTCGAAGTACAGCCACCAACCGAGATCGAGCTCGCACTGTCCGAGTGTGGCCATCTCCCAGTCGAGGACGGCCCGAGGCCGGAAATCGTCCCAGATGATGTTGCCGATCCGGCTGTCCCCCCAACATAGGACCACGTCGCCCTCCTCGGCAGGCCGGTGCTCGACCAACCATTCCCAGCTGGCTTCGGCCACGGGCTGGGGTCGACCCTTCGACGACCAGTCGAGGAATTCCCGGTAGTAGGTCAGCTGCTGATCGAGCCCGGGCTTGCCGCGGTCGGGGTCGCCGAGCCAGTCGAGCCCGAGTCCCCTCCAGTCGGTGCGGTGGACTTCGGCGAGCGCATCGAGGCCGCTCCACCACATCTGTTCCTGCTCTTGGGGGGTGGCCTCTATGACCCAACCCTCCATGGTGTAGGGAAGATTGTCAGCGGGGACTCGACCGTCGACGTGATCCATGATGAAGAAGGGGACCCCCATCCACGAAGGGTCTTCCTCATACCATCCGAGCGGGGGCAGCGGCATGCCCGCACCCCCGTCGGCCAAGGTCTTCATTACCCGGTACTGCAAAGAGAAGTCGGCGTCGAGGAACAACAGGTGTTTGGTCGGCGCGATCCGCACGACCAGGCGGTGGTCGGCTGGCTCGCCTCCCTCCCGCCAGGTGGCGGTGCACAAGATCGTCTCGTTGGAGAATCCGTTGGAGGCGGGGGCGTTGACGTTGCACACGGTCGGGTCCGAGCCCGCCGGCAGTTTGGTGGCGAGCCAGCGGGAGAGCGAGTCGCACACTTCGGCGGGGTCACGCTGATCGATGTCGGGCACGCCCGGAGCCTATGTCGAGCGGCCAAGTAGGGTCTCTCGACGTGGAGATGGTCGTCGACCTCCAGCGGGTGACGGTGGTGCTCGCCGAGGCCGACGACACCGGGCGATTCGCCGTCCGGGTCGCCTCACCTGACGAGGCGTCACCCCACTCGACGGCCGATGTCCATCGGCTGGGCGACGTGCTGGCCGCGGCCAACGTGGGGCACCTGGCCGAGTCTGGCGAGGCCTTCATCCGTCCAGAAGCCGTGCGGTTCCACGCCGAGGGCCAGGTGGGGGAGGGGTGGGACGAGCGGTTCGCCGGCATGTGCGACTTCGCAGCCTCCAAGGGGTGGATCGACCCCGGTGGGTCGATCCAGGCGCACGTGGAGTGGCCCCTGGGGGCTTGAGGCCGAACGGCGCCCAAGGGTGGCACCCAGGGCGTTCTTCACCGCCCTCCTCACAGGCCGAGCTCAGGTTTCGCCATTGCCGGGCGGTGACTACCATCGAGGCACAAGATTTGGAGCGCGCTCTTCGCGTTGCTCGACACCGAGGAGGGGCCATGGCCATCAAGGACTACGACCGACTGTTCATCGGCGGGAGCTGGGTTGCACCCGAAGGGACGGGCACGATCGACGTCATCTCCCCGTCGACCGAGGAGGTTGTCGCCCGGGTTCCCGACGCCACCGAAGGGGACATCGACAAGGCGGTCGCCGCCGCCCGCCACGCCTTCGATCACGGTGACTGGCCACACATGAGCCCAGAAGACCGCGCCCAGATCCTGGTGAAGGTGGCCGACGCCATCACCGCCGAGATGGTCGACATGGCCGAGATCATCTCGACCGAGATGGGGTCACCGGTGAGCTGGGCTCAGCTCGGCCAGGTGCTCGCACCTTCGATGGTCTTCAACTACTACGCCGGTCTGGCCGACTCGTTCGCTTTCGACGAGGTGCGCTCGGGCGTCCTCAGCCCGCAGGTGCTGGTCACCAAAGAGCCGGTCGGAGTGGTCGGTGCCATCGCCCCGTGGAACGTGCCCCTCTTCATTGCCTCGGCCAAGCTGGCCCCGTCCCTATTGGCCGGCTGCACGGTCGTCTACAAGCCCGCTCCTGAGACCCCGCTGGACGCGTTCCGGCTGGCCGAGATCTTCTCGGAAGCCGGACTGCCAGAGGGAGTGCTCTCGATAGTGCCGGCCGGCCGCGAGGTGGGCGAGCACCTCGTTACCCACCCCGGCGTCGACAAGATCTCCTTCACCGGCTCCTCGGTCGGCGGCAAGCGGATCGGTGGCCTCTGTGGGGAGCGCCTCAAGCGCTGCACCCTCGAACTCGGTGGGAAGTCGGCTGCCATCATCCTTGATGACGCCGATATTGGTGCGGTCATGCCGATGCTCCTGCCCAACGCGATCATGAACAACGGGCAAGCCTGCATCGCCCAGACCCGGATCCTGGCCCCCCGCGGCCGCTATGACGAAGTGGTGGACGCTCTGGTCGAGGCGGTGGGGGCCCTGCCGGTGGGCGATCCGCTCGACCCGACCACCGAAGTGGGCCCGGTCGTCGCTGAGCGCCAGCGGGACCGCATCGAGGGCTACATCCGCAGTGGTCGCGAGGAGGGGGCCACCGTCGCCATCGGTGGTGGCCGGCCGGCCGGGCTCGACAAGGGCTGGTACGTCGACCCGACGGTCTTCGTTGGCGTGGACAACAAGATGAAGATTGCCCAAGAGGAGATCTTCGGTCCGGTCCTGGCAGTGATTCCTTATGACGACGATGCGGATGCGGTGTCGATCGCCAATGATTCCAACTACGGTTTGTGCGGTTCGGTCTGGACGAACGACAACGACCGGGGACTGGGCATAGCCCGACAGGTCCGCACCGGCACTTACATGCTGAACACCGCTACACCAATCGACTTCGCCACCCCGTTCGGTGGTTTCAAGGAGTCGGGCGTCGGCCGTGAGTTCGGACCCGAAGGCCTCGAGAATTTCCTGGAGAAGAAGTCGATCGGACTGCCCGCGGGATTTACGCCCCAGACGTAATGGGGTCTGTGGTTCAAGATCAACTGAACGACCTCCGGTGAGTACCAGACGACGCGAGCACGGCGCGCGTCAGCTGCTCTGGGCTGTGTCCGCAGGGTGGCTCGGCGATACGTATCCCGAGAGCCTGCTCCCGGTTCCCTTCGTATCGGCCCGGTACTGGTTGGTGCCCGTCTCGACCACGCTGAAGCCGGTGCGGTCTCCATCACCGTTGACCACGTCGGGGCCGCGATTGCCCGATGTGTAGCCAGTGACCACGGCAACGTGGGTGGCCGAGAGGGTCGCCGAGTCGAGGCCGTAGACGGCGACGTCACCGGGCTGAGGAGAGTACTCCGATCCGACGGGGTGCCAGGTTCCGTGGGCCACGCCCCATTCGTAGAAACTGGCCGAGGACGAGTTCAGGTCGCCATGGATGAACTGGTAGGTCACGAGGGCCCCGGCCCTCTGCCAGACCCAGGCGGCGAAGTCCGCGCACCACTGTTCACTCTCGTTCCCAGACGCGCAGCTCTGAGAACCCGAGCTCCAGAAGGCGCTGTATTTGTTGCAGTAGGAGCTCGGAGGATCCGTCGTGTAGCCGATCTGGCTCTGGGCTATCGAGACGATGCGGGCCCGCATCGCGGAGAGCTGGGGTCCTCTCGCCACCCAGGCATAGCCGAGGCCAACCAGCACGACAGCCAGTACGACCACTGCCCCGACGGCACGCCGGCGTGCGAGCCGGGGCCGACTCCGTCGTCGACCTTCGGG
>Ga0182024_10019428_pt1 | contig 12525 bp, 10 predicted proteins | sample P32metaG_FD_120480 | JGI IMG/M metagenome (GOLD analysis project Ga0182024, IMG submission 120480) | Permafrost microbial communities from Stordalen Mire, Sweden - P3-2 metaG (Illumina Assembly) | ecosystem: Environmental > Terrestrial > Soil > Wetlands > Permafrost | place: Sweden: Stordalen... | reverse complement strand
GGCGGAGCTTCCTGCAGCGACGTTCCCCGCACCGCGGCCGCCACGCCGATCACTTCGAGCAGCGGCTCGGTGGAATCGCCCAGATGAAATTTTCGGCCCAGCGGATTTTGTCCGGGCCACAGCCGCGCCGCGGTTTCGGTGGAAATGACCGTCACTTTGCGATCGCGATCGCCGGGCTCGATCGCGCGGCCGGCGACCAGCGGGATCCCGAGCGTGCGGAAATAATTTTCGCTGATCAGGCGGAAGTCGGCGATGGGACGAAGAAATTCCGGCTGGTCCGTTCCATCTACCGTCAGAATGTTGTTGCTGCCCTGCGCGGCCAGCGGAAGAATGTTGGAGACGGCGGCATCGCTGACGCCGGGGATCGCTCCCACATCGTCCAGAAGTTTCTTGAGGAAGTCGGCGCGATGCGGCAGGTCGGGATAGCGCGCGCGGGGAAGATTTACGTCGATGGTGGTGATGCGCTCGACTTCGAATCCTCGGTCCACGTGCATCAGCTTCACGAAACTGGCCAGCAGCAGCCCCGCGCCGATCAGGCACAAAGTGCTGAGCGCGACTTCCACCGTCACCAGCGCCGATCGCAGGCGGGCGGCCTGGCCTCCTTCGGTGGAACTGCGTCCGCTGGCCTTCAAACCCTCCTGCGGATCCTGTTGCGATTCGCGCAGCGCGGGCAGCAGCCCGAACAGAAGCGCGGAAGCGATGGTCAGCACCACGGCCACCGCCAGGACCCGAAGATCGATGTGGATGGAATTCACGCGCGGCAGCTCGATCGGCGCGGAGGCCAGAATCAAGTGCAAAGCCTGATAGGCGATGCCGACGCCCAGCGCTCCGCCCATCGCGGCCAGCAGCAGGCTTTCGGTCATCATCTGGCGCATCAGACGCGAGGAACTGGCGCCCAGCGCGGCTCGAATCGAAAATTCCCGGCGCCGCGCGGTGGAGCGCGAAAGAAGCAGATTGGCGACGTTCACGCACACGATCAGCAGAACCGCGCCGACCGCGCCCATCAGCAGCAGCAATCCCTGGCGGGACCGCCCGGTGATCTGCGCCTGCAGCGGAACCAGCGTGGCGCGCAGATCGAGATCTTCGTGGACAAACTCCTTGATAAAGGCCGCTTGAATGGAGTTGAGCTCGGCGTTGCCGCGTTCGGCGGAGACGCCCGGCTTCAAGCGCACCAGGCCGGCAAAATTGAAGTCGCCGATGGTTTCGAGCTCGGAGTCTTGAACCGCCAGCGGTTTCCACACGTCCGGATCGATATCGCCGTAACGCAGTCCTTGCAGCTCGCTGACCTTGGGGACCACCAGGCCGGGCGGCAGCACGCCGATGACTTCGTAGGGCACATCGTCGATCAGGATTTTTTGGCCCAGAATCGCGGCGTCGGCGTGAAAACGGCTGCGCCACAGAGAATCGGCGAGGATGGCGACGTGATCGCGGCCGGGCTGATCTTCTTCGGGAAGAAAATCTCTTCCCAGGCGCGGCGCCACGCCGAGCAAGGCGAAAATGTTCGCCGACGCGCGCCCCAGGTTGATCTTCTGCGGCTCGCCTCCGGTGGTTAGCGTGACCGCGTAGCTCTGAAAAATCGAGATCTGCTCGGCCGCGCTCCAGCGCTTGCGCCATTCGCGAAAATGCATCGCGGAGACGGGCAGAGCGCTCGGCATGCTGGTGACTTTCGGGACATTCTCCTGCACCGCGTAAAGCCGGTCGGGTTCGGGAAACGGCAGCGGCCGGAGCAGCACCCCGTCGACGATGCTGAACATCGCCGTGTTCGCTCCGATTCCCACCGCCAGAATCAGAATCACGATCGCCGAAAATCCCGGCGCGCGGGCCAGGGTTCGAAATGCGTAACGCAGGTCGGGCATAATCGTTTAACGAATTCCGCCGCGCGAAGTTCGCGGGAATTAATGTCCCAGCCACATTCCCAGAAATTTATCCACCATCGCCTCCGGCACGTCGAGGTACAGTTTCACCCGTTTCGCTTCCTGGGTTACGCGAACCCGGTCGTACGCCTGCGCCAGTTCCGGCTGGTTCTTGGGAACGCTCAGCCGCCCGATTCCGATTAACGCCCGCAGCGCGCCTTCCACCTGTTGCGCGTTTTCTTCGCTCGAGCAATCCGCCCGCGCGACGCCGGTCAAACCTTCGCGCAGATCGAAATAAAGCGTCGCCGTCTGAACCGACGACACTAATTTGTTCAGGTTCGCCAGCGGACTCGACGCCTCGAACGGCAAATGGATCGGACCGCCCGAATACGCCGCCCAGAACTGCGCCTCCGCTGGAATTTCTTTCATCATTTCTTTGAGCGTCGCGGGAGGTCCCTTCGATTGTCCACGCTGATCGATCAGCGAATGCAGCGCATCGACCTCGCCTCCCGCCGCCGTGGTCGGGCTCATCAGCACCACTGCGTTGCGGTCGTTTCCGTAGAAATTCAATCCCTTATAACTGAACCTCGCGGCGCCGTGTCTTTCGAGATTCGGCTCCATCATCTCGTCCGCGAATTTTCCGCGCGCCAGCAACACCCCATCCTTCCCATTGGACGCGTACAGCAGTTCCCATAAATCTTTGCGCGGATCGATTCCGGTCCGCCGCGCGAACTCCTCGATTTGCGGGATTTGCCGCGACGCGAAATTCTTCTGATAGACCGGCGTCTTGAGCAGCGCCTCCAGGCGCGTCCCCACCAGCAGCACGGTGTCGCGAGGCACCAGAGTCTCGATCGCCGGGTCCACTTTTACGCCGGTCGACGTTTTGGCGCAGCCCGTCAACGCTAGCATCAGCATCGCTGAAAAAGTTCTCATCCGGTAACCAGACGTGAATCGAAACAACAATTTACATGGACGTTGCAATGCGATCCTCTGCCGTCATTGTAAAATGAATGTTTGATTACGCACAGTCCGCCGCGCGTATGCGCCGTAAGTTATCTGAACACCGTTCCGCTGGTTTGGGGAATGATGCACGGCGCGGAGCGCGAGGTTTTCAATCTCCGATTCGCGCTGCCGTCGGAATGCGCCGACCAGTTAGCATCAGGCCAGGCCGATATTGGAATCGTGCCGGTGATTGAAATGCATCGCCAGAAACTGGATTATTTTCGTGGCACGGGCATCGCCTGCCACGGTCCGGTGCGCAGCATTCTGTTGATCTCGAAGGTCCCGTTTCGCGAGATCAAGACGCTGGCAACCGATTCCGGCTCACGCACTTCGGTAATGCTCTCGCGGGTGATTCTGGAAGAAAAATTCGGTGTCCATCCCACCGTGATCTCGCGTCCCGCCGATCTGGCGTCCATGCTCGGCGAAGCCGATGCCGCGTTGCTCATCGGCGATGCGGCGCTGCGCGTCGATCCCGCGAAATTGCCACTCGAATCTCTCGATCTCGGCACCGAATGGACCACTCTCACCGGCCTGCCGATGGTTTTCGCGGTATGGGCCGGTCGTAAGGAAATTATTCAGGAACGCTACGCCCGCGCCTTTATCGATTCCTGCCGCTATGGCCTGTCGCACATGGACGAAATCGTGCGCGCCGAATCGGCCGGCCGCAATTTTCCGGCGGCTTTGGTACGAAAATATTTGACTGAACACATCGTTTTTGAGCTGGGTGAGCGCGATTACCAGGGGCTGGAGCTGTATCTCGAGCGGGCGTCGCGATTGGAAAGGCAGGCAATTTCAGCATGATGACCCGCGCGCAGGCGATCGACCTCTACCGCAGCGACGACCTGATCGGGATCGGCATGGCCGCCGATGAAGTTCGGCGAAAACTGCATCCGGAAGGCGTGGTCAGCTACATTATCGATCGGAACATCAACTACACCAATTTCTGTACCGAATATTGCAGTTTTTGCGCTTTTTATCGCCCTTTAGGTCATTTAGAGGGTTATTTGCATCCCCACGAAGTGATCTTCGAAAAGATCCAGGAGACCATCGATCTCGGCGGTACGGGCATCCTGATGCAGGGTGGGCTGCATCCCGAGCTCAAGATCGAATGGTATGAAGAACTGCTGCGCGCGATCAAGCAGCGCTTCCCTATCTGGTGCCATTGTTTCTCCGCGCCGGAGATCGTTAACATCGCCAATGTCAGCGGTTTATCGATTTACGACACGCTCGCGCGGCTGCGCGACGCGGGCCTCGATTCGCTGCCCGGCGGCGGCGCCGAAATTCTGGACGACGAAGTGCGGCACCGCATCAGCCGGCTGAAATCGTCGGTGAACGACTGGATCGACGTGCATCGCGCCTGTCACGCGCTGGGGATGCGCTCGACGGCGACCATGATGTTCGGCACTGGCGAGACCATCGAGCAGCGGATGAATCATTTCGATATCGTGCGGCAAATACAGGAAGAAACCGGCGGGTTTACGGCTTTTATTCCCTGGAGTTTTCAGCGCGAGAATACTTCTCTCGGGCGCTTCGTAAAGGAAGAGGCGACGGCGGTCGAATATTTAAAGATGCTGGCGCTTTCCCGCGTCTATCTCGAAAATATTCTGAACATCCAGTCGTCGTGGGTCACCCCGGGGTTGAAAACCTGCCAGGTAGGCCTGCGTTTTGGTGGAAACGACGTCGGCTCGATCATGATCGAGGAGAATGTGGTGAGCGCCGCGGGAGCGCATCATCGCGCCACCGAAGAAGAGCTGCGCCGCCTGATTCGCGACGCCGGCTTCATCCCCAAGCAGCGGGATACCTTGTACCGGACCTACTTCCTGAATTGAGTAAACGATGCGTTGTTTGATCGCCTTGCTGCTCGCCGGGATTCCGGCACTGGCCGACACCACCGCGGTGCTGCCTTTCTGGAACAGCTCGAAGGGTCAGCCCGGCCTGGACTGGATTGGGGAGAGCATCGCTGAAACGGTGCGCGAGTCGCTCGGCTCGCGCGGTCTGATCACCCTCGATCGCAACGAGATTGAAGACGCGCTTCATCGCCTGGGGCTGCGCGGAAGCGCTGCCGTGTCGGACGCTTCGGTTATGAAGATCGGCGAAGACGTCGACGCCGAGCAGGTGATTTTCGGGGTCTTCGAATTCCGACCGGAACCGGACGACCTCAAGCAGGGTCCCGGAGTGCACGGGTCATTGAAGATCACCGCGCGCATTCTGGACCGGCGGCGGCTGCGCCTGTTTTCCGATTTCACCGAAAGCGGATCGCTGGAAGATCTGGCCACCCTGCAGGCGCACCTGGCATGGCAGGCGATGGCCCTGCTGGCTCCGAATCTGGCTCCGCCGGAGTCCGACTTCCGAACGGTGCGAGTTCCGATTCGGCTGGACGCGGAAGAGAATTACGTTCGCGGCCTGCTGGCCCGCGATCCCGCGCAGAAGGAAAAATTTTTCCTGCAGGCCGCGCGACTGGACCCGCGCTTCGCGCATCCGGCTTATCAGCTCGGCCAGCTTCACTATCAACGCAAGGAATACCGTCAAGCCGCCGACTGGCTGCAGAAAGTTTCCGCCGAGGACGCCCATTACCGCGAAGCCGGATTTCTGCTGGGCCTGGCACTGTTCGAAGCGGGGGATTTTCCGGGCGCGCAGAAGGAATTTCAGATGATCGCCGCCGCGGTTCCTCTGGGCGAAGTGTGGAACGATCTGGGCGCCGCCGAAAGCCGCCGCAATCTTCCCCAAGCCGTCGACGATTTCAAAAAAGCCGCCGACGGCGATCCTGGCGACCCGCTGTATCAGTTCAACCTGGGGTACGCGCTGTGGAAAAAAGGCGATTTCACGGCCGCGGCGGAAAATTTTCGCAGCGCCGTCAATCGCGACCCCGACGATCAGATGGCCACGCTGCTGTTGGGCCGCTGTCTCAAGAAACAGGGCTTTCATCCCGCCGTGGATGCGCGCCTGGCCACGCTCGAACGGCTGAAGACGAACTTCGAGGAGCGCGCTTACTGGCAGCTCAAAGCGGTGCTCGATCAGAAGTCAAAATGAAGGTCCGCATAAGATGGTCGACGAACTGGATCCAGCGCCGAAAACCCGATCCGGTCGTCATCGAGCCGGAACTAGGTATAATCGGAAATCTGATGATTCAGGCCTTCGGCGCCTCCGATCCGGGATGCATCCGCACTAATAACGAAGATTATTTCCTGATTCTCCCGTCCGCCGGCCTGTACGTGGTCGCGGACGGAATGGGCGGCGCCCAGGCAGGCGAGCACGCTTCGAAGCTGGCCGCCGAGACGGTGCGCGACGTGGTCGCCGGCGCCAAGGGCAAGATCGATTCCGACACCCTGGCAGGTGCGTTTGAAGAAGCCAATCGCCGGGTGATGCAGCAGGCCGCGCAGGATCCCAAGATGGAAGGGATGGGCACCACCCTGGTGGCGGCGCTGCAGCTGGGCGACGATCTGCTCATCGCCAGCGTGGGGGACAGCCGCGTTTACATTTACGAGCACGGACAGCTCCGCGTCATCACCGAAGACCAGACCTGGGTCAACGAAGTCGGCCGACGTCTGGGTCTTAATGAAGAAAGCCTCAAATCGCATCCGATGCGGCACGTGCTCACCATGGCGATCGGCGTTTCCGAGGATTTGCGGATCCATACCTATCTGCTGAAGCCGATGCCCGGGACCGAGGTCCTGCTGTGCAGCGACGGGCTGCACGGGGTCGCATCCGAAGAGCAGTTGGCGCAAACCCTGGCGCGTCCGGGGCGCCTGGAAGCGAAGTGCATGGAACTGATCGCGGCGGCGAAAGAGCTGGGCGGTCCCGACAATATCACCGCGGTGCTGCTGCGGGCGGTTTAGCTTGCGAATCGGCGAGCGAAGCCGCGGACCTTGTGAAAAACCGGTTATGAAGCGTGTCTTTGGGAGTTTTTGAGTACGTCCAGATGGGATCGCCGGAGTACGCGGTCGCCGGTTGGGCGGTGTGTAACTATTTTGATACCGCACCCTTACGGGTGGCGGCTCCGTTCGGTCATGCGGGCTCGAGTCGGGTGGGGATCGTTGGAGATTTGGGTGGGGATCGGCGGGAGTTTGTGCGGGGTTGGAGAGTTCGCATAAATCTTATGGTCTGCTAATCTTGGGGAATTGGGGAGACTTTGAAAATGAGACTGTGGATCGCAGTGGTTGTGGCGGGATTGGCGGCGGGAGCAGAGGCGCCTACTTTCAGTAAGGACGTCGCGCCTATCCTCTATGAACGGTGCCTGGGATGTCACCGGCCGGGGGAAGCGGCGCCGATGTCGTTCCGGAATTATCAGGAAGTCCGGCCGTGGGCGAAGGCGATCAAGCAGCAGGTGGCGGCACATAGCATGCCTCCCTGGGATGCCGATCCGGCGGTAGACAAGTTTTCGAATGACCGGCGGTTGACCGATACGCAGGTGGCCACGCTAGTGAAGTGGGCCGACGCCGGCGCGCCGGAAGGGCAGCCGTCGGAGATGCCGAAAATGCCGGAATTCACACAGGGATGGGTGATCGGCAAACCGGACCTGACGTTCGACACCGGCAAGGATTTTCAGATCCCCGCGGACGGCCTGGTGCCGTATCAATATTTCAAAGTGGACCCCGGCTTTACAGAAGACACCTGGGTGCAGGCGGTGGAGGTGCGGCCGCAGCAACGCTCGCAGGTTCATCACATTCTGGTGTTCGTCCAGAGTGGACAAGAACGCGCGACGCGCGCGGGAGAACAGTTCAGCGACATGCTGATCGGCTATGCGCCGGGAGTTCCGACCATCACCTGGGATCCGGATACGGCTTACCTGGTGAAGGCCGGGTCGACATTCCTGTTTCAGGTGCACTACACGGTGAGCGGAAAAGAAGCCGTCGACCGGAGCGTGCTGGGATTGAAGATTCGCAAGGACAAGCCGGTTTATCGGGCGTTTTCGGGATCGGCCACGCAGTTCAAACTGGAGATTCCGCCGAACGATCCGAGCTATGAGACCAAGGCGACCTACACCTTCAAGGAAGACGTCACGCTGCTGGACATGACGCCGCACATGCACCTGCGCGGGAAGGCGTTCAAGTATGTGCTGACCTATCCGGACGGGCGCAGCGAAGAGTTGCTGAATGTTCCCCACTATGAGTTCAACTGGCAGTTGAGCTACATCCTGGCGCAGCCGCGGCAGGTGCCGGCGGGGTCGAAGATGGAAGCCACGGCGTGGTACGACAATTCGCCGAACAACAAATATAATCCCGATCCGACGCAGACGGTGAAATGGGGCGATCAGACGTTCCAGGAAATGATGATCGGATTTTTTAACTATAAGGTGCCGGTGGATCGTCCGGAGCCGGCGCGTGCGACGCAGAGGTCGACACCGGGACAGTAGGGTTCTACAAATCGGGTTGAACAAGTGATCGATGTCTGGTGAACACCCAACATTGCCCCCCGCCCTTACGAGTCTGTGTGGAATGGCGGCCACCCGGTCGCTTTCGCTCGCGGCTCGGTGCGAATATGTCGGACAAATTGACATTTTGACTCGATACCCCGACACAGAGCCGCGAGCGTCAGCGACCGGGTGGTGTAGTTTTTCACACAGACTCTTACGGGCAGGGCTGTACGGATCGCGAAATAGTGGCTTGTCGCGGGGTTACCGACCGCGAAGTAGTGGCTTATCGCGGGGTTGCCATGCCGAACGCGCGATCGACCAGTCACTTTCAGGCGTGGCGTTCGCCCCAGCGCTTCATCGCGCTCAGGATCGGACCTAATTCGCGACCTTTCGCGGTGAGGCTGTATTCCTGACGGGGCGGGTGCTCGGAATAGAGACGCGCTTTGATTACGCCGCGTTTTTCAAAATCCTTGAGGCGCCGGGAAAGAACGCCGGGAGTGATCCCTTTGAGAGATTGCTCAAAATCCTGGAAGCGGCGCGGGCCGTAAAGAAAAAAATCGCGCAGGACGAGGATGGCCCAGCGGTCGCCGATGATGTTCAGGGTGCGCGCTACGGGACAGCGAAGATCGTATTTTCTGGGCATTGCTAACCAGTAGTAACTATGATAACGATAGTCACTGAGGACCTTAACCATGAAAACTGCAGCAGCATTCCTGATGGGATTGAGTTGCGCGTTGGCGCAAACGCCTCCGGCTGCGCCCACTTCGGTGGGAGCGGCCATCGATCGGGAAATCGGACTGGCGGAGCGGCAGATTATGGCCGCGGTACAAGCCATGCCGGAAGACAAGTTCGATTTTTCGCCGGAAAGCCTGGACATCAAAGGAGCCAACTTCAAAGGCGTTTACACCTTCGCGGGACTGGTGAAGCATCTGGCGGCGGCGAATTATTTTTTATGGGGCGGCGCCGGAGGGGACAAGATTCCGGCGGTGATTACCGGCGTCAAAGGTCCGGAGTCGATGACCTCGCGAACGGAAATCATTCAGCTTTTAAAAGACTCGTTCGCTTCGGGGCATCACGCGGCGGCGGCTCTGACGCCGGAAAATTCGCTGGACATGGTTCCGGGTCCGGCAGGCAACAAAGTGCCGCGGGTGTTTGGGCTCACCTTCGCGGTGGCTCACGCCTACGACGAATACGGGCAAATGGAAGAATATCTGCGCATGAACGGCATCGTTCCGCCGGCCAGCCGGGGCAACTAAGTTTACTGCGCCGCGCGGATGGCGCCCGCGAGATCGGACGCGCGTTGCGAGCCGAGCAGAACAATTTTCCCGTCGGCCATGGTCAGACGCACGGCTTCGTTTCCGCTAGCGATGTAAGCGCGACCGCGTTTAGTCTGGCGCATTCCATAGCCGCCCCAATCGAGTGGACGATAGCTAACCACTTCGACGGATCGAACGCCGGCCGCCGAAATCCGGCTGGTCCGCCACAGGCCGGGGATGGAGACGCGCACTTCGCCGGGTTGAACATCGGTGACTAATTTCAGAGTGACCAGGCGGTAGTAAATGAGCCAGAGAAAGATGGTCAAGAGAACGAGGCCCGTGTTGGACATGGGTTTCGATCCCCACTGGTGACCGAGCATTACCTGCCAGATCACCAGGGCCAGCATGGAGAGCGGGGGAATGGCGGTGAAGATCCGCGAGCGCCATTGCTGGAATTTCTGCTGCTCGTGAAATAAGTGCTGGCCCATGCCCTAGCGTAAGGCGCCGATGGTGTACTGGAGCACGGAATACTGAGTCTGGTAATCGTACTTGGCGCTGAGATTTTCGATTTCGGCCTGGGTCAGATTCAACTGGGAAAGAGTCAACTCGACGATGGAAGATAAGCCCAAATTGTAGCGGCCTTGCGCGAGATCGAGACCGAGAGCGGCCTGGCGCATGAACTCGGCGGTTACGTCCATGCGCTGAAACGCCGTTCGGGCGCCGGACCAGGCCACACGAACATCGCGGGCGATGCGCTCCTGCTGATCGCGGAGGCGCTGATCCGACTCCATGGCGCGCTGATGGGCCGCTTCCTTCCGGGCCGAAAAAAGATGGCCGTTGAAAACGGGAATGCTGACGTTGGCACCGATGCCTTCATATTCGGCGGGGATGGGTGCGGTAGCGGGAGTATTGATAAAGGGAATAAAGCCGGCGACGGCTACGACGCTGACGGTGGGACGCGACAAGTCCCTTTCGGCGTCGAAGAATTTGTAGGCCGAGTCGCGCGAAAAACGCAGGCTGGCGAGCTCCGGGCGGTTATTCACTGCCTGGGCGATCAGATCGTCGACTTTATCGGGGGGGCCGCCGGGGAGCTGTTCCTCGACCAGTTGATAATCGGCCGGCTGATCGGAGCCGAGGGCGCGGCCGAGTTCGGCGAGCGCGCTCTGGTAAGTTTCCTGGGAGCGGATGAGAAGCAGCCTGGCCTGGGAAACATTGACGTCGGCGAGGCTCACATCAAGCTGCGATCTGAGCTGGTTCTTGGCGAGCTCGGTCACCTGATCGCTGAGGAGTTTGCGCGCGTCGACGGTCTCCTGCGCGACCTTGATGAGGGCCTGGGCGTGCAGCACATCGAAATAGGCGCGGTTCACTTGAAGCACGACATCGTAACGGGTTGCGGTGAGGTTCTGGCCGGTGGCCTGGGCCTGCAACCGGGCGCCGGCGACCAGGCTGGGCGTGCGGCCCGAATCGGTGACCAGCTGATTGACCACGACGCCTTGACCGAAACGGTTAAACAACCGCGAGGCCGACAAGTCGCCCGCGCCGATCCGCGACAGATCGTTGCCTTGCGATGCGGTGATGTCTCCGGTGATTCCGGGATAGTAGGGCGCGCGATTGATGACCACCTGTTCCTGGGCGAAATTGAGCTCGTTCTGCGCGGCCTGAATCTGCGGATGATTTTTGATGGCGATCGCTTCCGCCTGCTGAAGCGTGAGCGGCGGCGGAGTTTGGGCTCCGGCCACGGCGGCAAAGGCTGCCATCAAGACAAAGTTTCTATTGAGTTGGGATAACATGCGGCCTTCTCCTTCGATAAACCAGCAGGTAGGCGGCCGGAACGATGAAGATGGTCAGCAGGACTGACGAGAGCAGGCCGCCGATAATGGCACGGGCCATGGGAGTATATTGCTCGCCGCCCTCGCCGAGCTTCATGGCCATGGGAATCATTCCGATGATGGTGGCGAACGAGGTCATCAGAATGGGGCGGAGACGCACGCGGCACGCGGTGACAATAGCATCGGTTACCGAAAGCCCCTGCTCTTCGAGCTTATGGGCGAAATCGACGATCAGGATGCTGTTGGAATCGGCGATGCCGATCAGCATGAGGACGCCCATGAGCGACATGACGTTGAGCGTGGTGTGGGTAAGCGGCAGAATAATGAGCACGCCGACGAAGCCCATGGGAATCGCCAGCATGATCAGGAACGGATCGATCCAGGAGCGGAACTGCGCGACCAGGATCAGGAACAGCAGGATAAATGAAATTCCGAATCCGAGACCGAAACTTTTGAAGGATTGATCCATGCCGTTGACCATGCCGCGCAAGGTGACGCGGACATTGGAGGGCAGCTTGGCGTCGGCGATGGTTTTGAGAATCGCGGTGCGCAGGCGGCCGAGATCCTCGCCCTTGGGAGTGACGTAGACGTCAACGACGCGCTGGATCTGATAATGATCGACCTCGGTGGGCGATTGAAGATTGACCAGCTTGACCACCGAATCGAGCGTGGTCGGTTTGGTGAGGTTGGACGCGCGCAGGGGGATCTGGCGCAGGTCGATCAGGCTGTGAATGGCGCCGGGGCCGTGCTCGGCGTATTGAACGCTGAGGAAGTAGTCATTGCCGGTCTGATAATCCACCCAGTAATTCGGCGCGATCATGATGTTGGAATTGAGCGCGGTGATGACGTTATCGACCACGTCGCTCTGGCTGAGGCCCAGCTCGCCGGCGTGGACGCGATCGATATCCAGGCGGATGGAGGGATAATTCATGTCCTGGGGGATGTAGATTTCGCCGACGCCGGGCAGATCGCGAATGCGGCGGGCCAGATCCTGCGCGGTGCTGTAGGTGATGCCGAGATCGCGGGTGTTGACTTGAACATCGATGGGCGCGGGCTGGCCCTGATTGAGGATGGCGTCCTGCAGCGAGCCGCTCTGAAAAAATGTGCGGACCTCCGGAAATTTGGCGGCCAGCGCTTCGCGGGTGCGGTCCATATATTCGAAGCTGCCGCCGACGTGGCCTTCGTTCAAAGCGACCTGAATGGTGGCGGTGTACATACCGGCGTTGGTGGTG
>Ga0182024_10019427_pt1 | contig 12526 bp, 10 predicted proteins | sample P32metaG_FD_120480 | JGI IMG/M metagenome (GOLD analysis project Ga0182024, IMG submission 120480) | Permafrost microbial communities from Stordalen Mire, Sweden - P3-2 metaG (Illumina Assembly) | ecosystem: Environmental > Terrestrial > Soil > Wetlands > Permafrost | place: Sweden: Stordalen... | reverse complement strand
GGGACCGGCGCGGCGCCCCTCACCTCGTTAAAGCACGCCGGCACTCCGTGGGAGCTCGGGCTGGCCGAGACGCACCAGACGCTGCGCGCCAATGACATGCGCCATCGCGTGCGCGTGCAGACCGACGGCGGTCTGAAGACCGGCGTCGATGTCATCAAGGCCGCCATCATCGGCGCCGAGAGCTTCGGCTTCGGCACCGCGCCGGTGGTGGCGCTCGGCTGCAAGTACCTGCGCATCTGCCATCTCAACAACTGCGCCACCGGCGTCGCCACCCAGCATCCGGTGCTGCGCTCCAAGTACTTCGTGGGGCTGCCGGAGATGGTCATGCACTATTTCCGCTTCGTGGCCCAGGAAGCGCGCGAGATCATGGCGAGCCTGGGGGTCCGTCGGATGGCCGACCTGATCGGCCGCACCGAGTACCTCGAGATCCTGCCGGGCGAGACGCCCAAGCAGCGCAAGCTGGACCTGCGGCCGCTGCTGTCGGATGCCGGGCTGGTCTCGGACCGCTCGCACGTCTGCATCGAGCCGTCGAACGCACCCTTCGACAAGGGCGAGCTGGCCGAGCGCATGCTCGCCGACATGCTGCCGGCGATCACCCGCCAGTCGGGCGGCGAGTGGCACTACGAGGTCAAGAATTTCAACCGCTCGATCGGCGCCCGCATCTCCGGGGAGATCGCGCGCCACTGGGGCAATTACGGCATGGCCGAGGCGCCGCTGGTGGTGAAGCTCTCCGGCTGCATCGGCCAGAGCTTTGGTGTCTGGAACGCCGGCGGCCTGCACCTGTACCTGGAAGGCGATGCCAATGACTACGTCGGCAAGGGCATGGCGGGCGGCCGCATCGTGCTCAAGCCGCCGAGCAGCGCCAGCTACGTGGCGCGCAACACCATCATCATGGGCAACACCTGCCTCTACGGGGCCACCGGTGGGCAGTTGTTCGCCGCCGGCCAGGCCGGCGAGCGCTTCGCGGTGCGCAATTCCGGTGCGATCGCCGTGGTCGAAGGGACCGGCGATCACTGCTGCGAGTACATGACCGGCGGGGTGGTGTGCGTGCTCGGCCGCACCGGGCTGAACTTCGGCGCCGGCTTCACCGGCGGGTTTGCCTACGTGCTCGACCAGGACCGCTCCTTCGTCGACCGTTACAACCACGAGCTGATCGACATCCTGCGGCTCACCAACGAGGCCATGCTCAGCAACGTGCAGCACCTGCAGGAGCTGATCCGCATGCACGTTTCCGAGACCGGCAGTGTCTGGGGCGATGAAATTCTCAACGACCTGCGCTCCTTCATCGGTCATTTCTGGCTGGTGAAGCCAAAGGCCGCCTCGATCGATTCGCTGATCGAGCACCTGCGTCGCGCGGCCTGACGCTTCCCTGTCCCCCCATGGTCGACAAGACACTGCAGTTCCTGGAGTTCCCGCGCCGCGAGCCCGAGAAGATCGCGGTGGCCGAGCGCATCCTGGTGTTCAACGAGATCTACGCGCGCTTCGAGCCGGAGAGCGCCGCGCAGCAGGCCGGCCGCTGCCTGTCCTGCGGCAATCCGTTCTGCGAGTGGAAATGCCCGGTTCACAATTACATCCCGAACTGGTTGAACCTGATCGCCGAAGGCAAGCTGTTCGAGGCGGCCGAGCTGTCCCATCAGACCAATTCGCTGCCCGAGGTCTGTGGCCGCATCTGTCCGCAGGATCGCCTGTGCGAGGGCGCCTGCACCCTCAACGACGGACTCGGCGCGGTCACGATCGGCTCGATCGAGAAGTACATCACCGATGAGGCCCTCGCGCAGGGCTGGCGCCCGGACATGTCCGGCGTGCGCGAGACCGACAAGCGCGTGGCGATCGTCGGCGCGGGTCCTGCGGGCTTAGGCTGCGCCGACATCCTGGTGCGCAACGGTGTCAAACCGGTGGTCTACGATCGCTACCAGCGCATCGGCGGTCTGCTGACCTTCGGCATTCCGCCGTTCAAACTCGAGAAGCAGGTGGTCGAACAGCGGCGCGAGATCATGGAGGGCATGGGCATCGAGTTCCGGCTCGGCGTCGACATCGGCGCTGACATCCCATTCGAATCGCTGCTGCAGGAATACGATGCGGTGTTCTTAGGGATGGGCACCTACCGCTCCGTCAGGGGCGATCTGCCGCGCGAGCATCTGCCGGGTGTCTACGACGCGCTGCCGTACCTGATCGCCAACATCAATCGCGAGCTCAAGCTGCCGGGCGCCGAAGAGGCCTTCATCGACTTCAGGGGCAAACGTGTGGTGGTGATGGGCGGCGGCGATACCGGCATGGACTGCAACCGCACCGCGATCCGCCAGGGAGCGGAGATGGTGACCTGCACCTATCGGCGCGGCGAGACCACCATGCCCGGCTCGCGACGTGACTACAAGAACAGCCGCGAAGAGGGCGTCGAGTTCCTCTTCAACTGCCAGCCGATCGAAATCGTCGGCAAGGATCGGGTCGAGGGCGTCAAGGTCGTCAATACCCATCTCGGTGCGCCGGGACCGCGCGGCCGTCGGTTGACCGAGAACGTCCCGGGTTCGGAAAAGATCATCCCGGCCGATGCGGTGATCGTCGCCTTTGGCTTTCTACCCAGTCCCCCCGACTGGTTCGAGCCGCACCAGATTGCGCTGCATGCCAGCGGGCGCGTGCGCGTCACCGCGGATGCCCAGCGGCCGTTCCAGACCACCAACCCCAAGGTGTTCGCCGGCGGCGACATGGTGCGCGGCTCGGACCTGGTGGTGACCGCGGTGTTCGAAGGCCGCGAAGCCGCGCGCGGCATCCTGGATTATCTGAACGTGTGCTGACTTTGAAGTCGCGGGCACTGAGCGCGTTGATGTCCACAAGTGCGTATCCCTCACTGAGCACCGCGCGGCTGCTGCTTGAGCCGTGCGAGCTCAGTCATCTTGACGGTCTGCATGCCGTCGATGGCGATCCGCAGGTGATGCGCTTCATCACCGGCAGCCCCGAGACGCGCGATCAGACCAAGGCCGTCATCGAACGCGTGCAGGCACGTTGGGCGCGATGGGGACATTCCTGGTGGAGTTTCATCGCGCTCGACTCGAATGAGGTCGTCGGCGCCGGGTGTGTCCAGCATCTGCGCCGGGGCGGCACTGAGCCCGATCCCGAGTGCCCGTTCGAGATCGGCTGGCGGCTGCGCCGCGACTGCTGGGGTCGGGGACTGGCCAGCGAGGCCGCCGTGGCGATGGCTGCCTTCGCCTTCGATCGGCTCGCCGCCCCGACGCTGTACGCCGTCTGTGACCCGGCCAATGAGGCTTCCATGGCGGTCATGAAGCGGCTCGGCATGCGCTACCGGGGCATGGAAGAATGGTATCAGCGCCCGCTGGCGACCTGCGAGCTCACGGCTGCGGAATGGCGTACCTTGAGGGAGAGTAATCGATGAGGGAGAGCAATCGATGAGTGGGAGTAATCGATGAGGGAGAGCAATCCATGAGCGTCCGCCCGCGCGATGTCAGACAGGATGTTCGCCACGCCGAAGTGCTGCGGGTCGGCGTCGGCGGACCCGTGGGGTCCGGCAAGACCGCGCTGGTGGATCTGCTGTGCAAGCGCCTGCGCGATCGGCTCGAGATCGCCGTGGTCACCAATGACATCTATACGCGCGAGGACGCCGAGTTTTTGATTCGCAGCCAGGCGCTGCCGGCCGAGCGGATCCGCGGCGTCGAGACCGGCGGCTGCCCGCACACCGCGATCCGCGAAGATGCCTCCATGAACCTGGCGGCCATTGATGGCTTGATGCGCGAGTTCCCTGATCTCGACCTGGTGATCGTCGAGAGCGGCGGCGACAACCTGGCGGCCACCTTCAGCCCCGAATTGTCCGACCTCACCCTCTACGTGATCGATGTCGCCGCCGGAGACAAGATCCCGCGCAAGGGCGGCCCCGGCATCATCAAGTCGGACCTGCTGATCATCAACAAGATCGATCTGGCGCCGCATGTCGGTGCCTCGCTCGAGGTCATGGAGCGCGACGCGCGCAGGATGCGCGGCGAGCGGCCGTTCGTGTTCACCAATCTCAAGACCGGTCAGGGGCTCGACACGGTGGTCGAGTTCATCCTGCGCGAGGGGCTGCTGACCGCGAGCGCGTGAGTAGCTGCAGATTCGGGGAGGGGGGGGATGGCTGAGTCAGGCAAGGTCGGAGGAATACTGGGTGGGGATGGCGACTCGTCCGCCGATGGTGCGCCTTCCGAGGCCCCTCTCGATCCCACCGCCGCGGCCCTGGCCGCCGAAGTCGCGAAGAGCGATCCCGAGCTGGCCCGCGAGGCATCCGCTTATTTTCGCAAACAGAGCCACCTGGTCGAAGTTCAGACCGAGCACCTGCACGAGCAGCGCACCGTCAACCTGCAGCTGCTGAAACTCAAGCGCTTTGGCGAGCGCCTCAAAGTCGGGTTGCAGGTGTTTGTGATCCTGGTCGCAACCGTCATCGGGATTGGCGTTGCGGTACTGATTCATGACGGGCTCAGCTCGCGTCGAGTGGTCATCGAACCCTTCGATTCACCGAGTGCACTGGCCGCCCGTGGCGTAACCGGCAAGGTCGTTGCAGCGGGACTGCTGGGCGTGCTCAATCGCCTGCAGGCGGCGACCAAGAGCTCCGCGGCCAAGCGGGACCTGACCAATGCCTGGTCGGCGGAAGTGGAACTCGCGTTGCCCGAGGCGGGTATCTCCATCGGCGAGCTCTCGCGCGTCCTCAAGCGACGCTTCGGCCACGACGTCCATATCGATGGCGATCTGGTTCAGACCGAGGCCGGTGACCTGGAGCTGACCGTGCGCGGCGATGGCGTGCCGCAGAAGACCTTCAGCGGCAAGGCGAACGAGCTGTCGAGACTGACCATGGAGGCGGCCGAGTATGTGTACGGTCAGTCCGAACCGGCGCTCTATGGGACCTATCTGAGCAACGCGGGGCGCGATGCCGAGGCGGTCGCCTTCATTCAGGCAGCCTATGCCGCCGCAAGCAGGGAAGACCGCCCCTACCTGCTCAATGTGTGGGCCATCTCGGTGCAGAACACCGGCGGATCGATACGGCAGGCGCTCGCGCTTTATCGCACCGCGGTGCAGATCAAGCCCGATTTTTGGGTTGGCTACAACAATATCCAGAATGCGCTCTGGGCCTTGGGGGATGAGGAGGGGGCCTGGCGCGCCGGGCAGGATATGCTCCGCGCGGCTGGGGCGCGTCCGGGCCGAGCAGCCGAGAAATATTATCAAAACTGGGATGAGCTGACCTGGAATTTGCCATCCTGGCTCGACGCGTCGTTAGAGGATGCCCAATCCACTGCGGGCGCCGGGACGCTTGCGAGTTCGATAGGCGCGTCCTTTGCCGACATCTACGCGCGAATGCACGATCCGGGCGCGGCGGAACTCGCCCTGCAGACCACCAAGGCGGATTCCAACGACCCGACCATAGAGGCGATCGCTCATTTTGTTCGCGGCCGGCTGGCTGCCGAGGCTGGCAACACGTCCAAGGCAGTGACCGAAATGGAAGCGTTCCAGGTGGGCAATGCCAATCCCATCGTCTCGACCAACTATCCGGGCTACAGCTGCTGGGTCGCACCGGTCGAAGAAGCGGCGGGACACCCCGACAAGGCGGACGCCATCCTCAAGGCGGCCGGCACGTATGTGGACTGCTATCGCTTTCGCGGCGACATTCTCGATCATCGAGGTGACTGGACGGGGGCGCAGAAAGCGTATGCGGCCGCGGTCGCGCTCGCACCCGATCTACCGGCCGGGTACTACTCGTGGGGCGTGGCGCTCGCGCGTCACGGCGATCTTGCGGGAGCTGAAGCAAAACTGAGGGCCGCGATCGAGCACGGGCCCCATTGGGCCGATCCGCTCAAGGCCTGGGGCGATCTGCTCATGCAGCAGGGCCACGTAAAGGAAGCACGGACCAAGTACGATGACGCACTCCGGAATGCCCCCAACTGGACAGCACTCAAAGAAGCGCGCGAGGCGGCGGCGAAGCAGCAGAGCTAGATTGCGGCCAACAAAACCGACGAGGGTATGAGCATGCCAGCGCCCGTTGTTCTCATTACCGGCGCGCTTACCGGCATCGGCCGCGCCACAGCGTTGGCGTTCGCGCATGAAGGCGCCCGCATCATCGTCTCGGGCAGGCGCGACGATGTCGGTGCCGCTTTAGCCCAGCGGCTGCGAGAACTGGGAGCGGAAGCCCACTTTGTGCGCGCCGATGTGCGACATGAAGACGACGTGCAGTCCCTGGTGCGGGCCGCCGTCGAGCGCTTCGGTGGCCTCGATGTCGCCGTGAACAACGCCGGCACCGAAGGAAAACCCGGACCGCTGATCGACCAATCAGCCGAAACCTACGCCGCCACCTTCGATACCAACGTGCTCGGCACGATCCTGAGTCTGAAGCACGAGATGCGGGTCATGCTGGCGCAGGGGCATGGCAGCATCGTCAATCTATCATCGACGTTTGGCAGTCGCGGCGCTCCGGGAGCTTCGATGTATGTCGCCAGCAAGCATGCGGTTGAAGGACTGACGAAATCCGCAGCGCTCGAAGGTGCGGCTGCCGGGGTGCGCGTCAATGCCGTCGCACCCGGACCCGTGGACACCGAATTGCTGAATCGCTTTGCAGGCAGCGCCGACCGCAAGGCCTCCCTCGCGACCGGCGTGCCCATGAGGCGCCTGGGAACCCCGGAAGACATCGCAGCGACCATCGTCTTTCTGGCCTCTGATAAGGCGTCTTTTCTTACCGGACAGATCGTCGGCGTCAATGGCGGCAAGACGGCCCTATGAGTCGCACGGAGTCCACCGGCAATTCTCAGGCGCGTACTGGCATCATTTCGGAAGAGAAATCACGGTTTCCACTTCACGTTCTTCAATGCGGGCATGGTCGCGCGCACCTTCGAGAATGGCGGCTTCGGCTCCTCTGATAACGGCAGTGATGAAACGGGAATCTTCAATAGCGCTTTGTTCTGCGAGCAGCAGGTCCAGATAGGTCTGCAGGTCGGCCGGCGATTCAAGCCGGTAGTTGGCTTTTGCATCTTCGCTCACGGACTCGTAGCGTTTTTCAAAATCGCGGCGTTTTGAGTGAGCATTATGTTCCGCATCCAGGCGAGGTCTCGCGCGGCCGATGACATCGGCGACCTCGCTGTAGGCGGCGATTTCACCCTGGGAAAAAAGCGGGATCATGCCACTGGCCCTCGCAGCTTCCCAGGCCGGGTCGGCCGGGACCGTTATGAACGCGCTTTTTTGAGGCGCGGCCGTTGCCAGCGGCTTGCGGGACGATAGCGCCGCCCGGACCTGCTCGATCCGTACCTGGGTCCACTGCATTCGCCGCAGGCGTTCAGCGGCGGCGAAGTCGGCGTCCTGGAGCGTCGCGCGGGTGTCGTGATCCAGTGAGAGGAGCAGTCGTTCGCGCTGATGGTGGTGATGGACCGCTTCTACTGTCTGCTCGAGGCCGACGGCGATCAGCAGACCGACACAAATCGTAGTGATGTGGATGAAGAAGTCGCGCCAGGTGCTTGCGTGGTGCGGCGCGTGGACATCGAGCATGGGGCGGAGTTAAGGACTCTCAGCGAGGAAAATGCCAGATGCCAGGGAGAATATCAGTAAATCTGACCCCGGATGTGGTCACTCGTAGCATAGGGTAGGCTATGGGCACGATAACGAAGAGCCCGTGAATGGCGGACCCCACCGAACCAGAGAATCTTCAGGGACCAGCCGAAACAGCGGGTGCGACGCCGGAACCCGCGCGTGTGTTCATCAGCTACGCATCGCCAGACACGGCTGTCGCTGACACGGTGTGCGCCGCACTCGAGCGCGGGGGCATATCCTGCTGGATCGCACCGCGCAACGTTGTTCCCGGTGAGTTCTACGCCGACGCAATCGTTCACGCGATCGACGCCACGAAAATCATTGTATTGATCCTCTCACGGAGCGCCGCGGACTCCCCTCACGTGCTCCGGGAAGTGGAGCGGGCAAGCTCCAAACGCCATCCCGTGGTGTCGTTGCGGACTGATCTCGCCCCGTTGCCTGCCTCGCTCGAGTATTTCCTCAACACATCGCATTGGCTCGATGCGAGCACGACAGGGCTCGAGCGTGCAACCCCGAAGCTTGTCGAGGCGGTCAGGCACCTGCTCGCACCTGCTTCGGCCGCGGTGTCAGGGAAAGAGACTGAGACTGAGACGACGCCGGTACCGTCGAAACCTGCCGTGCATGGACGCCAGAGCAGGCAGCCGAGTTCGCGACTGCGTCGTGTCGCGGTCACGGTCACGGTAGCTGGGCTGGCAATCGCCGTCATCGTCGGGTATCTGGCCCTGAATAAGCCTCAAAAACCTGTGCTCGCGGCGAGCACTGCGACTCCTCCTGCCACGCCAGGCATTCCGGACAGTTCGATCGCAGTGCTGCCGTTCATTGACCTCAGCGAAAAGCATGATCAAGAGTACTTTTCCGACGGCCTCTCCGAGGAGCTACTCGACCAGCTCGCCCAGATACCCGAGCTCAAGGTCGCCTCGCGTACATCGGCGTTTTACTTCAGAGGCAGGACCGAAGAGATCGCGACCATCGCGTCGCGACTGAAGGTGGCGCACGTGCTTGAGGGCAGCGTTCGCAAGGCCGGTACCCGGATCCGTGTGACCGCCGAGCTGATTCGCGCGGACAGCGGCTATCACTTGTGGTCGAAGACCTATGACCGCGAGGTCAAGGATGTGTTCAAGGTCCAGGACGAGATCGCGGCAGCGGTCGTCGAAGCGCTCAAGGTGCGGCTACTCGCCACCAACGCACGAACAGAATACCGGCCAGCGAATAATGAGGCCTACGATCACTACCTACTCGGGCGTCACATTGCGTTTAGCTATTTCTCGCCCGCGCAGAGGCGGCGCGCAATGGGCGAGTTCGAGCGGTCGATCAGCATCGACCCAGCGTTCGGGCCAGCCTACACGGGGCTCGCGTACTCTGAGTTCGGCATGGCACGCGACATCGGCGACGACGCCCTGGCGAACAAGGCGTTCCGTGATGCTGAGCGCGGCATCGAACTTGCCCCGAAATTTGCTGAGGCCTACCAGACGCGTGGCTACATGCGCGGAGCCTATCGGCTGGACGTCTCCGGCGCTGAGGCCGATCTTGAGCAAGCGCTCTCGCTCGACCCTGCGAACGCCATCGTTCGAGTTAGCTACGCCCAGGTGCTCGCGACGCGCGGCCGCCTGCGGGAGGCCGTGGCAGAAGTCGAGCGCGCGATCGCGACCGATCCGCTTTCGAGCATTGCCTGGGGCAACATGGCACGGTACTGGCTCTCGCTAGGGGACTATGCGAAGGCACGCGAGTTCGCCCAGCACTCAGTGGACCTTGATTCCGAAGGCCAGTACGCGATCAGCGTGATTCCCGAGTCGTATATTCTCGAGCACGCACCTCAACGCGCGTTGGACTTCGTCAGCGTAATCCACGATGAGGACCTGCGGTTGTTCGTAACAGCGATTGCCCGCGACACGCTCGACCAGGCGGATGCCGCGCATGCGGCGCTGAAGCAACTGCTCGAAGCCCGGCATCGGAATGAGTTCGCAATCGCCGAGATCTATGCGCACCGCGGCGACCGCGACCAGGCATTCGAGTGGCTGCGACGCGCACGTGAAGCGCACACTGACGTGCGCGAGGTCAGGTTCTCGCCGTTTCTCGATGTGCTGCGGTCCGATCCGCGTTATCCGGCGCTGCTCGCCGAATGGAATCTCGCCGACTGAATGCGCGAGCAGCCCCCGAGCGGACAGCCATGGTTTTTAGTACGTCTGGTACTTCGAGGTGCTGTCGACACTTATCTTGTACTTATCTTGTGAGGTGTCCGGGATGAAAAGAAATATCATTTCCGCAGGCTGGATTTGCGCGCTCACCATGATGGCTTCGCCACCAACTCGCTCCCGGAGCCATCGTCATTGGCGGCCTCGCCACAGCCGATTCCATCCATGTGCGCCCCGACGATGTTCAAGATCGGCAATGCGCTTTGACGTATCTTAGCTCTTGTGCGCTCACTCTACTTTTATCGACAGGGATGCAGGCCGTGAATAGATTTATCGTTGCGATGACCGTTTCCCTAATAGCGTTGGACTTTAGCATCGACTCGCGAGCCGATAACCCGTTGAATTTCTACCTGGGGGGTGCGTTGGGCGTGTCGAGCGTTCGCATGAACGGAGTTAACGACAGTAATCTATCCATCGGTTTCAATCATAACGATGCCGGCGGGAAGGTTTTCGTGGGGATCCGTCCGATTTCCCTGATCGGCGCTGAACTGCAGTACGTCGATTTTGGCGACCCGTCGGATCGCTACAATAACGATGTGCATCAACAGGCCGGGGCGGTGTACGGATTGTTGTATGCCCCCATCCCCATACCTTTATTCGATGTGTACGCCAAAGCGGGTCTGGCATGGTTGCGCAGCACGGCGAATACCCAGATAGCCAACACGAATGGTCCATGTCAGGATCTGCCGTGCGGCACGTTGCCCTATACCTTGTCCCGTAACAATGCCGACGCCGCTTTCGGCGCTGGCGTGCAAATCAAGTTCTCGAAGCTTGCTATGCGCGGGGAATACGAGCGCATCCAAGGCAGCGCGGCCAAGCCGGACCTGCTCTCGCTTGGTCTGACCTGGACATTCTAATAGAGCAGGACGCCGGACTAGGCGGAAGCGCCGGCATGCAGCGTTGGAAGCGATCATCCGCAGCTTGAGGTAGGCTAGGTTCATCAGGATGGGGACCGGCATGGCCAAATCAGGCGGAGTGTCAGGAATTCTAGGGACGGATAGCGAGTCGCCTGCTGAACGCTCGACCCCCGAGACTCCGACGCCCCTCGATCCGACCGCTGCGGCCCTTGCCGCCGAAGTAGCCAAGACCAATCCTGAACTGGCCCAGGAGGCATCCGCCTACTTTCGCAAACAGAGCCATCTGGTCGAGATTCAGACCGAACACTTGCACGAGCAGCGCGCGGTCAACCTTGAGTTGCTCAAACTCAAGCGTTTTGACGAACGGTTACGAGTGGGACTGCGCCTGTTTGTGATCCTGGTCGCAACGGTCGCTGGCGTCGGTGCCTTGATAATGATCCGCGATGCGATCGCAGATCATGGCCTTGTAGTGGAAGCGTTTTCGGTCCCGCCCGATATGCTCCGGGACGGGCTAACCGGCGAGGTGGTCGCGACTCGCTTCCTGGACAGACTGCAAGCCATGCAGGCAGCCACGGCGTCAGAGCGTCCCGCCGACTCTTATCAATACAATTGGGGATCGGACATCAAGGTCGAAATCCCAGAAACAGGCTTGAGCTTGCGTGAGTTCAGCAAGTTGCTCCGAGACAGGTTTGGTCACTCCAATCGCATCACCGGAGAAGTGATTCGCACTCCCACCGGAATCGCCGTAACCGCGCGTTTTGGCGATGCGACGCCCGCAACGTTTGCGGGCCCGGAAAGCGATTTTGACGAACTCGCGCGTAGGGCGGCGGAAGCAGTCTATCGCACCAGTCAGCCCTATCGGTTCGCTCAGTTTCTTTCCGGCCACGATCGCAACCCTGAGGCCTTCAGCGTCATCGCCGACCTCGCGACCAACGGGCCACAGAACGAGCGAGGCTGGGCCTACATCGAATGGGGGGCGCTCGACCAGAATGTGAACGGGGATCTGGGAGTGCGCGAAAGCACTGCCTACGGGGGCTTGCCTATTCGGGCGCGCTAACCGTCCCCGCCGAAATCTGCCTGGTCAATGAGGAAGTGTGGGCCGGGCATGATGAGAAAGCATTGGAATATTCCAGAGCACTTGCAATTAATGCCCAAAAACATGCGCCGGGGATTACGGACGAATACTTTGAGAGCAACAAGATAATCTCTGCGGCCTGGCTGGAGACCCTTACCGGCGACATGCAGAAATCTGCCAGCGATTGGACGCTTGCAGAAGCAGCGCCCGACTATCTGGGGTCTGTCAAGTTGACGCCGGCTCTGGCGGCGACTGTCTACGCGTCTAATCACGACCCGGACGCCGCGAAGGGGATCGTCGAGGCCCTGGAACTCAACGACGACCGGTCGTTTCTGCAGTTGGATGCCGTCGGTGCGTTTTTTGCGCTCCCCGCATATTGGATCGCTGCGGCCACAAACGACTGGCCGGCAGCTTTGGCGGACGCGCGGGAGTGCGATGTCTGGCTCGACGCGCACACACCAACAGATAAACTTCTTGGTCGCTTAAGGCCAGTCTGGATTCAGCCGCTTGAAGCTCTGGCGATGGCGAAGGCTGGTGACATTGCCGGTGCCGAGACGCTTGTATCGACCACTCCATTGGACTGCTATCTGTGCGTGCGTGTCCGCGGTCGGATCTCCACGATCAAGCGGGACTGGCCGTCGGCCGAACGGTGGTTTGCCGAGGCTACCCGGCAGGCACCGTCACTCCCCTTCGCCTTTTCAGAATGGGGCGAAATGCGACTCGCTAAGGGCGACATCGACGGCGCGGTGGCCGAGTTCGAAGTCGCCCAACACGATAGCCCTCACTTCGCCGATGCGCTCAAAGGTTGGGGTGACGCATTGGCACGTCGGGGTCAATCGAGAACGGCGCTTGTC
>Ga0182024_10019426_pt1 | contig 12527 bp, 5 predicted proteins | sample P32metaG_FD_120480 | JGI IMG/M metagenome (GOLD analysis project Ga0182024, IMG submission 120480) | Permafrost microbial communities from Stordalen Mire, Sweden - P3-2 metaG (Illumina Assembly) | ecosystem: Environmental > Terrestrial > Soil > Wetlands > Permafrost | place: Sweden: Stordalen... | reverse complement strand
TGAAGGCAATATTTTCCTCGCTTCGCGTCCCGCTCGGGAAGATCAGGATGATTTCACCACGGTGCAGAATGTCGACTGCAGTCTTGATCGAACTTGGCGACGGGTCCGCGCGATCAATTGGAACGGAACCGCCATGCGTCAAGACCCAACGCGATAGCGTTGAGCCGAACAGTTCCTCTTTTGACATATAGCGTAGTTGTCTGGGGTACACGGTATAGGCCTGCGAGACGTCCAGCCGTGTATGGGAACATACAGACCATAAAACTAGCCTTATCATCTCGCTTCTCAAGTACTGTAGCGATACTGCCGATTTCCGAAGCCGATCCGCGAACGCGAGCCAGCGGAGGCGTCGCGGATATTATGCGGCCTATAGGGTAGTCACTTGAATTGGTCTTTGTCAGGATTCCTACCAAAAATGTCATCGGTTCCTTCTTGGGCCGGCGACGAGGTGATCCGTGAAGAGCTGTTCAGCGTTGAGCGCCTTGAGCAGCATGCCGAGAGCTTGGCCGCGGCTCAATCCGTCAGCTCACAGCCGGAGACAGGGCGACCGCTTACGAAACGGGTTCGCGACAACGATGAAGCCCTGCTTGAGGCCTATCGTGTCATCGCGGCCGCAATCAAGGGCAAGCGCCCGATAACGCCTGCGGCCGAATGGCTGATCGACAACTTTCATGTCGCGGAAGATCAGATCCGCGAGATTCGAACCGATCTTCCATCAAGTTATTACCGCCAGCTTCCTAAGTTGGCGGAGGGCCCGTTCGAGGGATATCCGCGCATTTTTGAGGTGGCATGGGCCTTTGTTGCGCATACTGATAGCCGTTTCGAAGCGGAGATGCTTCGACGCTTTGTAGTGGCCTATCAGCGCGTTCAGCGGCTTACGATCGGTGAGCTATGGGCTATCGCAATTACAATTCGCGTCGTGCTGGTGGAGAATCTTCGGCGCTTGGCCGATCTCATTGTGGGCAGTCAGACGGCGCGTGATGCCGCAGACGAATTAGCCGAGCGTCTGCTCGGCGCCGGGATTAGGACACCGGAATCGGCCGACGTGGCGCTACGGCAGCATAAAAATGCACCGCTCTCGCGGTCATTTGCGGTCCAACTCGTCCAACGATTGCGCGATGAAGATCCGGCCACGACCCCGGCGCTTCTGTGGCTGGACCAGCGGCTAAGTTCGCAGGGCACCAACGCCGACGAAATTGTGCGCGAAGAGCACCGCAGACAGGGCGCGGCGAACGTCACTATCCGCAATATCGTCACCAGCATGCGGCTTATATCCGAATTTGATTGGACGGAGTTTTTCGAAAGCGTCAGCCTGGTCGACGAGGAACTGCGGGCAGGCAGTGACTTCGCCGCCATGGATTTTCCAACGCGCGATAGGTATCGCCGCGCGATCGAAGGGCTTGCGCGCGGTTCGGCCCACTCGGAAATCGCTGTCGCTCGGGCAGCCGTTCTCATTGCAAAACGCACTGGGGCTGACCAGCAAGCCGGAACGGCGGAGCCCGATCCGCGCTCGCGCGATCCCGGCTATTCTTTGATCGGGCAAGGCCGGCGCGCGTTCGAAAGGAAACTTGGCTTTCGCGCTCCGCTAAAGGATTGGCTGGTCCACACCAACGCGGAGGTGGGGATTTCAGGCTATCTACTAACCGTCGGGTTCGCTGCGGGGCTAATTCTCGCCTTGGCATTGCTCGCGGTCGGGCCGGCCGCCACCGAAGGATGGGTTTTCGTGCCATTGGCGTTTCTAGGGCTCCTTATTTCCATCGATGCCGCAATCACGCTGGTGAACCGCGCAGTCACGGATCGGGTCGGCCCCGCCGTGCTCCCCGGACTTGAGCTTCGCGAAGGTGTTGCGAATGAGCTCCGCACCCTCGTCGTCGTGCCGACACTGCTCACAACTAATGCCGCAATCGAACAGCTCATTGAACGATTGGAAATCCATTATCTCGCGAGCACGGATGGCGATATCCGGTTTGCTCTGCTTTCAGACTGGACGGACTCGGCGACCGAGAATGCGGCAGGCGATGAGAAGCTTTTGGGTGCGGCGATTGAAGGACTCGCCCGCCTCAATATCAAATACGGACCGGCATCGGACGGCGCGCGCTTCTTTCTCTTGCATCGTCGGCGAGTCTGGAACCAGGGCCAGGGCAAATGGATCGGATGGGAACGCAAGCGTGGAAAACTGCATGAACTGAATCGGCTGCTTCGCGGCGTCACGGACACCACGTTCTTGGCGGTGGGTGGCCCATTGCCGCTGGTGCCGATAGGCGTTCGTTACGTAATTACCTTGGACACGGACACACGGCTTCCCATTGGAGCCGCCAAGCGCCTGATCGGAAAAATGGCGCACCCGCTCAATCGGCCAAAACTGGACCTCGTGTCTCGCCGTGTGGTTGAGGGTTACGGTGTGCTGCAGCCGCGGGTGACTCCATCGCTTCCTACCGCGCGGGATGGTTCGATTTACCAGCGTGTGTTCTCGAGCCCGACCGGCATCGACCCCTATGCCGCGGCAGTCTCCGACGTTTACCAGGACCTGTTCGAAGAAGGGTCCTATAGCGGCAAGGGTATCTATGAAGTGGATGCCTTCGAGGCCGCGCTCGCAGGCCGAATCCCAGAAAGCAGCGTGCTCAGTCACGACTTGCTGGAGGGAATTTTTGCCCGCGCGGGGCTGGTCTCCGACGTCGAGGTGTTCGAAGATTTTCCTTCGCGTTACGACGTTGCCGCCTCCCGGCAGCACCGATGGGCACGCGGCGACTGGCAGTTATTGCCATGGATTGTTGGCAGGGGGCCGGCGATCGGCGGCCTTGGCCAGACGGACATTCCGCTGCTCGGCCGCTGGAAACTCGCGGATAACCTTCGCCGCACCCTGTCGGCCCCTGTAAGTTTTCTCGCCCTCGCGGTCGGTTGGATTCTGCTGCCGTCAACTGCCGCCTTGGTCTGGAGCGGATTCGTTTTCGTCCCATTCCTGTTGATTGCCTTCCTGCCTCTCGTCACGCGCGTGATTCCGCGCCGCTCCGGAATCACGATCGGCAGCCACTTTCGCGCTTTTCGTCTCGATCTAAGAGTCTCCTTATCGCAGTGCGGGCTGCAGGTGGCGCTGCTCGCGCACCAGGCTTGGCTGATGTGCGACGCAATCGTGCGGACGTTGTCGAGGCTGTATCGGCGGCGACAGTTGCTGGAATGGGTGACAGCCGCGGCGGCGGGCTCAGATCGAGAACTCGAACTCGGCGGCTTTTATCGGCGCATGGCCGGCGCCGTCGTTTTGGCTGTATGCGCGGTCGTTGCCGCTGCTTTCGCCGATCATGGGACTTGGTTGATCGCTGCTCCGTTAGTCACTGCCTGGATGCTGTCACCGGCGATCGCGTGGTGGGCCAGCCGGGCGCCACGCCAGGATCAGAGTGCTCTGTCGGAGGCGGAGGAGGAAAGCCTGCGCCTTACAGCGCGGCGTACCTGGCGCTTCTTTGAAACATTCGTTACGGCGGAAGATCATATGCTTCCTCCGGACAATTTTCAGGAGGATCCCCGGCCGGTTCTTGCACACCGTACCTCGCCGACAAATCTGGGCCTCTATCTTCTCTCGGTCCTCGCAGCGCGCGATTTCGGTTGGCTCGGGATCACATCGGCCGTCGACCGATTGGAAGAAACCCTTGGTACAATAAATCGCCTGGAGCGGTTCCGCGGTCATTTCTTCAATTGGTACGACACGCAAGATCTTCACCCGCTTGAGCCAAAATACGTGTCGTCGGTCGATAGTGGCAATCTTGCGGGGCATCTGATCGTCCTCCGCAGTGCGTGCCGGGAGATGATTGCGGCGCCCGTGATCGGCCCGGCGCCGCTTGCCGGGATCGCGGATGCCGTAAAACTCGCGCAAAACTCTCTCGACGCGTTACGCAGCGGCGGTCGCATATCGGAGCTCGCTCAAAAGCGGCTGCAGACAGCGCTTGTTTCGCTTACGACTTCGCTGGAATTGCCTGTTGAATCGCCGGCGGATCTTGTCGCTCGATTGTCGAACCTAAAGCATCAGGCCGATGAACTTTCTGAGCTTGTACGGGCTCCTGACCAGGAAGGCGACAGTGACGTTGAGGCCAGAGCTGATCTAGCGACTTGGACGGATGCAGTTGGAGCTAGCGTCCGGCACCATCTGCGCGATGTCGATGAATTGCTCCCATGGATGCAGCTCACCGATGACGCTGCCGCACCGCTGTCTGCGCCGACTTTGCTCGATCTGCCGGATCGAAGTCAGGCGTTGCTTGAAAAACTGCGTCAACAAAGGGCCGATCTCGCGCCAAACGGCGCCGATGTGGCTGCCGCCGACAATGGCCGTCTCATCGCGGCGTTGGAGCAATCGGCAGAGCGTGCGCAAGCTCTCATTCGAAGAATTGAAAATCTAGACAAGCTTACTGGAAAGATGTTCGACGAGATGCAATTCGGGTTCCTTTTGGACCCCACAAGGCAGCTGCTCTCCATCGGATATCAGTCTGCCGAGGGCGTGCTGGATCCGAGCTGCTACGATCTGCTTGCGTCCGAGGCGCGCTTGGCAAGCTTTATCGCGATCGCCAAAGGCGACATTGCATCGAAACATTGGTTCAAATTGGGGCGCGCGATCACTCCGATCGACCGCGGCTCGGCCCTTATCTCATGGTCGGGATCGATGTTCGAGTATTTGATGCCGGAACTGGTGATGCGCGAGCCGGAAGGAAGCCTTTTGCATCAGACCGCGCGGCTGATCGTGAGCAGGCAGATCGAGTATGGCGCTCAGCTTGGCGTGCCGTGGGGAATTTCCGAGTCGGCGTACAACTTCCGCGACATCGAGATGACCTATCAATACTCCAATTTCGGTGTCCCCGGCCTCGGGCTCAAGCGCGGGCTCAGCGAGAACATCGTCGTCTCACCCTATGCGACGGCGCTTGCGTCTATGGTCAATCCTGTCGCCGCCGTGCGGAATTTTGCTGCTCTCGCTGAGGCGGGCGCGGGCGGCCGGTTTGGCTGGTACGAGGCCCTCGACTACACGCCAGGGCGGATCCCAGAGGGCAGAAGCGTCGGCGTCGTACGCGCCTATATGGCGCACCATCAGGGGATGAGTGTGGTTGCCATCGCGAACACCCTTCGCGGCGGGATTATGCGGACGCGCTTTCACGCCAACCCGATCGTGCAGGCGACAGATCTTTTGTTGCAGGAAAGGCCTCCACGCGATGTTTTGGTCAAAAGGGTGCGCGTCGAGGAAGTCAATCAGACGACGATGGTGCGCGAACTCGTGCCGCCGATGTTGCGCCAGTTTGGCTCGCCGCACGATCGCATTCCACGGACCCATGTTCTTTCAAACGGCCGCTACGGCGTCATGATCACCGCCGCCGGTTCGGGGTTCAGCCGCTGGAAAAATCTTGCGGTGTCGCGGTGGCGTGAAGACATCACCTGCGATCCTTGGGGGTCATATATTTATTTGCGCGACGTCGAAAACGGTACTGTGTGGTCGGCGGGTTACCAACCGAGCGGCGCCCGGCCGGACAACTATAAAGTCGCGTTTTCGGAGGATCGCGCCGAAATTACGAGACGCGATGGAGCCCTGACGACAACTCTCGACGTCGTCGTGTCGCCTGAGGATGACGGGGACGTCAGGCGCGTGTCAATCTCAAATTTAGGAGCGCGCACGCGCGAGATCGAGGTCACGTCTTATTCCGAAATTGTCTTGGCGCCATCGAGCGATGATGCGTCGCATCCGGCATTTTCGAAACTGTTCGTCCAAACCGAATTCGTTCCTGAATTAGGCGCGCTGCTCGCTACGCGCCGAAAGCGTGGGCCAGATGAAGTAGAGGTATGGGCCGCGCATTTGGCCGTATTGGAAGGTGAGGCCGCTGGCGAACTGCAATTCGAAACTGATCGTGCGCGCTTCCTTGGACGTGGCAATGGCGTCAGCTCGCCGGTTTCCATGAGCAGCGACCGGCCACTTTCAAACACGGTCGGAACGGTACTCGATTCGATCTTCAGCATTCGCCGGCGCGTTTGCATCCCGCCCGGCGCGACCGTTCGGGTCTCGTTTTGGACGCTTGTCGCCCGCTCGCGCGACGAAATTATCGGCCTGGCCGATAAACACCATGATGTTGCCGCGTTCGAACGCGCAGCTACTTTGGCGTGGACTCAGGCTCAGGTCCAGCTGCATCATCTCGGAATTACATCGGACGAGGCTCACCTTTTTCAGCGCCTGGCCAATCGGGTCATGTACTCGGACCCGACGCTACGACCGTCGGCTGAAATTTTGAAACGGAATGAGCTCGGACCATCGGCTCTCTGGGCGCACGGCATCTCTGGGGACTTGCCGATCGTGCTGTGCCGGATCGATGAGGTCGAACATCTGGAGACCGTTCGCCAGCTAATTCGCGCGCACCAATACTGGCGGATGAAGCAGCTCGCGGTGGACCTGGTGATCGTCAATGAGAGAAGCACCTCGTATGTTCAGGATCTGCACGCGGCTCTGGAGTCGGTCGTTCGGGTGAGCCTGGCACGGTCGCCGTCTGATAAGGATAGCGCCCCAGGATCCGTGTTTCTGCTGCGCGCCGATCTGTTGTCAGCCGACGTACGGAACCTGCTGCAGACAGTTGCGCGCGTTGTGATCGTGAGCCGACGCGGCGGCCTAGCCGAGCAAGTCAAGCGTCTGCAAGAAGTAGCACCGGCTGCCGAACCGCCGCATCTCAAGCCACGGAGCGCGAGCCCGCCTGAGTTTGCCGCGCCGCCGCCACTCGAGTTTTTCAACGGCATCGGCGGGTTCGAAAAGGATGGACGGGAGTACGTTACCATCCTCGACGGGGATCAAATGACGCCCGCGCCTTGGGTGAATGTGATCGCCAATCCTTCGTTCGGCTTCCTGGTCTCCGCCGAGGGCAGCGGCTGCACGTGGTCGGTGAACAGCCGCGAAAACCAACTCACTCCCCGATCGAACGATCCAGTCAGCGACAGTCCCGGTGAAGTCATCTATGTGCGCGACCAGGACAGTGGAGAAGTCTGGACGCCGACCGCTCTTCCCATCCGCAACGACGCCTCCCGATACATGGCCAGACATGGCCAGGGTTACAGTCGGTTTGAGCATGTGTCGCACGGGATTTCGCTCGACCTGTTGCAATTTGTCGCTCCCGGAGATCCCATCAAGATTTCCAGACTGAAGATCAAGAATTTTTCGGGCCGCCGGCGGCGCCTCTCAATTACCGCCTATGTGGAGTGGGTGCTTGGATCTTCGCGCGCTGCCGGCGCGCCCTATGTCGTCACGGCGGTTGATCCCGAAACCGATGCGTTGCTGGCGCGAAATCCGTGGCGCATGGAGTTCGGTTCCCGTGTCGCCTTCGCCGATTTGTCCGGCCGGCAACAGTCATGGTCCGGTGATCGCACGGAGTTTATTGGCCGCAACGGCACTTTGGCGTTGCCGGCAGCGCTCGCAGATCGAAAGCCGCTGTCGAACCGGGTTGGCGCCGGCCTCGATCCATGCGGTGCGCTGCAAGCCGCAATCGAAATCCCGGTAAACGGCGAAACCGAAATTACATTCTTGCTGGGCGACGCGGCGACGGAAGCGGAGGCCCAATCTTTGGTCCTGCGATATCGCGCAGCCAATCTCGACCAGATTTTCCGCGACGTAACAAAATACTGGGAACAAGCGCTGGGAACCGTCCAAGTGAGGACGCCCGATCGCGCAATGGATATTCTGCTCAACGGCTGGCTTTTGTATCAAACGATCGTCTGTCGACTGTGGGCGCGGTCCGGATTTTATCAGGCGAGCGGTGCCTATGGCTTCCGTGACCAACTGCAAGATGGCATGGCGCTCTGCGTGGCGAAGCCGGCACTGACGCGCGAGCATCTCCTGCGCGCGGCGGCCCGACAATTTCCCGAAGGCGATGTCCAGCATTGGTGGTTGCCATCGTCAGGCAAAGGCATTCGCACCCGCGTTTCAGATGACCTGCTCTGGTTGGGCTATGCTGCTGCTCAATATGTAACGGCAACTGGTGATCTTGCCGTCCTCGACGAGCAGATTGCCTTTCTCGATGGAATGGCGCTGGCGCCCCACGAGCACGATGCCTTTTTTCAGCCAATGCCTGCGGATGAGAAGGCTACTTTATACGAACACTGCGCGCGCGGGATCGATCGAAGCCTGGCGTCCGGGCGGCACGGGCTGCCGCTGATCGGCGGCGGAGACTGGAACGACGGGTTGAACCGGGTTGGCGCGGGAGGGCAGGGCGAAAGCATATGGCTGGGTTGGTTTCTTTACGCGACCATTGCGAGCTTCGCGGTATTCGCGGACGAGCGAGGTCAACACGAGCGCGCGGCAACCTGGCGGCAGCACGCTGTTTCGCTACGCGCAGCGCTTGAGCAGGATGGTTGGGATGGCGACTGGTATCGCCGCGGGTATTTTGATGATGGAACGCCGTTTGGCTCGGCATCGAACAATGAATGCCGCATCGACTCGATTGCTCAATCCTGGGGAGTGATCTCCGGCGCGGCAGAGCCGGCGCGCGCAAAGCGCGCCATGGCCGCGGTCGACGAGAACCTCATCTCCCGCGAGAACGGACTGGCTCTGCTGTTCACGCCGCCGTTCGATAAAACCACTCTGGAGCCGGGTTATATCAAGGGCTATCCGCCCGGCATCCGTGAGAATGGCGGCCAATATACGCATGCCGCTGTCTGGTCGGTGCAGGCTTTCGCCAAACTCGGAGATGGCGGCAAAGCCGCCGAGCTGATGGCGATGCTCAATCCTATCAACCACGCTCTCACCTGGGCCGCCGCTCAGCGCTACAAGGTCGAGCCGTATGTGGTGTGCGCCGACATCTATTCGGTTCCGCCGCACGTCGGACACGGCGGCTGGACATGGTACACGGGCTCGGCCGGCTGGATGCACCGGGCGGGCCTTGAGTCGATCTTGGGATTCGTCGTGGCGGGCAACACATTGCGCCTCGATCCTTGCATCCCCCAAGCGTGGCGGGATTTTGAAATTGTGTATCGACACAAAACGGCTCGATACGAGATACAGGTCGAAAACCCCGCTGGGGTCTGCCGTGGCATTGCTCGCTTGGAACTGGATGGCCAAGCGCTCTCGGACGGTTCGACCGACGTTCCTTTGATAGATGACGGCGCCACCCATCATGTGCAGGTGACGCTCGGATGATCTGGCCCGCAGCTTTGGACTGAGTTGAGATGGTGAAGAATGAGAGGACGGCAGACGCAAAGGATTCTGTCTACGTCGCGGTTGGCGTCGCGGCGCTCGGCGGCCTGCTGTTCGGCTATGATACGGGCGTGATCAGAGTTCTCGCCGCCGGATCGGACGCAACACATTTGCAACATTCGGGCGTAAGTTATTGAAATACTGAATGCCGAAACGGTTTCCTAAACCGAAGGTCGGAGGTTCGACTCCTCTCGGCTTTAGCGGACATAATTATCGGTATAGGCAATCTCCGTCGCGCTATCTTTTACCAGCGCGACGAGGCGCATCTTTGTCGTGCTATCCCACGAAGAGGCAAGCGGCGAGAACTACGAAGCCTCCCACAGCAAGCGTGGCGTGGATGCCGATCAATATCCCCACGGGCCGCCTATTGAAGAGATGTGCGGAAAGAAACCTGGCGCCGACCAATGCCGCCAGCGCAATCAGCGCAGCGGAAATTATGTCGAAGGCGGCGGTGCCCTGGTCAAGCCCCGCGGCGGCCCGCGCAAAGCAAGAATGAGTCAGCCGAGGCCGCCGATGGCGACAAGCCCATGCAGTGCTGTGAGTGGCCAAGGTGCCCTGTAGCGCCCTCTGTCCGCAGATGTAGAAATGCAAGCACAGAGTCTAACAACAGGGCAGTGGCAAGGATGACAAAAGCGGCGATCAGCAAGGCTTTTGTTCTAAGCGATCAAGCCAATCGCACCACCGCTGCATGATCTCAATCTTTTCTTTGAGGAATTCATCTAGCGCATACGAGCCCATAAGGCTTTCATTTTCCGGGTCGACCTCTCCCGGATGAGTGATCAGTCGCACTTGATCAAGTGAAAGCCCGGGACCTCCGTTTTTTCTCATTCGTCCATGCTTTGCAAAGGCGCGTCGCAAGTCATGAGGCGCGAAATGAAGTCCAATGCGTTCCAGCGCGTCGTTGATGACTTTCTCGCTCAAGTGCCCGTTCATTCCCGCACCGCTTCGTCGCTCCCGGATCTGCGGGAAAAACCATTTTGACTTGCCGGCGATACGTTTGGCATCCTGGACCAACGACCAGACTTTCGGCGGCAGCGGGATATAGTGCGCGCGATCGGTCTTCATTTTCCATGAGGGAATTTCCCATACACCCCACTCAGGTGGCAAGTCGAAGTCAGGCAGACAGTCAGTGAATTCCTCTTGTTCTGCCGACAGAACGGTTAAGCGCCTTTGAGCAGAATACTCCGCCAATCTGGTCGCGGTCCGGACTTGCGGGAGCACTCGTTCATTGGCGAGCAAGTTGGGGAGGCGGCCAAGATCGTCAATCGTTGGCGTGCGTGCTTTCAGCCGCTTGACCCGTTCGGGATCCCTTTTTTGCTTGTAAAGGAATGGCACATCGCGTGCCGCATTTGATTTTTTGAGTCCCGACGCCGGTTCGTCGGCCGCCCAGCCGAGGAATGCCTTGAGCACCCGCAGCAGATGGTTGGACCGAGACCGCCTTCCGCGGTTATAGATTGAGGAGCGGACACTCGCGATATCGTCGGCGGTGATCGCCTTTAGCAATTTGCCGCGAAGTGGTCGCAGGTCGGCATACAGCGGGGAGGGCGTCAGCACTTTTATCGTGGCCTTGCTCTGCTCGCCTTGTCTTCCGCGCCGGCCCTTTGACTTTTTCCGTACACGCTCAATGAATTCTTTGGGGTTCAGGCAGGATTTGTAATCCTTATATGTCGCTGCGCGTTTCTCCTTCTTGATGTGAGCTAGATACGTGACTGTGCCGTCTTCATAGGTCCAGCCGTCTGTCGCTACATCGAAGGTGCGTTCCACGGGACCGCCGAGTTCCTGCTCGCGAAGCCACTCGGTCGGATCGATACCACGCCGGATTTTGACGCGAGTTTCACAGGCGCGATCGCGCGCCTTCGACGGCGCTGACAGGTTGTCGATGCTCGCGACCGTCCATGTTTTATATTTTTTGGCAAACTGTGCGCGAAAGATCCATGTGATGCTGCGCGGTCTCACGCGCAGGACCAGCCCGCGGCACGTCGTGTCGGGGATTTCGTAAGGTCCCTCGGGAAGTTTTGCTTCGACGTCGCGCTTGGCCTGATTGATGGTGGCGACGGTGATTTCGGTGGCCGGCCGCCGTTTGAGAGCTCGTGCAGCCTTGGCTGCACCGGCTTCCGGCCGGCCGGTGTCACGCTTCGTTCCCCCTTTCGGGGTAGCATTGGGGTAGCGGACCAAATTGTTGACAAGGCCAGCCCGGCTGGGAAAAGTTCGTGCCATAAGTCGAATTACAGTAGGTCTATCAGCGTGTTACAAGGATCAGAGGGCCAACCATAAAGCATACCTAAAAACAGACCCGCTGACTCTTAATCAGCGGGTCCCAGGTTCGAGCCCTGGCGCGCCCACCACTTCAACCGAAAACTCAGATACCTAGGGGGATCGCCCCGGGTGCCATTTAGGGGACCTGCATTCGGGTCACACTGGGGTCACGGACCGACACGAAACGCATGAGATAGCCTTGCGGGCAGCACGCAACGCCCAATTTCTTCTGTTTGTCGATAACCGTACTGTCAGTTCGAACCCGCGGCACCGGCACGCCGATGCCGCCGACCGACCCGCTGATCTACCGCTTCTACGAGCTGATCATGGTCAACGGCCCGGCGCTCAAGGCGCTTATCGAGGAGGAATTCGGCGACGGCATCATGTCGGCGATCGACTTCGACATGGACATCGCGCGCAGGGCCGACCCCAAGGGCGACCGCGTCAGCCTCGGCATGACCGGCAAATTCCTGCCGTACAAATATTGCGGCGCGACGGGGAACGCGTTGGCGTATGGGTTGGTCGTCTCGGCGATCAGAACAAGCGCACCGCTGCACTGCTCATCTCAGCTTGTGAGGCGCATCAGCGGTTTTTGGACGCAAGGCCATTTTGGAGATGAACTGATCAAGGAGCATCGTTACATCTCCAAAAGAATTGTCGTTCTTGATCGGCATTATCGCCCAACGCTCGGCCTACGAACGGCACTTCGGTAAGCAACAGACCCTTTTACCGAGCCCAGCAAAAAAGTGCGCCCGAACGAGATCCTAGGAGACTATGCGCCAGTTCCCTGAAAGGCTGACAATGAAGATGGTTCATAGGACCTTCGTGTGCGGGTACGTGACAACTCACGGAAGAAGCGGACGAACTGTTCGACCGCGCTCAGGGCATAAGAACCGCAGCGCCCTCGAACCGGCCGGCACGAAGATCCGCGAGGGCATGGTTGGCTTGTTTGAGTGGATAGCTCGTGGTCTTAGTGACAATGCCAATCTCCGGCGCCAAGCGCAGGAAATCGATTCCATCTTGCCGTGTGAGATTGGCGACCGACAAAAGCTCTCGTTCTTCCCATAGGATCTGGTAC
>Ga0182024_10019425_pt1 | contig 12529 bp, 15 predicted proteins | sample P32metaG_FD_120480 | JGI IMG/M metagenome (GOLD analysis project Ga0182024, IMG submission 120480) | Permafrost microbial communities from Stordalen Mire, Sweden - P3-2 metaG (Illumina Assembly) | ecosystem: Environmental > Terrestrial > Soil > Wetlands > Permafrost | place: Sweden: Stordalen... | reverse complement strand
AGCGTGCTGGAAGCCTCGACCGAGTACTCGATCATCGTGACCGACCTGCACGGCGTGATCGTGCTCTGGAACGAGGGCGCGCGCCGGCTCTACGGCTATGAGTCCGACGAGATCGTCGGGCGCCACAAGTCAGTGCTACACGTCGAGCTTGACGCGCTCGACGGACTGCCTGCGGCGATGATGGCCGGCGCACTCGAGCATGGGAAGTGGGAGGGGACGGTCTCCCGCGCGCGCAAGGACGGCACGCTCTTCACGGCCCGCGTCGTGATGACGTTGCGACGAGACCCCGACGGGCAGCCGATCGGCTTCCTGCTGATGTCCAGTGACATCACGGAGGAGCTCAGGAAGCTGGACGAGCTCTCGCACGCCAAGCGCTCGGTGGAGGCGAAGGCGGCTCAGCTCGAGATGACGTTGAGGTACAAGAGCGAGTTCTTCTCGAACATGTCGCACGAGCTGCGTACGCCGCTGCACAGCTTGCTCGTCCTCGCAGGCCTGTTGCGCGATGATCATGAGCACCGCCTGACTGTCGAGCAGCAGCTTCAGTACGCCGCGGTGATCCATGCGTCGGGCACCGACCTGCTGCGATTGCTCAACGGCATCCTGGACCTTGCGAAGATCGAGTCGGGCACGACCGCTGCCGATATCAGCGAGGCTTCACTGGTCGAGATCCGGGATCGCCTACACCGCGAGTTCGATGAGGTGGCGCACGTCAAGGACGTGTTCTTGTCGGTCGAGATCGCGGATGGTCTTCCGGAGCGAATCGCCACCGACCCGGCACTGCTGCGCCAGGTGCTCGCCAATCTTGTCACCAACGCGCTGAAGTTCACCAAGCGTGGTGCTGTGACGATCCGTATCCACTCCCCTGCGAGCGGCTGGAGGCCAACGAGCGATGCGCTCGCTCGCGCAGAGGAGGTAATCGCGTTCAGCATCAGCGATACCGGGATCGGGATGGACGCAGACGTCCAGGGCCGCATCTTTGACGACTTCGTGCAGGGCGACGGCACCGCTGCTCGCCCCTACGGCGGAACGGGGCTCGGGTTATCGATCAGCGCCAAGCTGGTGGCGCTGCTCGGCGGCGAGATAACGGTCGCGAGCATCCCAGGAGAGGGCAGTAGCTTCGTCGTCTACCTCCCCGCCGGCGCTGCGGGCCCGTAGGCGGCTCGGCGCGCGCGCCGGCGCCCGGGTGACGGCGGCCCTCAGCGTCATCGTGGGGTGCGACGGTAGGTCTCGCGACGTCGGCTAGGAGCGCGACGAGGCCGACGGAGCGCTTGATCCGAGCGACGGGACTGACTCAGCGCCGAGCCCGACGGCGGCCCTGTCGGGCTCGGAGCTGGCGATAGGGATCCACTTGCGCAGTACCGACCGCAGTTCCTCAAAGCGCATCGGCTTGCTGATGAAGTCGTCCATGCCCGCCTGCAGGCAGCGATCGCGGTCGCCTTCCATCGCCTGCGCGGTCATCGCGATCACCGGCGTGTGCTCCCCAGGGGACTCGCGCAGGCGCATCTGCGCGGTGGCCTCGTAGCCGTCCAGCTCAGGCATCTGGCAGTCCATCAGGACGGCGTCGAAGCGCGAGGCGAGCATCGCCTCGAGCGCCTGGCGGCCGTCGCCGACGACCTCGACGCGACAGCCGCAGCGCTCCAGCGCACGCGCCGCGACGATCTGGTTGACCTGGCTGTCCTCGGCCACGAGCACGAGCGGGGGGGTGGGCCAGGCGGCGAGCTCGACGGCGGCGTCGCGCTCGGTCACGGGTGTGTCGGCCTCGCCACTGAAGGGAGGGTCGAGCTCGAGCTCGAACCAGAACGTGCTGCCCTCGCCGAGCACGCTCTCGGCGTTGATCGTGCCACCCATCAGCTCGACCAGCTCGCGCGCGATCGCCAGCCCGAGACCGGTGCCACCATACAGGCGGGTGGTGGAGACGTCGGCCTGGGTGAACGGCTCGAACATCCGGTGGAGATTGTCGGGGGCGATGCCGATGCCGGTGTCGGCCACTTCGACGCGGACGCTCGTGCCCTCAGCGTCGCGGCGCTCCGCCGCGCTGACGGACACGGTCACTCCGCCTTCGGAGGTGAACTTGATCGCGTTGGCCACCAGGTTGAGGAGCACCTGGTGCAGCCGCCGGCTATCGCCGCGGACGCGTCGCGGGGTCTCCTCGCGGATCTCGAGCTCGAGCCGCAGGCCCTTGGCGCCGGCCTGCGTGCGCGCCAGCGCACAGGTCTGCTCGATCGCCTCGGGCAGGTCGAAGTCGGCGACGTCGAGCTCCAGGTGGCCGGTCTCGATCTTCGAGATGTCGAGGATGTCGTTGATGATGGCGAGCATCTGCTCACCCGAGCGGGCAATCTGCTCGGCGCACTCGCGCTGGGAGTCGGTCAGGCTCATCGAGAGCAGCAGCTCGGTCATCCCGATCACGCCGTTCATCGGCGTGCGGATCTCGTGGGACATGTTGGCGAGGAACGCCGACTTCAAGTTGGAGGCCTCGACTGCCTGGTCTCGCGCGATCGCCAGCTCGGCGCTCGCGCGGTTGCGCTCGGTGACGTCGATGGTCAGGCAGACCCGGCAGAGTCGCCCGCCGAGCATCAGCTCGTCGCTTGTGACCTCGACGTCGAGGATGGTGCCGTCCTTGCACAGATGCCGCCGCGGCCGCGCGAGCAGCAGGCCGACGCGCTCGCCCTCGGCGTGGCGGCGGACGAAGGCGATCATCTCCGCGTGGTCCTCGGCGGGGGCGAAGTCGAGCAGCGTCAGCTTCATGAACTCCTCGCGCGTGTAGCCCATCGACGCCGTCGCGGCGTCGGACACGGCAACGATCCGAAGTGTCTGGCAGTCGTAGACGAGCAGCGGCTGCGGGTTGCGCTCGAATAGCAGGCGGTGCTGCTCGGCTGTGCGCCGGAGCTGCTCGCGGGCCTCCACCAGCTCGGCTGTCGCGCGGTTTCGCGCGGTCACGTCCTGGCAGAGCACGATCCGGCAGCTGCGCCCGCCGATGTCGAGGTCGTCGGCGGTGATCTCGACCTCGATCTCGCGGCCGTTCTTGCAGCGCTGGCGGCGCACGCCGGAGAGCAGCCCGGGCCGCTGGGCTTCGAGGTTGGCCTCGATGTAGGCGTCGAGGGCGGCGAGGTCGTCCTCGGGGCTGAGGTCACGCAGCGTCATCGCGAGGAACTCCTCGCGCGCGTACCCGTAGCAGGCGATCGCGGCGTTGCTGACCGCGAGGATCCGCAGCGTTGCGCGGTCGTAGACGAACATCGGCAGCGGGTTGTGCTCGAACAGCAGCGCGTGCTGGAGCTCGCTCGGCGTCAGCGGCGCGGGTACGACCAGGGCGCTGTCGCTCATGCTGCGGCCCTCCTGCGCGGGCGACCCGGGCACCTTCGCCAGGGGTCGTGGTCAACCGCCGGCCCGTCCCCCGCGGGGCGGCAATGCACGGTCGCGTTTGTCGTCATAGGCGTCGCGAGGCGGCGTAATGCGGCAGCCGAAGCGCCGCTAGCCTCATTTCGCACATATCGGCGCGGCGGCCGCGTAGCTTGACCCGCGGTCTGGACGTTTGTGGCGGCGTCGGGCCGGCGTGGTGGGTGGCGGCGGCGCGCGCCGGGGCGGCGCAGGCCTCGCGGCTGCGATCAAGCGCGTCGTACAGGCCGCTGGAGGCGCAGCGCGCCGCGCCTGCCGGTCGGCGTCAGCTCAGGCGCGCGAGCCCTCGAAGGCCATCGCCGGGAACATCCCGGCCTTGGCCTTGCCGGAGATCTTGTCGCCATCGATCTTGCCGCGGAAGGAAACCGTGAGCGCCATCGGCTTGGTCACGTCGACCTTCCAGCGCACCTCGTCGCCCTCGACCGAGCCATCGTAGATGGCCGTCGTCGAGCCATCCGCGCCCTGCTCCCCGGTGAGGCTGCTTCCATCGCTGCTGAGTGACAGCGTGGTGGCCTGGGCCCCCATCGGCGTGTTCACGGTGATCGTCCACGTCCCGTCTGCGCTCATCTGGCCCTCCAGCTCAATCGATCGAATCGCACGCGCTGTGGAGACCGTATCCGTCGCGGCCCTTCGCTGCGCGACGCCGGTCACGACGATGATCCGGCCGCTCAGCGAGGCCACGCGCCCACAGCTTCCAACCTGCGCCCGATTGTGCGCCGCTGCCCGGCGCCCCGTCGGCCAAATCGGCCGGTCTGCGGCGCCGGGACGGCGTTTCACACCCGGATTGCACTCTTGCCTGCGTCGCTGTGGGCGGCGCCGGAGCCGCGCCACGACGGCGGCCGTAGCGGCTTGACCGCCGTGTCAGCGCCTGGCGTAGTCGGCGAAGCCCTGCCAGTCGATCACGACGCACGGCTCATCGCCGATGATCCACGCGTCATGGCCCGGGGCCATGTAGGCGAAGTCACCGGGGCCGTACTCCATCTCCTCGCCGTCGTCCATCACCACCTTCATGCGGCCCGACACGAAGTAGCCGGTATGGGCGGCCTGGCAGCTATCGGTACCGGCGATCGGCTTGATGTGCTTGGACCACTGCCAGCCAGGCTCGAAGGTGGCCCGGCCCACGACTCCGCTATCGGTATTGACAACCTCAAGCTTCCCCATGCCGCCCTCAAACGGCCGCGTCTCGTCGGGGCTGTCAAAGCTCTTACGGGTCAAACCAGGCATCTCATCCCCTTTCAGACTTCGCAATGCGCGGAGCATGACTGCGGCTCCGGCCCCGGAACCGCTCTGGCCGGTGCGCGCCGAGCGAGCGTAAATCACCGCCATCGCCGGTGCAAACAATTGATGGAAGCGCCGTGATCGCGGCTCACAACGTCACCAGGCAAGGTGCCACTCGGTCAGGGGATGTCCACCCATGTCGAGACGAGGCGTGGCGCCCGCCTGCCCTCGACGATCCAGATGGGACCGCGCCCCTTTGGGGCTAGATGGTTGATTCCACGGTTTAGGTTGCGAGGCCGGCGAAGCTGCGGCTGGGGCGGCCGAGGTGGTGGTTGAGCCAGACGCCGGCGGCGAGGGCGAGGAGCTTGCTGGTGATGCGGGCGCGGAGGCCGTGGAGGGTGCGGGCGTTGTGGCGTTCGAGGCCGAGGCGGTCTTTGAGAGTCCAGAAGATGGACTCGATGCATTGGCGGATCGGTGCGAGGTGGGGGCCGCGTTCGGGCTCGTCTTTGCGTGCGGGACGAAGAATCTGAGCGCCGAACCGTTCGAGAACGGTGGCGGCGAAGTCTTTGCCGGCGTAGCCCTTGTCAGCGACGACCAGCTCGCCGCCATGGAGGCCGAGCGGCAGCAGCCGTAGCGCGACGTCGCGTTCCTTCTGGTCGGCGGGCGCGAGGATCGCTGCTCTCGGGGTGCCGTCTGGAGCGGCGAGCAAGTGAAGGCGCATGCCCCAGAACCAGCGGCTGTGGCTGCGGCTGTAGCCGTAGCCACAGCCGTCGGCGAGCCGGGAGCGGCGCGCGGTCTCGACCGAGCGGCCGCACTCAACCGGCGTGGAGTCCAGCAGCACGACCTGGTCGCGGTGGCCTGGGCAGTCTTGGGCGAAGACGCCGGTCAGCCACTCGATCGACTCCGTCAGTCGGTGGCGGCGCTTCCACTAGCCGGGCTGGCCCGGGAGCTTGGGGAACAGGTGGTGCAGCCGTTTGGCCGCGACAGCGAGGAACTCGGCGTCCTTGTCGAGGCCCATCACCTGCTGGGCAACGGCGAGCGTGACGACCTCCGCGTCGGTCACGCTTCGCTTGGCGTTCTTGGCCTTCTCAGGCAGGAGATCGTCAGCGGTGCAGAACACCGCTGTGAGCAGCAGGTCGAGGTCGGCGAGCATCGTGGCCCTCCTTGGGGTCGACGGCGCGAATAGGCACCGCCGACTTCGACCACTGCTCTTCGCGTTCCTCCAGCGCGTAATGGAGGGCAAGCCCCTCCGCCGGATAGTCGAAACCGATGAATCCGGCCCCTAGGTTTTTCAGCCCATCCCTGACGAAATAGGTGATGGACAAGAAAAACGAACTCCCAGACCCATGGAGTCTCGCCCTCTTCGTGGGCGCGACCCTGATCGAGGCCCTGATCGTGCTCCTCGGCACGCCCTTCGCGCTAGCGACCGTGATCTTCATCGCCGGCGCGATCACCGGCGGCTGGATCACCTCTCGCTACACCCGCCGGCCACCCTAACCAACCGACCCCACCGTGGAATCAATCATCTAGGCCGCGTGTTGGGAATCGAGCGACACTCGCCGGCCGCGGCCATCGACCCGTCGGTGCGTGCAAGACTGGCTCGTGATGCGGCCTGTGGCGACGGTTGTTGTTGTGTGCGCGGTGGTCGTGATTGGCGTCGTGCTCGTCAGCGACATCATCCTGACAGCAGGGACCACACACTTCCGCGGACGCGAGTTTGCGACCGCAGGCTTTTGCCACGCGGGAGCCTTCCGACGCTACCGCGTGCCGATGCGCGGCTGGCCCGGATTGCGTGATGGCGAGAGTGCCTTCGCGATACAAACGGTGCGCACGGCTTTTCCCACCGACGTGCTGGTTTTGACACGCGACGGTCGCTGCGTCAGCCAGTGGGGGCTTGAGGGAGGGCCCTAACAGCCGCGACCGCGCCACGCAGTCGGGCGGGACCGCGGCGACCCGGGAAAGTCCGTCGTTGCCGCTCCCGCGTGATTCCGTCTACGCCGCCGGTGCCAGAGCGACACGCGAGTGTTGCAGGGTATCGTGGGACGCCACGGGGCGTGTCGTTCCCGGAACAAACGCAAACTAGGGAGCAACTGTGGCAGACCACGTTTACAAGGTCGTTGAGGTCGTCGGCAGTTCGACCGAGAGCATCGCCGACGGTGCGCGCAATGCTGTAGCGAAGGCCGCTCAGACGCTACGTAACATCGAATGGTTCGAAGTGGAGTCCGTTCGTGGGCACGTCGTTGACGGCAAGGTCGACCACTTCCAGGTCAAGACGAAGATCGGCTTCAGGCTCGAATAGCGTCCGCCGCACCTCGTGGCCGCGCGCTGCTACGCCTCGCCCTGAGCGACACTCGGGGGAGGCGTTGGCGCTCGTGCCTGGGACAATGGGCAGCATGTCAAGCGCTGTCGGTGTGAACCCGGTCGGCGGTCCGATCTGTCCGAACTGTCGCCAGCCGTTGCGGGAGACGCTGCGGAGCGAACAAGTTGCCGCGGTGGTGACGCCGGATGCCCCGCGAGCACCGGTGTCGGTCACGTATTGCGGATCGTGTGGGTGGACCCTCTCCGTGACTCCCGCGCCACGGTTGCGGCCGATGATCGGGATGGGAGCTAGCCCGGAGGTTGCGGATCCCGAGGATGCCTCGACGCTTGCCGGGCAGTGTCAGGTTCGCTGCCGCGAACTGATCGTGGCAATTATCGAGGCAGGGTTTACCCCCGGAGTGTGGATCGAGTTGATCAACACGAGAGGGGCTGTTGACGCTGCGAAGCATCTTCTCTCAATCGGCCGGGTGCTCCCGGTCACGCCGTGGCTCGTCGAGCACGGACAGCCCGAGCTCACAATGGAGCACGAGATCACCCAGACACGCTGGGCGGAGATCTTCACGGACGACGAGCGCGACGCCGCCACGCGCCGACTCGCGAGCGCGGGCGGACCGGACGACTGAGCAGCTGCGCGCCGAGGCAGCGTAGCCGCGCCCGGTGTCGCCGTTAGCGCAACGCAGCAGTCGCCGTAGCATCGTCAGGTGACCTCGGGCAGCATCCGACATGGCGACCAGCCTCTTCCATTCGCCCTGAGTTGCCGATGGTCCGGTCATGCGCAAGTTCGTCGCGCTCCCGCGTCCCAAGCTCGTCTGGGTCAGGTCGGCGCTGAGCGTCGTTGCGCTCGCGGCGGTCCTGGTGCTCGCCGTCCGGCTCGTGGTCGGCTCCGGTTCGCCGCCGGCGGGCCTCCTGGAGAACCTCAGCGGACCCCAGGCACCCCCGGTGAAGCAGAGCGCGGCAACGACATGCTTCAAGGCATTTCCGGCGGTCAGCGTGGTGCACTCCGCCGGCGCGATTGTCCTCGTGCGGTTTCTCGGCCAGCCCGGCTTCATGAAGCTGACATTCTTCGCCAACGCGAACGCGGCGATTCGCGCCTCGTATGCGCACGGATCACCGAACAGCTTCTACGACAACACGATCTGGTCACAGGTGCCCTCGCGCTTGACCAAGAGCGACTACGACGCGCTGAGCACCTGCCTGCCGATGCCCAAGACCGCCAGGTAGGCGCCGATAGGCGGGGCGTGCTTCCTCGCACCCGTGCGGCCGCCGCTCAGAAGCTCTAGATCGTCAAGTCGTTCGCGTCCGAGCCGAGCGTATGTCCGGTGATGTGCCTGGAGCTGGCGATCGGCGCCACAGCGCTCGCATACGCCCCGGCCCGCACTCAAACGACCCAGCCGGACGGCACCAGATCAACAAGGCTCTCTCACTGAGCCAAGCGACAGCTGGACCCGAGCCGCTCGGTGGGCAATCTTGAAGGAGCGAAACGTTCCTGTAACCGCCCGTCGCGTAGAACCGGTGCGCAGATCGACGAGCGAGAAGGAGACCAGATGCGCGGCAGCACCCGCCGGACATCGCCGCCCCGCTCGCGGCGCGCGCGCGTGCTCGCCGCAGCACTCGTGAGCGGGGTCCTGGTCGCGGGATGTGGGGGAAGCTCGAACAGCCCGAGCGGCGTTGCGTCGGCCAGCAGCACGACCACCTCGAGCAGCTCGGGTGCGGCGAGGACCGGCGCTGCGACGACGCCGTCGAAGGACCCAGCCCAGTTGCTGGTCGAGTGGGCCAGCTGCATGCGCAGCCACGGCGATCCAAATCAGGCCGATCCGACCGTGACGGTCAACAAGTTGATCTCCATTCCCTGGAATCCCGCGATCCCCGGCGGGTATAACGGGACCTACAAGGGCGGGCAGGGCAACTCCGGACCGGGCCAGTACTGCCGGGCGTACCTGGCCGCGGCCCAAGCCGCGTTGCGGGGCGGCCGGCCGGAGAAGCGGCCCGACCAGGCCGCGATGGTGAAGCTCGCCGAGTGCATGCGGGCCAACGGAGTCCCGGACTTCCCCGACCCAGCCGCGAACGGCAGTCTGATCCTCCCCGGGAACCCCGACCAGAACGCGCACAACCCGACGTTCCAGAGCGCCGCCAGCGTGTGCGCCCGGAAGACCGGGGTGAGTTTGCCCGGTCGTAGCGGCCTACCGCCAGGGACAATCACGCTCAGCGGCGCGTGATCCGCCAGCGCGTGGTCGCCGCGTCGGGCAGCGCTTGCGCTTTCACGTGAACCCGGCGCCGTCGCTTGTCCCGCGGAGCAGCACACGCGGCGGGCTCGTTGCCGGGTGTTGCTTCCCCGAGAAGCAGCAGCGACCTGGCGCGATAGCCGGCGATGGTGAGCCTGGCGGTCGTGATCGCGTCGTCGGTCCAAACGCCCGCGTTACGCGCGAGACAGGTGCGTTTCACGTTGACGGCTGAGCCTAAGGGCGTTGCAGCCGACCCCGCCTTGCTGTGGCGGTCAGGGTGTTTCGGTGATCCGGTAGCCGACCCCGGGGGTGGTATGGATGATGTCGGGCTGGCCGAGTTTGCGTCTGAGTCGGGCGATCGTGACCCTGACGGTGTTGGTGAATGGGTCGACGTTCTCGTCCCAGGCCTGCTCGAGGAGCCGCTCTGCGCTCAGTGCGCCGGGACTGGCTTTGAGCAGGGCTTCGAGCACGGCACGCTCTTTCGCTGAGAGCGGGATCGTTCGTCCGCCGCGGGTGACGGTGCCGGTGAGCGAGTCGAGTTCGATCCCGGCTGCCTGCAGTGTGCGGTTGCGGGCGGCGGGTTTGCGGCGCGCGAGCGCGCGAATGCGCAGGACGAGTTCGGGGAAGTGGAAGGGCTTGGCGAGGTAGTCGTCGGCGCCGAGCGAGAGTCCCGAGACGCGGTTGGCGGGGTCGCCGGCGGCGGTGAGCATCAGGACCATCGCGGGATCTTCGCTGTGGGTGATGATCTGGCAGAGCTGGTCGCCGTGGATGCCGGGCAGGTCGCGGTCGAGCAGGACGACGTCGTAGTGGTTGAGGTTGACCTTCGCGGCGCCTTCGTGGCCGTCGTAGGCGACATCGACGGCGATCCCCTGGTCGCGCAGTCCTTCGGCGATCCGGTTGGCATGGCGGGGCATGTCCTCGACGACGAGGACCCTCATTTGATCGCCTCCGCGAGTTGTGACTCGGCGGCTCGAAGTGTGATCTGGACGCGAAGCCCACCTTCTGCGCGGGCGTGGAGATCGAGGCTGCCGTCGTGCGCAGCGGCGACTGCCGCAACGATCGAGAGCCCGAGCCCGTGGCCGTTCTGTGATCCGGTCCGGTCCTGGCTGAGGCGTTTGAAGGGCTCGGCGAGCTGCGCGACGGCGGATTGGTCGAGCGTCCGGCCGCTGCTGTCGACGATCAGTCGCGCCTGCTGTCCGTTTAGGGGTGCCAGTGTCAGCTCGATCGAGCCGCCGGGCTGGTTGTGGCGCACGGCGTTCTCGATCACGTTCTCGATCATGCGCCCGAGTAGCGTGGCGCTGCCCGCGACCTCCAGCGCGGCGAGATGCGTCTCGACCGTGAGCGCCTTGGCGGCGATCTGGTCGGCGCGGGCGGTGAGTGCGGCGGTGATGATCGGCTCGAGTGCAACCTGGTTGTGCTCGTCGAGCTGGCCGTTTTGGGCGCGAGCGAGGGTGAGGAAGCTCTCCAGCAGCCCGTCGGCGTAATCGAGATCCACGCGCAGCTCAGCGTCCAGCTCCCGGGACTGGGCTGGCACGCCGCCAGGCTTCGCGATCGCGACGTCAAGTGTCGTGCGCAGCATCGCCAGCGGCGTGCGCAGCTCATGCGAGGCGTTTGCGACGAACCGTCGCTGCGCGTCAAACGCAGCCTCCAAGCGTTCCAGCAGCCGGTCGATAGTGTCGGCGAGCAGGCGCAGCTCATCGCGCGGACCCGGCATCGCGAGGCGCTCGCTCAGGTTCGTATCCGAGATCCGCTCGGCGGTCGCGGTGATCGTCCGCAGCGGCGCTAACACGCGCCCCGCCACGAGCCACGCGAGCACGCCGGAGATGAGCGCCATGATCGCCAGCGCCACCCCGTACCCAATCTGCAGGTGGTGCAGGTCGACGGAGCGCCGTTTGGCGAGTGCTCTCGCGAACGCCACAATCGCCGGATTCGGTGGATTGCCGTACAGCGGCAAGTTTGGCGTCGGCGGGTAGTACCCGAACGTGAACTTCGTGAAGAGCCAGTACGTGATCGCCAGCAGCGCAGCGCCGCAGATCAGAAACAGGCCGCTGTAGATCAGCGTCAGCCGCCAGCGGACGGTCGGTTGGGGACGGTGCACTCGCAATATGTGCCGGTCCACTGTTCGAGCGATCTTCACAGCACTGACGATGCCACAGCGCAGATAACAGCGACATAACACGGTAACCGGCCTGTAACGAGGCACGGCGCATGCTCCAGCTGTCCTTCCTCGGACCCAACGTCGCTCTCCCGCTCTCGACCGAAAGGAACCGAACACAATGCGCTGCCGCCGTCCAGTCATCCCCGCGTTCGTCGCCGCAGCCGCCGCCGCCGTCGCGGTGCTCGCGGCCGGCTGCGGCGGCAGCTCCCCGCCGACCAGCTCAGCTAGGCCCGCCGCTGCGACGACCGACCTTGCTGGGAGTGCGCTGGCGTTCGCGGCCTGCATGCGCTCGCACGGGCTGTCCGGCTATCCGGACCCACAGGTCTCTCAATCGGCGGGCCACGGGAGCGTCCATATCTCGCCGGGCGGACTCGATCCCAACTCCCCGGCGTTCAAGTCCGCCACGCGCGCCTGCGGTCATCTCATGCCCGGCGGCGGAGCACCGGCCGCCATCAGCCGCCAGGAGCAGGCGCAGGACCTGCGCTTCGCGACCTGCATGCGCACGCACGGAGTCCCGAACTTCCCCGACCCCGGCCACGACGGAGCGTTCACCCTCCCCTCCGGGGTCGACCAGCAAGCCCCCCTGTTCCAGAGCGCAACGAAAGCGTGCACGAACGTCGAACCAAACTCTCTCTCGATCCTCAACCAACCTCCAAGCGGCTCCTGACGCTGCACCCACAAAGCCGGTACCCGGCAGCCGACGCGGCGCCAAGGCGATGCGGGACCAGGGCTGGCTGCGCTGTTGCTGTGACAGGCCAAAGCGACCGCCCGCTCTGCTCGACCCACGCGGCCGCTCGCGCGCGATGGCAACACGCAGCGCTTGGCGGTGAGCGCCTATCCGGACCCGGGACCGAGGCGGTCGAGCGCACGAGGCGGACAGCGGAGGTTGCCGTTGGTGGAGCGCCCGATCGGGCGCTCCAGACTGAGCGTCGCAGTCACGGCGTCGATATCGATGATCGTCGCGTGCAGCCCCTGGAGGTAGCGCGGTCGAGCGTGGTGGTTGATGCGGACGTGATCGCCGACGACCAGCTCGGAGAGCGCGTCGATCGAATCCATGGTGCGCAGGAGATGCCGGCGCGCGTCGACTGCTCGAGCCAATGCGGGGCAAGGTTCGCGTCAGCCCTCACCTCCAAAAGAAAAACCCCAGCTTTCCGGGGCTTTTCCAAAGCGGATGAAGGGACTCGAACCCTCGACCTTCTGCATGGCAAGCAGTCATTTT